>Ga0114129_10002117_pt1 | contig 27355 bp, 28 predicted proteins | sample RhiMetdeltSRZDD1_FD_80071 | JGI IMG/M metagenome (GOLD analysis project Ga0114129, IMG submission 80071) | Populus rhizosphere microbial communities from Tennessee, USA - Rhizosphere MetaG P. deltoides SRZDD1 (version 2) (version 2) | ecosystem: Host-associated > Plants > Roots > Rhizosphere >...
CCCTCATGAATCAGGCCCAACAGGATGTGCTCCGTCCCAATGTAATTATGGTTGAGCATCCGGGCCTCCTCCTGAGCCAGGACGACAACCCGCCGCGCTCGGTCGGTAAACCGCTCGAACATTCCCTCGTGCTCCTCACGTGCGCTGGCCACACCGAGACTCGTTGACTCTCGCTAGCTCATCACTCTATCGCCGATCCCCGGCACCAGCCGGATCCGACCTCTGCCGCAACTGCCCGTTCGGCCCGTGTGTTCCGAAGATGTGGGGAAGTACGCCGAGAGCGAAATCGTGCGCCGACCCCACCCACCCTCGGCCCGGACCCGGTGCCGTCTGGACTGAGGAGCGCAGCGACGAGGGAAGACGGCACCTCAGAGGGGTCCGGGCCGCGCGAGCGAAGCGAGCGCCAGATGGCCGCCAGATGGGCCGCCGGATGGCACAGCAAGGGCGCCCGTGTCACCACGGGCGCCCAGGTGTCTTACCTCACACTGAGTAATCGGCCGGAGCGACTCAGCGACCGGCCTTGGCGTGGTAGTCGTCGACGATCTCTTGGGGTATGCGACCCCGGTCGGACACCTTCTTGCCCGACTTCTTGGCCCATTCCCGGATCGCCTTGTTCTGCTCGCGGTCGCCAGCGGCACCGCCGCGGCCCCGCGCCGTGCGACCGCCGACGACCACGCCGCCTCGGCCCACCTTGCGCCCCGCCGCCACGTACGACGCCAAGGAGTCCCGCAACTTCTTGGCGTTCTTGTTGTTGAGGTCGATCTCGTAGGAGACCCCGTCGAGGGCGAACTTCACGGTCTCTGCCGCGTCGCCCCCATCGAGGTCGTCCTCGAGGACCACAATTTCGCGTCGTGCCACTCCGTTTCCTTTCCCCCATTCAGGGCATCGATCTAAGGAAAGATAACCCCGGGAGGCCGGAGGGCGTCAATAGTCCGGTAAAACTCACTCCGCTGCCACGTCGTCACTCCGGGCGCACGAGCGGAAACAGGATGGTCTCCCTTATTCCCAGGCCGGTCAGGGCCATGAGCAGCCGGTCGATTCCCATCCCCATCCCGCCGGCCGGCGGCATGCCGTACTCCATGGCTCTCAGGAAGTCCTCGTCCAACCGCATGGCGTCCTCGTCACCGCGCGCCGCGAGTTGGGCCTGGGCAACGAATCGCTGCCGTTGCACCACCGGGTCGACCAGCTCGGAATAGGCCGTCGCGAGCTCGAATCCGCGGACGTAGAGATCCCACTTCTCGGCCAGACCGGGCACCGTACGGTGCTGCCGGGTCAGCGGGGAGGTCTCCTCCGGGTAGTCCCGCACGAACGTCGGCTCCCCGATGCCCGGGACCACCAACGCCTCGAAGAGCTCCTCGGCGAGCTTGCCGGGGCCCCAGGTGTTTTTGACAGCCACTCCGTACTTTTCGGCAAACTCGACGAGCCGGACCATCGGCGTGGAGACCGACACCTCCGCACCGAGCGCTTCTGACAACGCGCCGTATAGCGAAACCTCACGCCAGGTACCACCGAGGTCAAACTCGGTGCCGTCGTGATGGGGTACGACATGCGAACCGGTGAGTGCGACGGCCGCTTCTTGAACGATTTCCCGGGTTAGTAGGGCCATCGTGTCGTAGTCGCCGTAGGCCTCGTACGCCTCCAGCATCGCGAACTCCGGCGAGTGCGTTGAGTCGACACCCTCGTTACGGAAGTTGCGGTTGATTTCGAAAACCCGTTCGATACCGCCGACCACGGCCCGCTTGAGGAACAGTTCCGGGGCGATCCGCAAGTACAAATCCAGATCAAGCGCATTACTGTGCGTGACAAACGGGCGTGCTGCGGCGCCGCCATGCAACAGCTGCAACATTGGCGTCTCGACCTCGAGATAACCACGCCGGTGCAGCGAGTCCCGCAGGCTGCGCAGGACGGTGGCCCGGGTGCGTACCGTGGTCCGGGCCTGCTCCCGCACGACCAGGTCGACGTACCGCTGCCGGACCCGGGCCTCCTCCGAGAGCGGCTTGTGCGCGACCGGCAGTGGCCGGAGCGCCTTCGCGGTCATCGTCCAGTCGTCGGCCAGCACGGACAGCTCCCCGCGCCGGCTCGTGATCACCTCGCCGGTGACCCCTACGTGGTCGCCGATGTCGACGAAGTGCTTCCAGTCGTCGAGGCGCTGCCGGCCCACCCGGTCGAGCGAGAGCATGACCTGCAGCTCGGTGCCGTCGCCCTCGCGCACGGTCGCGAAGCACAGCTTGCCCGTGTTCCGGATGAAGATCACCCGCCCGGCGACCGAGACGTGGTCCCCGGTCGCCGTGTCGGTGGGGAGGTCGGCGTACTTCGCCCGCACGTCGGAGAGCAGGGCGGTACGCCGGAAGCCCAGCGGGTACGGCTCGACCCCGCGGTCCAGCAGCTCGGCCCGCTTCGCCCGGCGGACCTTCATCTGCTCCGGAAGGTCGTCCCCGGGCATCGTGGGCTCGGCTACGTCGCGGTCGGTCACGGCTGAAGCGTACTCAAGCGGACCTTCCGCCTCACCCGCATATCACCCGGTTATGCTGCGCTGCCATGAGAGATCCCGGGCTCTCGTTCGGCCAGGCCGCCGCGCACTACGACCGGATCCGGCCGGGCTATCCGGCGGAGGCGGTCCGCCGGGCGCTGGGCGACCCGCCGGCGCGCGTGGTGGACCTCGGGGCCGGCACCGGCCTGCTGACCCGCGTCCTGCTGGCGGAGGGCTTCGACGTCGTACCCGTGGAGCCGGACCGGGAGATGCGGGCGCACCTCGCGGCAACCACGCCGGGTGTCGCGGTGCTGGCGGGGTCGGCCGAGGCGATCCCGCTGCCGGACGGGAGCGCGGATGCGGTCGTGGCCGGGCAGGCGTACCACTGGTTCGACCCGGACCGGGCGCACCCGGAGATCGCCCGCGTGCTGCGACCCGGCGGGAGGTTCGCGGCGATCTGGAACACCCGGGACGAGTCGGTGCCCTGGGTCGCGGACCTGACCCGGGCCGCCCACCTCGGGGACGGCCGGTCGCCGGAGCACCGGATCGACGACCTCGGTCCGCTGTTCGGGCCGGTGCACCGGGCCGAGTTCCGGCATGCGACCGGCCACACCGCGGACAGCCTGGTGGACCTGATCAAGAGCCGGTCGTACTACCTGACCGCACTGCCGGAGGGACGGGAGCGGATCGAGGCGGCGGTCCGCCACGTGGCATCGACGATCGGGCACGACGCGTTCGAGCTCCCGTACGTGACAGAGGTGTACTGGGCTTTCCGCACTTCTCCGGCGTGATGACCGCCGGCCCGTCTAGCCTGACGGCATGGACCCGAACCCGGTCCTGCGGCTGGCCAACAACCCGCAGGTCAGGCAGTTGCTGCAGGCCCTGTTCGCGCAGTTCGCTCCGGGCGCGAGCGGCACCGGCAGCGCCAACCTCAGCGGGCTGCTCAACCAGCTCTCCCGGGGCGGGCTAACGGACCAGGTGCAGTCCTGGGTCAGTACCGGACAGAACGCCCCCGTCAGCGCGGAACAGCTCCAGCGGGCGCTCGGCCCGCAGCTGGAGGAGGCGGCGGCACAGGCCGGGGAGCCGCCGCAGCAGGCGGCGGGCCAGCTCGCCGCGGTGCTGCCGGAGCTGGTCGACCAGGCCAGCCCGACCGGTCAGCTACCCGATGCGCAACAGCTGCAGGACACGCTCGGAAAGTTCCTCCAAACTTCGAGGCCATCATGATCGGTACGATTCTCTGGGCGATCATCGGCGGGACGATCATCGGCATCATCGGCCGGTTGCTCCTGCCGGGTCGGCAGAACATCTCCATGTGGGTGACGATCGCCGTCGGTATCGCCGCCGCGCTCGTGGGCGGCCTCATCGCCGACTGGCTCGGCGTCGGCGACACCAGCGGGATCGACTGGATCCGGCACTTCATCCAGATCGCGTTGGCCGTGCTGTTCGTCTGGCTGGTGGCGCGGATGGGCCGGAACCGCCCGACCACCAACAGATCGGCCACATAGACAGTCAGGAGACGATCACCCCGTACGCGAGGGTCAGCAGCGCGACCGCGAGCAGTACGGCACCGGTGACGGACAGCGTGTTGCCCCGCGACCACTCACCCGGCCGCCCGGTGAACGCGTGCACGAACATGCCGCCGGACTGGGCCAGGATGCCGACGAGCAGGCAGAGGCAGACGAACCAGCGCGCGCCGGCACCCAGGTCGGTGCCGGCGAGCAGGTTCAGCGACACGAGCGCGAGCACCAGCAGGACCCCCGCGTGCGCGTGGCCGGCCCGGAAGTAGGCGTGCTGGAAGTCGGTGAGCTTCCGCGCCGCGGACAGGCGCAGCAGCATGAAGCCGCCGAACATGACGGTCGGCAGCGAGATCAGCGCGATAACCGTGAACAGCGTGACCGGATCAGACATTTCGTTCGTACACCATCCGCAGGCCGATAAGTGTGATCATGGGCTCGTGATGCGTGACCGTGCGGCACTCGTCGATCACCACGGGGGCGAGCCCGCCGGTCGCGATCACCGCCCGGAGCGGGCCCAGCTCCTCCGCCATCCGGTCGACGATCCGGTCGACGAGGCCGGCGTACCCGAAGTACATGCCGGACTGCAGGCACTCGACCGTGTTCTTGCCGATCACCGAGCGGGGCTGGGCAGGCTCGACCTTGCGCAGCTGCGCGGCCCGGGCGGCCAGCGCGTCGAACGAGATCTCGATGCCCGGCGTGAACGCCCCACCGAGGAACTCACCGCGCTCGCTGATCACGTCGAACGTATTCGTCGTACCGATGTCCACCACGATTGACGGTCCGCCGAAGAGCGTGAACGCGGCGAGCGTGTTCACCACGCGGTCCGCGCCCACCTCCTTCGGGTTGTCGATGGCCAGCGGCACACCGGTACGCACGCCCGGCTCGACGATGACCGTCGGCACGTCCGCGTAGTACCGCTCGAGCATCACCCGCAGCGAGCGCAGCGCCGCCGGTACGGTCGAACACGCCGCGACACCGGTGATCTCCACGGCGTCGCCGGCCAGCAGGCCGCGGAACAGCAGGCCCAGCTCGTCCGCGGTCGCCCGGGCGTCGGTCTTGATCCGCCAGGAGTGCACGATCTTCTCGCCGGAGAACGTGGCGAGCACGGTGTTGGTGTTCCCGATGTCGATGCAGAGCAGCACGGCGTCACCCTAACGTCGAGGATGCAGGTCGAGCGCGATGTCCAGGATCGGCGAGGAGTGGGTGAGGGCACCCACGGACAGGTAGTCCACCCCGGTCTCGGCGTACTCCCGCGCCATGTCCAGCGTCAGCCCCCCGGTGGCCTCCAGCTCGGCCCGGCCACCCACCACCTCGACCACCTCGCCCAGTTCGGCCGGGGTCATGTTGTCGCAGAGCAGGAACGTGGCACCGGCGTCCACCGCCTCGACGGCCTCGGCCGCGGTGGTCACCTCGACCTGCACAGGGATCTCCGGGAACGCCTCCCGGATCCGCCGGTACGCGGCCGACACCCCGCCCGCGGCCAGCTTGTGGTTGTCCTTGACCATCGCCACGTCGTACAGGCCCATGCGCTTGTTCGCGCCGCCGCCGACCCGGACCGCGTACTTCTCCAGGATCCGCAGTCCCGGGGTGGTCTTGCGGGTGTCCAGGACGGTCGCCGTGGTCCCGGCGAGCGCGTCCGCCCAGGCCCGGGTGTGCGTGGCCACCCCGGACATCCGGCAGAGCAGGTTCAGCGCGGTGCGTTCCGCGGTGAGCAGGCCCCGGGTCGGCCCGGCCACCATCGCCAGCACGTCACCGCGCGCCACCCGCTCTCCGTCGCCGGTCCTGGCCTCGACCGTGGTACGGGCGTCCGCGCACTCGAACACCGCCGCCGCCACGGCCAGCCCGGCGACCACCCCGTCCCCCCGGGCGACCAGGTCCGCCGTGCCGGTCTGGTCGAGCGGGATCGTCGCGACCGAGGTCACGTCCAGCCCGGCCGGTCCCAGGTCCTCCGCGAGCGCGTCCTGGACGATCCGCTCGACCACGACCGGGTCCAGCCCGGCCGCCCGCAGTGAGTCCATAGTGGACGTCCTCATCGCCTGCCTCGCTGGACGGTCACGTCCCCGTCCGGTTCGAGGACCGGGAACAGGTGCCGCTGCCACTCCGGGCGCGGGTCGGGGAAGTCCTCGCGCCAGTGGCAGCCGCGGGTCTCCTCCCGGGCAGCCGCGGCGGCGACCAGTGCACTCGCGACGGTCAGCAGGTTCGTCGCCTCCCAGCTGCCGGTCCGGGGCGGTGACCCGGTCGCCGCCAGCTCGCGCAGCTCGGTGGCGGTCCCCGCCAGCGACTCCGCCGAGCGCAGCACGCCGGCCCCGCCGGTCATCGCCCGCTGCAGCGCCGCCCGTACCCCTGGATCGACATTCTCGGTGACGGTGCGGTCCGGGACCGGGTCGCCGGGCGCACCGTCCGGGAACGTGCGGGTGACGTGGGTGGCGATCCGGCGGGCGAAGACCAGGCCCTCCAGCAGCGAGTTCGAGGCGAGCCGGTTCGCGCCGTGCACGCCGGTACAGGCGACCTCGCCGCAGGCGTACAGGCCCTGGATCGACGCCTCGCCGTCGAGGTCGGTACGCACGCCGCCGCTCGCGTAGTGCGCCGCGGGTGCCACCGGGATCGGCTCGACCGCCGGGTCGATGCCGGCGGCGAGACAGGAGGCGACGATCGTCGGGAACCGCGCGGCGAGGAACTCCCCGCCCAGGTGCCGGGCGTCGAGGTAGACGTGGTCCGCGCCGGTCGCACGGAGCACCCGGTGGATGCCCTTGGCCACCACGTCCCGCGGCGCCAGCTCGGCCAGCGGGTGCTGCCCGACCATGAACCGCTTACCGTCGGCATCGACGAGGTACCCGCCCTCGCCGCGCAGCGCCTCCGACACCAGCGGCTGCTGCGCCGTGGTGTTCTGCGGCAGGAACAACGCGGTGGGGTGGAACTGGACGAACTCCACGTCGGTCACCAGGGCGCCCGCGCGCAGGGCCAGCGCCACACCGTCCCCTGTGGAGACACTCGGGTTGGTGGTGGACGCGTACATCTGGCCCATCCCGCCGGTGCCGAGCACCACCGCGCGGGCGAGGATCGCGCCCACCCCGTCCTCCGCGCCCTCCCCGAGGACGTGCAGCGTGACGCCGCAGGCCCGGCCCACGCCGTCCCGCAACAGGTCGAGTACCAGGGCGTGCTCGACGAGCCGGATCCACGGGTCACGGCGTACCGCCGCGTGCAGTGCCCGCTGCACCTCCGCGCCGGTGGCGTCGCCGCCGGCGTGGACGATCCGGTTCGCGCTGTGTCCGCCCTCGCGGGTGAGCATCAGCGAACCGTCCGGGTTGCGGTCGAACGCGGCGCCGAGCCGGATCAGCTCGCGGACCCGGGCCGGCCCCTCCCGGACGAGCACGTCGACCGCGGCCGGGTCGCAGAGGCCCACCCCGGCGACGATCGTGTCCCCGGCATGCGCCTGGGGTGTGTCCAATGGATCGAGTACCGCCGCGATGCCGCCCTGGGCCCAGCGGGTCGAGCCGTCGTCGATGTTGACCTTCGTCACGACCGTGACGTGCAGGCCCGCCTCCCGCAGGTGCAGCGCGCAGGTCAGCCCGGCGATGCCCGAACCCACCACGACGACATCGGTGGTCTCGGCCCAGCCGGGCTCCGGGGCGCGCAGCATCCCCCTAGCGTAGTGATCAGTTGGCGGGCAGCACGGTCGGCCCGGCGCCCTTCATCGACCGGGACACGCTCCGGCTCAGCCAGAGGTGGCACAGGACGCCCCGGTTGCCGCGCTCCCACTCGCGCGCGGAGAACGGCTCGGTGATCAGTCCGGTACGGAAGTACAGGTCGCCGTCGTCCGGGATGGCCGCGAACCGCGCCGCCACGCCCCGGCATCCCTTCACCGACAGGTCGTCGAGGTCCTTCCTGCTCGCCGGGTACGGCACGTCCGGCGCGACGTACACCCCGGCGAACTCGGCGTTGTGCGGCCGGCTGCACTCGACCGGGCTCATCGACTGGACCTGGCCGTTCTTGACCGCCGCGGTGGTGCAGCCGTGGCGCAGTCCGCCGCCGCGTAGCGCGTCCCGCAGCGTGCCGGTCCGGAGGACCCCCGCCGGGTCGCCCTTGCGCCGGATCTCCCAGAGGTCGCAGCGGAACCAGCGGGCACCGCCCGACCAGGCGTCCCGGCTCGGCATCGCCACACCGAGCCAGAGCCGGCCGGTGCGCCAGTCGTCGCCGAGGAACGCGGTCGACCGGTCGAGGCACTCCGCGTACCCGGCCCGCTGCTCCGCGGACCCGTCCGGCGGTACGGTCAGCCGCTCCCCCTCGACCCGGCCCACGTGCACGGTCTCGACCAGGTGCTCGCGCGCGCAGTCGACCGGCGCATAGCCGGCGAGCCGGACGGTCTCGGTGAAGCCGGTCCGCTGGCAGGTGCCGGAGTCCGGCCGCCAGGAGACCGGCTGCGGTGGCGCCGCCCAGTCGTCGTCGAGGTCTCCGTCGGTGCCGGCCGGCACCGTACACGCGGCCAGAAGCAGGACCCCGCCGACCGCCGCCCCGAGCCGTCGCATCGTCCCTCCCGCGTCCGCAGCGCAGAGCCTACGGCACCGCGGGTCAGCGCACCGGGAACGCGGCTGGTCCAGCGCCCTTCATGCTCTTGGTGACGTTCTTGTCCAGGTACAGCACGCACATCACGGACCGGTCGCCGCGCGCCCACTGCCTGTCGCCGTGGGTGGTGTAGACGAAGTTGATCCGCCTCGGCAGCGCGGAGTCGTTCTTGAGCCCGGTGAACTTCGCGACGACGCCGTAGCACCCCTTGCCGAGCACCGCCCACTCCTGGTCGTCGCCCTTCGGGTACGGCGTGTCCTTGCCCAGGTAGATGCCGGCGAACTCGCCGTTGTGCGGCTTGTCGCACGCGATCGGGGTCTGCGCCTCGATCTCGTCGTTCTTCTCCGTGATCGTGAAGCAGCCCCAGCGCAACCCGCCCTTCTCGGCCAGTGTGCCGCGCAGGCTGCCGGTCCGGCCGGCGGTCTCGGTCTCGTCCTCCAGCTCGAACTCCCACAGGTCGCACCGGAACCAGCGGGCGCCGCCCTCCCAGGCCTTGTCGTTCGGCTTGCCGACCTGCAGCCAGACCCGCCCGGTACGCCAGTGGTCACCGAGGAACTGGCTGGTCTTGGCGACACACTCGTCGTACGCCTTGCGCAGCGCCGGAGAGTCCGCGGCCGGCGGCGTCACCCTGGTGGCGTCCTCCCCGGTGAACTGACCGACGTGCGCGGTCTCGCTCTGGTGCTGGCCGGCGCAGTCCACCGGCTGGTACGCGTCGACCGAGACCACCACCGACAGTGGTGTGCCGTGGCAGTCGCCCGCCTGCGGCTGCCAGACCTCCGCGACCGGGACGGCGGACCAGTCATCGGTCAGTGCGCCGTCGACGCCGGCCGGCTTGGCGCAGCCTGCCGCCAGCGTGAGCGTCACCCCGGCCAGGCAGGCCCCCGTGAGCCATCGCCGCATCTCCTCGCCCCTCCCCAGGGAACCTCGCCCCGCAGCATAGGCCATGCGGTCGAGGCAGGTCAGCCCAGCTCGACGGCGGCGTTGTCGATCAGTCTCGTCGCCCCGACCCAGGCGGCCACCAGCAGGCGGGCCGGGCCACGGTACCCGTCGGGCACCGGTTCCAGGTCCGGCAGGGTCAGCGCCAGGTAGTCGAGCTTGGCTCCCGCCGTACCGTCGAATGCGGCCTGGGCGGCGGCGAGCGCGCTGGCGGCGTCGGGTCCGTGCGAGCCGGCGCGCAGCGCCCCGGACAGCGCCAGCGCGGCCTTGCGCTCCACTGTGGACAGATAGCGGTTGCGGCTGGACAGCGCGAGCCCGTCCGGCTCACGCACGGTCGGCACGCCGGCGATCTCCACCGGCACATCCAGGTCGCGGACCATCCGCCGGACGAGGGTGAGCTGCTGGTAGTCCTTCTCCCCGAAGTAGGAGACGTGCGGCCGGGTCAGGTTCAGCAGCTTGAGCACGACCGTCAGGACGCCGTGGAAGAACCCTGGCCGGCTGGCACCCTCCAGGCGCTCGCCGAGCGGTCCGGGGTTGACCCGGACCACCGGCTCGCCCGCCGGGTACATCTCCTCGCGGTCGGGCGCGAAGACCAGGTCGACGCCCTCCGCCCGGCACATGTCGAGATCAGTCTCGACGGTCCGCGGGTACCGGTCGAAGTCCTCGGTCGGGCCGAACTGCAACGGGTTCACGAAGATCGTGGCGATCAGGTGGTCGGCGTCCTCGCGGGCGGCCGCCAGCAGGGCACGGTGCCCTTCGTGCAGCGCACCCATCGTCATCACGACCGCGACCCGGCCGGTCATGCCGCTGCGCGACTGCGCCAACCGCAGCCGGGTCATGGCGACATTCACGCCCGACCCCCGAGCACGTCGAGCAGCGGTTCGGCGGCGGTCGGTGAGAGCTGGCCGGCCGCGATCGCCCGGTCCGCGGTTCGCCGGGCCAGCGCCAGGTAGCTCGGGACCGACTCTGGCGCGGCATCGGCGAGCGTGTCGAGGTGCCGGGCCACGGTGCCGGCGTCGCCGCGCGAGACCGGGCCGGTCAGCGCCGCGTCACCGAGCCGGAGCGTGTTCTCCAGTGCGGCGCCGAGCAGCGGGGCCAGCACCTTCTCCGGATGCAGGACCCCCGCGTCGCGCAGCCGGTCCAGTGCCTCGTTGACGAGCGTGACCAGGTGGTTCGCGCCGTGCGCGAGCGCGGTGTGGTAGAGCGCGCGGGACTGCTCGGGGACCCACTCGGCGGTACCGCCCAGCTCGGCGACGAGCGTCTCGGCGAAGTCGCGCAGCTCGTCGGGGGCGGTCACCCCGTACGAGATGCCGGGCAGCCGGTCGAGGTCCTCCGGCCGGCCGGCGAACGTCATCGCCGGGTGGATCGCGAGCGGCCGGGCACCCTGCGCGACAGCCGGGTGCAGGATGCCGATCCCGTGCGCCCCGGACGTGTGCACTATGATCTGGCCGGCGGTGAAGGCCCGCTCCTCGGCCAGGTGCGCGACGAGCGGACCCAGCGCGTCGTCGGGTACCGAGAGGATCAGCAGATCGGTGCCGGCCCGGGCGACCTGGACGGCCGTCCGGTGGGTGGCCTCCGGGAGAAGTCCGGCGATCCGGGCACGAGCCGCATCCGACCGGCCGCTGGCCGCGACGACCTGGTGGCCGGCCTTGATCAGGGCCGCACCCAGCACCGCACCCACGCGCCCGGCGCCGATGACACCGATCGTGAGCGGTCGGGACGGAAGGGCCTTGACCCGGCGCGCCTTGACGGCGGGCGCCGGTACGGTGCGCAGCGGTGCGCTCATCACAGTGATCCAGTCCTCGAATGTGGGTACCGGTCGATCACCAGTATGCGATGCCGTCCGCCATGTGGGACAAGCACTTGTGAAAACCTTCACCCGACGTTTGAACCCGTGATCCGGTAACAAAAGGCGCGCTACAGCGAGCTTTGCGCTACCGGATCACCCTACGATCGCGGCATGGCCCGGGACGACTGGCCCGTCCGGTGGCGGGTGGCGATGGAGCGGGCGCTCTACCGGCCGGGCGGGTTCTTCGTCGCGGGCGCCGGGCCGTCGGTGCACTTCCGGACCAGCGCGCACGCCTCGCCGCTCTTCGCCGGGGCGATCCTGCGCCTGGTGTCCAGGGTGGACGAGGCGCTGGGGCGGCCGGCCGAGTTGGACCTGGTGGACGTCGGCGCCGGGCGGGGTGAGCTGCTGCGGGCGGTCCTCGGGGTGGCGCCGGACGGGCTGCGCGAGCGGCTGCGGCCGCGCGCGGTCGAGCTGGCTGGCCGGCCGGCCGACCTGCCGGCCGGGATCGGCTGGTCGGACCGCCAGGACCGACCCGTGCACGGACTGCTCATCGCCACCGAGTGGCTGGACAACGTACCCCTGGACGTGGCGTACCGGGACGACGACGGAGTCGTCCGGTACCTGCTCGTCGACCGGGACGGGGTGGAGACCGTCGGGCCGCCGGTGGACCGCCCGGACGCGGCATGGCTGGACCGGTGGTGGCCGCTGCACCGCGGCGACCGGGCCGAGATCGGCGTGTCACGGGACGCCGCCTGGCGCCAGGCAACCTCTACTGTAGACAAAGGGCTGGCGCTCACTGTCGACTATGGACACTTCAGGCACGACCGGCCGGCAGGCGGGACGTTGACCGGCTACCGCGACGGGCGGGAGGCTCTTGCCGTACCCGATGGGGCGTCCGATCTGACCGCGGCGGTGGCGCTGGACGCGGTGGCCGATGGCGCCGAGGCCCTGCTCGTGCCCCAGCGGGAGGCGCTGGCGGCACTCGGTGTCTCCGGGCGGCGGCCACCGCTGGACCTGGCATCGAGCGACCCGGCGGGGTACCTGCGGGCGCTGGCCGCGGCCTCACACGCCGCCGAACTGACCGAACCGGCCGGGCTCGGCGGGCACTGGTGGCTACTGCAGCCGGTCGGCCTGCCGCTGGGCGCGGTATGGCGGGATTGAACCGGAATCCGGGGTCCACGGCCGCCGAGGTCGGCCCGAAGTCCCACCTAACGTGGCACGATGCACGACATGCGGGAGGTCATCGCCGGCACAGGCGCCGGGCTGGACACGGCCGACATGGTCCTCAACATCGGACCGCAGCACCCGTCGACACACGGCGTGCTCCGGCTGCGGCTGGTGCTCGACGGTGAGCGGGTGGTGTCCTGCGAGCCGATCATCGGCTACATGCACCGGGGCGCCGAGAAGCTGTTCGAGGTCCGCGATTACCGGCAGATCATCGTGCTGGCCAACCGGCACGACTGGCTGTCGGCGTTCTCGAACGAGCTGGGCGTGGTGCTCGCGGTCGAGCGGCTGATGGGGATGGAGGTGCCCGAGCGGGCGGTGTGGCTGCGCACCGCGCTGGCCGAGCTGAACCGGGTACTCAACCACCTGATGTTCCTCGGCTCGTACCCGCTGGAGATCGGCGCGATCACCCCGGTGTTCTACGCGTTCCGGGAGCGGGAGACCCTGCAGGCGGTCATGGAGGAGGTTTCCGGCGGCCGGATGCACTACATGTTCAACCGGGTCGGTGGGCTGAAGGAGGAGGTGCCGGCCGGCTGGACCGGTCGGGCCCGGACGGCGATCGGCGAGGTGCGGCGGCGCCTGCCCGACCTGGACAACCTGATCCGGCGCAACGAAATCTTCCTGGCTCGGACGGCCGGCGTGGGCGTGCTGTCGGCCGCGGCGGCCGCGGCGTTCGGCGCCTCCGGACCGGTGGCCCGCGCCAGCGGGCTCGACTTCGACCTGCGGCGCGACGAGCCGTACCTGGCCTACGGCGAGCTGGACGTACCGGTCGTCACCCGGACCGCCGGCGACTGCCACTCCCGGTTCGAGGTGATGCTGGACCAGGTGTACGTCTCGCTGGACCTGGCCGAGCGGTGCCTGGACCGGGTGGACACGCTGACCGGGCCGGTGAACGTGCGGCTGCCCAAGGTCGTGAAGGCCCCGGAGGGGCACACCTACGCGTGGACCGAGAACCCGCTCGGGATCAACGGGTACTACCTGGTCTCGCACGGGGAGAAGACGCCGTGGCGGATGAAGCTGCGGACCGCGTCGTACGCGAACGTCCAGGCGCTCAACACGCTGCTCCCGGGGTGCCTGGTGCCCGACCTGATCGCGATCCTGGGCTCGATGTTCTTCGTGGTCGGCGACATCGACAAGTGACGCCGGTCAGCCGCCCCAGCGCTCCCGCTCGCGGGCCCGGCGCGGCGGGTCCTGCAGCTCGGCTTCCCAGGAATACGGCTCGTCGTCATCGTCGCGGTACCGGCGCCGCCGACCCTCGCCGCGACTGTCACTCCAGGTGGGCTCGCTGCTCGACGCCGGCAACGCCCGCCGGTCACCCCAGCGGCCGGTGTCCTCCACCCCGGGACCCCACCGGTCGTCGGACCAGCGGTCGTCGCCACCGCCCCAGCGGTCCTCGGTGCCGGGCCGGTCCTCGGTGCCGCGCCGGTCCTCGGCCCTGCGGCGGCCCTCGGCGCTGCGGCGGCCGAGGGACTCCTCCCGGAGTACCGACGCCCAGCGGTCCTCGATCCGCAGTTCGGTGCCGGAGTCGTCGGCGTGCATCGCCGCGCGGCGCTCGCCCATCCGCAGCTCGCGACCGCGGTCGTCGCTGCGGACCGAGGCCCAGCGGTCCTCGACCGAACCCGGGCCGGTCCGCCGGGCGGACCAGGAGCTGCCACCCGACCAGCTGTCGCCGCCGGAGTCCTCGTCGTCGGGTTCGTACGCGCGGGAGCGCCGGCCGTCGCCGTTCGCCGACCGCTGCTCGGAGCGCGTCTCACCGACCCGCTGCCCGAGGCGCTCGCGCAGCCGCTGCTCGGTCCACGACTCCTCCACGGGCTCGCCCCAGCGGGCCGCCCGTTGGGCCGGGCCGGAGTCGGACCGGCCGAACTCGCCGCTGTCGTACCCGTTGCCGCCGCCCCCGTACACCGTGCCGCGGCTGGACTCGTGCGGGTCGACGATCGTCTGCCTGGTCGTGACCTGGACGGTCTCCGTGTGGCGGACCACCCCGCCACCGACGACCGGGCCCGGGGCCGGGGCGGCCGCTCGGGCGTGGCCGGTATGCGCGTTGGGGCCGGGGTGGACACCGGCCCGACCGGGGGCGACGTGCGACCCGGCTCCAACGTGCGGCGCGGGCCCGTCCTGGGCCTGGCCGGCGTAACCCTGCTGGGCCTGGCCGGCGTACCCCTGCTGGGCCTGGCCGGCGTACCCCTGCTGGGCCTGGCCGGCGTAGCCCTGCTGGGGCGCGGCCGCGGGCTCGTACCGGGCAGCCGAGATCTGTCCGCGGAGCGCTTCGACCGATTCGTACAGTGCCTGCAGTTTTTCGGAGAACTGCCGGTGCGTGGCGCGTGCCGCGGTGGCGATGTCCTGCCGCACGTCCTCGCGCAGCAGGTCAACTTCATCGAGGAGCGTCTCCTCCAGCTCGAGACGTACCGTCTCGATGTCCCTGCGGAGAGTAATCGACAGTCCGATGAGGACAACCGCGAGAACGGCCAGCACCGCGGCGATGCGCAGCCCGCTCTCACCCCGTACCAGCAGCAACAACAGCGCAGCGAGCGGAGCCAGCGCCACGCCGAGCCAGAACAGCAGCGTGAGCAGCACGCCGCCCCTCCGTCGCTGGCGCTTGTCCGAGGCTGGCATGGCTGTAGAGGCTACCGAGAGTTTCCGGCGAGCGGAATGGCCGGCCCTTCTCCGCGGCGCTGCGGACCAGCGCGAACAGATCCGGCCACCAGGTCCCTCTCAGTCGTTGACCCGTTCCGGCAACGGCGCGGCGACATCGGGCGAGCGCGGTGCCGGCACCCGGGTCACCCCGACCGAACGGCGCCGCCACCCGCGCCACCACCGGCGCACCGCACCCATGTACCGGTGCCCGAACGCGCCGAGCAGGGTCGCCAGGGCGGCTATGAACACCGCGACCGCGATCGGGGGGCGCGGGTCGGCGGCGACGGTCACGTCGTCCTCGGTGAGGAAGTCGTACCAGACCAGCACGCCCTGGATGAGCGTGATCACGGTGAGCACCACGATGAGCCGGTTGCGCCGGTCGTCGCGGTTGTTCGTGATCCGCTCCCGGTGCAGGCCGAAGAGGTCACGTAGCGCGACGGTCCGCGACTCGAGTTCCGCTGCCTCCGCGGACATCCGCCAGGCGACCGCGGTGGCCTCCTTGACCCGCATCCGCGCGTTGGCCAGGTAGCGCACCTCCTCGGAGAGGATCAGGTTGCGCAGCGTCACCTCCTCGGTCAGCTTCAACACCTCGAGATACTGTGCATCCACGCTGACCAGGCCGGCGTCCCGGGACCGGGACAGCCGGATCAGGTGCTCGGCGAGCAGCCGTTTCGCCTCGTCGACGATCAGCCACTCCTGGGTGGCGACCATGAGTCCCTCGACCACGTCCGAGATGACGTGCCCACCCTCCCCGTACACCAGGCTGAAGCCGTTGCCCACGATGGCCGCCATCCCGTCGGCGAGGTCGGCGCGGACGCCGTACCAGCGCGCGGCCGGGAACTCCTGCCCGGCCGGCGGGTTCACCGCGAGCCGGTGCCACCAGAGCAGTTGCCCGGCCGGCAGCCCGGCCTGCGGCCGCGGTTCGCACAGCGCGGGGTCGACCGCCCGGGCGATGCGCTCAGACCAGTCCGTGATCAGCGGGGCCAGCGCGGCGGAGACCGGGGCCTCGTACGCCTTGAACGAGCGCCGCGAGCCCGTCGTCTCCAGGTCGACGACGGTGTCGTCCGGCACCTCGAACTCCACGACCACGAACGCGACCGAGAGGCTGCTGATGTAGAGGCGCAGCGGGCCGAGCCCGGCCACGGAGAGGCTGCCCTCGAAGATCATCGACTCCATCTGCCGCGCGCCCTGGGAGCGGTGGAAGTCGAGCAGTACCTCGCTCGCCTCGACCTCCTGACCCGGACCGCACTCGGGCAGCGCCGCCGCCACCGACTCGACGACCCGGTCGCGCCCGCCGGACATCAGGCCGGTCAGGGAGAACCGCACCGGCAGGAGAAACGTGCCGAGGTCGACGATGCGCATCCCGCTACCCCCTCGTCAGCAGCAGCCATTCGCCGTGTCCGGCCCGGCCGGCCTCCCCCCGCCAGCCCGGACCCATCAACTCGGTGAACCGCTCGGGTTCGACGTACAGCGGGGTGCCCGCCCCGAATGACGTGCACCATAGCAGTTGCCCCGAAGGCGCAAGAACCCGTGCGAACTCGGCGGTATGCGGCACGGCGTTCAGTCCGACCAGCAGGTCGACCCGCCCCGTCCGGAACGGCATGCGGCGTACGTCCACAATGGCGTACCGGGTCCGGGCGAGCGTCCGCGGCGCCTCGCTGAGCATGTCGTCGCTGGTATCGGTGGCCACCACGAGTGAGGCGTACGCGTCGAGCAGCGGCGTCGCCTGGCCCGACCCGCAGGAGACCTCGACCACCATCCTGGCCGGTCTCGCGCGAGCCAGGCCCGCCTCCACCGGCGCCACGTACCACGGCTGGGTGGCGACCCACTCCTCCCAGCCCTCGGCCGCCTCGTCGTAGTAGGCGGCGAGCAGGTCCCAGGCCTCCTCGTCCAGCGGGTCCTTGAGCACCCGCTCCAGCGCCGCCCGGCTGCGGTGGCTATCTGCGGCGAGGTCCGGCGGCGGTTCGCTCGGTACGTGCGTCGTCGGGTGCCAGAGCAAGGCGGCCATGCCGAGCAGGGTACGTTTCCGCAGGCAAAAGGGGCACCCTGCCGGTGGGTGCCCCTTCGTGTCGTCTGGTGCCTAGGTGACCCCGCGGCGCCCGCCCAGCGCGGCGAGCCCCACGATCCAGCCGACGAACAGTCCGTAGATGCCCCCAGCCCCGGCAGCCTGGAACGCGGCGAGCAGCGAGGGGTTGGTCTGGATGAAGGCGGCCAGCAGACCGGCGAGCGCGGCGGCGAAGATGTACGCCGCCCAGCCGGCGAGCAGCTGGCTGACCGTCCCGCGGGCCCGCGACAGCTGCGAGTTGACCAGGGCGGCCAGGAACAGCGCGGTGAGCAGGATCAGCAGTATCGCCTTGATGTCGGCCGCGATCAGATCCCGGACCGGCTCGTCCGAGTCGAAGCGCCAGGCCGGCCAGGCCAGCAACCGGAGGAACCAGCCGCCGGCCGTGTTCTCGTTGGTGTTGTCACGCACCCAGTCGACGTACGCCGGGTTGCCGAAGGCGAGAACGAGGACCAGCGCCGTCAGCGTCCCGGTTCCCGTCGCGGTGCTGTATCGCGATGCGGTGAGAACCATGCGGCACTTATCCCCCGTTTCCGAGGGTCTACAAACATGGATCCGGTGCCTGCGCCGCGTCCCGCTCAGTGCTTGAGCAGGTAATCGATGAAGGCGGCGCGCAGCAGCGGCTCGGTCTCACCGAAGTCCTCGCCCTCGAACTCGCGCCACAGCGCGACCGCGTCCTCGACCGAGGCACCGTACGCACCCATCGACGCATCCAGCTCCTCCGCGTCATCGGCGTGCGGTAGGTGCTGGAACACGTCCCAGAAGAACTTCACGTCGCGCCGCTCACGGGCCAGGGTGAACGCGCGCTCCCTCAGCTCCTCTGTGGACAGAGCGTCCAGCTCGGCGAAGCGGGCGTCCGTAGTCATGCCATGGAGCCTAGCCGCCACGCTCAGGAAGTGCTTCGGGAGCCCCAGCGGTCGTCCGACCACAGGTCGGCGGTGCGACCGGTGCTCGGCTGCGTCGGCAGCGAGGACGGCCACGAGTCCTGCCGGGACGACGACCAACTCGGCCCGGACAGCGGCTGGGTGCCGCCGCTGGACATCCAGGTCTCGTCGGAGTCCTCGTCGTCGAGGTCGCGTGCCGACTCCGGCCGACCCAGCGTCTCCACCAGGCGGGTCACGATGAGGCCGCAGACGAGCACCCCGGCGGCGACCGCGAAGATCGAGATCCGCAGGTTCTCCGCCGAGTTGAAGCGCAGGAAGATGCCGACCAGGACGACCGCGAAGACGGTACCGAAGATGCCGCCCCGGCGACCGAACGCGCTCGTCCCGCCGAGCAGCGCCGCCCCGATCGCGAGGCCGGTCCACTCCAGCCCGAGGCTGCGCTCGACCTGCGCGTGGTTCGCCGCGATCAGCACGCCGCCGACCGAGGCGAGCACGGTGGAGAGGATCAGCGCGCCGGCGGTCAGGCTGCCCGCGACGCCACCCCGCCGCCGGGCCGGATCGCCCACCGGCCGGAACCGGCCGATCGCCCGCCGGACCGTCTTGATCGCACCGATCAGGCCACCCAGCACGCCCAGCGCCGCGAACGCGCCCGCCAGGTAGTACGCGTGGAGGGTCGGCGCGTACTCGCTGATCACCTCGACCGGGCCGGAGTGCCGCTGGGTGTAGACGATGGCGGCGAACGCCACCGCCAGGCTGGCCGCCCAGCCGGGCACGTGGAAGCCGACGACGAGGATCGCCAGGACGGCGCCCAGGGCGAGCGCGGCGATGGCGATCTTCCCGGTCGTGGGTACCACCCCGGCGTCGCCCTCCTGCGCGAAGTAGATCGCGGCGGCGACCGCGACCGGGCCGACGGCGAGGTTGGGCGCGGCGGCGCGGAGGCTGAGCCCGGCACCCAGGGTGACGAACCCCAGCGCGGCCAGGTCCACCAGCAAGGTCTTCAGCGCCCCGCCGCGCAGCAGGTCGGCGTGGTCGCGCCAGAGCAGGTAGCCCAGCGCGCCGATGGCGATCAGCAGCACGAGCTCCCAGCTGAGGTGGAAGCCCATCCGGTCCCGACCGGGGTCGCCGTGGTCCGGATCGTCGAAGACATCGTCGAGCGCGACCGGGGATACGCCCGCGGACCCGGGCCGGCGCCCCAGCCCGAGGGTGGTCTCGCTCGCATCGGTCGAGTAATCGGTCACGGAGTGTGTTCCTTGCTGGTAGGAGGCTGCGTCGAGACGTCGGGAGCCGGCGCTCCAGAAGTCGGGCTCCTCCCGGAACCCGGGTTCACCCCGGTAAGGCGAGGTGTCCGGCACGTCACCATGGGCCCGACGAAAGGACGGCTCGTCGTACGCCATCGCGCGTGCCTCCCCTGGTGCGTGGCCCTGCCGCTCGCGGGCGTTCGGTGCTTCGGGTCGCAACCTACCCGCGTAACGGCGCGTACAACACCCCCGCGCACGACCGTAGTGGGGTCAACTGACCCGATCTCCAGGGATGCTGTCTGATTCGTCGGGCTCCGCCGGAATTCGGCAGGACCGCTCGAGCCACAGTGCGGCCGCGACGAGCAGCGCGGATGCCACCAGCCCGGCCAGCGCGACCGGGAAGTCACCGACCGCGTGCGAGAGCCGCTGCCGCTCGATGAGCAGCCAGACGCTCAGGCCGGCGTAGAACCCGCCGAACAGCGACCCGGCCAGCGACGACGCCTTGGCGAGCACGACGAAACGGGCCACCAGCAGGGGGTCGATCGGCTCCCGGCCGGGTCGATGCTCGATGCGGGCCTTGGTGGTGTGCGCCGCCACGCCCTCGGCGACCGCCAGCGCCGCCAGGGTCACCGCGGGCAACCAGGTCAGTTCGGGCATGTTCTGGTAGAAGCGGCTGATCAGGAGCCAGGCCGCCGCCGCGGCCGCGAGCGCCGCCACGACCAGGGTCGCGGCGTTCGTCGGGCGCATGCTCGGCCGCGGTTCTTCCGGCGGCGGTACCTGACTCATCAACCCGACTCTAACGTGAGGTCCGGCCGGGGTCGGACATCCGCGGCATCGGTCGCGACCGGCTCGGCGTGGAGCAGGTCGGTGAGCCAGCCGCGGCCGGGCAGCCGGCCGTACGGCTCGATGTCGATCCACGGGCGCAGGACGAACGCCCGTTCGTGCGCGCGGGGATGCGGCAGGGTCAGCTCCGGGTCGCGGCTGCGGACCGGCTCGCCGCCGTCCGTCCACACCGCGACCACGTCGACGTCGAGCGTGCGCGGACCGTACCGGCGGTCCGGGTCGCGGATCCGCCCGGCCTCCCGCTCGATGCGGAGCGCGCGGTCGAGCCAGTCCCGCGGCGTCGCCGCCGCATCGACCACCACCGCCACCGCGTTGAGGTACGCCGGCTGGTCCTCGTCGCCCCACGCCGGCGTCTCGTAGACCCCGGATACCGCCCGCAGCCAGGGCCGCAACGCGGTGACCGCGGTCGTCAGGTGGGCCGCCCGGTCGCCGAGGTTGCTGCCGAGCGCGAGCACGGCCCGGGTCATCCGCCGCCGCCCGGCCGGATCATGAGCGGGTCCGGCGGATGGTCACGGCGACGTCGGTGAACTCGTGCGCGATCGGCGCCTGTGGTTTGTGGACGGTGACGGTCGCCGCCCGTACCCGGGGATCGGCCAGGCAGTCGGCGGCCAGCCGGTCCGCGAGCGTCTCGATGAGGTTGACCGGCTCGCCGGTCACGATCCCGATCAGCCGGCCGGCCAACTCTCCATAATGGACGGTGTCCCGGACGTCGTCGGAGCGAGCCGCCGGTGCCAGGTCGACCTCGAGCACCACGTCGACCACGAACTCCTGGCCCTGGGACCGCTCGAAGTCGTACACGCCGTGCCGGCCCCGCGCCCTCAGGCCGGTCAACGAGATCGTCTCGGTCACCTCGCCAGCCTAGGAGAGCCGCTGGCCCGCCAGACCTTGATCGCGTCGACGCTGCTGCGCACGTCGTGCACCCGTACCCCCCAGGCACCCGCCGCCACGGCCAGCACCGAGGTGGCCAGCGTCGCGGCCTCGCGCTCGTCGACCGGGCGCGGCGTACCGTCCCGGTCGGCCAGCAGGGTGCCGAGGTACGACTTGCGGCTGGCGCCGATCAGCACCGGATGCCCGAGCGCGATCACCTGGTCGAGGTGGATGGTGAGCAGCCAGTTGTGCTCGGGGGTCTTGGCGAAGCCGAGTCCCGGGTCCACGACGATCTTCTCGGCGGCCACCCCGGCGGCGACCGCGTCGTCGATCCGGTCCCGCAGCTCGGCGCAGACCTCTTTGACCACGTCGTGGTAGGCGGCGAGGTCACGCATCCGGGCGGAGTGGCCGCGCCAGTGCATGAGCACCCACGGGCAGCCGGCGGCGGCGACCACCCGGGCCATCTCCGGGTCGGCCAGGCCGCCGGAGACGTCGTTGACCACGGTCGCGCCGGCCGACAGCGCGGCGTCGGCGACCGCGGCCCGGGTGGTGTCGATGCTCATCGGTACGCCCGCCGCGGCCAGCTCGCGGATCACTGGCAGGACCCGCGCCCGCTCGGTCGCCGCGTCCACCCGGTCGGCGCCAGGCCGGGTGGATTCGCCCCCGATGTCCACAATGTTGGCGCCCTGGGCGTACATCTCCACTCCGTGCGCCACCGCGGCGTCCAGGCTCGCGTAGCGCCCGCCGTCCGAAAAGCTGTCGGGCGTCACGTTCAGTACTCCCATGACCACCGGGTCAACCGGCCGCAGGAGATCCAGCACCATTTCACCGTACTCGTGGACGACGGACAGCTTGTCCGTTGCACCTGCCCCACCAGCGCCAACAGTCACGGAGCGTATATGTTAGGAGGTGCTTCGTGGGTTGTTCGTTTCAGGTCCGCAACGTACGCTCTGCAATACTCTTCGCAGTCGGAACCCGACACGACGCGATGGGTTAGCACTAATACGTCGGTTTTTCGGAGAGGCTGTACCGTGACGGGCCCGCCGGGTGCGACGCGGTACCGGGGAGGTCTTGATGATCTTCATACAGTTCATCCAGGCCGTGTGGAGCAACACCGCACACGCGGCAGATGTACTCGCCCTGGCCTCGAACGTCCAACCCCGGTTCGCGCCGACGCCGGGACCGGCTCCGGCCGGTGACCTGAACACGCAAGGCATCGTCTCGTTCTTCGCCAGCAAGATCGCCCCGATCCTGCTTGCCATCCTTGGTGTGATCTTCATTGGGCGGGCCAGTAAAGGTGAGATCTCCAAGGTGCTGACCAGCTCGGCAATCGCGATCGTGGGCCTGGCGTTCATCGCGGGCGCGGCCACGCTGTTCATCGTCGGCGACAACCTCATCCGTCTGCTCTTCAACTAGGAGAGCGCCCGCCAGCCCCTAGCAGACGAGGCAACGATGCGGCTGCGTACCGACGACGACATCTACCGGGCCCGCCTGGTCTACCTCGGGCCACCCGGGTACACCCTGCCCGTCCACCTGCCGTACGCACAGTACGGGCTGTTCATGCTGCTCGTACCGCTCTACATGTTCATCCACTGGCTGTTCACGTTCGAGGTGGAGCTCTTCCCGGCCTGGGAGATCGCGCTGGCGATCGTCACCACGTCGTACATCTTCCGGCACGTGGACCCGGACCGGCCGGCCCGGATGGTGATCCGGACCGCCCTGACCGACTGGCGGGGCAGCCGCGAGCCGGCGACCGAGAAGCGGGAGCCCAAGCTGGTCGCCCGCAAGGTCCGCATCCGGGGTGAGCTGACATGACCCGTACCCCCGACGAGCTGGACCACGGGCTCGAGGAGACGCCGGACGACGCGCTGGTGGCCAACCCGAGCCACGGGGCGGTGGCGAGGTTCCAAGCACCCCCGAAACGGGGTGGGGCGACCGGCAACCCGGACATCGAGTCGCCGTTCCTCGACCTGTTCGACGAGACCGGTCGCGAACGGCGGCCCAACGGACGCCGTGCGGCACCCACCAACGGCCGCACCGGTGTCCCGGCCGCCGTGGCTCCCCAACCGGCCCCGGCGCCGGTGCCCGTTCCGCCGCCCCCGCCCCCGCCGCCGCCCCCGCAGCGACAGACCGTCGAACAGCAGACCGTCGAACGGCAGACCGTCGAGCAGCGCAGCGCCACTCCGGTCGTACCCTCCACAAGGGAGGAGCCAGCGGCCTCGGCGACCCCGGTGTCGGCCCCCAAGACGAGCCCGGAGCGCAAGCCGCGCCGGGGGCGGGGGGCCCACGCCCGCCCGGCGCCCCCGAAGCACAAGGACCGTGACCCGGCCATCGAGCTGGCGATCACCGAGATCGCCGGGCACCTGACGTTCACCCCGAACACGGTGACGGCCTGGTACTGGCTGCCCGAGGTGCGCTGGGCGTTCCGGCCCGACCCGGAGCGGGAGACGCTGCTGTCGGCGATCTCCGAGCAGTTCGCCGGCCTGGCCGGCTTCCGGCTGCACCTGCGGCGGACCACCCGGCCGTTCCCGGCCGACGAGTGGGCGCGCACGATCGACGCGAACTCGCCGCGCCCGCTGCCCCGGGCGCCCGGCGCGGCGTCCTGGTCCGACCATCTGGTCGCGGCCCAGCACCACCTGCTGTCGGTGAACCACGCGGAAGGGCAGACGTACCTGGGCGTGACGTTCGCCCGCCGGTCGCTGGGCGACTCGCTCTCCGAGCGCATCCTGCGGATGTTCGGCCGGGGCGTCTCCGACGGTGAGCGGCGCAAGCTGGGCCGGACGGTCGAGCAGTTCGACGAGGTGCTCGGCGCGTACGGCATGCGGGGCCGGCAGGTCACCGCGGCCGAGCTGGAGTGGCTGATGTACCGGTCGGTCGCGCTGTGCATGGCCCCGCCGACGCTGCTGTCCCCGGTCACCGACGGCGCGTGGGCCCGCGGGGACCTGCTGGCGCTGACCGAGCAGATCGAGCGCTACCGCACGCCGTACGGCTCCACGGTCAAGCTCGTCAACCGGATGACCGGCGAGGAGCGGCACGTGGCCGTGCTGGCGGTCGGCCGGATGGAGCCGCTGGAGATCCCGGAACGGCACGAGCCGTGGCTGCACTACCACGAGCGGCTGCCGTGGCCGATGGAGCTCTCGTCCAGGGTGGACATTCTCGGCTCGTCCGACTCGTTCCGCAACCTCGAGCACCGGCTCCGGATGATCCGGTCGCAGCAGCTGGACTACGCGCAGCACGGCATGGACGCGCCACCGGAGCTGGAGCGGCTGGCGCACCGGGCGTTGGTGATCGGCGACGAGATGACCACCGGACTGCCGGTGGACTCGGCCCGTGCGCACGGCTGGCACCGGATCGCGGTCGGCGGCCGGACCCGGGAGGAGTGCCTGGAACGGGCCCGCCGGCTGATCCAGCTCTACTCCCGCGAGCTGCGGGTCGCGCTGCAGCACCCGAAGAACCAGGACTGGCTGGCCCGCGAGTTCATCCCCGGAGAGCCGATCGCGAACACCGGCTACCTGCGCCGGATGCCGGTCAAGCTGCTCGCCGCCGCGCTGCCGCAGGCCGCGTCCACGGTCGGCGACCGGCGGGGCGATCTGATCGGGCGGACCGCCGGTACCTCCCGGCGGCCGGTCTTCCTCGACCTGCACTTCCCGATGGAGGTCCGGGAGCGCTCCGGGCTCGCGGTCTTCGTGGCCGAGCCCGGCGGCGGCAAGTCGACGCTGCTCGGCGCGCTCGGCTACCTGGCCGCGCGGCGGGGCGTCCAGGTCACCCTCCTCGACCCGTCCGGACCGCTGGCCCGGCTGTGCCAGATGCCGGAGCTGCGCCCGTTCAGCCGGGTGCTGAACCTGACCGGATCCGAGCACGGGACGCTGGCGCCGTACGCGCTGATCCCCACCCCGAGCCGGACGGAGTTCGCGGCCGGGCCGGCCGGCGACCGCGAGTTCGAGATCGCCGTCTCCAACGCCCGCGCCGAACGGCGCATGCTGGTCCAGGACATCTGCGCGATGCTCGTACCGCCGCAGGTGGCCCGGGAGGCGTCGACCGCGACGCTGCTGCGGCACGCGGTCCGGCAGGTGCCCGCCGAGGAGACGTCCACCTTGGACGATGTCGTGGCCTGCCTCTCCGGGCTGGCCGACGACGACGGGCGCGAGCTGGCCAACCTGCTGCTCGACACCGCCGAGATGCCACTGGCGCTGCTGTTCTTCGGCTCCCCGCCGGCGGGCACGTTCGGCTCGGACGTGGCGCTGACCGTGATCACCATGGCCGGCCTGCGGCTGCCCGACCTGAAGATCGAGCGGGAGTACTGGTCCGCGGAGGAGGCGCTGGCGCTGCCCATGCTGCACACCGCGCACCGGCTGGCGGTCCGGCGGTGCTACGGGTCGGACATGTCCTCCCGGAAGATGGTCGGCCTCGACGAGGCGCACTTCATGGAGGGCTGGCGGTCGGGGCGCTCGTTCCTGGTCCGGCTGGCCCGGGACTCGCGCAAGTGGAACCTCGCCGCGCTGGTCTCCTCGCAGAACCCGCGTGACATCCTGGGGCTGGACGTGCAGAACCTGGTGTCGACGGTGTTCGTCGGCCGGATCGCCGAGGACGCGGAGATCGCCGCGGAGGCGTTGCGGCTGCTGCGGGTACCGACCGGGGTGGGGTACGAGGCGGTGCTCGCCGGACTGTCGACAGTGGACGCGTCCTCGGTCGGCCGGCTGGGGTTCCGCGAGTTTGTCATGCGCGACGTGGACGGGCGGGTCCAGAAGGTACGGGTCGATGTGTCGTACGTGCCGGATCTGCTGACCTACCTGGACACCACGCCGGCCGCGGCCAAGGGTGCCCCGTCCGCCCCTGCCGCGGAGGCCTGACGTGCTGCTGCGTCGTCGCGTGTCGCTGGGCATGGCGGTGCTGGTCGTCGCGATCTCGACGCTGTTCGGGGCGCCGGCGGCGTCCGCGGCGCACAGCGCTCCCGCCGTTCCGGCGCGGGCCCCCGGGGACCTGTGCTCGGTCGAGGAGTGGCAGGCCGACTTCCGCAAGTGCGTGGACAAGCTCGCGGACGTGAGCGAGGCGCGCACCCAGTGCCTGACCGCGCCCACACCGTCCACACCGGACAGCGGGCTCGCCGGGTGGTTCGCCTCCCGGCCGGACGCCGCCGCTCAGCCGGGCCCGAAGGGGATGTACACCCGGTACGGGTACGCCGGGTACAGCTACACCACGTACGACGTGGGCTGCCTGTCCACGGTGATGCACCCGGACTACAAGTTCGAGAACACGATCGCCAACGGGGAGTTCATGATCGCCACGGCGGTCATCGGCGCCTCGAACGCGCTGCGCGAGCGGGCCTGGGACCCGGAGTCCATGTGGGGCTGGGCGGACCCGCTCGTGGAGCAGGCCACCCAGGCGATCTACCACCGGGTGTTCACCGTCTTCGGGGTCATCACGCTGGCGGTGGTCGGGCTGTACCTGCTCTGGCGGTCCCGCCAGTCGGACATGAGCACGGCGATGACCACCGCCGGCTGGGCGCTGCTCGTGATGGTGGCGGTGACCGCGCTGGCGCTCTGGCCGGTCCGGTCGGCGAACATGGCCGACGCGACGCTCACCACCACGCTCGGGGTGGTCCACGACGCGGTCGGCCCGCGGGCCAAGGACCGGCCGCCCGAGCAGTGCCGGCTCGGCGACCCGGAGGCGTGCAAGGACCACCGGCCGCCCGCGGTACGGGCGAGCGACACCTCGACCGAGTCCATGCTGTACCGCAACTGGCTGCGCGGCGTGCTGGGCTCGGCGGACAGCGTGACCGCGCAGAAGTACGGCGAAGCGCTGTACGACGCCCGCTCGCTGACCTGGGACGAAGCCCAGAAGCTGCGGGAGAACCCGGCCACCCGGGACGCCACCTTCGCGGCCAAGAACCGGCAGTGGATGAAGGTCGCCGAACAGATCAAGACCGAGGATCCGGAGGCGTACGCGTACCTGCAGGGCACCCAGGGGATGGAGCGGATCGGGGCCGGGTTCATCGCGATCCTCGCCGCGCTGTTCTTCGCGCTCTTCGACATCGTCGCGTCGATCCTGGTCCTGCTCGGCTTCCTGATCTTCCGCTGGGCCGTGATCGCCGCACCCATCCTGGGCACGGTCGGGCTGCTGCGCCCGGCCAGCGCGGGCATCCGGCGGCTCGCCAACGCGGTCGTGGCGGCCATCTTCAACATCGCCATCTTCGGTACCGGCGCCGCCGTGTACCTGTTCGCGGTCGACCTCATCATGAGCACCCCGACCCTGCCGGGCTGGCTGCAGGTGGTGCTGGTCTGGCTGTGCGGGGTGGTCGGCTGGCTGCTGCTGCGGCCGTACCGGCGGA
>Ga0114129_10002118_pt1 | contig 27345 bp, 16 predicted proteins | sample RhiMetdeltSRZDD1_FD_80071 | JGI IMG/M metagenome (GOLD analysis project Ga0114129, IMG submission 80071) | Populus rhizosphere microbial communities from Tennessee, USA - Rhizosphere MetaG P. deltoides SRZDD1 (version 2) (version 2) | ecosystem: Host-associated > Plants > Roots > Rhizosphere >...
ACTAGCAGGATCAGCAGCACCGCAACCGTCAGCCCTATCGGCCTCCCAACCGCCAGCAGGTACAAGGGCGCCAACACACCTCCCCCCACGACCAGAAGGGCCAGTTCGCTCAACCTGGTGCTCTCGTAGGCGCGAGCGAGTGTTGCGCGGACATCTCTGATCAGCAGACCGAGTATGACAGCATTGAGCACAAGCAGCAGCTCCAGCGTGGGACGGAGCGCCCCGGCCGCTTCTCGCTGCTCCGTCACGCCGCACAGGAGCAGCAGCTGCGCGGCGCCCAGCAATAGCGCCGACGTGACGAGATAGCCCCCCAGCCAGCGCGCATCCTTCCAACCCGGTTGGGCGGTGGTGCTGAACAGCACTCCTTTGTACACCGCTGTGCCCAGGGCCGGCAGGAGCCCGAGAATCATTGCGGGGCGGCGAAGCCAGTCGAGCGTGTGAGTGGGCAGAATGCTCAGGAGGCCAAGCACGGTGAGTGGCAACGCGTATACCGTGAGGCACCAGGTGCCGAACGACATGGGCGAGGTCGGTTTGAACACCCGGAGCATGTGATGGAATCGCAGTGGATCGCCCAGATCGAGCACCAGGCAGACCAGGTCAGCAAGCAGGAGTGCCAGGGCGATCGGATACGCCACTCTCGCGACCTCCGCAAACAACGCGGGGGCGGCAAGCTCGCCGAGTGCGGCGACCAGGAACAGGCCCGTCGTCATGTTGTTGAAAAGCGTGTCCAGCGCGACGAGCCCGTGCCAGTTGGGCGCCTTGGTGATCGTTCGGTCTGCGTATCCCGAATGCATCTCAGCGGGCCAGAAGCATCGGTAAGAGGGCGGCGATCGCCGCGAGCCCGCAAACGGCGGCCCGGACGTAATCACCCTTCATCCGGAGCCACGGGTTGAAGGGAGCGTCCGGGAGCCCGTAAACCGACGGCCGATCGCTCAACAGGTAAAAGGAGTGCAGCTCGGAGTAGGTCGTGCTGGGCGCATCGCCGTAGAGATAGGCGCCCGCAATGCCCTGCTCGTGCAGGCGCGCAACCCGCTCGCGGGCACGGTCGCGCAGCTCGCTGATCGAGCCGAACTGGATGGACTGGGTGGGGCAGGCCTTGGCGCACGCCGGCACCAGCCCGTCGCGTTGCCGGTCGTAGCAAAGCGTGCACTTGTGGGCGTGACCGTCCAACGCGCTTCGAGTGATGACTCCGAAAGGACAGGCGGCAACGCAATACGCGCAGCCGTTACAGATATCGGGCTGGATGTAGACGTTGTCGAACTCGGTATGGATGAGTGCGCCGGTGGGGCACGCTTGCTGGCAGGGAGCGGTGACGCAGTGCTTGCAGACGTCGCTCATCATGAGCCAGCGGCCCGGGTCGATCAGGTCGGCGCCCGCTGCCGCTTCTGCAGGTGTGGGATCGACCGGGAACTGTTCGATAAACTTCACGTGCCGCCACGAGGTCGCCGACAATCCACCCGTGTTGTCATAGCTGTCGCCGAGCCACGTGAAGCCGTCCGCGGGAAGCTGGTTCCACTGCTTGCACGCGACCTCGCACGCCTTACACCCGATGCAGACGGTCGTGTCAGTGTAGAAACCGGTAGCCGGCTGGGGCTCGGGAGGAGCGCCGCGGTGGAATGGCTCGACGACGCGGTTGAGAACGTCCATAGTCCCTCAGCCACCTCGTCCGTTGCGAGCGCCGAACATTCCCTCCGGCTGGGCGGCGGCGGGTGTGTCCGGGACGGGATCGCGCGTGGGCCAGGCCGCAGCGCTCTTGGTTGGCGACGGCGCAGCGCCGTCGAGCCGGCCGGCGGCGACCTGACAGGCGAACGCCTTGCACTCGTGCATGCTGACGTTGGGGTCGGCCACGATCGAGGTGAGATCATTGGCGTTGGCGCCGACGACTTCTCCCGCGAAGGCCCAGTGGAACGGCAGGCCGATCTGGTGCACGATCCGCCCCTCGATCAGGAGCGGTCGAAGTCGCCGAGTCACCATCGCGCGCGCAGCGATGCTGCTGCGCGCCGAGCGCACCGTCAGCCAACCGCCGTGCACGATCCCCCGCTCGGCGGCCAGCTCCGGGCTCAACTCGACGAACATCTCGGGCATTAGCTCGTTGAGCCAGCTGTTGAAGCGGCTCATCGGGCCGCTCAAGTAGTGCTCCGTGAGCCGAAACGTGGTGGCCACTACCGGATACTCCGTGGTCGGAGCGTGGGCCAGGTGGTTGAGCGGTCCCTCGAAAGTGCGCACCGTCGGGTTGCCGGTCTGCTTCGGATACAACAGGTTGCCCACCGGCGACTCGATCGGCTCGTAGTGGACCGGAAGCGGCCCGTCGCGGACTCCGCCGGGAGCGTAGAGCCAGGCCACTCCGTCGGGCTTCATGATGAACGGCTGCGTGCCCGCGATCGCCGCCATGCCCTGGGCGCCTGGAGGCGGCTCGTAATCGGGCCGCGTGTTCGGGTCGTAGTCGGGCTCGTCCAGGCCCACCCAGCGACGCTGCTCCTCACTCCACCAGATCAGCTTTTTGCGCTCGGACCAGGGGCGGCCCTCGGGGTCGGCAGAGGCGCGGTTGTACAGGATCCGCCGGTTGTGGGGCCACGCAAATCCCCACTCAGGCTCGAGTGGGTGGCCCGTGCGCTTGCGCTCCCGCGCGCGGTTGCGGCCTGGCTGGGGGAAGACCCCGCTGTAGATCCAACACCCGCAGGCGGTCGTGCCGTCGTCCTCGAGCTCGGAGAATTCCCTGAGCAGGCGTGGCCGGCCGGTGCGCGGATCGAGGTCGTCCAGCCTGAAGCCGTTGATCTCCATCAGCACCTTCTCAAGATCCGGTTCGCCTTCGATCCGGCTCCGCCTGCCGTCGGGCAGGCGCGGATGCTCGTCGAACTCGTAATCCCAGGTGAGTTGGAGCAGGGGCTGATCCCTCGGCTCGGTGGAGCCGGCGTAGAGCTGCTTGAGGCGCTTGCCGAGATTGTAGAGGATCCAGGCGTCGGAGCGACAATCGGCGGGAGGGTCGAGAGCCTTGTCGTGCCACTGGAGCAAGCGCTGAGTATTGGTGAGGCTGCCGTCCTTTTCGGGAGCGGCAGCAGCCGGGAGGAAGAACACCTCGGTCCCGATCTGCTCAGGCGGCGGCCCGGTCGGGTCGTCCTTCCAGAAAACCGCGCTCTCGATCTCGAACCAGTCCACCACGACGAGCCAGTCGAGCTTGCGAAGCCCGGCGCGGTGCAGTCCGGCGTTGGGTGCGCCGCCGGCCGGGTTCTGGCCGAAGAGGAAGTAGCCCTTGACCTGGCCCTTGGCCATGCGGTCGAAATACGGCAGGTGCGAGTAGTCGGCATCGACGCGGGGGAGCCAGGAGTAGCGGAAGTCGTTCTCCCAGGACGCTGCGTCGCCGTACCATGCCTTGAGCAGGCTGACTATGAACTTGCGAAAATTGGCCCAGTAACCGGTCGCCAGGCCCTCATGGGCCACGTAGCTCTCGAGATTGTTGTGCAGCTCGTCGCTGCAGGGCTGCGGCAGGTAACCAGGCAGGGCGTCGTAGAGGGTCGCGAGGTCAGTCGAGCCCTGGATGGTTGAGTGGCCGCGCATCGCCATGATTCCACCGCCGGGCCGCCCGATGTTTCCGAGCAACGCCTGCAGGATGCCTGCGGTGCGGATCATCTGGACACCGGTGGTGTGCTGAGTCCACCCCAGCGCGTAAACGATCGCGCTGGTTCGGTCGCGCCCGGAGTTGGCGCAGAGGAGCTCCGCCACCCGCACCATCGCTTCGGGGGAACAGCCGCATACCTGGGACACGAACTCGGGTGTGTAGCGGGCGAAGTGGCGCTTGAGAATCTGGTACACGCAGCGCGGATGTTGCAGCGTCGGATCCGTTACCGGTCGGCGCCCTTCCATTGTCATCAGCTCGTGGCGAGGGCCCGAGTGGCAGGGAGCGCCCTGCTCGATGCTGTGCCCATGCATCCCGAGCTCGTGCCGCAGCATCTGGTACATGGGGGTAGCGCCGCGCCACTCTTCATGCTCTTCCGGCGCAGGGGTGCCGACATATCCCCAGCGACCTTCCCGGGCATCGTAGGTACCGGTCTTCCGGTTCCCGTGGTAGCCGCTGAACAGGCCACCCAGTTCCTCGGTGTCCTTGAATCCCTCCTGGAGGATGGTCGCTGCATTGGTGTAGTGGAGGACGTACTCCTTGAACCACCGATCGTGGCTCAGGACGTAGTGGACCAGTCCGCCGAGGAAGGCGATGTCGCTGCCGGCCCGGATACCGATGTGAAGGTCGCACAGGGCCGACGTGCGGGTAAAGCGCGGATCCACGTGGATGAGAGTCGCGCCGCGTTCCTTCGCCTTCATGGGCCAGCGGAAGCCTACCGGGTGGGCCTCGGCCATGTTGGAACCCATGAACAGAATGCAGTCGCTGTTCGCCAGGTCCTGCTGGTAGGTGGTGGCCGCGCCGCGACCGAACGAGGCGCCCAGACCGGGCACCGAGGCGCTATGTCATATTCGGGCCTGGTTCTCGATGGAGACGACGCCGAGCCCCGCACCGAAGAGCTTCTTGATGAGGTAGTTCTCCTCGTTGTCGATCGTGGCTCCGCCCAGGGTACCCATGGAGCGGACCGAGTTGAGCACCCGGCCGGTCTCATCCCGGACGGTGAAGTCGGCGTCTCGCGTTTCCTTTACCCGCTGCGCGATCCGGTCGAGGGCCCAGTCGAGCGACCTAGTCTCCCAGTGGTCGGAGTATGGGGCGCGGTAGAGCACTTGGGTGACTCGGTGCGGATTGACGGCGAGCTGAAAGGAGTTGGCGCCTTTGGGGCAGAGGGTACCCTCGTTGATGGGGCTGTCCGGGTTACCCTCGATGTCGATGAGCTGTCCTCCCTTGGTGTAGATCAGCTGCCCGCAGCCGACGGCGCAGTAGGGGCAGAGGCCTTCGGTGACCGTGGCGCCGCGGAGTCGCGACGTCTTTCGGGCCGTTTGCCGACTGAAGGGCTCGTGCGACGGCGGTGAGTGCGGGAAAGAGGGAAGGGGGGACTTTGTCATGCGAACCGGGCCCAGGAAGGCGAACCCGCAGCATTGACGTTGCTCCAGGACAAAAGCTAGAACGCTCTTGCGATGTGATGGTGCTCGCCGCGACGATCGCGCCGGTCACGTACGCAGGTAAGGCTGCCTTTCGCCGTTCAACGCGCTACTGAGCCGGCCCCTTGAATGCGACGTACCAGCTCCGACAGGTTCTGCAGCACAATGATGCGATTGGCCGGCGCCCGGCGCACCATCACGAATGTCTTGCCGTCGGGAGAAATCGCATAGTTCGCGTGCGGCGTAGCGCCGACAATATCGGTCACGGGGAAGAGCGCCGTCCGCGAGAGCACCTCCAGCCCTGGCGCCCCCCCAATTGTCGCCGCCATCAGCTTGATCCGTCCTTCCGCGTTGCCGCGATAATAGAGCTCGCGCCCATCGGGCGACCAAACCGGCTCGCTGCCGCCGCCCTGCGAGACTTGGATCTCCTCGCCTCGCTGATCGAGCGAGCGGACGAACACTTCCTCCTCGCCCGACTGGTTGGAGACGAACGCGAACCATTTCCCATCGGGCGATGGCATTGGGTAGGCCGTCTGGAACTGGTTGGCGACCACGCGCTCGATCGGCCCACGGCCGCGGTTCCGAACGAGCACAATGTCCGCTCCGGACGTGGGGTTCAGATCCGAGCCGGTCGTGAGCAGGCCGCTGCCGTCGGTAAGCCATCTTCCGGTATAACCCAGCACCGGTGATGCGAGCAGCGACTCGGGCGGCTCCGCGCTTCCGATCCGGGCGCGGTAGAGCCCGAAGGTTCCACTTCGGAAGCTCGTGTAGGTGAGGTACTTCCCGTCAGGGGTCCAAGTCGCATCGTGCCCATCGCGGTCGAAGGTGGCGCGGGAGAGGGTGCCCTGTACCAGTGACAGAACCCATACATCGCGTCCATCGCCCCCGGTGAAATCCACCGAAACGCGCCGGCCATCGGGCGAGAACTCGGGCGCGTGATAGTTGTGTCCTTCCGCTGTCGCGAGCCGGAAGGCGCCCGAGCGGTCGGCAAAGACAAGCGACCGCGGGTCCTCGGGGATGTAGGCCACCGTGCCGTTGGCCGCAACCGCGAACTGAGCAACGCCGCTGCCCGTGAGCGAGACGCCACTGGCGATTTGCACCGGCGTGCCGGTCGTGCGCTGCGCCCGGGGGTCGAATGGCACGGCCCTGAGAATACCGTCCGACTGGGCGTAAACCAGAAGCCCCGTGGTATAGCGCGCCTCGACCACCGGCACGTCGAGCACGGTGGTCTCCTGGCCGCTCTCGAGGCCGAACATCACGAGCGGGCCAGCCGTGTTCCCGAGCGGTGCGCGCACGGCTAGTCCCCACAACCCAGGTTCGATGACCTGCTGCACGCGCAGTCCGACCGTACGCTGAGGAAAGACCGTCGTGACTTGCCCGTCGGGCGAGAGGCGTTGGATGGCGCCGGAGTTGATGGAGGTGAACCAGAAGCTCCCGTCGGCGCTCCATGCGCCGAAGCGGGAATCCACGCCTACGGGAAGCTGGCTGGGAGTGCCGCCTGCGGCAGGGAGGCGGAAGGCCCGTTCGGTCGCTCTGAGTACGGGAAAGCCCCACGTCATGATCCAGCGCCCGTCGAGCGAGTAGCGCGGATCCATGAGCCCGTCGCCGCCCGGAATCATGGCAGGCTCTGCCGCATCGAGGCGCTGCAAGGCGAGCGAATTGTCGCCGTTGGGGTTCTCGGTGACGTAAATGACTGCTTCACCGTCCGGCGTGAGCGCGATTTGTCGGTGGAGCCCGGCAGCGCCACTGCCGCCCAGAGTGGGTGCAAGGAGCGCAAGCCGTGACGGCGGAAAGCCCGGCGCTCTTTCCGGTGTCGGCCGATGGCCAATCGCGTATCCGACGCCCGCGGCGGCCACCAGCACCAATGCCGCGATACCCGACGCGGGCCAGGTCCACCGAGAGCGGCTCGGCACGGCTGGAACCGCCAAGGTCCGGGTGCCTTCATCCGCGAGCATCCGGGCGAATGCCGCGGCGCTCGCCGGACGATCAGCCGGCAGCTTTTCGAGCGCCGATTGCACCGCCGCTGCCACATGGGGCGGCACCGTATCGCGCAGCTCACGAAGCGGGCGGGCGCGTTCCGTGATGACCTTGACGACGACTGCCTGCGCGGTGGGACCGATGAACGGCGCTGCCCCGGCAAGCATCTCGTAGGTCACAGCGCCGAGTGCGTATATGTCGGCGCGCGGATCGACGTGCTTCTCCCCGGTGGCCTGCTCGGGCGCCATGTACTGTGGCGTGCCTAGGGAAAACCCGGTCTGGGTCAACCGATTCCCGCCGGCCTCGGCCACGGCGAGGGCGATGCCGAAGTCGGCCACCAATGCGTGGCCGCTCTGCAAGAGAATGTTTTCCGGCTTGATATCGCGGTGGACGATTCCGTGCTGGTGGGCGTACTCGAGCGCATCGGCGACCTCGGTTGCGATCCGAACAGCGTCGCCCACCGGGAGCTGGCGCTCGCGCTCGAGCCGATGGCGGAGGGTCTCGCCCTCTACGAAAGGCATTACATAGTAGAGAAGTCCGTCGGTCGAGCCGGAGTCGAAGAGCGGCAGGACATGCGGGTGCTGCAGTGCGGCCGTGGTCTTGATCTCGGTGAGAAACCGCTCCGGGCCGAGCATGGCGGAAAGCTCGGCGTGTAGGAGTTTGATGGCGACCTTGCGGCCGTGACGGAGATCGTCAGCGAGGTAGACCGTGGCCATGCCGCCCGCACCAAGCTCGCGCTCGATGCGGTAGCGGTCCGCCAGAGCAGGAGCAAGGCGGGCAATCGCGTCCATGTGTGGCCGGCGCCAGGACAGCTTGGCGGAAGAGGGTTCGAAATACCATAGTTGCACGCTGGAGGTGGCGCAATGGACCCGCGCTGGCGATGTCCGGGCCCGGTAGGGAGGCGAGGAATGGACGAGGCCGAAGTGAGTCTCCGCTTCGGCCCCACCACGTGTGCAGCTGCTGCTACATCTTGGTGCTCTTCGACTCCATCATCGGCGCCCACTTTCCGTCCGCTCCCTGCAATTCGTACTTGAACGTGTACTCCGTAGGCGAGACTTCATTGATTGTGACTCGCGACTTGACCTTCTTGCCGCCCATCATGCTCTCGTCTGTGTAGCTCCACGTCTTCCCCTGCACGGTGCCCTTTGGCACGGTCGACATGGTCATGGGCGAGTTATCCACGCCGTAGTACGTGTAGACTTTCTCCTCCGTGCTGTAGCCCAGGATGCCGATGCTCTTGGTCGGGCCCCAGGGGCCGGTTCCTTCCGACCGGCAGACCACGCTGAAATGGCCGTCGTACCACTCGCAGGTGTCGGTGCCCGACATCTTGCCACCGGGTCCCATCGGTCCCGGCTTCATCTCACCCTCGGTCTTCCACTTTCCTACGAAGTAGGCCAGCCGCGCGTGCTCGGGTCCGGGCTTGGGCGCCGGGGGGGCCTGGGCGGCGACGACCGATGCCCCCGCAGCGGCGATGACCACACATGCGGCAAGCACATATGACGTTCTCATTTGGATTTCCCCGGTTGAGGGAATGCAGATTGACTGGCGAGGAACATCTTAGCCGTCGTTCCGGTGGCGTCAATGTCCGGTGCTGCCCTTTCCTTGGGCATACAGCTTTGGTGGTTTCACCTTGGAAGCACGGAAGGCCGCACAACCAGCACGCGATTCATCCGTCCGCTCATACGTATGCCAGTGGAAGTGTAAGCAACAGGTCTGCCATTCAAATAAAGCGTGGCCCCAGGGACCTCGCTCCCTTTCAAGAGGAAGTTCCATCCATCGTCTTTGGCTTCGACGCGGTACTCGATCCCCCTGCCGGTCTTCGAACGTGAAAAGGAGATGACGTTGGTCCCAACGGGAAGGTTCTCGACGCTCATGTCTTGCCACCCAGTGGGCACGTGGGGCTCAAAGACAACGACCTTGTGGACCGCATCCGGCTGAATGCCGAACACGTGCTCGATCAGGGGGAGCACGATGCCGTAACTGGTCCAGGCGATCGTAAAGCAGCCGTAGTCGGGCATCATCTCGGAGATCGAGCCTGGTGTTCGCCGATTGAAGGTCTGCACGATCCTGTCCACATACCATAAGGCGTTGTCGATGCGTCCGTAGTTGGCTTCCGAGACCGCCTGCACGCCGGTCGAGATCGTCATCATCGACCGTCTTTCGACGGCAGACAGAAAGGGCCCGTACGCTCCCACATCGTCGCTTTTGATCTTATCGAGAGCCCGGATGGCTCGTGCTTGCGGGGCGATGCCGGTCTCCATCGGCGTCGTGATGACCCAGTTCTTGTTCGTGATCCAGCCTCTGCTTCCATCCGGCATGGCAGAGAACTTCTGCTTCAGTTGCTCGTAATAGCCAATCAGTTGCCGGTCTGTTGGGGCCAGCTTGCTCTCTCCCTTTAGCCCTATCTGCTTGATCGCTCCGTCCGCTGCGCTGATCGCCTGTGCCCTGGTGCCGTAGAAGTCAGCGTAGGAGCCTTCCTCTTCGACCCAAAAGCGATCATTGATCTTGCTCGCCAGTTCCGAGGCCAGTCGCTCGTACCGCTCTGCCGGGGCCGTGTCGCCGAGAATGCCCGCGATGTGCGCCGTCGCCCTCAATGCCTGCTGGGTGTACACGGCGACGTCGATCAATTCCGCGTTCAAGCCGTACACTTCCATGATCCCGTAGCCTTCCGGGAACAAGTCGTGATTCTGGTCCATGTCGCCAAGCAGCCAGTGGATGCCGAGCTTCATGGCCGGGTACATCTCTCTCGCAAACTCCAGATCACCCGTCCAGTCGACCAGCTTCCCGACCGTGAGGATGAACTGAGCGGTTTCCTGAGTGTTTCCGGGATTGGAAACCGCGCCATTCGTCGTTACCTCGTGCACGATCCGGCCGTTTCCGTTGGCCTTCGTTGACTGATCCCGAAGTAACCTGAGCGTCTGCTCGACGAGGTTGAAGTCACCCGACGCCGTGAGTGCCTGGAGGGAATAGGTTTCCGTCCCGAACCACCAGGGGTATTCCATCAGGCCGGCGCCGAGACCTCGGCCGATGCCGGGAACGTCCCTCACCAGCCACTCGACGTTCACCCGCATCCAGTCATACACCTCCTGCAAGCGTGCATCGGGAATCCTCACTCTCGCCCGTTCCATGATCGAGGCGTAGTGCTGCTTCTTCTTCCGAAGGAGGCTCGCATGATTCGCCGCCAGGTACTTGTAACTAGTGACAGCTGCATTCTCGTCGGATGGCGACCCCGTGATCACGAATGTCAGGGTAGAGGCGCTGTGTGGGTTCACGGATACGCTGTATTGGGATGCAGCTGTGACTCCCATGCCGCTCGTGCGGATAGGTGGCGGATGTGCGATCGGTCGGACATCCGCAGAGCCGACGGCCCCCCAGACAGAGAACCAGGGGTTACCGACGTCCTTGGCGACGAATAGGCGGTTCGCGGCTTGCCAGACAACGCCGTCCTGAGCGTCTTTGATGGCGAGTCGATCCGAATACCATACCGGCCTCAGGTCTGTCTTGACTGAGAATAGAAGCTGCAACCGCCGCCACCGGGCGCTCCGGTTTTTGAACCGGTACTGGACGATCAATCCGTTCTGACTGTCGGGACTGAACTGAAAGCGCTCGATCTCCAGGCTGTCGAACACGGGCCCGTACTTGAACCGATTGCCATAGGGATACGTGATGAATTCAGCGCTTTTAGACAGAGCGGCCTGCTGTTGGGTCGCCGGTTCTGTTACGGTTGCCCAGAAGCCGTCTATCAGCTTGATCGGATGCAGCCAGAGGCCTGCCATTTCGCCCGGGACGTGCTCGCCCATGTCCGGGAAATTCCCGTCCTGAGTTCCGATCAAATACGCTCGGTCGCCTGCGGTGACGTACGGCTGACCCAGGTTTTGGCCGTGATTGCTGATACCTCCCATGATGGGCGCCGCGTACTCAACCTGGCACCGCAGCGAGGGAGTGTTGATCAGGGCGAAGGAGAGCGACACCAGGAGGGCACAGGGTGTTGCAGGTCGAACCTGTCGGTTCACACAGCCCTCCGCCGAAACCACGTTCCCAGCAGGGTGGCCAACAGCAAGAGCAGCAACGCCAGTAGTCCGAAGGCGGCATAGGCCCGGAGGGCCCGTCGCCGAAACTCGCGCCCACGTTCCGTAAGGTGCTGGGATGGCCAGGCGAGCTGGAATGGGCTGCTGCCTGCGGCACGATGCCTCACCATCTGGACGTAGCAGTAGACGCCGTAGAGCCAGAGGGCGATGGCTAGCGCGAAGAGGATGGCTAGTACAGCAAGCCCGAGCCGCTCCATTTCTTCGGCGGCTAACCGGCCACACCAAGCAACTGCTCGCCTCCTGCCTGAATAAAGACGCGGAGGGATTCAGCCTGCTCCTGTTCCAACCGCCGGAGCAGACGTACGAACTCAGGCTCCGTACGGAGCGAGTCGAACCAGGGATCCCGCACCAGCGGTGCAGGGCAGTGCATCCCGCCATCCACCACTCTCGTCAGGATGTCGAGCGCGAAATCCGTGTCACCGACGTACGCCACGTCGCGCGCCCCAAACAGCAGTCCTTCCGGGTCGTGAAAACCAGTCGCCAACACCTGCCGGGTAGCAGCAATGCATGTCTCCCGGTCACCCTGAAATGCTGCGAGTTGGGCCTTGAGATACCAATGCTCCGCGCCCTCCGCTTCGTACGATCGAAGGTGACGGGATGCCTCGAGGGCCTCGGCCTTGCGCCCCAGCATCCAGAGGCATGCAAGCCGCAGCCCTTGAAATGCCTCCAGATCGGTGAGCATTGTTTGCTGGTAGTCGGCGAGTAGCCAGTGCGTGTAGGCCACACTGGTGCGGACCGCGGGGTCGATCCGCCGCGCCCGCCGGTCTGCGGCCAGTGACGCTTGCAATAGACCGCAGAACCGGCACGCGATAACCAGCCCTGTCAGGAGATCGGGGTCCACCGTCCGCTTCTCGGCCTGGCGGAGCAGGCGCACCATTGCCTCTCGCGCGCGACCCTGCTCTTCGATCTCGAAATTGGTATAGAGGTTGTGCGTGAGCGGAAGGTCGGGGTTGAGCTCGAGGGCCTTGCGAAAGGCCTGCTCGGCCTGGGGCGACTCCTCCGCATAGGGCGCGTGTCCGAACTTGGCCATGACCCGATGCACCCGTCCGAGCCGCGCCCACGCCGGAGCAAAGGTCGGGTCCAGCTCGAGGCACCGGCGGTACAGTTCCCGCGCCGTAGTCAGGTTTCTGACGTGCGAAGCATCCTCGCTCAGGTGATTGGCCCGCAGATACAGCTCATAGGCCTCGGGGCGAGTAGGCGCATCCTGGGCCAGCACCTGGCGGTCGTGCGCGGAGAGCGGGATCGCGAGTGCGTCCACGATCTGACGGGTCAGCTCGTCCTGCAGCTGGAAGATGTCGGTGAGCGCTACCTGGGCCGTACGGGTCGTGACCAACGTACCGCTCGGCACCTCGACCAGCTGGATCGAGACCCGGACCTGGTCGGCGGCGCGCAGCAGGCTGCCGATCACCACCGCGTCCACCCCGGTTTCGGCGGCGATCAACTTGAGATCGGGGTGCTCGTCGGCGTACCGCTCTGCAGCGGCGCTGGACCGCACTGCCATGGTTTCCAGGCCGGCCAGTGACGCCGAGATCGCTTCAGGCAAGCCGTGGGTGAGGAACTCGAGCTCGGGATCGGGCCGGAGCATACGGAAGGGCAGCACGACCAGCCGGGTCATGGTGCGGACCCGCGGTGCCGGGCCGGTGTCGATCAGCGTGAGCGCCTCGCGTACGTCGCGAGCCATTGTCGCCGCGTCGGCGTATCGTTCTTCCAGGCGCTTGGCGAGTGCGCGCTGGATCACCCGATCGGCCGCCATCACGTCGGCGCCACCAACCAGGGCAGGGGGGTGCTCGCGGACCACCGCGTTCTGGATCTCGAGGACCGTGTTCCCATTGAAGGCCCGCTTCCCGGTCAGCATCTCGAACAGGATTGCGCCCACGGCGAACAGATCCGCCGGCGGGCCCGCGGGCTCGTTGTCGACCGTCTCGGGCGCCATGTAGCTCGGCGTGCCGATGATTACGCCGGGAAGTGTCAAGCCGGGGTCGAGCGACGCGGTGGCCTGCGGACGCGCAACCCCGAAATCGAGCAGCTTCACGCCGTGCTGGGTGAGAAAAATGTTCGACGGTTTGAGGTCCCGGTGGACGATGTCGCGGGCATGCAGCGCCTCGAGTGCGCCGAGAACTCCCAGCGCGGTCTGCAGCGCCTCGCCCAGCGGCATTGGTCCCCCGCCAATCCGAGACGCTAGCGTTTCGCCGGCCAGGAGCTCCATGACGATATAGAGCTCGCCGCCTTCTTCGCCCAGCTCATACACCTGACAGATGTTGGGATGTGCGATGGCCGCAGCCGTGCGGGCCTCGCGCAGCAAGCGCTCACGAAGACTCGCGTCCTGAAAGCGCATGCGCTTGATGGCGACGGAGCGATCGAGACGCTCGTCACGCGCCTCGTACACCACGCCCATGCCACCCTCGCCCAACTTCCGGCCGATGCGGTAGTGGCGCAGTACCTGCGGCTCCGGCTGCGGGGTCGCCGTCGCCGTCGCCGATTCGGGGGGCGTCGATACCGGGGGTGGTGTCTTCTTCAGCCAGCGAAACATTGGCGGACCGTCGCTCGGTCAGTCGCAAAAATCAAGTACCGTCGGGCCGGGGTGGCTAACTGCATTCGTCGGCCAGTTGTTAATGTACCTGACGACATGGACCAGCACGTCGTGACGCGAACGGAACAACGAGGAAGGACACCCAATGAGCGCAACGATGACCAAACACAAGACGGGAAGCCGTAAAGAGTGGCTGGCGGCGCGGCTGGAGTTGCTTGAGGCGGAGAAGGAGCTCACGCGCCGCAGCGACGAGGTGGCGCAGCGGCGGCGGGACCTGCCCTGGGTGCGGATTGACAAGGCGTATCGCTTCGAGACCGACGAGGGGAGCGCGTCGCTGGCGGACCTCTTTCGCGGGGGCTCGCAACTCCTGGTCTATCATTTCATGTTCGGGCCCGACTACACCGCTGGCTGTCCGTCCTGCTCATCGATCGCGGACGGGTTTGACGGCTTCGGCGTGCATCTGGCAAACCACGACGTGATGCTGTGGGCGGTGTCGCGGGCGCCGCTCCCGAAGCTGCAGGGGTACAAGCGACGGATGGGCTGGACCTTTCCCTGGGCGTCGTCGTTCGGCGGCGACTTCAACTTCGATTTCGGCGTCGGGTTCACCGAGGAACAACAACGCGAAGGGGGCATCGAATACAACTACCGGCGCGAGGCCGGCGCCCCGCTGGTGGGACGGGACACTGCATCGTGGCGGGAACCCAGCGGCGAGGGGGTTGTGGCCCAGGTCGCGGCGATGGCGGGAACCGACGAGGCGACCTTCACCCGCGAGCGGCCGGGGATGAGCGCCTTCGCGCTCGAGGACGGTGCGGTATACCACACCTACTCCACTTATGCGCGTGGACTGGACGGGCTGTGGGGCATGTACCAGTGGCTCGACCGGGCCCCAAGGGGACGGAACGAGACGGGCTACTGGTTGCGCCGCCGCGACGAGTACGCCAAGCGGTGATTTTGTAAGCCACAGCGGCACAGAGGCATAGAGAATCCCATCTGGAGGCGGCGCGCATCGCCAGTCGATCCGGGCTCCGGTCGTTCGACTATGCAGTATGAGGCTGATCTCGAGTCGCACGCGGGCGGGTTCCTCCCTTAGCTTCCAGCATGCTGCACCGAGGTAAGGAAGCCGTCGTCGAGCCGGTCAGCGTGGGCGACCGTTATACACTCGACCGGGAGCTGGGCCGGGGCGGGATGGCGGTGGTGTACCTGGCGCGCGACCGAAAGCACGACCGACTCGTCGCCATCAAGATCCTGCGCTCGGAGATCGTCGTCGGTCCGGCCGCCCAGCGCTTCCTGCTCGAGATCCAGATCCTGGCGCGCCTCCAGCATCCCCACATCCTCCCCCTGCTCGACTCGGGCACCACCGAGGAGGCATCGCCCCGTCCGTTCTACGTGATGCCTTACGTCGACGGCGAGACTCTGCGCCAGCGGCTCACTCGCGAGGGACCGCTCCCCGTCGCGGAAGCGTTACGCCTGGCGCGCGAGACCGGCGAAGCGCTCCACTACGCCCACGAACAAGGGCTGATTCATCGAGACGTGAAGCCGGAGAACGTCCTGCTGTCGCAAGGCCATGCCCTGGTCGCGGACTTCGGTATCGCGCGTGCCGTGGGGGTCGCGGCGGCCGACCAGCTGACCCAGCCCGGCCTGAGCATGGGCACGCCCGCCTACATGAGTCCCGAGCAGGCGGAAGGCGAGCGCGAGCTTGACGCGCGGGCGGACCAGTACAGTCTCGCTTGCATGGTCTACGAGCTGCTGGCGGGCCAACCGCCTTTCACCGGGCCCACCCTGCGTGCGGTATTGTCGCGCCAGGTACTCGACCCGGTGCCCGCGCTCACCACGCTCCGCCCCGGCGTCCCGGGGCCGGTCCGACTGGCTATCGAGCAGGCGCTGTCCAAGGTCCCGGCGGACCGATTCGGGAATGTGATGGACTTCCTGGCGGCGCTGGAAAGCCCCGAGACACCCGCGGCCCCGCCGAAGAAGGCGATCGTGGTCTTGCCGTTCGCCAATCTGAGCCCCGACGCCGAGAACGCGTACTTCGCCGACGGACTGATGGAAGAAGTGATCGCCGACCTCTCCCGCGTTCGGGCGCTCACGGTGATTTCCCGCACGTCGTCGGTCAAGCTCAAAGAGACCGGCTGGGATCTTCGGCGCATCCGGCGCGAGCTCAACGTACGTTACGCCTTGGAGGGCAGTGTGCGCCGGGCTGGGTCCGCGCTCCGGATCACGGCCAAGCTGATCGACGTGGAGACGGAGATCGACCTCTGGGCCGAGAAGTATTCGGGCACCGTCGATGACGTGTTCGACCTCCAGGAGCGGCTGTCGCGGCAGATCGTGGAGGCGCTGCGGATCACGCTGACCCCACCGGAGGATCGCGGGATCGCGGCCCGGCCGATCGCCGACGTCCGTGCGTTCGAGTACTACCAGCGCGCCCGGCAGGAGTACTACCGGTACACCCCGGAGGGAATGGCAGCCGCACGAGCGCTCGCGGAGCACGGTCTCGCCGTGGTGGGCCCCAACGAGGCGCTCTACGGGATGCTGGGCACCGTGTACGCCTGGTCCCCGGTAGTGCTCGGCGGCGACGAGGAATCAACGCTGCGGGAAGCAGAGGCGTGTGCCCACCGGGCGTTCGAGCTGAACCCCCACTCGGCGCAGGGTCTCTCGATCATGGGGCAGGTCGCGTACCGTCGCGGCCAGCCGGGAGAGGCGGTCCGGCTGCTGACCCAGGCCTGCGCCGCCGACCCCAACAATCCCGACGCGATGCACCAGTTAGGCGGGGCCTATCTGCTGGGCGGGAGGATCGGGCCGATGCGCGAGGTGCTGACCCGGCTGGTCGAACTGGACCCGCTGACGCCCAGCAATCACTGCTTGCTGGGGCTGAGCTACTTGCTGGGGGGCGATCCCGCTGGAGCGCTGCCGGCACACCGGCGCGCGGTCGAGCTGGATCCACGGAGCACGATCTGCCGGGTCTGCGCCGGCGTCGCGCTGGTGGCGGCGGGACGCGAGGCCGAGGCAGCAACTCACTTCGGTTGGCTGGAACAGCAGCCTTCGGACGATCACCTGGCAAGAGTGGCGATGCGATTCCGGCGAGGTCTCGCCGGCAATCGGGCAGCGGTGCTGTCCCCTCCCAGCGCAGCGGAGCGCGCAATGGCGGAGTCGGACGAGTACTGGTCATACCTGATGGCCGGGGCCTACGCGCTGGTTAAAGAGACGAACGAGGCCCTGCGATGGCTGGAGCATACGGTCTCGGTCCGGGGCTGGGTCGACTATGTGTACTTCACGCGACACGACCGTTTTCTCGAGAGCCTGCGCCCGACCCGACGCTTCCAGGAACTGATGGCGTCGGCGCAGGAGCGATACGCGCGATTCACCAACGCCGGCGCTCCGGCGCCACCGCTCCCCGAGACGCAGATCGCGGCGGCCGAGCGGTCATGAGCCTGGCTGGTCGAGGCTTGCGCGTCCCTAGCCCCCTGCGAAAGATCTCCAGTCCCGGCTGAGCGATCCCGCGGTTCTTCGCGAGCCGCGTCTGCCAGCGGGCTGCGTCCCCGGCGGCATCTTGTGTGGCCTCTCGTTGGTCCGGCAAATTGGTCGGTGCCCCCTGCCCCCCAGCTGGCGCGCCTATGGGCGGTCTCGATCCCGATGTTGGTGAAGTGACACGGTGGTTGCAGGCCGCGCGCGACGGGGAGCCTGGCGCGCTCGACCGCCTCGTCCCTCTCATCTACGACGACTTGCGCCTGCTCGCCCGGAGGCAGCTGGGACGGGAGTATGGCGATCGCACGTTGAACCCCACCGCCCTCGTGCACGAGGCCTACCTCAAGCTCGGTGCGGGGGCCAAGGTGGCCGCAGACCGGGCCCACTTTCTCGCCATTGCCGCCCGCGCCATGCGTCAGGTCCTGGTCGACCGCGCCCGTGATCGGAAGGCGGTCAAGCGCGGCGGCGGAGCTTGGGAGCGCACTACGCTGACCGACGGTGCGTGGGTGGGGGAATTCGACCCCGATGGGATGCTTGCGTTGGACGAGGGTCTTGCGAGACTCGAGCCGCGCCAGCGGCAGGTTGTGGAGTGCCGGTTTTTCGGCGGAATGGAAGAACAGGAGATTGCCGAAGCCCTGGGTGTCTCCGAGCGCACCGTACACCGCGACTGGGTGAAAGCTCGCGCGTGGCTCTACCGCTATTTCTATCCCGAGACGACCGTGTGAACTCGCCTCTCGAGCAGCAGATCCGTTTCTGCACCTCAGGCGACGACGTGCGCATCGCGTACGCCACGGTCGGAAGCGGGCCACCGCTGGTCAAGGTCGCCAACTGGCTCAGCCATCTCGAGTTCGACAGCCACAGCCCGGTCTGGCGCCATTGGATCCGGGAGCTCTCCCGCAACCACATGCTGGTCCGCTACGACGAGCGTGGCTGCGGACTCTCCGACTGGGCAATCGAGGAGTTTTCCCTCGACGCCTGGGTTCGGGATCTCGAGACCGTGGTGGACGCTCTCTCGCTGGAGCGGTTCCCGCTGCTCGGAATCTCCCAGGGTGGCCCTATCGCGATCGCCTACACGGCGCGCCACCCGGAGCGGGTGAGCCGGCTCATCCTTTACGGGTCCTATGCGCGGGGCCGCTTGCAGCGGAAACTCTCCGACCGCGAGCGCGAGGAGGCGGAGCTGTTGCTGCGGATGATCACCGTCGGCTGGGGCACGGACCACACCGCCTTTCGCCAGGTGTTCACCAGCCTGTTCATCCCCGACGGCACCCCCGAGCAGGCGCAGTGGTTCAACGAGCTCCAGCGGGTCTCGACCACGCCGGAGAACGCCGCTCGGATGGTCGCCACGTTCTATTCCCTCGACGTCCGCGCGCTGGCGCCGAGGCTCGACACGCCAACGCTTGTCCTCCACGCAGCCGATGATATGCGGGTGTCATTCGAAGAAGGTCGGCTTCTGGCCTCCCTCATCCCGGGCGCGCGGTTCGTGCCCCTCGACGGCCGGAACCACATCCTGCTCGAGAGCGAGCCCGCATGGCCTCGCTTCCTGCACGAAGTCAGAAAGTTCCTTGGGGTTGAGGACTCCCGCGACGTGTCCCCTGTCGCCCGCACACCCTCGACCCCCGTCGCCACCACCCTGCGGCGGCGGGTCGAAGCGGTATTCGACGAGGTCGTGGACCTAGCCCCCGCTGATCGCCCGGCGTTCCTGGCCCGAGCCTGCGCCGATGACGTCGAGTGCCGGCGGGAGGTCGAGCGGATGTTGGAGCTGGCGGAGCAGAGTGGCCTGACCGCGAAGCTCGCCGGGGCTGTGGCCAGACCCGCCGCGTATCGGCCCGCCGCGACGCCCGGACAGACATTGTCGCAGTACGAGATTGTCGACCAGCTCGGCGGCGGTGGGATGGGCGTGGTGTACAAGGCCCTCGACCGGCGCCTCCAGCGGTTCGTGGCAGTCAAGTTCCTCCCACCCTACCTCAGCGCAGAGAAGGAGCTGAAGCTCCGCTTCCTGCAGGAGGCCAAGGCGATCGCCTCCTTCGACCACCCGAACATCTGCGCGGTGCTCGAAGTCGAGGAACTGAAGGACGGACAGCTCTTCATGGTCATGCCCTACTACGAGGGCGAGACTCTGAAGGAGAAAATCGCCCGCGGACCTCTCCGCGTGGAGCAGACGCTGGCCTACGCATCCCAGATCGCTGCCGGCCTCGCTCACGCACATGCGGCCGGCGTGGTACACCGGGACGTGAAGCCAGCCAACCTCATGGTGACGGCTGACGACCGGCTCAAGATCCTGGATTTCGGGGTGGCGAAAGTGTCGGACCTGAATCTGACCCAGGCGGGGGCCGTGATGGGAACACCGTTCTACATGAGCCCCGAGCAGACGTGCGGCGATCCCGTTGACGGGCGGACGGATCTGTGGGCGCTTGGCGCGGTGCTCTACGAGATGCTCACCGGTCGGCCACCATTTCAGGCCGACACGTCGGCGGCGCTGTTCTTTGTCATCCGGCACCGAGAGCCACCCAGCATAAGAGCGCTCCGCCCTGAAGTTCCGCCGGCGCTCGAGCGGATTGTGTATCGCTTGCTGGAGAAGGAACCGGGCCGCCGCTACGGTGATGCCCGCGCGGTGGTGGCCGAGCTGGAGCACTTGCGTCGACTCCAAGCAATCGATTCGTCGTCGAGCCTTGGCATGCCGGGAGATCCGACGCCGACCGTCACCGGGACGGACCATCTCCAGCGAGCGAGGGCTGCCTTCGCACGCAGCGCATGGCGGGACGCCTACGACAGCCTCAGCGCGGCGGATGCCGCTGGCAGGTTGGAGACCGAAGACCTGGAGCGGCTGGCGGAGGCCGCATGGTGGCTGTCGGATGGAACGGCGTGCGTCCGCGCGCGGGAACGGGCCTATCGCGGATACGTGCAACGTGGCGAGCTTCGCGGTGCGGCGACAGTTGCGCTTGCCCTGGCGGAGGACCATTTCCATCGCTTGGCCCGGTCCGTCGGGCAGGGATGGCTTCTTCGGGCCGAGCGGCATCTGGAGGGGCTTCCCGAGGTGTCCGTACACGGCTGGCTCTATCGGCTGAAGTGCGTGATCGCGCTGGAGGCGGAAGGGCAGCCGGAGCAGGCCATGGAACATGCGGACCGGGCGCTCGAGATCGCTCGCCGAGTCCGCGACGCCGATCTCGAGGCGCTGGCGCTGCAGGATCGTGGGCGCGCGCTGGTGGCGCTTGGACGCGTGAAGGACGGAATGGCGCTCATCGACGAGGCGATGACGGCTGCGAGCGCCGGCGAGCTGACGCCTCGTACCACCGGACGTGCCTACTGCAACATGATGAGTATCTGTGACCAGCTGGGAGATTACGGCCGGGCAGCGGAGTGGTACGACGCGGCACAGAGTTGGTGTGAGCCGCACGGCGACTCGGGTTACCCCGGCATCTGCCGGGTTCACCGGGCCGGGATTCTTCGGCTGCGGGGTGCGCTGACGGAAGCGGAACGGGAGGCGCGGCGCGCGGGCGAGGAACTGGGCGATTTTCTCATCGACGTCGCGGGGGAGGCCTTTTACGAGCTGGGTGAGATCCGCTTGCGCATGGGCGATCTGCCGGGTGCCGGCGAGATGTTCGGCGAGGCGCATGCACGAGGTCGGGATCCCCAGCCCGGCCTGGCTCTGTTGCGGTTGGCAGAGGGGAGGTCCGAAGCGGCACGCTCGATGATCCAGCGGGCCTTGACCGAGCCGGGGCTCACGGGACTCGACCGTGCCAAACTGCTGCCAGCGCTGGTCGAGGTCCGACTCGCCTGCGGCGAGACCGATGCCGCCGCGGAGGGAGTATCGGAGCTGGAAACGATCACGAAGACCTATACATCACCCGCACTCGTAGCCTCCGCCGCTCTCGCGCGCGGGAGGGTCGAGCTTGCACGCGGACAGGCCGAGCAGGCGATGTTGCATCTCCGGCGGGCCTGCCGGATCTGGGCCGAAATCGATCTGCCTATGGAGCTCGCCCAAAGCAGGCTCCTGCTGTCTCGTGCATACGCGGCTCTGGGCAACACCGACGAGGCTGAGCTGGAGGAGCGGACGGCAAAGGCGGCCATGGATCGCATCGGAGCCAACGCGCGGGCGGGCGCGAATGAACGAGCCTGAAATGGCCTTCGCCATCCCGATCGCTCTCAAGCCTCAGCTGATCTCGAGGCCCGGCAAGACGCCGGTGCGAAGAAAGGCCGTTTGACAGCGCACCTCCACCATAGCGCCTGATTCAGCGTAGATCCGGATACTGCTGTCGTCTGGCCCTGACTCAACGCTGGCGACTCTATCAAAGCCGGCCGGAATCCGGGCGACGCCTTGGATGTACGGGATGGACAGCCGGCCTTCCGCGTCCGGCTGAAGGCAGGTGCGAACACCTCGCTCGCTAAGCGGATTGGGTCGGCACGAGGCGGCGAGACCTGCGTGAAAGAAGCCCGTCATGTCTTCGACGCCAAGCACGTTGAGATGACGACCATTCCACGGCGGGTAGTGTCGCCCTCCGTTAGAGAACCAGAGTAGCGTCGAGGTTAGTTGCTGCGGATCGCGCAGGGCGAACCAGACAAATCCCTCCGCCGGGAGGGTCACGGTCGACCAGCCGAATTCCACGTCAGGGGCGGTGCACAGGATCGCGATGTCCTCGAATCCACGGCGTGCGGGGTAACGACACAGGTCTGTTGTCGAGCCGTCGACGCAAGGCACAACCCGCAGGTCGCTGATCTCGACGTCCGGCTGGAGCCGCGAATAGCCGCGGTTCTCGCGGCGCGCAGGTGGCTCGAAATACGTGCGGGCGTGCCTAAAGCGGCTGAACGACAGACAGCCAGCACCTTCGACGTCGGGAAACACCAGAGTTGCGTGATGACCGGGATTGATTGGCCCGGTCAACCCTGCCAAGTCGTGCCGCTGATAAATCACTGACTGATCGAACAAGAGCGCGGTCGTCGCCTCGCAGGTTCCTCCCTGGAGTGGCAGGTCGACACCGAGCCGAAACCAGCAACCCGCCGCTGTTTCGCCGCGCGCGATGCCGCGCCACTTGCGATTCGCGCTCTCGCCGTGCGGAGGGAGCTGATGCCCAGCGTGAGGTTCCGAATTCTCGCCAAACGCCGAGCAGAACCAGTCACCGCGCAGACTCGCGAGCATGGACGGCGTGCCCGGTGGTAGCGACTCCTCAGCCCACGGCGCAACGGCATACGGCCTGATCGGGACAGCGTCTTGCGGAAAGAACGATACTGGTCCAAGCATCCCGCCTGCAGCAGTCACCGCCAGTTCAACCGCTTGCGTCTTGAGCAGGAACGACTCCTGTCCCTGAATGCGGGCCATTGGCCAGTTCGTCATGCCGTTAGTGGGTGGCGCCGACGCCACGCACATCGCTGACTGATGCGTTGCTCGCCGTTGCGTTCAGTACTCCGTGCACAGTTTATGAGTGGGGGGTACGTCTTCGTCGATAGAGGGGAAGCGGCCCACCTTGGCGACGAACACATTGTCCGTTTCATCATCGTTCACTGAGGACACCTCGCCAACAATCGAGGGGCCCGTGCCCGCTTCCGCCCAAAACTCGTGGTAGAGAAGCGGCGGCAGCGTAATGGACATCCCGGGCAGCAACCCGAACACGTGCCCGGCCTCGACGCGCTGCCGCACCCCGTCCAGCGAAACGTCGACCTCCTCGTCAGCGAGGCTCCCGTCGTTGGCCCGGTTGTACACCTGGCATCGCAGAGTGCCACCGCTCCGGCAAATGATGTCCTCACACTTGCGCAGATGATGGTGCATCGGCGTGCGTTGGTTCTCGCGCACGATCAGGATCTTCTCCCCATACGGTTTGCCAGTGTATGGGGCGAGCTGGTGATGGCCGTTCCGTAAGGTGAACACCACGAGCCCAACCCGGTCGAACGCACCGGACCCAAAGTCGGTGACGTCCCAACCGAGCTTGCACCGTCGAATCTCATCGCACTCTGCACCTTTGTGCTCCCAGTCGGCCGGGCTCCAGTAGGCGAACGGCGGCAGCCGCATCTGATGCGCATGGACCAGGTGGATCGCATCATCAATCAGAGCGTTGATCTCGGATCGCTTCATATCGCCCTTCGTCCGTGGCCTTCGATCACCGGGAGGGGATGCTGACTCACGAACGCTTCGGCCTCGGCGGCGGAAAAGACAGCGTCTGTCGTGCCTGCCGCTCGGGTGGCAGATGCGCCCAGAGCGCTCGCATAGCGCAGCGTGCATGGTAAGTCCCAACCAAGCAACAAGCTTCGAATGACTCCCGAGGTGAACGCATCGCCTGACCCCGACGGATCGACCACGTTCATTTGAAACGCGCCGCAGCTCCAGGTCCGGCCCCCCCGAGCAGCCACCGCCCCCAGCGCCCCTCGCGTGATGATGACTGTATTAGCCCCGGCGCTCTCGAGCGCGCGTAGCTGACCGAAAGGATCAGTGGCGCCGGTGAAGGCGCGGGCTTCGTCGTGATTGGGGACGAAGACGTCGATCAGCGGGAGCAGCGGCTTGAGTGGAGCCATGCCGCGAAACCCCTGTGGAACAACCACGTTGACCACGGTCGCTACCTTCGCTTCGCTGCAAAACTCCAGCACCCTCGCCAATCCCTCCAGCTCAATTCCCGGCAGGGCAAACAAGCCCCCGAGGTAGAACACTTTGAGTCCCGAAAGCCAGTCAGGCGAAAGGTGATCGACTGTAAACACGCTGTTAGCGCCGGTGACGTGCAGGAAGCGGCGGTCCTGTCCTTCAATCAGCAGAATGACGGTTCTACTGGTGGGGCATCGGCCGACACGCACAATCCTTGACGGTCCGATGCCGTGAGCTTCGAACGTGTCGAGGAGAACGTCCGCCGCACTGTCACAGCCCACGCAGCCGATTACGTCGGCGGCGATCCCTTGCTTCGCCAGGTCGATCGCCACGTTCGCGGCGCAGCCGCCGGCCTTGACGGGCATGTCTTCAAGAAGCTGCAGCGAACCTTCGGGAGGTAGAGCAGCCATAGGTCCGCAAAGCGTGTCCACAACGAGCAGTCCTGCACATCCAACGTCTGGCACGATGCGCGCTCTTGGTTGACGCCTTGTTTGAGTCCGTGGCGCTCGAGCAGAAGGGCGCCCTTGCCGAAGTTTAGCAGGCCTCCTGACCGAGCGGCCGAACCGGACGGAGACGTGGCCCTAGGGTACGCCTTTCTCCAGCAACCGCCGCGCGGCCCGCGACTGAGGATGCTCCGGCCCAAACCCGAACTCCAGCGGACCGATCGCTCGCTCGAGGGCATTCCGGCCGCCGACCGAGTCGCCCTGCGCGAGTCGGGCGCGCCCCAGCACCACCAACGCCAACCCCATGTCTCCGCTCTTGGCCTCGTCGTGGCCCAACTGACGCTCGAGCCGAAGAGCATGGCGGGCGAGTGAGTCGGCCGCGACTGCGTCACCGCTCGCGAGAGCGGCGCCTCCAGCGCGGACGACTATGCGATGCCACGGTGGGATGTCGCGATCGTCTGGGAATCCCCGCTCCGTGAGCGCACCGAGGTAGGTTCGATAGGCACTCCCCGGATCGCCCTGAGCCTCCGCGAATCGCGCATCCAGCATGCGAAGCATGGCCCGATCCCGCTCCGGAATCAGCGCCGTGAGCTGGGTCAGTCGCGATTTAGCGCGGGCCACGGATCCGTGGTCGACCAGGACCGCGACCAAGCGTTCCAGGGCCCACTGCTCTCGAAAGCCGTCGCCGTGCGCCTGCGCATCTGCAACGGCCCGCTCCAGTGCGGCAACCGCAGAGTCCGGCCGGTCGAGGGCGATGGCAATTTCGCCGGCGAGGATGGAGACATTCGCCCCCACGTACTGCGGATCAATGCGCTGTCCCAGGCGGACTGCGATACTGAGCACCGAATCAGCGGTCTGCATCTCGCCGAGGTCCCTGAGATATCGTGCTTCGTCAATCCGGGCGTTGAGCATCGACAACGTGCTGCCCCGACCGATCCGATCGAGCGCAGCGGTGACCCGCCGGACGGCCACCAGCGCCTCACGTACCCGATTCTGGTTGTGCAGCTGCGTACTGACCGTGGCGAGGGCCTCGGCGTACGCGACCGATCCGGTGTCACCCGCCGTCTCAGCTAGCGTGACCGCCTGTCGCGCCAGGGCTAGTGCACTGTCACGGGGCCCGTCCGCGATCGCCAGTTGAGCCCGTGCCAGCAAACACTCCATTCGGGCCCGGACCGCGGGCTCGCTCACTCGCTCCAGGCTCCGGGCCGCTTGCTCGAGCTCTCGGCGAGCCGCCGGCAGCTCGTCCCGCCCGGCCTGCAGCAGGGCCAGGTTGCATCCCGCGTGGGCAACGGTCTCGGCATCGTTCGCCCGGGCGGCGAGATCGCGGGCGCGAGCCAGCAAGGCGAGCTGTTCGCTCACATTGTCGATCGCCGCGTAATGGGCCGAGAGATCGATCATCATGCGGGCGACGAAGCGCGGGTCCGCCCGGAAGTCGGATTCCAGCAGCTCGCGGGCACGGCCCAGCAACTCGAGGGTGGTGTAAGGGCGCCCGGCGGGGGCCACGCTTTGTAGCAGCGTTTCGAGGAACCCGCTCGATGCCGTCGCGCGCTGCTCCTGGAACACAGCGCGATCTCGCTGCGCCCGTGCCTCGTCACGCTGACGTCGCGCTTCGACCATCTGGGTGGTGGTGATGATGGTCGCTGTCAGCAGCGCTGCCAGGGCGAGTCCGCCCGCCGCGACCGCCCGACGATGCCTCCGTACAAACTTCGCCAGGCGATATGGCAGCGTGTCCGGGCGGGCACTGATCGGGTGTCCTTCAGAGAAACGGCGCAGGTCGTCCGCCAGGGCCGCCGGCGACTGGTAGCGCCGCCTGGGTTCTTTTTGCAGCGCGGCCAGCACGATCAGGTCGAGGTCGCCTCTGAGCCAGCGCCGCCGCGGCTCGGGCGCCCTGGTGGAAGGCTTCGGCGGTTCCTCCTCGCAGATGATGCGCGTCAGCTCACCCAGCGGTTTGCCCCGAACGTCGTAGGGGTAGTGCCCGGTGAGAAGCAGGTAGAGCAGCACGCCGAGCGCATACACGTCGGTGGCCGTGCTGACCGCCCCGCCGCGCACCTGTTCGGGTGCGGCAAACTGGGGCGTCATGGCCGGAAGCTGCGTTTGGGTCAGGCCTCCACCCGTTGCCCCGGAGAGCAGCTTCGCGATCCCGAAATCCAGCAGCTTCACCCGCCCGGCCGGGGTCACCAGGATGTTGGACGGTTTAAGATCGCGGTGGATAATGAGGTGCCGATGGGCGTAACTGACTGCATCGCAGACCTGGGTGATGAGCTCGAGCAGGCCATCGACCGAGAGGTCCCGAGTCTCGCAGTAACGGTCGATGTGGGCGCCGTCGACCAGCTCCATCGCGAAATACGGGAGCCCGCCGGGAGTAAGTCCGCCCTCGATGAGCCGCGCGATGCCAGGGTGCTCGAGGAGTGCGAGGATACGCCGCTCCTCGAGGAAGCGGCGGACCAATCCGGGCGTGCCGTAGTGGATAACCTTGATGGCGGCCCGCTGCTCGAACTGGCCGTCGGCCCGCTCGCCGAGCAGCACGATTCCCATGCCCCCCTGGCCGATCGCCCGCACGATCCGCCAGGGTCCGATGCGGTCGGGAGTTCCGCCGACGGAAACGAGCCCTGCGTCGTCGAGAAGCGGCCCGGCCACTTTGGCCAGCGGCGCTTCGAGAAAACCTTCAGAACGGCGATGCGCCTGCAGCAGGCGCAGCACCTCCTCGTGCAGCTCGGGATCGTCGCTCGCCGCGCGGTCGAGGTAGGCCATCTGCTCTTCACGGGGTAGATCGAGCAGAGCGTCGAACACCGCGTCGATGCGGTGGTAGCGATTGGTCGGAGACGAGGACATTACTGCCTCGCCGGTAGCGGAAGGTAGGCGGCGATGTTAAGAAGATGCGGCCCGGCCGCAGGTCGTGCAATGCTGCCGTTCGCACCTTTGCCGGGCGCCCTGCCTACAGTAGCATGCGGAGCCGCGCAGAAGGAAGCGCTCCTCCGAGAGCTTCCCCTCAGCCTGGCAGCAACACCATCACGAAGGACTTCACCGAGAGGTGACCCATGTCGCCAACAGCCGAGCCGACTGTCAAAAGCGGAAAGACCCGAGTCCTGGGTGGCATTACGGTGGCGGACACGCCGCTCATCACTCGCGCAATGGAATATGCCCGGATCCATTCCGAACCGTTTCTCTTCAACCATGCTGTCCGATCCTGGCTGTTCGCGGTTCGGCTCGGACAGCTGCAGGGCGTGCCTCACGACCCGGAAGTCG
>Ga0114129_10002119_pt1 | contig 27345 bp, 26 predicted proteins | sample RhiMetdeltSRZDD1_FD_80071 | JGI IMG/M metagenome (GOLD analysis project Ga0114129, IMG submission 80071) | Populus rhizosphere microbial communities from Tennessee, USA - Rhizosphere MetaG P. deltoides SRZDD1 (version 2) (version 2) | ecosystem: Host-associated > Plants > Roots > Rhizosphere >...
ATCAATGGCTCGGTATCAATGGCTCGGTATCAATGGCTCGGGGCCGGGGGCTACCCTTTCTCGCATCCCGGCGAGGAGCATCCGGCAATGAGGAGGATGGATATGCATCGGGCGCGTCACATGTGGACACTCTTCGAGCCGCTGCACGCGGTCAGCTACTTCGCGCCCGAGGCGCGCGAACACTTCGAGGCGGCCGGGCTGCGGGGCTACTGGCGGGGGTACTTCGCGGGCCGCGCCGCGCCGTTGGGCGCCGTCGACGCGCCGCCGGTGATCGCGGCCTTCTTCGGGTTCGCACCGTCGATGGTCCACCGGGCGGTGCCGGACGTGTGGTCGCGGGCCACGCCTGAGAAAGCGCTCGAAGCTCGGCTGTCCGGAGCCCGCGCGGCGCTGGCCCGGATCTTCGACGGGGTCGACTCCGGCATCGTGGACACCGCTGCTGACCTGCTGGCCGAGGTCGCTTCCCACGCCGATACGGGCGGACGCGTCTTGGCGGCCGCGAATGCTGCGGTGGGCGTACCCGATGACGGGCTGGGACGGCTGTGGCAGGCGGCCACTCTGTTGCGCGAGCACCGCGGAGATGGGCATGTGGCCGCACTGGTCGTGCATGGCCTGGACGGATGCGAGGCGCAGGCGTGGCGGTCGGGCCTGGACCTGAAGCGGGACCGCTTGCAACCGGCGCGCGGCTGGACCGACGAGGAGTGGGCGGCGGCGATCGAGCGGCTGGCCGCGCGGGGCTGGCTGACGCCGGAAGGTGGCTCGACGACGACCGGGGTCGACGCGCTCGGGCAGATCGAGGCGATGACCGACCGGGCCGCGATGCGGCCGTGGGATGTGGCCGGGGAGGCGACGACGGCTCGGGTGGCCGAGGCGCTCACTCCGTTGACCCGGCTGGCCTACGAGAGTATCCCGGCCGGCAATCCGATCGGGCTGCCGCGCCCGCCGGAACTCGCCGCCTGACGTTCTGACACGCGTGGACCCTCGCGATCCCGCCCGCGATGTGCGAGATTGGGCATGTTCCGGCAGAAGGGATTACCGCTATGAGCCAGAACGAGGAGCCGTTCGCCACCGACCATCACATGGTCTTCAGGACCGGCGCTGAGCAGCCGTGGGATCCCGAAGACCTGTGTGTGGCCAAGGGCATGGATCCCACTCCGAAGAACGTCGAACGGGCGCGCCGCGAGCTGGCCGAATTCGGCGCCGCGGCCATCGAGCGCACCGTTCCATAAACGCCTCTCGCTGTAACCGCCCGACCGGTGCCGGGCCGATGTCCCCTGCCGACCGGTGGCCGGCAGGGGACTGGGTTCCTCAGCGGTGACGCCGACCCCAGGGGCCGGTGATGGCGAAGGTGTGGCCCGGCGACTGGATGCTCGCGTAGAGCGTCCGACCGTCCTCGCTGAAGACGACGCCGGCGAACTCGCTCTCGTTCATCTCGTTGCGGGCGAGCGCGAACGGGTTGCCGTCGGCGTCGACGCCGACGAGGTGGCTGACGCCCTCCCCGTCCTCGGCGAGGATGACGCCGCCGAACGGCGAAACCGTGATGTTGTCCGGCCCGTCGTAGTTGCCCGCGTCGGCGGCCGGGTCCGGGTTGACGCCGAAGATGGTCGTCAGCGTGACGGTCTCGTGCCGCGGGTCGTAGAGCCAGACCTGCCCATCGTGCTCGTTCACGCTGCCGTCGCTGTGCCGGGCGAAGCTCGCGACGAAGTACGCGCCGCCGTCGCCCCACCACTGGCCCTCCAGCTTGCGGCTGCGGGTGACCTGGTCGTCGGTGAACTGCTTGCGTACGCTCACCGCCTGGCCGTCGCGCTCGGGAACGTCGACCCAGGTGACGTCGTACTTCGTGCCCGGTTCCGTGGCGATGGACAGGTCGGGGATGTGTACGCCGTCCAGCGAGCACTTCATCGCCTGCAGCCGGCCGGCTGTGTCGCCGCCCTGGCTCAGCGCGAGGCGGCGCAGCGCACCGTCACCCGGCTTGAAGTGCTTCGGCGGCACCCAGCGGAAGTAGAGCCCGTTCGGCCCGCCGGCATCCTCGGTCAGGTAGATCTCGCCGTTGTGCGGGTGCACTGCCACTGCTTCGTGGGCGTACCGGCCCAGGAATTTCAGCGGTACCGGATCCACGTTGGCGCGCCGGTCGAACGGGTCGACCTCGAAGACGTAGCCGTGATCCTTCTGGAACGTGGCGTTCTTCTTCTGCTCTGTCTCCTCGCAGGTCAGCCAGGTGCCCCAGGGGGTCACGCCACCCGCGCAGTTGTTGTGGGTGCCGGCCAGGCTGACGTATTCGCGTACGCGCTCGCCGTCGCCGTTCACCACGACGTTCGTGGTGCCGCCGCGAGCCGCCGGGTCGTAGGTCAGGCCCGTGTGCGCCGGTACGCCGAACGGCTCGGTGCCGCCGATCTCGTGGTTGCTGACCAGTACGCCGCCGTCCTTGTCGTTACCGTGGCCCCGGCGGTTGGGGAAGAACCCGGTGCCGTCGGCGTCGTCGGGTGTCACTTCGCCGCTCTCCAGCAGCGTCGAGCCGGCCTTCGCGATGACTTTGTACGAGAAGCCGGGCGGCAGGGACAGCAGGCCGGCCGGGTCGGGCACGAGCGCGCCGTACCCGGTCGCGGGGGCGTGCGCGGCGGCGGGGCCGGCGATTGCCTGGAAGCTGCCGCCGATGGCGATGCCCAGACCGCCGAGCGCACTGGTACGCAGCAGGCTGCGTCGGGAGAGGGAGGTCACTGCGGTATGTCCTTCCGTCGGTTTCGCGGGTGCTCGCGACCCTAGGTCGCGTCCGAAAACCCACGTCAGACGCCTCGGTGAACGGAACGTGAACGTTCCTCCTCGGGCGGGTGCCAGCCGGTTTCGGGCGGGGGCTCGCTGCGGTCGGGAGGCTCGCTGCGGTCGGGAGGCTCGCTGCCCAGGAGGTCGCCGGGGTGGGCGTACCCGGGCAGCCAGCGAGCGGTCAGCCAGGCGATGGCCAGGATCGGCACGGCGAACAACGCCGACAGCTGTGGCACATCGAGGCGGAACGAGCCGGCCGCGAAGCCGGCGTACACCAGGAGGGAGGCGATCTCCATCCCGAGACCGGAGACCGAGAGCACGGTCGCTCGGGCCCGGCCGCTCATCGTGTCCTGTAGCCGCGCCTCCGTGAGTACGCCCGCCATCTGCAGCAGTCCGTAGCAGGCCGCGATCGGCACGAGACCGGCGAGGTTGCCGCTGAGCGAGCCGATCGCCAATGCCACTGCGGAAAGTCCGACGGCGTAGGCAATCCAGCCCGGTGAGGCGGCGGCTCGGCGTTCGGCGTACAGGCTGCCGGCCGCCATGGCGCCGATCATGACGGTCAGCGCCAGGGGCACCCCGACGACGGCTACGCCGAGGTCGTGGACGAGCAGCGCGACGTATTCGTCCAATGCGGTCAGCCCCGGTACCAGCGCGGCTACCACGACCGCTCGCCAGACCCGGGGTTCGTGGCGGACCTCGGACAGCCCGAGCCGCAGGCTGTGCAGGTAGGCAAGGGCACCTGCGCCCGAGGCGGCGACACGCGGGCGTTCGGGCAGCATCAACGCCGTCACCGCACCACCGAGGCAGACGGCGACGGAGCCGGCCGTGATGAGCCCGAACCCGCCCCAGGCGAAGACCGGGGTGGCCACCGCGCTGGCGACGAGCATGGCCACCATGGCGGCCGTGGCCGCCCGCGCGATGATCGCGGTATACCGGTTGGTCGCCCCGATGGCCGCAAGCTCGTCGTAGAGCAGCGCCTCCATGGTTCCCGAAGTCATGGCGCCTTGCAGCGCCCAGCACACGAAGCCGAACGCGAAGCCGTAGTAGTTCGGGAATACGCCCCAGGCGAGGAAGCCGGCCCCTCGGATGAGGGCACCGGCCGCTAGGAGGCGGCGACGGGAGAACGCGTCGGCCCAAGCGCCCGAGGGGACCTCGAAGACGAATGAGACACCGGACCAGATCACGAACAGCGAAGTGATCTGTGCGGTGCTCAGGCCGGCCGCGGCGAACAGAAGCGCATAGAGCGGGTAGAAGATTACGCCTTCGTCGAAAGCTCGCAACGTGGCGTAGAGGCGGCCCAGCCGCCGGGTGTCCGGGGCACGGGCCCCGAATCAAATGGGGTGAGCGGTGTCGGTCATGCCGTCATCGTCCGCCCGCCGCCGACTCGCCCGCAAGTCCGAAACCGCCAGCCCGAGTCACACCGAGGCCGCGTACACGATGACGTTATCTACATAGGAGTGTTGCCGGCGGTCGAACGACCCGCCACACGTGATGAGGCGCAGCAACGCACCGGAGGACGACTTGTGGACGTCGGCGGCGGGGAAGGCGTCCTTCGCGATCATCTGCACCCCGGTCACCGCGAACAGCACCGTCGTTCCGTCATCGCGGACGACTCGAATGTGATCGCCCTTGTGCAGGCGGCCGAGGTTGTAGAAGACGGCGGGCCCGGCGGTCCGGGAGTCGACGTGGCCGACGATCACCGCGCTGCCCGCCTCGCCGGGGCTGGGCCCGTAGCGGTACCACCCAGCCAGTTCGGGCTGGTCCAGTGGCGGAACCTCGATCGAGCCGTTGGCCGCAAGCCCGGTCGGGATGACGGAGGCGGCGACGCCGATCGCCGGAATGTCGATGGCGATCGGGGCCGAACGGGTGAGCAGCCGGCCCAAGCCGTCGCGCACGTACCCGTCGGGCGCGTCGGCGAGCTGCGGCCGCGGCGGCCCGAGCGGACCGACGACGTACGCGGCGATGACGGTGACCAGCCCGGCCAGGGCCAGCAGCCAGACGCCCAGCATCCAGCGCCCGGTACCGCGGGCGAGATCGGAGCGGTAGACGCTCACGCCGTCGGCCGGCGGCGCATCACCAGGGCACCACCGACCAGGGCCAGCGACAGCAAGCCGATGCCGATCGACAGCAGCGACATGTTGGGGCCGGACGTCGCCGAGCCGCCGCCGCCCATCGGGCCGGTCGTGGTGGCGACCACCACGCGAGCCATGAACCCTTCGCCGTTGCCGCAGGTGCCGCCGAGGTCATAGGTGCCGGGCACGGTCTCGGCCGGGATCGTCAGCGTGGCCAGCCACTCGGTCGCCGTGGCGGTCGACTTCAGCATCGGAATATCCGTTGCGCCGCCGAGGGCCGCAGCGGATATCGTCGCGGAGGCGACGCCCGCCGCGCACGTGGCCACCACTTCGATCTGCTGCCCCGCGAAGACGGGGTCGGGGGAGACCTGCGCGTCACCGGGCGCCGCGGCGGCGTACTGCGGGCCGAGCAGGAGAGCCGTGCCGAGGAGGAGGGAGCTCAACATGGCGCGTCCTTTCGGCTCCGGCGGCGCGGTGGCGGCGGCCCGGCCCCACGCCGTTGGAGTGCTGGCACAACCGACTTTAGCGATCTTTAGCCGCCGACGCGGCTAGATCGCCGAAATCCGGGCGCGCCCTGCGGGGATCGCGCCGATGTGGTCAATCGTCGCGGTGGCCCCGGGCGCGATCTCCTCGGGCCAGCGCAAAATCGATAGCTAGCGGAAGCGGAAGTGGCACGTGGGTCGAACAGCGACAGTGGTCCTGGTGACTGCGGCGGGCGAGGTACTCGGTGCCCTGCCGCCCATCGAACTCGAACTGCCGTGGTGGCAGGAGTCCGCCGACCTCGTCGCCGCGGTCAAAGCGGTGCACGGCATCGATGTCGTCGTGCTGCGCCTCCTCGGTGCAGCAAACCGGCAGCCGCCGGGCGGTGCGGTCACCTATCTGGCGCAGACCGACCAGCGACCGGAACAGCTGAAACCGGCGGTGATCGACGAGTCGCCGCAGCCGAAGCGCCTGGATTACGCGAAGGTCAACGGTCCACATCGGACGCTTGCGTGGGCGCGCGGCCACCTCGGCCCGTTCCGGGCGACGCAGATGCGCACGTGGAATCTCTCCATGATCTGGCGCCTGGAGAGCACCGAGGAGACCTTCTGGCTCAAGCAGGTTCCGCCGTTCTTCGCGCACGAGCCCGCCGTCATCCGGTGGGCGGCCGGTCACGGGGCGCGCGTACCACGGCTGGTCGCGGCCGACGCCGGCCGCATGCTCCTGCGCGACATCCCCGGCGACGACCTCTACGGCGCCGGGCTCGAAGTCCGCGCCGCCATCGCCCGCGAGCACCACGAACTCCAGCTCGCCGCCCGGTCCGCGCTCGGCCGGCTCGCCGCGATGGGCATACCGGACCGTCGCGGGGAGCGGCTCGTCGCCCGGCTCCAGCTTCACAATCCCGTTGTACGCCGAGTGCCCGGACTGCTCAGCCAAGTGCACGAGTGCGGGCTACCCGACACCCTGGTCCACGGCGACCTGCATCCGGGCAACGCCCGCGGTGACATCGATCACCCGACGGTGCTCGACTGGGGCGACTCGTTCCTCGGCCACCCGGGATTCGACATCCTCCGGCTCACCGAGGGGCTCGGCGAATCCGAGGCCGGCCGGCTGCTCGGTCAGTGGGCCGATCGGTGGCGGGCGGCGTACCCGCAGTCCGATCCGCTGCGCGCGGTCGAACTGTTGCGGCCGATTGCAGCCCTCCTCGCGGCGGCGGCGTACGCCGGCTTCGTGGCCGAGATCGAACCGTCCGAGCACCCGTACCACGCCGACGACGTCCCCTACTGGCTGGAGCAGGCTTCGCGCCGGCTTGAGGAGATCGCGCCGGAACCACGACCCTGATTGCGCCGACCGCGCGATCCCGCGAGCGCGGCCAGGGACACAGCCGGGGCTGCGGCGGCTCGTTGCCACGAGCTAGCCTTGGCCGCATGGAACGCCACCACCGCGTTTCCCTGCTGCGTGCGCAAGGCCTGCGCTTTCGCGACGGCGGGCGATGGCAGCTGACGACCGACCTCGTCAGCTGATCCGCCCGTCCTCTTCTCCGTCGCTTCGAAAGGCTTACCCGTCATGGATACCGCGCGCCCTCTCATGCTCACCGGCGACCGCCCGACCGGCAAACTCCACCTTGGACACTTCGTCGGCAGCGTCGCCAACCGGGTCCGGCTGCACACGGCGTACCAGTCGTATTTCATCATCGCGGACCTGCACATGCTCACGACCCGCAACACCCGGGAGGACATCGACCGGGTCGCGCAGAACGCGCGCGACATGGTCTTGGACCAGCTCGCCGCGGGCATCGACCCGGACCGGGCGACCTTCTACCTCCAGTCGGCCATCCCGGAGGTCGGCGACCTCAACACGCTGTTCCAGAGCCTGGTGACGGTGCCGCGCCTGGAGCGCGTGCCGTCGCTGAAGGAGATGGCGCGCGACGCCGGCAAGGAGGAGATGCCCTTCGCGCTGCTGGGCTACCCGGTGCTGCAAGCGGCCGACATCCTGTGCGTCAAGGCGAACGCCGTCCCGGTCGGCAAGGACAACGCCGCGCATGTCGAGGTCACCCGCGAGATCGCCCGGCGCTTCAACCATCTCTACGGCCAGACGTTCCCGGTGCCGGACCTGGTCGAGGGCCAGGTGCCGACGCTGGTCGGCACCGACGGCAACGGCAAGATGAGCAAGAGCGTCGGCAATGCGATCATGCTCTCCGACGACTCGAACACCGTGCGGCGTAAGGTGATGGCGATGTACACCGACCCCCAGCGGATCCGCGCCGACGTGCCGGGACGCGTCGAGGGCAATCCCGTCTTCATCTACCACGACGCCTTCAACCCGAATGTGTCCGAAGTGGAGGATCTGAAGGAGCGCTACCGCAGCGGCCGGGTCGGCGACGTCGAGGTGAAGGAGAAGCTCGCCGTCGCGCTCAACCGGTTCCTGGATCCGATGCGGGAACGCCGCGAGCGATACACCGAACGCGGGTTCGTCGATCGGCTGATCGTCGAGGGCACCGAGCGTACGCGCGAAGTCGTGAAGCAGACGGTCTTCGGCGCCCGCAAAGCGATGGGTCTGACCTCGACTTATATGCGGTTGACGGTCTCGGCGAAGGCGTGACGGCGGATCTGGTCCGGCCCACGGACCTACCTTTGCCGAGACCTTGCCGCCGGCATAGCCGGTTATCCACAGGGGCCGCCACGGCCGCCGCCTAACGCCTACCATTCACGCATTCGCGGGTGCCGTTGTTGGTGCCCGAAATCGGGGAGGGCGTGCATGACATCGCCAGGCGTCACATCGGCCGACATACCGGCCCTGCTCACCACCGCCGACGACTTCCAGCACGGCGCCGAGGACCTGCACGTCGTCGGCGCCCGGCTGGGCGGGATTCCCGGACCCAGCGAGGGGGCGTACGGCACCAAGGCCGCGTCGGACGCGATGGCCGCGTTTCTCGGCGACTGGTCGGCCGAGCTGCGCTTGACGGAGCAGGCCACGTCCGACATGGCCACGTCGATCCGGGCCGTCGTGGAGAACCTGCGCGAGGCCGATCGGCTGGCTGCTCGGCGTACCGGGATGCACGGGCTATGAGCCGCGCCGGCCATCTGCGGAACCTGCGCGACACCGTGGCCGGCTCCGGCAGCATCATCGACTGGGCCCGCGTGGCCGACGAGGTGCGCCGCCTGGGCGGCCTGCCGGGCGATGCCGGAGCACTGCGTGCAGTCGCAGCGACACTGCGCGGCGGCGGCAACGAGATCGACACCGTACGCAAGGATCTGGACACCGTACGCCGAGGCAAGCTGCCGAGGGTCTGGACGGGACTGTCGGCGATAGCGGCGACCACGGCGGTCGACGCCCTCACGAACCGGATGGCCGACGTCGACCAGGTGTTCCGTGACGGTGCGGTGGCGGTCGAGCGCCTCGCCGACGGGGTCGAGCAGGCGCAGCGGCGGGACACCAACGGCCGGGCCGCGGTCCAGGCCGGCATCGCGATGCAGGCACAGCTGGGCCCGGCCGACTACCGCCGGATCCAGGAGGCGATGGTGCACGGCCTCGATGACATGATCGGCGCCGCGACCCAGCACGAGACCGCCTGCCTCGATGCGACCCGGCGGCTGCGCGGCATCGCCGGCCTCGCCACGGCCAGCAAGATGGACACGACCACGCTGTCGCCGATCGAGAAGGTGCTGATGGCCGCGGCCGACGACGGCGCCGGATCGATTCTGACCGCCAGCGACGCGGCGCAGGCGGCCAAGAATCTCAACGGCTGGGATTTCGCCGCCCGCATGCGCTTCGTCGACCTGCTGGAGTCGTGCGTGACCGACGACGAGCGGGCGTGGCTGCTGAAGGCGGTCGGTGCGGGCCACACCATCGACGAGATCGCGGCGTTCGACGCGACCATCCGCGCCCACGCCGGCGACGCGGCCTGGATCCAGTCGCATCTGCGGCCGCTCGACCCGCACTCGCCCGGCGACGCGTACTTCCGAGGCGTGTCGCTGACCCAGTTCGACGGTACGACGTGCGGGACCATGAGCCTGCTGGTGCAGCACGCCATGCGCGATCCGCTGTACGCCCTCCAGCTGTCTCATGTGGACCCTCCGCAGTCGCCCGCCGACGAGCAGCGCATCATCTCCGACCGCCTGGTCAGCGAGCAGAAACGGATCCACGGCGAGACGACCGGCAACCCGCTGCTCGGCGAGTGGCCGGCCTGGCTCGGTACGCACCCCGCCGACATGGCGGACTGGCTGTCGGACCACTCCGGCGGCGTGCAGTACGACTGGCATCGCTCGGTCGCGACCACCGCCGACACCGGCGACCAGGTGATGTCGACCGTCACCGCGGCCGCGGCCGGCAACCCGTCGATGCTGGTGATCGGCAACAACTACCCGGACCACTATGTGATGGTGGTGGGCGAGACGGCCGGCGGAGCCATGGTCTACAACCCAGCGACCGGTCGCGTGACCGAGGTGCCGATCGGGGATCTGACCCACGAACACCTCGCGGCGGTCAGCAACCGTGACAGCGTCTACGCCGTCGTAACGCCGAGGTGATTCGCATGATGCGTCGATGGCCCCGCGCCGGGCTGCTGGTACTTGTCGTCGTCGGGCTGGCAGTAGCCGGTTGTACGCGGCAGGAAAAGGCCGACGATACCGACCGGCAGCGGATCGAGACCATGAAGAGCGAGCCGGTCGTCGCCGGGCTGGACGGCGTACCCCGGGAGGGCGCGGGTGACGGTGGTGACTACTCGCCCAACTCGTACTCCGCCTTCCCGGTCGCCCGAGTCGCGGCCCCGTCACCGGCGGCGGCTCGGAACCAGGCCGCCGCGGTCCTGGCCCAGATGCGGTCGCAGGGCTGGACCGTGATCAGCGCCCGGTGTGCTGCTCCGGTCGGGGACTCGCACACGTGGGAGGCGTTCGCGTACAAGATGCGAGACGCTGTTCCTTACGCGGCACGGGTGATCGCGAGCTACTCGCTCGACAGTGGACTGACGGTCAACGTGATCCAGCAGGCGCCGTTCCACTCCGACACCAAGGTACGCTTCCAGCCCGCACCGGCCGCGCTGGCCGAAACCTGTATGGAGCACGGCGACGTCGCCCACCCTGACGGTCCCCAAGGCACCACCTGGTCCCTATAACACCAGACCCCAGCCCGCGCGTCGATCATGAACTTCGGGTGACGTTGGGCGGCGTGTCGACACCCCAACTTCATGGTCAATGCGCGGCAGCGGTGAGGTCGGGAGGGAGCGGGCGGTCGGCGATGTCGAGCTCGTAATGGGCCTCGAAGCCGAGGATCCGCTTCGCCGGCTCCAGATCGATCGCGACGGTACGCCCGGGAAGCGGCCGGTGCCGCTCGGCACCGGGGTGGAACCGGTCGAGGAGCGCCTCGGTCGGAAAGGGCACCACCGTGCGGGGCGCGGCCACGTATACCGCGTGCAGCCCGTCGACCTGGAGGCCGAGCAGCGCCGCGCGAGCGGCGTCGCGGCTCTCCAAATAGGACCACATATCGCGGGCGCCGATCTCCAGCTCGCGCTCGACCCGAGCGGCGTGGCCCGGCAGCCGGTCGCCGAAGCCGCCGACGAACGGGAACCGCAGCGCCACGACGCTGATGCCGTACGCCCGGTGCGCCATGGCCGCCGTCAGTTCATCGACCTGTTTGGACAGTCCGTAGCAGTCCTCGACCTGCGCCGGCATCTCCATGTCGACCGGCACGTACGCCGGATGCAGCAGGGACCGGGCGAAGGGCAGCCCGGTAGCGGCATAGCTGCCGGCGATGACGGCGTGCTCGATGCCGGCCCGGCCCGCCTCGTCGAGGACGGTGAACGTTGCCGCCACGTTGCCGCCGAACACTTGCAGCGGCGTACCACCGTAGGGGACCGGGATGGCGGCGAGGTGGATCACGCCGTCGCACCCGGCCAGCGCGGCGGCGACGGTGGCGGGATCGGCCGCCGAGCCGGCGACGACGGTGGCGTCGAGGTCGCCGGGGTCCTCCAGCACCAAAGCGGTAACGCCGATACCCTCGGTACGCAAGGCGGCGACGACGGCGCGCCCGATCCGGCCGGCGCCCCCGGTCACCAGGACGCGATTCATCGTCACAGGGTCGCATGCGCCCGGCGGTGGGGTTATCCCCACCACCAGGAAGCGGGGCCGCCGGATGGGAAGGGACACGAGGAATTCCTAGCGTGAGAGCCATGACGTTCCTGAGCCGCTTCGGCCGCGACGCCGCCTACACCTTCCTGGGACTGCCCCTGGCGGTGGTCGCCTTCGGCCTGGTCATCCCGCTGTTCTCGGCCGGCGTCGGGACGCTGGTGATCTTCATCGGCTTCCCGCTGCTCGCGCTCATGTTGCTGATCTCGCGCGGCTTCGCCGACATCGAACGCGTACGCCTGGAGCACCTCACGGGCTCGGTGGCGCGGCCGCGGTACGCACCGGCACCCGCGAATGCGCACTGGTTCCGCCGGATGATCAATCCGCTGCGCCAGCCGCAGTCCTGGCTGGACTTCGGCTACCACGTCCTGAACCTGCCGCTCGCCGTGCTCACGTTCGCGCTGCCGGTCGCCTGGTGGGCGTCGGCGCTGGGCGGCCTGACCTACTGGTTCTGGGGCCAGTTCATCCCGTACGGGCCCGATCAGCATGACATCGTCGTCGAGACCCTGTTCGGCGCCGACAACGAGCACAACCGCACGCTGTTCAACACATTCCTGGGCATCTTCGCCCTCCTCACCCTGTACCCCGTCCAGCGGGGCAGCGCCGCGCTCCACGCCGCCTTCGCCCGGATGATGCTCACCGGCCTGGCCCAGCTCCAGGGCCGCATCGAGGATCTGACGGAGAGCCGGGCTGCCGCCGCTTCGGCCGAGGCGTCGGCGCTGCGGCGGCTGGAACGCGACATCCACGATGGGCCGCAGCAGCGGCTGATCCGGCTCGCGATGGAGCTGAGCCGGGCCCAGCGCCAGCTCGCCGAGGATCCCGACGCCGCCGCGGCGACCTTGGACGATGCTCTCGGCCAGGCCCGCGAGACCCTCAACGAACTGCGGGCGCTGTCGCGGGGGATCGCACCGCCGATCCTGGCCGACCGCGGCCTGCCCAGCGCGATCACCACCCTGGCCAGCCGCTGCCCGATCCCGGTCGAGCTGACGATCGAGGTCGAAGGCCGGCTGCCGGCGGCGGCGGAGAACGCGCTCTACTTCGTGGCCGCCGAGGCGCTCGCCAATGTGGCCAAGCACAGCCAAGCCGGCGCGGCCCACCTGACCCTGACCGCCCGCGACGGCCGGATCTATCTGATGGTCACCGACGACGGGATCGGCGGGGCGCACATCGCCAAGGGGCACGGCATCGCCGGGCTGGCCGACCGGCTGCGGTCGGTCGACGGCGAGCTGGCGGTGGATTCGCCGGACGGCGGTCCGACGATTCTGATCGCGGAGGTCCCCGCTCCCGCCCCCGCTCGCCTCTAACTCGCGCCACCCGCCGGGGACACGGCCGGGGGCGGGTGTTCCCGACGGGCGGCGTGTGGTGTGCTGGGCGGGTGCGAGTCGTGGTCGCCGAGGACGGCGTACTCCTGCGCGAAGGGCTGGTCCGCCTCCTGATGGAGGCGGGCCACGACGTCGTAGCCGCGGTCGGGGACGGCCCGTCCCTCATCGCCGCCGTGCAGAACGAAAAGCCGGACGTCAGCGTCGTCGACGTCCGCATGCCACCGTCGCATACCGACGAAGGGCTGCGGGCCGCCGTCGCCCTGCGCCGGTCCGGTGGGCGTACGCCCATCCTGGTGCTGTCGCAGTACGTCGAGCTGGCGTACGCCGATGATCTGCTGGCCGACGCCCGCGGAGCGATCGGCTACCTCCTCAAGGACGCGGTCGTCGACGTCGACGGCTTCCTCGACGCGCTCGGCCGGGTGGCGGCCGGCGGCACGGTCCTCGATCCGCAAGTCGTCGCGCAGCTGATGATCCGGCGCCGCAACGATCCGCTGGCCGAGCTGACCACCCGCGAACGCGAGGTCCTGGCGTTGATGGCCGAGGGCGCCTCGAACACGGCCATCGCCAAACGGCTCGTGGTCACCGAGGGCGCGGTGGAAAAACACATCACCAGCATTTTCGGCAAGCTGCGGCTCCCGCAGGACTCCGATCAGCACCGCCGGGTCCTCGCCGTCCTGGCGTACCTGCGAGCCCCATGATCAACGGGGAATTACGCCCTCGTGTAGACGGTGACGACGGCGGCGCCGCCCAGGCCGATGTTGTGCTGCAAGGCGATCCGGGCGCCGTCGATCTGGCGTGGTCCGGCGGTTCCCCGCAGCTGCCAGGTCAGCTCGCTGCATTGGGCCAGGCCGGTCGCGCCGAGCGGATGCCCCTTGGAGATGAGCCCGCCGGACGGGTTCACCACCCACTTGCCGCCGTAGGTGGTGGCACCGCTGTCGATCAGCTTGCCGCCTTCGCCCTCGCCACACAGGCCGAGCGCCTCGTACGAGATCAGCTCGTTGGTGGAGAAGCAGTCGTGCAGCTCGATGACGTCCACATCGGACGGACCCACTCCGGCGGTCGCGTACGCCCGCTCCGCGGCGAGCCGCGTCATGTCGGCGCCGACGACGCTGATGGCGCTGCGATCTTCGAAGGTGGCCGGAGTATCGGTGACCATGTGCTGTGCCGCAATGAGGATCGCCTGATCGCCGAGGCCGTTCTCGTCGACGAACCGCTCACTGGCGAGGACCGCCGCGGCGGAGCCGTCCGAGGTCGGCGAGCACTGGAGCTTGGTCAGCGGCTCGGAGATCATCGGCGCGGCCAGGATCTCGTCGAGCGAGTAGACCGTCTGGAACTGGGCGTACGGGTTGTTCGCCGAGTGCCGGTGATTCTTCTCCGCGATCTTCGCGAACTGCTCGGCGGTCGTACCGTACCTCGTCATGTGTTCGCGTCCGGCGTTGCCGAACAGCTGCGCCGCGAACGGCGCCGGCGTCGGCTCGTAAATCTCGCCCATCGCCGCGATGTGCCGGGCGAGGGGCAGTTCCCGATCGGGGAACGCCATCTTCAGCGAGCCCTGCTGCATCTTCTCGAACCCGAGCGCGAGTACGCAGTCCGCCAGGCCGCCGGCGATCAGCTGCCGCCCCATGAACAGAGCGGTCGAACCGGTCGAGCAGTTGTTGGTGACGCCGGTGATCGGGATGCCGGTGAGGCCCAGCTCGTACAGGCCCCGCTGAGCGCTGGTCGAGTCGCCATAGACGTGGCCGACGACGGCCTGCTCGATCCGGTCGTACGCGACCCCGGCATCCCGCAACGCGGCCAGCCCGGCCTCGCGGACCAGCTGCGGATAGTCGATCTCATCCCGGCCGGGCTTGCGGAACGGCGTCATGCCGACGCCCACGACGTAAACCTTGTTCACACCCGTATGTTACCCGCTGGTAGGCCACCTCTCCACAGGCCGTACAGGGCCAGCCCGGCCGTCGCCACGAGCGGGCCGCCGTCGCGTACCAGGCCGTCGAGGTCGAGCATCAGCCAGCACAGCGGCAGATCGACGCCGAGGGCGATGGCGGTCAGGATGACCAGGCCGATCCGCGCCCACCGATGACCCCGCAGGACGAAGACGGTCGTGATGACCATGGCGTACCCGATGGCCAGCGCGGCCGCGATCCACACCGTCACGACCGAGATCGCCGCCGGCTCGCCTTCGAAGATCAGGCCGATCGACACGATCGCCGGCACCAGCATCAGCGGGGTGTACGCCAGCGCCGCGACCCGGGTCGTCAGCAGCCATGGTGCGGCCGGCGGCCGCTTGGGCGGGGTGGCCCGCACCGAGATGCCGTTGCGATCGACGACGATGCGCTTGACGTACCGGGTCAGGTAGGCGCCGACCTGCTCCGACCGGTACAGCAGCAGGATGTCGGCGACGCACAGGACGAACAAGACCGAGAACCCGATGATGCCGGGCGCGGCGGGCAGCCCCTCCTTCGGCAGGACCAGGCGGGCCACGGCGAACAACGTCGTCACCGCGAGGATGAGCCCGAACGGGCGCGCACTGGCCCGGCCGTTGAGCACCTGACGGATCAGCAGCAGGAAGCCCAGCGACCGCAGCAGCGCCCACGTCGTACGCACGAAGAGGCCGAAGTCGCCGCTGTCGGCGTACCACCAGATCAAGACCTCGACCATGACGGTGGCGGCAGCGGTCAGCGCGAGCAGCCACGCGAGCAGGCGGATGGCTGGCGGTCTCAGCTCTTGCACCCGGAGTCGCCCGTGGGTTCGCCGTACTTCACAACGGTGAGGGTGATCTTGGCGAGCGGCAGGGTGATCTTGCCGGGCGCCGACGACTGCCCGATGACCACCCAGTCGCGGTCGAGGATCTGATGCCGGTCGCCCAGCGCGTCCTTGGAGCTGAGCAGGTAGAAGCCGGCTTCCTGCAACGTGTCCTGGGCGGCTTGCAGCTCCATGCAGACCACGTCGGGCATGACGCCGGTCGTGACCGTCGTGGGGCCGACGCCGTCGGTCGGCTTGCCCACCTCCAGGGCGACCTTCTCCGCCCGCCCGACCTTGCTCCCGGCCGGCGGGCGCTGAACCTTGACCATCCAGTTGTTCGGCTCGATGACGACCCGGCCCTTTCCTGTGGCATCGGTTGTGCCGATGTTGCTCAGCCCGGCACCCTCCAGGATGGCACGAGCCTGCGACAATCTCTTCCCGACGACGTCGGGCACGGCGATCGACTCCGGCGTCGGCTGCGCCAGAGGTGTTGTCGGCAGCGCGGTGCAGCCGCTCAGCAGCATCGCCGAGAGGAGCAGCACATAGCCGCGCGTACGCACGCCTTCAATGTAGGTCAGCTGCGCTTGCGCGACCAGAACGGCCGCAGCGCCGGCCGCCGGGCCGCGTTCTGCGGCGACGCCGTCACTCCGAAGTAGTCGCCGCCCTTGCTCTGCGCGTCGTCGGTGCCCCATTCGCGGCGGCGCGGCTGCTTGGACAGGTGCGGAATGTGTTTGCGGCAGTGCACGTACGCCTCCTCCACATGCACCTGCACCCAGCGCTCGGGACGGCGTCCCGGTGTACGGTCGACCGGCGCATCCGGTGCGAGACGGCGGATCGCGGCGTCCTCAACGACCTCCGCGCGGCCGTTGACATGCAGCCCGATGATGTCCCGGAAGAAGTCGACGAACAGCAGCCCGACCTGGCCGTTCTCGGTGATGTTGCCGAGGCTGGCCATGACGCCGTTGCCGCGGTACTCCGGCCACGCCAGCCGCCGCTCGCCGAGAACGGCGACGAACCCGGCCGGGCCGGCGCGGAAGGTGCAGTCGCACGCGCCACGAGAGTCCGATGTGGACACGAACATCATCTCCTGCTGAGCCACGAACCAGCGCATCTTTGCGTTGAGGTGATCCAGCATCTGGTTGGCGTAGAACCGTTGAGCCCGCGGACTGGTGCCGTACGCCTCCTGCAGAAGGCGCTCGCCCGCCGAACCGGTCACAGTCTCCATGCGAGGCAGGATTCATCGTCGTCCACGGGTACCGGCGGACGGGTTGTGCGACTACTCCCAGCGCGGGCGCGCGGCTGGCGCTTTCGGCGGGCGCGGACGGCCTTGTTGGCGGGCGGTCGTGGCGGGTGCGGTCAGCGGTTGCGGGCGCCGAGCCGCAGGGACGGCCAGGAGCCGTCGGCCGCCCATCCGCCGTCGACCGACAGCGTCACGCCGTTGACGAACGCACTGCGCGCCGGGTCCGCGAGGAACGCGACCGCCTGCGCGACGTCGTCGGGCGTGGCGAACCGGCCCAGCGGAACGTGATCGGTGATGTCCATGTCCCCGTAGGCGCCCTCACCCTGCGAGGCGTCGTCCATCGGCGTCTTCACCCACCCCGGGCAGACCGCATTCACGCGTACGCCGCGTCCACCCCACTCGACCGCGAGGGTCCGGGTGAGCCCGACGAGGCCATGCTTGCTCGTGTTGTACGCCGCCCGGTCGGCCACGCCGAACAGACCGGCGACCGAGGCGATGTTGACGATCGAACCGAACCCCGCCGCCAGCATCCGCCGGCCGAACGCCTGGCAGAGCAGGAACGGTCCGGTCAGGTTCACCTCCACGACCTGCCGCCACACCGACAGCGGTGTCTCCTCGGCCGGGCTGATACAGGCGATTCCGGCGTTGTTCACCAGCACGTCGACGCGGCCGAAACGGTCGTCGACGGCGTACGCCAGCGCGGCGACGTCGGCTTCGCTCGTGACGTCGCCCATCACCGTCAACGCGGCCGGGAAGCCGGAGATCTCCTGGCGGTCGAAGAGCGCGAGGTCGTAGCCCGCCTCGGCGAGCACCTGGGCGATCCGCTCGCCGATTCCCTGTGCCGCACCCGTGATCACCGCGACCGTCATGGCGGCCACCCTACCGCCCACCCCCTCCCATGATCCCGGCCCGCCCGCCCATGGTCCCACCGGCCACGATCGCGCCCCCCATGGTCCGGACCCCAATATCCCTGATCTAAGCGGGATCTTGGGAGGGGGCGGGGCGGGGATCATGAGGAGGGGCGGCCGGGCGGGAGGCGGTGGGGTCACGGGGCGACGCGCCGGTGCCACCCGCGAAGACGCGCCGGGCGGCGTTTGGGTGTCAGGGGCGGCGGGTAGCCTCGGTCGCGATGCGAAACTTGATCACGCTTCCGGGCCTGCGCCTGCGCCGGGCCGCTCGTCAGTTCTTCGGGTGGCGCGGCCTGCGCCCCGGCCAGGCGGCCGCCATGAAAGCCGTACTGCGCAAGCGCGACACCCTCGTGGTGCTGCCGACCGGCGGCGGAAAGTCGGCCGTCTACCAGCTTCCGGCGACGCTCCTGTCCGGACCGACCATCGTGATCTCTCCATTGCTGGCGTTGCAGCAGGATCAGATCACCGCGCTGAACGACCGTGGCGTACCGCAGCTGCGGGCGGTCCGCATCAGTTCCGCCGAGACCCCCAAGGAACAGGCGGCCGCGCTGGCGGAGTTGCAGGCCGGGCGGGCGAGGTTCCTGTTCACGACGCCCGAGCAGCTCGCCGACCCCGAGCGCGCCCGCCAGGTCCGCGCGCTCAATCCCGCACTCGTCGCCGTCGACGAGGCGCATTGCATCTCGGCGTGGGGCTACGACTTCCGGCCGGATTATCTGAGCATCGGCCGACTCATCGAGGATCTGGGCCGGCCGCCGGTCGTGGCGCTGACCGCGACCGCGTCGCCGCCCGTACGCGAAGACATCGTGGCCCGCTTGGGCCTCCAGCGCCCGGTGACGGTTGTGTCCGGATTGGACAGACCGAACCTGTTCCTGGAGGTGGCGTACTGCCCCGATGAGCAGTACCGCTGGCGGCGCCTCACGGCGTTGCTGGAGGAGTGCAAGGGGCAGTCCGGCATCGTCTACGTCCCGACCCGCCGTGCCGCCGAGGAGCTGGCCGAGAGGCTCAAGGACGCCGGCTACGACGCGGCGCACTACCACGGCGGCATGGCGGCCGGCACCCGCGAGCGCCGCCAGGAGGAGTTCCAGGGCGGCGACGTGCCCGTCATGGTCGCCACGTCGGCCTTCGGCATGGGCATCGACAAGCCGGACATCCGCTGGGTGGCCCATGTCGCCCTGCCCGACTCGCCCGACAGCTACCAGCAGGAGATCGGCCGGGCCGGCCGCGACGGGCAGCCCGCCCGCGCACTGCTGTTGTGGCGTACCGAGGACGAGGCGCTGCAGCGCTACTTCGCCGGTGGCTCACCCGACGCGAACGAGCTGCGCGATCTCGCCGCGCTGTTGCGGATCAAACCGTTGACGCGGACCGAATTGCGCGAGCGGTCGGGGCTGAGCACGAGGAAACTGGCTCAGCTGCTCGGCCTCCTGGAAGAGGTGGGCGCGGCGGAATCGCTGCCCGGCACCAAAGTCAGTGCACCGGCCGGCGCACCCGAGCCGGTGAAGGCGGCGCGGACGGCACTGGCCGAGTACGAACGCCGTCAAACCGTCGAGCAGTCCCGGGTCACGATGATGCGTGCGCTCGCCGAGGCTGGTTCGTGCCGCAGCCGCATGCTGTTGACGTACTTCGGTGAGCACACGACGAAAGCCTGCCGCCACTGCGACAACTGCCGCTCGGGCAGTTCGGCCACGCATCACGCATCGAACCGCACGGTGCCGGCTCAGGCCGCGAAGAAGGCACAGGCCGCGACGGCTGCGCCCGGCAAGGCCACCGCGGCCAAGAAGGCCCAGGCCAATGGGGCGCAGCCGTATCCGGTGCACTCGACCGTCCGCCACGTCGAATGGGGCGCGGGCCTGGTCATGGGCTACGAAGGCGACCGCATGACGGTGCTGTTCGACGACGTCGGCTACAAGACGCTCTCCGTACCCGTCGTCAGCGCCCAGAAGCTCCTCACCTGACGGCCGTGGTTGCGGTGGCCGGCTGTCGCCATAGCCATGGTGCTGGGGCTTACGACCTTCGTTCCACGATTGTCGGACTGGTTGTTCCCCTCTTTCGAAGTGACGGAAGGAAGGTCGCGAGGGACTCGGGTCCTCGGGCTGGTCGCCACGGTCTTCTTGCTGGACGTTATCGGCGGTGTGCTGGGCAACTATCTGTCGGGGTGATGCGGGGAATGGCGGCAACCCGGTTGGGGTAGATCCGATACGCTACGGCGGCGCCGCCCGGGAGACCGGTGGCGCGAGACGGAGGGGGTACGAGATCGTGCAGGAAGAGCTGGGATTCTCCGACGCTGAGTGGGGCCTGCTGGTCGGGCTGCCGCAGTCGATCATGCTGGCGGCGAGTTCCATCGAGGACGACGGCACGCACCGGACCGCTTCGGAGAACGCGGCCGGGATGGCCGCCATCGCGGAGGGCCGGCAGTCGGCCAGCCAGCTGGTCTACGCGATCGCCAACGAGGTCGCGGCGGCGGTCGGCGACCCCGAGGAGGACGAGGAGCTGCCCGGCCAGCCGATCGTTGAGCTGCCCGTCCTGCCGGAGCCGGACGCGTACGCCGCGGATGTCCTGGGGCGTGCGCGAGAAGCGGTCGCGCTGCTGAAGGGGCGCGCCGACGAGGGCGACGCGGGTGCGTACAAGCACTGGCTCGTGACCATCGCCGACGAGGTGGTCGGGGCCGCCGCCACGGGTGGCGTACTGGGCATCGGCGGTACGCAGGTGTCGGACGCCGAGCGCAGTTTCCGCGACGACCTCGCGAGCATCCTCAACGGCTGACCAGCAAAACGACCGACCGACCGATCGATAAAGGAAAACATGACCCGGGATCCGGTGCCGGACGCGGCCGACCTGGTCGAGCAGATGTTCCCGCAGGCGTGCTGGGCGCTGGTGACCGGGTCGGTCGTCGGCGCCCGGCGTACGCCCGGCTCCGATCTGGACATCGTGGTACTCCTGCCGGACGGCGATCCGCAGGCGCCCCACCGCAATTCGCTGCGGTTTCGCGGCTGGCCGGTGGAGTTGTTCGTCCACGACTCGGTTTCGCTGGCGTACTACCTCGCCAAGGATGTGTCCCAGCGACGGCCGTCGCTGCATCGGATGGTTGCGCTGGGCGTACCCGTGAAGGGAGAGCCGGGGGCGCGGCAGGCCGCATGTGCCCGCGTGCTGGAGGCCGGTCCGCAGCCGCTGACGCCCACGGACCGTGACCATGTCCGCTACATGCTGACCGACCTGCTCGACGACTACCTGCACGCGAGCGCGGAGGAGCGACCGGTCGTGGCGGCGACGCTGTGGCTGGACGCGGCTAGTGCCGCGCTGAACCTCGCGGACCACTGGGTTGGTACGGGCAAATGGCGGCTGCGTGAGCTGCGGGACCTGGATGAGGCGCTGGCGCAGCGGTGGCTGGCCGCGCGCGACGATCCGGCGGACTTCGCGCGCGAGGTGCTGGACCAGGCCGGCGGGCCGCTGTTCGAGGGGCATCGGGTCGCCGGGGAGCGGCCGACCGGCGCGCCGCACGCTTGATCGCTGACCGTGCGGCACTCTTGATCGCGTGACATGGCCGCCCCGAGTCGCGCCGATGCTGGCGACCGCCGGCGCGATCCCGCACGGGCCGGGCTGGACGTTCGAGTTCAAGTGGGACGGCATCCGCGCCGTCGTCTCGACCAGCTCGCGCGGCGAGATCCGGGCGATCAGCCGCAATGACCTCGACATCAGCACGACCTTCCCGGAGCTGGCCGCGCTCGGCCGGCACCCGTCGATCACCCTCGACGGCGAGATCGTGGCGCTCGACCCGGCCACCGGTGCGCCGTCGTTCGCACGGCTCCAGCGCCGCATGCACATCGCCCGCCCCGCCCCCGCGCTGGTCGCGGCCGTTCCGGTCCGCTTCTTCGCGTTCGACCTGCTCTATGCCGGGGGCTCGCTCCTCGAAACCCCTTTACGGGTACGCCGAGAGAGGCTGTCGGAGTTGGTCACGCCGGATGCGGCGATCACGGTGCCGCCCTGGTTCGACGGCGACGGGGATCTGGTCAGCGAGGCCGCCCGCCAGCAGCACCTCGAAGGCGTCATGGCGAAGCGGACCGACGGCGTGTACGAGCCCGGGCGGCGGTCGCGGAGCTGGATCAAGACGCCGCTGTTCTCCACTGTGGAGGTAGTGGTCTGCGGCTTCACCCGGGGCGAGGGGCGCCGGGCCGGCACCTTCGGCTCGCTGCTGATCGGCGGGTTCGACGACGAGGGCGGCCTGCGGTTCCTGGGCCATGTCGGCACCGGGTTCACCGATCGGGTGCTGACCGAGTTGCTGGCCCGCTTGGAGCCGATGCGGATACCGCAGTCGCCGTACGCCGAACCGATCCCGCGCCCGTACGAGCGCAAGGCGATCTGGGTGCGGCCGGAGCTGGTCGGCGAGGTCATGTACCGCAATCTCACGCCCGATCGGCGGCTACGCCATCCGTCGTGGCGCGGGCTTCGGCCGGATCGGCGGCCGTCCGAGGTCGGGCTGCCGTGACGGTTTTGTCACCGTAGCGGGGCGGGCCCGGTTCGCGTCTTAGGCTGCTGATTCCGCCGTCGGTGAAATCCGGTTGAATGAGCGAGCACTCACTCAGTAGTGTGGTGATCGTGATGATGACCGAAGACCCGAACCGCCGCCGCCGGGTTCCGGCATTGGCACCGCAGGAGCGGCGTGCCGCGATCATCGAAGCGACCGTGCCGCTGCTGCGGGAGCACGGCGTACTGGTCACCACGCGGCAGATCGCCGACGCCGCCGGGGTCGCCGAAGGGACGATCTTCGGGGTGTTCCGGGACAAGCCGTCGCTCATCCGGGCGGCCGTGCTCAGCGCGCTCGACCCCGAGCAGGGCGTACGCCGCATCGCCGCGATCCAGTCGCCGGATCTGCGCGTACGCCTGGCCGAAACGGCCCGGATCCTCACCGACGGGTTCGAACTCAACGGCAAGCTGTTCGGCCTGCTGCGCGGGGCGGCCAAGACCGGCGACGACGACCAGGACGCCGAGCTGCACGCCCGCATCCACGAGGGCCAGCGCCGCATGATCGAGACGATCGCGCAGGCGTTCGAGCCCGACCGCGACCAGCTGCGCGTACCGCCCGTTCAGGCGGCTCAGCTATTCGTGACGTTGCACTTCGCCAACAACCGGCACGCGATGTTCGCCTCGGGACAGCCGCCGCTCAGTGCCGAACAGATCGTCTCCCTGCTGCTCGACGGGCTGCTGAAGCGCCCGTCGCAGACCTCCCTCACGGAAGAGTCCTGATGCTCATCAAACTGCTGCGCTCGCACCTGCGGCCGTACACGGGGGACATCAGCCTCGTGGTGCTGCTGCAGTTCATCTCCACCCTCGCGACTCTGTACCTGCCGACGCTGAACGCGGACATCATCGACAACGGCGTCGTCGTCGGCGACACCGGTTACATCATGCGGATCGGTGCCGTCATGCTGGCCATCACGCTGGTGCAGATCGGCTGCTCCATCGGCGCGGTCTACTTCGGTGCGCGTACGGCGATGGCCGTGGGCCGCGATGTCCGCGCCTCGATCTTCGACCGCGTACAGGACTTCTCGCTGCGGGAAGTCGGCCGGTTCGGTGCACCGTCGCTCATCACGCGTACGACCAACGACGTGCAGCAGGTGCAGATGCTGGTCCTGCTGACCTTCACGCTGATGGTCGCGGCACCGATCATGATGGTCGGCGGCGTGATCCTGGCCCTCAAGCAGGACGTGACGCTGTCCGGCCTGCTGGTCGTCATCGTGCCGATCCTGATCGCCTTCGTGGCCCTGCTCGTCGTCCAGATGCGCCCGCTGTTCCGCCAGGTGCAGGAGCGCATCGACAACGTGAACCGGGTGATGCGCGAGCAGATCTCCGGCATCCGGGTGATCCGCGCGTTCGTCCGCGACCGCCGCGAGCAGTCCCGCTTCGGCGAGGCCAACACGCAGCTGACCGACGTCTCGATGGCGGTCGGCAAGCTGATGGCCGTCTCCTTCCCGACGGTGATGCTGATCGTCAACATCTCCAGCGTCGCCGTGCTGTGGTTCGGCGGGCACCGCATCGCCGACGGGCAGATGGAGATCGGTGCGCTGACGGCGTTCCTGGCCTACCTGATGCAGATCCTCATGTCGGTCATGATGGCCACCTTCATGTTCATGATGATCCCGCGCGCCGAGGTCTGTGCCGAGCGCATCCAAGAGGTGCTGGAAGCGGAGTCGTCGGTGGCGCCGCCGAAGGATCCGGTCCGGCAGCTGCCCGGGGAGGGCCGGCTGGACCTGCGCGACGTCGAGTTCCGCTACCCCGGAGCCGAGCAGGCCGTCCTGCGCCGCATCGATCTGCAGGCCCGCCGCGGCGAGACGACCGCCGTCATCGGCAGCACCGGCAGCGGCAAGACGACCCTGCTCAACCTGGTGCCGCGGCTGTTCGACGCGACCGGTGGGCAGGTGCTCGTCGACGGCGTGGACGTGCGCGACCTCGATCCGGCCGTGCTGTCGAAGGCGGTGGGCTTCGTTCCGCAGAAGCCGTACCTGTTCAGCGGGACGATCGCCTCCAACCTGCGCTACGGCGACCCCGACGCGACCGACGAGGAGCTGTGGCAGGCCCTGGAGGTGGCGCAGGCCCGCGACTTCGTCGAGGCCATGCCCGACGGGCTGAACTCGCCGATCGCGCAGGGCGGCTCCAACGTCTCCGGCGGCCAGCGCCAGCGCCTGGCCATCGCCCGCACGCTCGTGCTGCGCCCGGACATCTACCTCTTCGACGACTCGTTCTCGGCCCTCGACTACTCGACCGACGCCGCGCTGCGAGCCGCGTTGCGCCGCGAGGTCGCCGACGCGACCGTGGTCATCGTCGCCCAGCGGGTCAGCACGATCCGCGACGCCGACCGGATCGTGGTCCTCGACGAGGGCGAGGTGGTCGGGGTCGGCCGCCACCACGAGCTGATGGACACCAATCCCACGTATCGCGAGATCGTTCTGTCGCAGCTGACCGAGCAGGAGGCCTTCGCGTGAACGCGAGGACGGAACGCAGTGAGGACCGCAGCGCACGCAACTGGAGGACTGTGTGAGTACCACCACCCCTTCCCCCAACGGTCAGTCGCCCGACGGTCAGCCGGCCGCCCAGCCGGAGGCGTCGACCAGCACGTCGAACACCGCCCGCCGCCAGGCGCCCGCGTTCGGGCCGGGCCGCATGATGATGGCCGGTATGCCCGCCGAGAAGGCGCTGGACTTCAAGGGCTCGCTGAAGCGGCTGCTGAAGATGCTGCGCCCCGAGCGCAGCACCGTCTTCGCGGTCCTCGGCTTCGGCATCCTGAGCGTCTTCCTGTCGGTGCTCGGCCCGAAGATCCTCGGCGACGCGACCAACATCATTTTCGACGGCGTCGTCGGGAGCGGCCTGCCCGCCGGGGCGACCAAGGAACAAGCGGTCGCCGGGCTGCGGGCGCAGGGCAACGACAAGCTCGCCGACATGCTCCAGTCGATGGACGTGATTCCCGGGCAGGGCATCGACTTCGGCCGGCTCGGCACGATCCTGCTGTGGGTGCTCGGCATCTACGTCGCCGCGTGGCTCTTCGGCGTGATTCAGGGCCGGCTCACCACGGTGGTGGTGCAGCGCACCGTCTACCGCCTGCGCGAACAGGTTGAGGCCAAGCTGTCGCGGCTGCCGCTGAGCTACTTCGACGGCCAGCCGCGGGGCGAGGTGCTCAGCCGGGCGACCAACGACACCGACAACATCGCGCAAACCCTCCAGCAGACCCTGGCCATGCTGGTGACGTCGCTACTGACGATCATCGGCGTACTCGGGATGATGATCTGGATCTCGCCGCTGCTGGCGGTCATCGCGCTGCTGACCGTACCGCTGTCGGTGTGGATCACGGCGAAGATCGGCAAGCGGTCGCAGCCGCAGTTCATCAAGCAGTGGGCCACGACCGGCAAGCTGAACGGGCACATCGAGGAGATGTTCACCGGGCACGCGCTGGTCAAGGTCTTCGACCGTCAGCAGGAAGCGACCGAGACCTTCCGGGAGCACAACGAGACGCTGTACGCGTCGAGCTTCCGCGCGCAGTTCATCTCCGGCATCATCCAGCCCGCGCTGTTCTTCCTGGGCAATCTCAACTACGTGCTGGTAGCGGTCGTCGGCGGCCTGCGGGTCGCCTCGGGCGCCCTGTCGCTCGGCGACGTGCAGGCGTTCATCCAGTACTCGCGGCAGTTCAGCCAGCCGCTGACGCAGGTCGCCAGCATGGCCAACCTGCTGCAGTCCGGTGTGGCCTCGGCCGAGCGGGTGTTCCAGCTGCTCGACGCGGCCGAGCAGTCGCCGGAGCCGGCGGAGCCGGCGCGGCCGCAGCCGGTGCGGGGCCGGGTCGCGTTCGAGAACGTGTCGTTCCGCTACCAGGAGGACCGGCCGCTCATCGAGGACCTGTCGCTCACGGTCGAGCCCGGCCATACTGTCGCGATCGTCGGGCCGACCGGTGCCGGCAAGACCACGCTGGTCAACCTGCTCATGCGGTTCTATGACGTGACCGGCGGCCGGATCACGCTGGACGGTGTCGACATCACCGCCATGTCCCGCGAGGAGCTGCGCGAGAACATCGGCATGGTCCTGCAGGACACGTGGCTGTTCGGCGGCACGATCGAGGAGAACATCGCGTACGGCGCCGACGAACCGACCCAGGCCAAGATCGTGGAGGCCGCCGAGGTCGCTCACGCCGACCGGTTCATCCGCACCCTGCCCGACGGGTACGCCACCGTGCTCGACGAGGAGGCGTCGAACGTCAGCGTCGGCGAGAAGCAGCTCATCACGATCGCCCGCGCGTTCCTGGCCGAGCCGACGATCCTCATTCTCGACGAGGCCACCAGCTCGGTCGACACGCGTACCGAGGTGCTCATCCAGCGGGCCATGAACACCTTGCGATCGGGGCGTACGAGCTTCGTCATCGCGCACCGCCTGTCGACCATCCGTGACGCCGACACCATCCTGGTCATGGAGGACGGTGCCATCGTCGAGCACGGTACGCACGACGAGCTGATCGCCCGGGGCGGCGCGTACGCCCGGCTCTATTCGGCGCAGTTCGCACAAGCACTGGCGGAAGTGGACTGAGAAATGGACTAAGTGGATTGATACGTTTCGGAAGCGCCGATCACCCGGGTGGTTGGCGCTTCTTGCAATCCGGGTGGAGTAGCTGAGAGGATCGACGCAGTGAAATCCGACGGGTGCCGGAGTAGTCATCTGTGTAATGGGCCAAACGGGCAATGGCGGTGATCAATGACGAGGTGGATTGTTCCTCGTGGTGATCGCGGCCCAGGACCACGGTGCGATGAGATCGGATGGGCAAGATCCCGCGACGACGGATGCAGCGGTCGGTGGCGGGGGAGGGAGAGGGAAGGTGTCGTCATCGATCGCTCGCCGGATCGGCATCTCCGCCGTTTCCGTACTCGTGCTGACGATTTCCACCGTGGGGGCGGCGCCCGCGCAGGCGGCGGGCAAAGGCTATGTGCGGCTGGCGCACCTGTCGCCGGACACCCCCAATGTGGACGTATATCTGAGTTCGCAGTCGCACGCTATTCCGGAGCAGGTCTTTCCGGGCGTGGGCTACGGAATCATGTCGGGTTACCTGGCGTTGCCGGCCGGCGGCTATACGGTCGCCATGCGGCGCTCGGGCGCACCGAAGTCGGAGAAGCCCGTGCTGACCTTGCAAGTCAGCGTCGCGGCCGGGGGCGCGTATACGGTCGCGGGAGTCGGCCG
>Ga0114129_10002120_pt1 | contig 27345 bp, 21 predicted proteins | sample RhiMetdeltSRZDD1_FD_80071 | JGI IMG/M metagenome (GOLD analysis project Ga0114129, IMG submission 80071) | Populus rhizosphere microbial communities from Tennessee, USA - Rhizosphere MetaG P. deltoides SRZDD1 (version 2) (version 2) | ecosystem: Host-associated > Plants > Roots > Rhizosphere >...
CTTGCGCAGCGCGATCGCGATGAGGCCGGCGCGCCGCACCGTCGCGTACTCCGACAGCGCTGTCTTCTTCACGAAGCCCTTGCGCGTCGCCATCATCAGGAACTCTGCCGAGGTCGTGTCGCGAAGAGCGACGAGCGCCGACACGCGCTCGCCCGGCTGCATCGCCTCGAGGATGTTCTGGATCGGCGTGCCCTTGGCCGTGCGGCTCGCGTCCGGCAGCTCGTACACCTTGAGCGCGAACACCCGGCCGCGGTCGGTGAAGACGTAGAGCCTGTCGTGATTGCGCGCGACCACCAGATGCTGGACGTCGTCCTCGTCTCGCGTCTGCATCCCGATGACGCCGCGGCCGCCGCGGTGCTGCGCGCGATACGTCGATAGCGGCATCCGCTTGGCGTAGTTGCGACTCGAGAACGTGATGACGACGTCCTCGTCGGATACCAGCTGCTCGTCCGTGAACTGCCCGGGCACGTCGTCCTTGATCTCCGTGCGGCGATCGTCGCCGTAGGCCTCCGCCAGCGAGGCGAGGTCGGCCTTGATCAGCCCCAGGATCTTCCGCGGGCTGGCGAGGACGGACTCGAGCTCGGCGATGAGCTTGATCGTCGCCTCGTACTCCTGCTCGAGCTTGTCGCGCTCAAGACCCGAGAGACGCCGTAGCTGCATGTCCAGGATGGCCTTCGCCTGCACCTCGGAAAGGCCGAACTGCTCGCGCAGCTTGCCGATGAGGAGCTGCTCCTGGCCCTTGTGCGCCCGGATGAGCTTCACGATCGCGTCGATGTTGTCGTGGGCGATCTTGAAGCCCTCGAGGATGTGCGCGCGCTCCTTCGCCTTCGTGAGGTCGAACTCGGTGCGCCGGCGGATAACCTCGCGCCGGTAGTCGATGTGGTGCTGGAGGACCTCTTTCAGCGAAAGCACGCGCGGCCCCTGGTCGACGAGGGCGAGCATGTTGAGGTTGAACGCGGACTGCATCGCGGTGTGCTTGAAGAGGTTGTTCAGCACGCGGTCCGCGGAGTCGTCGCGCTTCACCTCGATCACGATGCGCATGCCGTCGCGGTCGCTTTCGTCGCGGATGTCACTGATGCCCGCGAGCTTTTTGTTCTGGACCAGGTCCGCGATCTTCTCGATCAGCGACGCCTTGTTCACCGCGTACGGCAGCTCGCTGACAACGACGGCCTCGCGGCCACCCTTCATGTCCTCTTTGTGCGCCTTCGCGCGCATGACGATCCGGCCTCGGCCGTTCGCGTAGGCGCGGCGGATGCCATCGACACGCTCGGTCTTGCCGGTCTCGACGTTCTTGTCTTCCTCGAAGCGGTAGATGATCCCGCCGCCAGGGAAATCGGGGCCGAGGACCGTCTCGCAGAGGTCGTCGTTCGTCAGGTCCGGATCCTCGATCAGGCGCTGTGTCGCGGCGACGATCTCGCGCAGGTTGTGCGGCGGGATGTTCGTCGCCATGCCGACCGCGATGCCCGCCGAGCCGTTCACCAGGAGGTTCGGCAGACGCGCCGGAAGCACGGTCGGCTGCTGGTGCCGGTTGTCGTAGTTGGGCATGAAATCGACGGTGTTCTTCTCGATGTCCGCCAGGATCTCGGCGCTGATGCCGGCGAGGCGGGCCTCGGTGTAGCGCGACGCGCCGGGCGGGTCGTCGTCGATCGAGTTGTGGACGAAGATGCCGGCCGCGAGAGCGAAGTTCTGCGTGATGTCGACGGTGAGGTCGTACACGTCGGCGCGACCGGCGGGCTCGACGCTCGCGACCCGCTGCGCCAGGCTGGCCGGGATCGGGAAGGCGCCGGTCCGATGGAGTCGCTCGGGGATCGACGAGCGCGCGAACGGCATGAGCTGATCCTTCGGCTTCAGGTCGCGCGCCTCGCGGTAGGTCCCTTCGCGGAGCATGAAGCGGTGGTCCGGCGTGCAAACGATCTCCGCACCGGACTCGAGCGTGACCTTCACGACGGGATCGTTGCGCCGCACGAGCCGTGGTGCGCGCATCGGCTTGATGCGAACGTTGCGGTGGGTGTCGAGGGTGAAGATATCGACGCGCGCGCCACGGTGCGCCATATCGACGAGCTCGGCCAGCGTCTTCTGCTCGCCGTTGTACAGCTCGACCTTGGTCTCGCCGGCGAAGCAGCCGAAGTTTCCCTGCCCCTGCACGAGCGGGTAACGCGCGGCGAAGTCCTGCGCCAGACGCACGAGCGCGTCGTAGATCGGGGCGTCGCCGTGCGGGTGGTACTTCCCCATCACCTCCCCGACGATCGCGGCGCACTTACGGAACGGCCGGTCGTTGCGCAGACCCATCTCGTGCATCCCGTAGAGGATCCGGCGCTGCACCGGCTTGAGCCCATCGCGTACGTCGGGCAGAGCGCGCGCGACGATGACGCTCATCGAGTAATCGAGGTACGCCTTGCGCATCTCGTCCTCGAGGTCTGCCCCGACCACCCGGTCGTCGCCCGGCTGCTGCATCACGTCCGGAGGTGCTCCTTCTTCCCGTTCTGCTCGCTGTGCTCTCGTTCGACCGCGTCGCGCAGACGCGCGAAGGCCTCATCGGTGCCCGAGTAGCGCCGCTCGAGCTCCTGCCGACGCGCCTTCGGCATCACGAGGAACGTGGCCTCGGCCTCCGCGAGCACCTCGCCGTCGCGCGCGCGCGCCACCGTCCCACGCGTCTCGATCGCGCGGCTGCGCTGACGCGCGACCTCGCCGACGACGCGCAGCTCCTCGCCGACGCGCACCGGATTCCGGAACGCGACGCTCAGGCGCGCGGTCACGCCCCAGATCCCCTGATGGAAGATCGCCCACCCCATCGTTTCGTCGAGCAGCGCGCTGACGATGCCGCCGTGGACCGTGCCGTCATACCCCTCGTGCCGCCGCTGCGGCGTGAAGATGGCCTCGGCGCGGTCCTTCGACACCTCGAAGTCGAGGTGCAGGCCGGCGTCGTTCAGGCGGCCGCAGGCGAAGCACCAGTGCTCGAAGTCGATGCCGAGCTCCGACAGGCGCGCCACTAGATGTCGAGCTCCGCTTTGGACGCGTTGGCCATGATCCACTTCTTGCGGCCCTCAACTTCGGTGCCCATGAGCTCGTCGAAGGCGAAGTCCGCCTGCTCGGCGTCCTCCAGCGTGACGCGCTTGAGCGTGCGCGTCAGCGGGTTGAGCGTCGTGTCCCAGAGCTGCTCGGCGTTCATCTCCGCCAGGCCCTTGTAGCGCGAGATCGCGGGCTCGCGTCCGCCCTTGCCGTCGTCCGTGCCCTCGTCCGTGTTGGTCTGGGCGCCTTCAGCGTCGGTCGCGCCTTCGCCGTTCGTCGCGGGCCGCGCGGCGCGGCGCCGGCCCTTGGCCGGCCTCTCTTCTTCGGCCTCGTCCTTCTCGGCGCGCTTGTCGCGTTTCGCCTTCGCCAGCGCCTTGAGCTCCTTGATCGCCTTGTCGCGCTGGTTGTCCGAGTAGGCCCAACGCACTTCCTTGCCCAGCTGCAGGCGGTACAGCGGCGGCTGGCCGATGAACACGCGGCCCTCGTCGATGAGCGGACGGAAGTGCCGGTAGAGCAGTGTCAGCAGCAGCGTGCGGATGTGCGCGCCGTCCACGTCGGCGTCGGCGAGCAGGATCGTCTTGCCGTAACGCAGCTTCTTCGCATCGAAGTAGTCGCCGATGCCGGTGCCGAGCGCGGTGATGAGCACGCGGATCTCCTCGTTGCCGAGCATCTTGTCCGCTCTGGCCTTCTCGACGTTCAGGATCTTGCCTTTGAGCGGCAGGATCGCCTGGAACCGGCGGTCGCGACCGGACTTCGCGTTGCCGCCGGCGGACACGCCCTCGACGATGATCAGCTCGCTCTTCTCGGGGTCGCGCTCCTGGCAGTCCGCGAGCTTGCCGGGCAGCGAGAAGCCGTCGAGCGCGCCCTTGCGGAAGACATCGCGCGCCTTGCGCGCGGCCTCACGCGCGCGGAAGGCCGTGAGGCACTTCTCGACGATGCGCTTCGCGTCCGTCGGGTTCTCCTCGAGGTGCTGGCCGAGCGCGTCGTTCACCGCCGCGGCGACCTGACCCGCGACCTCCGCATTGCCGAGCCGCGTCTTGGTCTGACCCTCGAACTGCGGCTCTTTGATCTTCACGCTGATCACCGCGGTGAGTCCCTCGCGCACGTCCTCTGAGGTGAGGTTCTGATCCGACTCCTTCAGCTGCCCGTTCTTGCGCGCATACGCGTTGAGCGTGCGCGTGAGCGCATTGCGGAAGCCGGTCAGGTGCGCACCGCCGTCGATCGTGTTGATGTTGTTCGCGAACGTGTAGATCTTCTCGACGAAGCTGTCGTTGTACTGGAGCGCCACCTCGACGACGGTGTCGTTCTCGTAGGTCCTCTCCACGTACACCGGCTTCGCGTGCACCACCTGGTGCGACCGATTCAGGTGGCGGACGAACGACATGATGCCGCCGTCGAAGTAGTAGTTGGCCTCGATCTCACTTCGCTCGTCGTGCAGCGAGAGGAAGAGCCGCTTGTTCAGATAGGCGGTCTCACGCAGCCACTGCTCGATGACCTGCGTGTCCCACTCGATGACCGGGAATACCTGCGGATCCGCCGTGAAGCGCGTCACCGTCCCGGTGATCCTCTGTGGCTCCGTCCACGGAAGCGGCTGGGGCGCGGGCAGCTGCGACTTCGCGGTCGCGCGCACGGGCCCGGTCGGCTTGCCCCGCTCAAAGCTCTGCGTGTGGACCTTGCCGTCACGGTGGACCTCGACGAGGGTCGACGACGAGAGCGCGTTGACGACCGACACGCCGACGCCGTGCAGACCGCCCGAGACCTTGTAGCCCGCGCCGCCGAACTTGCCGCCGGCGTGCAGGATGGTCATGACGACCTCGAGCGCGTCCATCGGCTTGCCGCGCGAATCGCGCTGGGTCGGGTGTGGTCCCACCGGGATGCCGCGGCCGTTGTCCGCCACGGTGATGTCGTTGTTCTTGTGGATCCACACGTCGATCCGGTCGCACGTGCCGTTCATGGCCTCGTCGATCGAGTTGTCCAGGATCTCGCGCACCAGGTGATGCAGTCCGCGGATGTCGGTGGTGCCGATGTACATGCCCGGGCGGCGCCGTACCGCCTCGAGCCCCTCGAGGACCTGGATGTCCTTCGCGCTGTACGAGGCGGGCGGCTTGCTGCCGTTCCCGCTAACGGGCTTCTCGCCCGCGCGGGTCTTCACGTCGTCGCCCTTCTTGACCGCCACGTGCTCTCCCTTACGTGCGACCGGCGCGGACCAAGAGCTCATACAGACGCTCGAAGTCCTCGTCGGAGTAATAGTCGATCGCGATGCGCCCGCCCTTGCGGCCGCGCAGGACCTCCACCTTGGTACCTAACGCTGAACGTAGCTCGCTCGTCACCTGCGCGAGGTCGGGGTCCCCGCCCCGCAGTCGCGGCCGCGCGCGTCCTCGACGCGTCGGGTGGACCATCTTCCGCACGAGCGCTTCGGCGTCGCGCACGGAGAGCTGGCGCGCGATGACCGTCGCGAGCGCATTCAGTGCATCCGAAAGAGGTAGCGGCAGGAGCGCGCGCAGATGACCCTCGCTGATCTTGCCTTCCATCACCGCGTCCTGAAGCGGCTGCGGTGCGGTGAGCGCGCGGAGCATGTTCGCGACCTGCGAGCGCGACTTCCCCACTCGCTCGGCGACCTGTTCCTGCGTGAGGTCGTACGTCTCCATCAGCAGCTTGTACGCGCGGGCTGTCTCGATCGCGTTGAGATCCGCGCGTTGCAGATTCTCCACAAGCGCGAGCTCGAGACGGTCCTGCACGTCGTCGCGTACGACCGCGGGGATGGTCGTCCGTCCAGCGGTGCGCGCTGCGAGCACGCGGCGATGTCCGGCCACGAGCTCGTAGCTGTCCCCGTCCCGTGAGACCACTATTGGTTGCAAGACCCCGTGGCGCTTGATGGACGCCGCGAGTTCCGCGATCCCGTCGGGGTCGAAGTTGCTGCGCGGCTGCTGCCGATTTGGACGGATGCGCTCGAGAGGGATCTCCGTGGTCCCGACCGGAGGTGCGCTCGGAGCGTCGGTCGCAGGCGTCTGGCCCAGCAGGACGTCGAGACCGCGGCCGAGACCTGTACGTGCCATCAGGCGATCGCCCCCGAGAGCGCGATCGGCTCGCGCAACTTGATGCGCGTCATCAGCTCGCGGGCCAGCTCGGCGTACGCCTTCGCTGCGTTCGACTGTGGGTCGTAGACGCTGATCGGCTTGCCATGGCTTGGCGCCTCGGCAAGCCGGACCGTTCGCGGAATGCGGGCACTGGCCACCAGCTTTGGAAAGTGCTTCCGGACCTCGTCGATGACCTGCATCGAGAGACGGTTCCGGCGGTCCTCCATCGTGAGCACGATGGCGAGGACTTCGAGCTTCTCGTTGAGCCGAGCTCGGACCGCCTCGATGGTGTTGAGCAGCTGCGCGAGCCCCTCAAGCGCGTAGTACTCGCACTGCACTGGGACGATGACGCCGTCTCCGGCAGCCAAGGCGTTGACGGTCAGGAGTCCAAGCGACGGCGGACAATCGACGATCACCGTGTCATAGCCATCTGCACGGCGAAGCGCCTCACGAAGCCTGTACTCGCGCGCCATCAGCGGCACGAGTTCGACTTCGGCGCCGGCCATGTCCGGGCCGGACGGGATGAGGTCAAGGCCTGGCAGGTCGGTGGACACGACCGCCTCCGCAAGGGGACGCTCTCTGAGCAGCACGCCATAAATCCCATTCGCCCGCTCCTTGCTGATGCCCAGGCCGCTTGTGGCGTTTGCCTGGGGGTCGAGGTCCACGATCAGAACCTTCTCGCCGCGCTCCACCATGGCTGCGCCGAGGCTGATCGCAGTCGTTGTCTTCCCCACCCCGCCCTTCTGATTACTGACCACGAGGACCGTCACCTAGCCCTCTGACACACGTGAAACATTGCGTCAGAACCTACGGAAAACTGGGGACGAAATCGGCCCTCTCGTGCCCCCAATTGTAGCCGAAACACCCGCCGCGCGTCCGGTATCAGTTACCTGCGCAACCTGCGTTGGACGACTGTAACTGCACGACCTGCGTTGGCGGGACGATCGCCACCGTGGCTCCAGATGGCGCTCGGGCACTGCAACCGCTTGTGGTTGCAACCCACGGCGTTCCGGGAGTCTGGGACCGCCACCGGGTCCCGACCCTGGGCCGCCGGTCAGATATCAGTTTTGGATGCGCGCGGTTCGGGAGCTGCCGGCGTAGCGTCACGGCGGCACCCGCGTTCCGCAATTACCAAGAGGAGGGCTCCGTGCGCTTCGCGCTCGCCATCGCCATACCGCTCGCCGCGGCGCTCCTCCAGGGATCGGTGGTGCCGTTCGTGTCCATTGCCGGCGCGCGTCCCAACCTGCCGGTGCTGGCGGCTGCCTCCTGGTCGGTCGCCGCAGGAGCGCGGGAGGCCGTCTGGTGGGCGTTCATCGGCGGGCTTGCGGCAGACCTTCTTTCGGGCGGTCCGCTCGGCGCGCTGGCTCTGGCGTCGCTGCTGCCCGTCGCGGCCATCGGGCTGGGGGAGAGCGCGCTCCGCCCACGTTCGGTCGTCAGCGGTGCCGTGTTGGTCGGGATCGCCACTCTCGCGGCGGGCGTGCTGTACCTGCTGATCCTCCTCGCCGTCGGCCAGCCGCTCTCAGACCCCGCGCTGCTCGCGGGGGGCGTCGCCGCCGGCGCCGTGTACAACGGGATCCTCGCGATCGCTACCTATCCGATCGCCCGATGGGTGCACCACGCGGGTGAGAAGCAGGCATCCTTCGGACTATGAGAAACACGTCGCGCGACTTCGTCCGGCCGAATCGCTTCCTCGCGCTGGGGCTGGTGATCGTGGTCATCTTCACCGGACTGACCGCGCGGCTGTGGGATCTGCAGCTCGTCAACGGCGGTCACTACCGCGACCTCGCGGAGCAGAACCGCGTCCTGCGGCTTCCGGTCGAGGCGGAGCGGGGGATGATCATCGACCGCAACGGCAAGGTGCTCGCGCGGAACCTCCCCGGCTTCGCGATCACCGTCATACCCGTCGACCTGCCGCGCGCGAAGCAGGCCGCGCTGGCGCAGAGCCTCGGCGTCCTCGTGGGACGCGAGGCGAGCGACGTTGCGAAGGCGATCGACGCGCAGCGCGTGCGCAACCCGTACGAGCCGGTGAAGATCTCACTCCGGCCGGTGGCACGCGACGTCGCACTTCTTCTCACCGAGCGTGGCGAGATGTTCCCCGGTGTCCGCGTCGAAGCTGAGTCCATCCGCCACTACGAGGACGCGGTGCTGTACTCACCGCTCCTGGGGTACGTCGGTCCGGTGACCGAGGAGGAGTTCACGGCGCTGCGCGAGAAGGGTTACCTGCAGACCGACCTCATCGGTCGCACGGGCCTCGAGTCCGTGTACGAGTCGTACCTGCGTGGCGGGTACGGTTGGCGCGAGATCGAGCGTGACGCGGCGCAGCGCGAGATCAAACAGCTCGCGTACTCGCCGCCGACGGTGGGGAACAGTGTCAGGCTCACCATCGACCACCGCCTGCAGCTGCTCATCGAGGGCGAGCTCAAAAAAGGTGTCGACGAGGACAAGTTCACCCAGGCGGTGGGCATCGCGATGAACCCGCAGAACGGCGAGATCCTCGCGATGTACTCGAACCCCGGCTACGACAACAACTGGTTCATCAACGGCATCACACCGGAGCAGATGAAGCAGCTCAACAGCGACGACCGGCGTCCACTCGTCAACAAGGCGATCGGCGACATCTATCCGCCTGGGTCGACCTTCAAGATGGTGACCGGCCTATCGGCGCTGAATGAGGGTGTCGCGAACCGCGGTACGACCGTGAACGTGAACTCGATGGTCCTGAACGTCGGTGGATACCTCTTCTACGACTGGATGGCGCACGGGCGGGTCGACTTCGTGAACGGCTTCGCGCACTCGAGCGACATCTACTTCTACACACTCGGCGGCGGTAATCCGAACACCGGCCAGCGCGGCGTCGGTCCCGAGGCGATCTACAAGTACGGGAGCGAGCTCGGCTTCGGGAGCAAGACCGGCATCGACCTGCCGGGCGAGGCCGCGGGGATCATGCCCAGCCCCGAGTGGAAGGTCCGCACCTTCGACGAAGAGTGGACGATCGGCAACACCTACCACGAGTCGATCGGCCAAGGCTTCGTCGCGGTGACGCCCCTGCAGCTGTTGAACGCCTACGCCATCGTTGCCAACGGCGGCACTTTCTACCAGCCGCACCTGCTCAAAGAGGTCGTCGATCAGCAGGGCAAGGTCGTCTTCACGCAGGAGCCCAAGGTCGTTCGCGAAGTGAGCATCACCAAGGACAACCTGAGGCTGCTCCGGGAATCCGCGCGCCGGGTCGTGACCATCGGACACGCCTACATGCCCAACGCCAAGCTGCCGATCGCGGGCAAGACCGGGACCGCGGAGTTCGGCGCATCGGCGGGCAAGGACAGCGTGGGCCGCAACAAGCTCGGATTCCACAACTGGTTCGTGTCGTTCCTGCCGAAGGCCGACAACACCGATCCGTCGGCTGAGATCGCGATGGTCATCTTCACGTTCGACTCGAGCCGATCGCTGTGCAACAACTGCTTCAACCCCGCTGTCGGGATCACGCAGCGAGTGCTCGAGGCCTACGTCGCGGGCAAGCCATGAGCGTCAGAGCGATTTCGGTCAGGCGGACATCGTCGCCGCTGCACGATCGGCCGCATACGCGCCGGCTCGATCAGGTGGATCCCTACCTGCTCATAGCGACGCTGCTCCTCATCGCGTACGGGCTCGTCATGACCTATGCGGTCACGGTGGAATCGCGGACGCTCACCGGCGACCCGATGCAGTACGTGATCCGCGGCGCCCTTTGGGCCTCGATCGGGCTTGCGGTCATGGTGACGGTCGCGATGTTCGACTACGCCTGGCTGGGCACGTTCGCTCCCGTCCTGTATCTCGCGACGCTGGGGCTGCTCGCGCTCGTGATGTTCATCGGCGTCTCGTCTCTCGGGGCGCAGCGCTCGGTGAACTTCGCCGGCATGTCGTTCCAGTTCAGCGAAGTCGCGAAGGTGCTGATGATCGTCGTGCTCGCGAAATTCTTCGCCGATCGCATCGACAAGATCGGTTCGCCGATCACGATCGCCCTCGCGCTCGCGATCCTCGGACCCGCATTCGTGCTCGTCTACCGCCAACCGGACCTGGGAACGAGCCTGGTCTTCGTGGCGATCTTCTTCGGCATGGCGTTCATGGCGGGCGCGCGGATCTGGCAGCTCGTCGGCATGGTCGCGCTGGCCGGAGCGGCGTCCCCGCTCATCTGGGGCCTCCTGAAGCCGTATCAGCAGGCGCGCCTCACCGCCTTCATCGATCCATACGCCGATCCGCAGGGCGCGGGTTGGAACATCATCCAATCGCTCATCGCCGTCGGATCGGGCGGACCGACCGGCAAGGGGCTCACCGCTGGGACGCAGTCACCCTTGGGTTACCTGCCGATCGCCGAATCGGACTTCGTCTTCGCGGGTCTCGCCGAGGACCTCGGTTTCGTCGGCGCCGTGATCCTCTTCGCACTCTTCATCGTGCTGCTCATGGCCGCGCTGCGGATCGCGTTCCGCGCGCGTGATCCCTTCGGAATGCTGCTCGCGTCCGGCGTCGTCGCGATGCTGGTGTTTCAGATCATGGTGAACGTCGGCATGGCCATTTCGCTGATGCCCGTGACCGGTATCCCGCTTCCATTCATCTCGCACGGCGGCAGCTCGCTCGTCTCGATCTGTTTCGCGCTCGGCGTGTTGCAGTCGGTCTCGATGCGGCGCGCCGGACCGGAGCTCGGCTAAAGCGGTCCCGTCGTCTTCGTCGCGGGCGGCAACGCCTTCGCATCTTCGGGCACGTCGTAGAACGCGCCGCGCGGATCGAAGAGGGGATCGGCGGCGGCGATCAGCTGCAGCACGACGTCGCGGCCCGCGCGCGCGAACCGGCGCTCCTCGGCAGCCAGAAAGATCAGCTGGTGCTCGTCCTTCTCGCTCACCGCGCCGGTCGGGTCGATCATCACGTCCAGAAAGAGATCGACGAACTCGAGGACCTCTCCCGCGACGCGCACGCGGTGCGCGATGTCGATGTAGAAGCGCTTTTCTTCCTCGGGACCGTGGCACGCGATCGTGAAGGGATGGTCCGGATTGAAGATGGAGATGCCATCCGCTTTCGCCGTCCAGCCGCCGAGCGGGTTCGACCAGCGCGTTCCTGTCGGCTGAAAGACACGGGTCCATCCGGCGACCGGTGGGATCAGATAGCCCCATCGGCTCTGCCAGATCGAACCGTCTGGAATACGTTTGTCGATGCGGATGAGCGGGTACATCCACCTATACTTTGTCGCGAGAGGCCGCGACCGGGAGCAGTACGCGGAACCCCTGACGAAGAGAGCCGGCGGTTGGTGCGAGCCGGTGTCCGGGAACGCCGAACTCGCCCGTGAGCCGCGAGCGTGAATCGCAAGACCTAGCGCTCGCCGGAGTCACGTCCGTTATCAGCGTGCTCGAGCGGAGAGCGATCGGGGCTGTGGCGCAGTGGTAGCGCATCACACTGGCAGTGTGGGGGTCAGGGGTTCGAATCCCCTCAGCTCCACCGGCCGCGGCAGGCCGCGTACGGTCGATCGTTCTCAAGTGGGGTGGTACCGCGGAAGTCGCCTTCCGTCCCCGAGTCCGGCACAGTTCGCCGGCGGGGCGGAGGGCGTTTTGTATTTCGGCGAAAGGAGGCGCGAGTGGCAGTGACGAAGCGGCGCATCGACAGATACGAGCCGGCGAGCATCGAGTCCAAGTGGCAGGAAGAGTGGGTGCGCTCGGGCCTCCACGACACGCCGGACGACAGCGACAAGCCGAACTTCTACTTCCTGACGATGTTCCCGTACCCGTCGGGCGAGATCCACGTGGGCCACTGGTACGCGTTCGCGCCACCGGACGCCGCCGCGCGCTTCCTGCGGATGCGCGGCCACAACGTGCTGTTCCCGATGGGCTTCGACGCGTTCGGGATCAACGCCGAGAACGCGGCCATCGATCGGAAGATCCACCCCGCGGTCTGGACCGAAAAGAACATGGCCCACATGCGCGATCAGTTCAAGCGCATGGGCGCGGCGATCGACTGGCGGCGCGAGGTCATCACCTGCTATCCCGAGTACTACCGCTGGAACCAGTGGATGTTCCTGAAGCTCTTCGAGAAGGGTCTGGCCTACCGCGGCGACGCGCCGGTGAACTGGTGCCCGCGCGACGAAACGGTGCTTGCCAACGAGCAGGTCATCGCCGGAAGATGCGAGCGCTGCGACACGCCTGTCGTGAAGCGCCAGATGACGCAGTGGTTCTACCGGATCACGAAGTACGCGGACGAGCTGTTGAAGTTCGAGGGCCTGGATTGGCCGGAGCGCGTGCGCGTCCTGCAGACGAACTGGATCGGACGCTCCGAGGGCGCGGAGATCACCTTCCCGGTCGAGGGTCACGCCGGCGCGGAGATCCGCTTCTTCACGACGCGGCCGGACACGATCTACGGCGCGACGTTCATGGTGCTGGCGCCGGAGCACCCGCTGGTCGCGAAGATCACCGCTCCAGCACGCCAGACGGACGTCGAGAAGTACGTCGAGCACGCGCGCAACATGGCGGAGATCGAGCGCACGTCAGCCGAGCGCGAGAAGACCGGCGTGGACACAGGCGCGTTCGCGCGAAACGTGTTCACCGGCGAGCGCATCCCGATCTTCGTGGCGGACTACGTCCTGTCGACATACGGGACCGGGGCGATCATGGCCGTCCCGGGACACGACGAGCGCGACTTCGAGTTCGCGAAGAAGCACAGGTTGGAGATCCGCGAGGTCATCTCTCCCGACGGGGGCGAGCACGCGACGCTGGACGCGCCGTACGTCGGCGATGGCGTGATGGTCCGCAGCGGGCCATTCAGCGGCACGCGCAGCGAGGTGGGGAAGACCTCGGTCGCCGCGGACGCCAAGAAGCGCGGCATCGGCGGTCCATCGGTCACGTATCGCCTGCGCGACTGGCTCATCTCCCGGCAGCGCTATTGGGGCACGCCGATCCCGATCGTGCACTGCGACGTCGACGGCGCCGTGCCGGTGCCGTACGACCAGCTGCCCGTTGAACTTCCACGAGACGTCGAGTTCACCGGGCGGGGCGGCTCACCCCTGGCGCGGGTCGAGTCGTTCGTGAACACGACGTGCCCGAAATGCGGCAAACCGGCGCGCCGCGACACCGACACGATGGACACGTTCGTGGATTCGTCCTGGTACATGTTCCGCTACGTCGATCCGAAGATCGATAGCGCATTCATGAACACGGAGGTCGGCCGCAAGTGGCTGCCGGTGAAGCAGTACACCGGTGGCGTCGAGCACGCGATCCTGCACCTCTTGTACATGCGCTTCGTGACGAAGGCGCTGCGGGATCTGGGCGAGCTGTGGTTCGACGAGCCCGTGCTGCGCTTCCGCTATCAGGGCACGATCGTCTTCAAGGGCCGCAAGATGTCGAAGTCGCGTGGCAACGTGCAGACGCCGGACGAGTACGTCAAGCACTACGGCGCCGACACGCTGCGCCTGTTCATGATGTTCATGGGACCGTGGGTCGATGGCGCGGACTGGGATGCGTCCGGCATCGAGGGCGTGCACCGCTTCCTGCGACGTGTGTGGGAGCTGGCGCTGACGGACGCCGAGCCGGCCGGCCCGCGGGACCCGGACGTCGACGGAGCGGTGCAGCGCACGATCAAGAAGGTCACCGAGGATCTCGGCATCGAGCACTTCAACACCGCCGTCGCGACGATGATGGAGCTGGCCAACACGCTGCAGCACGCGCATGGCCCGAGCCGCAACGACGGCGTCGCGACGCTGATGATCCTGCTGGCTCCATTCGCGCCGCACATGACCGAGGAGCTGTGGCACCGGCGCGGCGGCACCGGCTCGGTACACCAGCAGCGCTGGCCGGACTACGACGAGGCGGTCGCAGCGCCGCGCGAGGTCACGATCGTGGTGCAGGTCAATGGCAAGGTCCGCGATCGCATCCCGATGCCCGCGGGCCTGTCGGAGGCCGACGTGCGAAGCAAGGCGCTGGCGAGCCCCAAGGTGCAAGCGGCGCTGAACGGAACGAAGCCCGAGAAGGTCATCGTCGTGCCCGACCGCATTGTGAGTATCGTGACCTCGTGAGTGGGGAGATCAGGCTCGGCGCGCTCTGCGATCACGCGCTCGTGGGGCAGGACGGCAAGGTGAGCCTGATGGGCATCTTCCGCAACATCAGCGTGAGCGGACTCCCCGCACAGCATCCGCGGATGTTCCTGGTCGCGATCCTCGGGCTCGACGTCGGCGCCCACACCGTCGTCGTTCGCCTCCTGCGGCCGGACGGGCAGCAGTCGATGCCGAACCCGCCGGAGATCTCGGTGCACGCGGTCGCCGGCCAGGACGTCAACGTCATCGTCGAGCTCAACAACATGAGCTTCACGACGTACGGGACGCACCGCTTCGAGCTCGCCGTCGATGGCCAGCCGGTCGGCGACCTTCCCGTCTCGATCGTGCAGATGCAGGCGCCGGGGGAGCGCCGCCGCGCGAATTAGTCCGCGCGTGCGTCGCTAGAGTCGTCGTGAGCTTCAACGTCCCCGCCGAGGCGTACGACCGCTTCATGGGTGTGCATTCCCGACAGCTCGCACCGCAGCTCATCGACTTCGCACGCCTCACGCCGGGGGACAACGTGCTGGACGTCGGATGCGGTCCGGGCGCCCTCACGGCGGAGCTCGTCGCGCGGCTCGGCACGGCATCCGTGTCGGCCGTCGATCCGTCCGAGCCCTTCGTCGCCGCGACGCGCGCGCGCCATCCGGGGATCGACGTCCAACTCGCCGCGGCGGAGGAGCTGCCTTACGACGACGGCGTCTTCGACGCCGCGCTGGCACAGCTCGTCGTTCACCTGATGACCGATCCAGCGGCCGGCCTCCGCGAGATGGTGCGCGTCACGCGGACAGGCGGGGTCATGGCTGCCTGCGTCTGGGATTTCGCCGGCGGGCGCGCACCGCTGTCTCCGTTCTGGCGGGCGGTCAATGAGCTCGGACTTGATGTCCGGGACGAGTCGGCGCTCGCCGGCGCGCGCGAAGGCCATCTCGTGGAGGTCTTCGAGGCCGCGGGCCTTCGCCACATCGAGGACACGGCCTTGGTCGCGCGTATCGAGTACACGAGCTTTGACGAGTGGTGGGAGCCGTTCGGATTCGGCATCGGTCCAGCTGGCGCGCTCTTCCAAAAGCTCGACGCAGCCCAGAGGGCACGGGTGCGCGCGAGTTGCCGGGACCTCCTGCCGCCCGCTCCGTTCGAGCTCGTCAGCTTCGCGTGGGCGGCTAGGGGGATCGTCTAGAGACCTGCCGCATGCGGTCCCGCGAATTAGTCGGCCTCGTCACACGAACGTGTGACATGCGCGAGGTCGCCAAGGACTTCCCACGACGCGGCGGCGCGGTCACGCTCGGCTCATGCCACGGCCGGTCATCTATGCCGTTGTTGTTGCCATCGCGGTGGGCGCTCTCGTTCTCGTCGTGCGCGCGCGCACGCCTGCGCCCGTGCCGATCGAGGTCGTCGAGGCAACGCCAGAGCCGACCGCGCCGCCGCTCGTCGTCGTGGACGTCGAGGGCGCCGTCGCCCGCCCCGGGGTCGTTCGGCTTCCCTCCGGCGCGCGGGTCGCCGATGCGCTTGCCGCGGCTGGCGGCACCACGCCGGATGCCGATCCCGCCGCTCTGAACAAGGCGGCGGCGCTGCGCGACGGGGCACGCGTCTACGTCCCGCGCTACGGCGAGATCCCGCCGGCGGGCAGCGTCGGGAGCGGCTCCGAACGCAAGATCGACATCAACCAGGCCACCGCGGCGGAGCTCGAGGCGCTGCCCGGCATCGGGCCGAGCACCGCCGCGCGCATCGTGCGCGCGCGCGAGCTGAAGGCGTTCACCAAGGTCGAAGAGCTGCAGACACGCGGACTCATAAGCGCGCGTGTGCTCTCCGACATCCGCGACCTCGTGACGACGCGCTAGCGAGCTCGAGTGAACGTCCTGCTCCTCGCGCCGCTCCTGCCCTCGGCGGTCCTCGCTGCGGTCATCGCACTGGTGGCGCAGGCGACCGTTCCGCTCGCATTTGCGGTCGGCGCGGTGAGCGCCTCCGCGTGCGCGGCGCTGGCGATCGCGAGCGCCGATGGTCCGCGCCGATCGCTCTGGGCCTGCGCGTGCGCCTCCGCGGTCGGGGTCTCGCTGCGTCTGGTGCTCGGTCCGGTGCCCGGTCCGGACCTCGCGCAACTCGTCTCGCTCGACGCGCTTCGCGCCGATCTCGCCCGCCCGCTGCGCGCGCTCGTGCCGGAGCCGGAGAGCGGCATCCTCCTCGGGATCGTTCTCGGCGAGCGCGCGAGCATCTCACGCGAGCTCGCGAGCGCGTTCGCGTCGAGCGGCACCACGCATCTCCTCGCGATCTCCGGATTCAACATGACCCTCGTCGGCACCGCCGTCGCGCTCGCGCTGCGCGGTCGCGCGCGACCGGTGGCGTGCGCGATCGCAACAGTGGGCGCGATCGTCATGTACAGCGTGCTCGTCGGCCTCGCGCCGAGCGTGATGCGCGCCGCGCTCATGGCGTCGGTCGCGTCCTGCGGCCTCGCCTCGGGTCGGCGCGCGGCGACCGCGAACGCGCTGTGCGTGGCGGTGACGGCCATGCTGTTCGCGGATCCCGCGGCGACGGGGGACCTCGGTTTCGTGCTCTCCGCAGCGGCGACCGCGGGGCTGGTGCTCTGGCAGGCGCCACTCGCCGCGCGCCTCACCCCCTTGCCCGGCCCGCTCCGCGAGGGTCTGGCGACGACGCTCGCGGCCAGCGCGCCGACGCTCCCCATCGTGGCCGCCGCCTTCGGACGCCTGTCGCTCGTCTCGCCCCTCGCGAATCTCGTCGCGGTCCCGCTCTTCCCGCCGCTCATGCTCGCGGGCGCCGCGGCGAGCGTCGTCGGCGCGCTTTCGCTCGACCTCGCGCGTCCGGTCGCGTTGGTCGCGTACGGCTGCGCGCTCGTGCTGCGCAGCGTGGTCGAGATGTTCGCCGCGCTTCCTCTCGCCGCGGTCAGCGTGCCGTCGGGTCCGCTGACCGGCGCCATCGTCGCACTGGCGCTCGTCGCCGCGGCGCGCGGCGCGCCGATGATCCGCTGGCGGCCACCTCCACTGCGGATCGCACGGCTGTCATTCGCCGCGCCGCGGCCATCGTTCGCGGCGCCGCGTGCGGCGCTGCTCGCCGTTCCCGCGCTCGTCGTCGCCGGCGCGCTCGCCTGGCCGAGCGCGGATCCGCAGGTTCGCGTGCGCGCGCTCGATGTCGGTCAGGGCGATGCGTATCTCGTGGAGCTGGGCGGAGCGACGCTGCTCATCGATGGTGGTCCCGACCCCGCGCGTCTTATGGAGCAGCTCGGCGCCAGCCTTCCGCCGTGGCGGCGCCGCATCGACGTTCTCGTTCTGACGCATGCGCACCTCGACCACGGCGCGGGTCTCATTGCCGCGCTCGACCGCTACGAGGTCGGTATGACGCTCGAGCCCGCCGGACTCAATCCCGGTCCCCTCGCCGATCTCTGGGCCGCGGGCATCGCGCGCGCGCACGCCGTGCGGCACGTCGTGCGTGCCGGACAGCGCGTGCACGTCGCCGACGCGGTGATCGCGGTGCTCTCGCCCGAGGACGACCCGCGCGTCGACACGCCGTCGCTCGTCCTGCGCATCGAGCGCGGCCGCTTCTCCGCGCTCTTCATGGGCGATGCGACGGACGAAGCGCTCGCGACGCTGCTGCTCGAACCGGAGCTCCTGCGCTCGCGCCTGTACGTGCCACCCCATCACGGCGCGGCGACGCCGCACGGGGTGCCGCTCGCGCGGGCGGTGCGACCGGAGGTCGCGCTCATCTCGGTCGGGGCCGGGAACCGGTATGGTCATCCCACGCCGGACACGCTCGCGGCCCTCGGTGGCATCACGACGTTCCGGACCGATCGCGACGGGACGGTGGAGGTCTCGCTCGATGGCTCAGGCCTCGTGGTCCGCGCCCACGCGAATGGTCTTCCTCCTCCACGGCGAGGATTCGTTCCGTACGCGCCTGCGGGTCGGTGAGCTGGTCGGGTCGCTGCTCGCCGGCGGGGTCGGTGAGCCCGGCGATCTCGCTCAGCGGCCGTCGCCGCAGCTCGGCGGCTCACTCGGGCTGACGCGGATCGACGCGCGCACCGATCCGGTGGACGCCATCACGATGGCCGGGCAGTCGCAGGGATTGTTCGCCGCCGTGGATGAGCGGCAGGTCGTACTCGTCGAGCACGCCGAGGCTCTGCCCGGCGCCGACTTCCTGGCATCGTTCCCGAGCGAGTCCGCGCTGGTCCTGGTCGCGGTGGAAGCGCTTCGCGCCAGCCGCGGCCGCGCGCGCGGCCGCGCGAAAGCCGGCGCGCCGGCGGATCTGTCCCTCCTGGATGCGGTCCAGGAGATCGGCGGGCGGGTCCAGCGGATCGAGCGTCTCCAGCCTTTCGAGGTGAAGGGTTGGATCGGCGCGCGCGCACGGCTGCACAACGTCGCGCTGCAACCGGAGGCGATGGATGCGCTCGCGTTCGCGCTCGGGCCCGACACCGAGCGCATCGAGAACGAAATCCAGAAGCTCGGGGCATACGCGAACGGCGCGCCGGTCACCGCCGCGGACGTGCGCGCGCTCGTGAGCGGCGCGATCGAGTCGGACATCTTCCAGCTGACCACCGCCGTCGTTCGGCGGAACCATCGCGAGGCCGTACCGCTCCTCGAACGCCTTCTCGCCGAAGGCAACGCGCCGCAGCAGATCCTCGCGCTGCTCCTCTGGCAGTTCCGCGTGCTGCTGTTCGCATCGACCGCTCCCTCCGGTGCCGAGGCGGAGCGCCAGGCAAGGGCGATCCGCTCCTCATCCGGCGCGATCCTTCGGTACGTGCAGCACGCGCGCGGTCTCACCCGATCCGACATCGCGCGCGCGTACGAAGCCATGTACGCGACCGACATCTCGATCAAGACCGGCCGCGCGGAGTCGGATGAGGCGGCTCTGCTGCTATGCGTTCTCGATCTCTGCGGCGTCGCCGGGGCGGACCTGCGCGACCTGCTGCTCACCGAGGCGCCGCGCCGCGGCTAGCCTCGCGCGGACCCGCTCTCGCCCAGCACACCGCGAAGCGCCTCCACCATCCCGAGGTGCCGCGCGGCATGCTCCCAGTAATAGATGACCCGTGCGCCGACCGACCGACCGGGACTCGCTTCGAGGGCGAGCATCGCCGGCTCGAGGCGGTCGAGCGTGCGCGAAAACTCCGCGAAGACGTCGTCCGCGTACGCGATCACGATCTCCCGTTCCGGCAGGCGCAGACCCTGCGCATCGTCGCGCGGCAGACCGGTCCCAGCGTCGCCGCCACCGAGCTGCTCCGGCATGCGCCACGCCTTCGCGAGCCCGCCCCGCGTCCAGACCTCCTCCGGCGGCGCGAGCTTCGAAGCGAGAGCGGGGACCTGCTGGGCCAGCCCCGGGAACAGCGAGTCGTCCCATCGCGCGACGTGCCAGAGGTTGAAGCCGATCGAGTTCGCGGCACCGCGCACGTCGTGGAACAGGGCGGCGTTCGTCTTGCGCGCGACGTCCAGCAGCGACGCGTGCGTCCGGCGATAACCCGACAGCACCTCATCGAACGCGACGTCCCGCATTCTGACCACTACCGGTCTGGTGCGACGCGGGATCGGACCCGGAACGCCAACTGCGTCACAGAAGTGACGATCGGCCGCGGTTAGGGGTGGAGCGGTCCCGACACCGGCGTGCTGCGAAGCTGGCGGACCGCGATGGTCGCACTGACGATCGCGAACAGCGCGATCGCGTGGACGGCGATGCCGAGCCAGTCGCCGACGAGCAGGAAGATCAGACCGTCGAGCGCATACACCAGACCACCGAGGATGAACGCCCACTGCGCGCCCGCGGTGGCGCGAAGTCCGAGGAAGGCGAAGAAGGCGATGACGACGATGTGGGCGACCCAGCCGAGCGAGGGGTCGGCCAGTTCTTCGAGGATCCCCTGCAGGAACCAGTCGATGGCGGTGCCCAGCGCGAAGCCGGTGTCGCTGCCCATGACGAAGATGACGAAGTTGACGGCCGAAAGGCCCGCGATCCAGTAGAACCAGCGGCCGCCGCTCCGCACCCTGTTCACGAGCGCCACGCGCTTCAGCGCCGTGTGGTCCGGTCCCTGTGCGAGCGCTGCGACGACGGGCTGTGCCATCGCGGCAGGCATTGGCGTCGGCGCCGGCGCCGACTGGGTCTGCGCCGCCCGTGGCGCGCGTGGGATCGTCGCGCCCTCCGGCGGGATCGTGAGCCCGCCGACGATGAGGTGGTAGGCGTATGTGAATCCGTTGCTGCCGATGTGCACGCGTGCGCTGCGCCCATCGAGGTCAAAGGCGTGCGCGCCGCCGGTGTCGGAGAACTTGCCGCCGCGGAAGACCTCGCGTCCGTTGACGATGATCCGGCGGTCGCCGGACAGGACGTTGTGCTCGACCTCTACGGAATACGGGCGCAGGTCCTCGTCCTGGAAGTCCCAGCGTTTGGCGGTCATAGGGGCGCGAATGTATCGGCGTCCTCGGTATCAGCGACGGCGCAGGTGGGTGAGCGGTACGGAAGTACCTGTTGTGACCGCGCCAGTCAGCGGCAAGCCCGGGGCTACCGCTTCGTCGCGGCCTCGGGCGTGACCGGCTTGCCGGTCGCGGACGCGGCCGGCTTCGCCTCCTGCGTCCTCCGGTAGTCCTCGAGGAACTTCTTCTGTCCGGCTTCGGTGAGCGGGTGGTTGAAGAGCATCTTCAGCACCGCGAACGGCATCGTGCCGATGTCGGCGCCGGCCAGCGCGGCCTGCGTCACGTGCATCGGATTGCGGATCGACGCCGCGAGCACCTTCGTCTTGATCTCCTGCTGCCGGTAGGCCGACACGATGTCGGCCACGACGCGCATGCCGTCCTCGTTGATGTCGTCGAGGCGGCCCGCGAACGGACTCACGATGTACGCGCCCACAGCCGCCGCGAGCAGCGCCTGGTTCACCGAGAAACAGAGCGTGACGTTGATGCGGATGCCCTCGCCGGCGAGGATCTTCGCGGCGCCCAGGCCGTCGGGCGTCAGCGGCACCTTCACGATGACGTTCTTGTGCCACGCCGCGATGCGGCGGCCCTCGACGATCATGTCGTCGCGCTTCTCGCTGACGCACTCGGCGGAAACGTTGCCGATGAGGCCGCAGATCTTCTTCACCTGCGTCTCGTGGTCTTGGCCGGCCTTCGCGATGAGCGTCGGGTTGGTGGTCACGCCGTCGATGACGCCCCACTCCACGCCGGTCTTGACCTCGTCGTACTCGGCGGTGTCGAGGAACAGCTTCATCGGTGCGTCTCCTGCAGCATCGGCGCCGACTGCTCGGCCCTGCCGTTGGCGCGCGCGAAGGCGAGTGCGGCATCGACGAAGTTCGCGAAGAGCGGATGCGGCCGGTTCGGCCGCGACTTGAACTCTGGATGGAACTGCGTTCCGAGATAGAAGGGGTGATCGGGGATCTCGACGATCTCGACGAGACGTCCGTCGGGCGAGAGCCCGCTGAACTTCATCCCGTGCGCGGCCAGTAGCTCGCGATACGAATTGTTGAATTCGTACCGGTGCCGGTGCCGCTCGAGCACGATCGGCTGCCCGTATGCGCGCCCCGCGAGCGAGCCGGACTCTAGGACGCAGGGGTAGCTCCCAAGGCGCATGGTGCCGCCCTTCTCTGCGATGTCGCGCTGCTCCGGCAGCAGATCGATCACGGGATGCGGCGTGAAGGCGTCGAACTCGGTGGAGTTGGCGTCCTCGGTCCCGAGGGCAGTTCGCGCGAGCTCGATGACCATGCACTGCATGCCCATGCAGAGACCGAGTGTCGGCACCTTGCGCTCTCGCCCGAAGCGGACGGCCTGCACCTTGCCCTCGATGCCGCGGTAGCCGAAGCCACCCGGAACGACGATGCCATCGAGGCCGATGAGCGGCTCGACATCGCGGTCGCGCTCGAGCTTCTCGCTGTCGATCCAGACCAGCTTTACGTTGCAGCCCGCCGCCCATGACGCGTGCTTGACCGATTCGGCCACGGACAGATACGCGTCGGGCAGCTCGATGTATTTCCCGACCATCCCGATGGTGAGCGGGATCCGTGCGCCCCGGATCCGGTCGACGAGGAAACGCCACTCGACAAGATCCGGCTCGGCGGCTCGCTCGCCCAGGCCGAGCTCCTCGACGACGATGCGGCCGAGACCGGCCTCCTCGAGCATGAGCGGCACGGCGTAGATGGACCAAGCGTTGGGCTCGGAGATGACGTTGTCGGTCTTGACGTCGCAGAAGAGCGCGATCTTCTCGCGCAGGTCCTCGTCGATCGGCTCGTCGGCGCGCGCGATCAGCACGTCTGGCTGGATACCGATGGAACGGAGCTCTTTCACCGAGTGCTGCGTCGGCTTCGTCTTCAGCTCGCCGGTCGCGACCCGCGGAAGGAGCGTGAGGTGGATGTACATGACGTTGTTGCGTCCGACGTCGTTGCGGAATTGGCGGATCGCCTCGAGGTAGGGGAGTGACTCGATGTCACCGACCGTACCGCCCACCTCCACGACGACCAGCTCCGCCTGCTGCTCGCGCGCGACGCGGTGGATGCGCTCCTTGATCTCGTTGGTCACGTGCGGGATCACCTGCACGGTGGCGCCGAGGTAGTCCCCGCGACGCTCCTTCGCGATCACCGCGTTGTAGATCTGACCGGTCGTGAGATTGGACGCGCGCGTGACGTTGCGGTCGATGAAGCGCTCGTAATGGCCGAGGTCCAGGTCGCTCTCCGCGCCGTCCTCGGTGACGAACACCTCGCCATGCTGATAGGGCGACATCGTTCCAGGGTCGACGTTGAGGTACGGATCCATCTTCAGGGAGGCGACGGCGAGCCCCCTGGCCGCGAGGATGCGCCCAAGTGAAGCCGCGGTGATGCCCTTACCGAGAGAGGAGGTGACCCCGCCCGTCACGAACACGAACTTCGGCACCCTCAGTGACCTCCGGGGTTTTTCTAATGGTAGCGGACTCAGTCACTCCGGTCCGAATGGCAATGAATGAAGCACGATGAGGCGCGGTCGCTCGTTGCCGGCCCGCGCCGGCGCGGACTCCATCACGGTCGGCTCTTCGACGCGGCAGTCGTCGAGCCGCCCGTCGAACCGCAGCGCGCGAAAACGCGCGTCGCGAAGCTCGCCGACCTCGCCCGCGTGCTCGACGATCGCGACGATGCGCGGGCGCAGCCAGCGCATGCCGGTGCGAAGAGGCAGCGGAGTGGCGAAGGGCGAGACATCGGCGACGAAGTCGCGCGTCGCTTCGTCGAGCCACCGGCCGAGATACGGTGGTACATAGGCCTCGCCGACGAAGGAAAGCACGTCGCCCGCGAGGATCCCGCAGAGCGCGCGGACCGCACCGCGTCGCTCATCCTCGACGAGCCCGCCGAGCACCACGTCGGCGCGCGGTGTGACGTGGCACTTGAGCCAGTCGCCGCTGCGCGTGCCGGGGATGTACGGGCTGTCGCGGCGCTTCGCGACGATGCCCTCGAGTCCGTACTCGGCGACGACGTCGAGGAACGGCTCACCGTCCTCGGCCAGGTGCTCTGGCACGGCAACGGAGCGGCTGCGGATGCCGAGTGCGGCGAGCCTCCGCCGGCGCTCCTCGAGCGTCCGGGTCAGCAGGGGTCGGCGATCCTCATAGAGGAGATCGAAAGCCACGAAGACCGGGCCCCGGCCGCGTCTGGCGGCCTTGGGACCGAGCCTGCCGGTCAGTAGGTCGTAGCTGGGGCGTCCGCGCGAGTCGCACACGACGATCTCACCGTCGAGGACCGCGCCCTCCGGGACCGGCATCTGCGCGAGCTCCGGCACGAGCGGCAGCAGGTCACCGCCGGAGCGGTCGGCGAGGCGCAGGTGTCCGCGGTCCATCGATGCGACCGCGCGGATGCCGTCCCACTTCAGCTCGAAGAGGTGATCGGCGGAGTTGAAGGCGTTCGCCGCGAGGCGCGGTCGCATCGGCGTGAGGTCGCGGGGGAGGGCGACCTGTGTGTCGCCGACCTCGAGGAGTGTGGGGTGCTCGCCGCCCGGCGAGCGCGTGTCACGACGCACTCGCCGAGCATATCGAGCGGACCTTGCTTAGGACGCCTTCTTCCGCACTGACTTCTCGCGCGCGGTCGCTTTCTTCTTCGACACCAGCGACTCGTGGCCGCCTCGGCTCTCGCGACCGCGCTCGCTCTCGCCCTTCTTCGCCTTCTCGACCGACGCCTTGAGCGCGGACATGAGATCGACGACCGTGGTCTCGGCCTCCGGCTCGGGGGCTTCGATGACCTGGCGCTTCTCGATCTTGGCCTCGACGACCTCCATGACCGCTTTCTTGTATTCGTCCTTGAACTCGTCCGGCTCGAACGCCATCGCCATCATGCCGACAAGGTTCTCGGCCATCTTCAACTCGGCCGGGCTGACCTTCACATCCTCGGGGAGCTCGAGCTCCTCGGTCGAACGGATCTCGTCCGGCCAGTGCAGCGTGTTCATCACGAGACTGCCGTCGTGCGACCGCACCGAGACCAGTCGCTCGCGATCGCGGAGCGCGAACTTCGCGATGGCGACACGTTCGGTCTTCTCGAGCGTCTCCTTCAACAGCGCATACGGCTTCGCCGCTGATTTCTCGGGCTCGAGGTAATACGCGGACTGGTAATAGAGCTCGCCCGGGAGCTCCTTGTCCTCGATGAAGCCCGCAATGTCGATCGCCTTGCTGCTGTGCAGCGGGACCTTGTCGAGATCCTCGTCGGTCAGCTCGACAAAACTGCCCTTCTCGTACTCGTAACCCTTCACGACGTCACCCCAGGCGACCTCGTGATCTCCTTCGGGACACCACCGCTTGTTCTTGATGCGCGCCTTGTGCTCCGGGCACAGGAGGTTGAACGAGACCTTGCTCGAGCTCTCCGTCGCCAGGTACAGGCGCACCGGAATGGCGACCATCCCGAAGCTCATGACTCCTCGCCAGATCGAACGAGGCATCCTCGCCACCCCCATTTGTTCTGCTTTTCTGCGCGCGGCTTGCCGCGCGAAGCATAAGGGGTCGCGTCAAGAGCTGTCGGTACGGGCGACGACCAGGGTGCGGCCCCGGATACCGGTGACGCTGACGGGGACTCCCACGGTGATGTCTGAGTCAGCGGTGGCGATGACGGAGGTCACGTTGCCCCTGGCATCCGGCATCGCGATCTCGCCGACCCCGCCGGCAGGGATGTGTGCGATCACGCGCGCTCTGATCCCGATGTATTCGGACTCGTTCGCCGCGGGGCGGCTGCGCAAGAAGAAAGCGCCGAAGTCGATGCGCGCGACCGCGGCGACCCCCGCCGCGAAGAGACCGAGCATGAGTGGCAGCGGCAGTGCCGAGCCGGATCCGCCGAAGCGACCACCGAACCGGCCGAAGCCGACGCGTCGGGGCCCGCCGGGCTCGTCGTCCGTCGCGAAGATGTCTCCGATCGCGAACGCGACGATGAACGCGCCGAGCATCTCTGTGAAGAGCACGTCGCCGATACGCAGCGCGATCCAGGTGTCCGCGCGTGAGCCGCGATGGCGCGACGCCCTTCGTGCGAGGATGATGAGCGCGATACCGATCGGGATCGCGAGCGCGGCGAGCGCCGGATCCAGTGATCTCATTTAACGCATGGTCTAGCAGCACTCAGCCAGCCAGCGCTCGGATGGCTGGCGCCGCCCTTAGGGTGCGAGCGCGCTCGATCTCAGCGAGATGCTCGCGGCGACTCGGCTCTGGCTGTGGTCACGGCGCGATCGCTCTCTCCGCGAGAGAGGTCGGCAGCATGCCGGCCGTGGTGATCGCGTCGTGGAACGCGCGGAGCGCCGGTCGATCGGACTTGCCGCGTCTCGCGAGCCAGCGCGTGCGGATGTTGATGATCTCCAGCATGCCGGTGAGGTAGCTGGAGGCCTGCGTCGGCCAGCTGCAGTAGCGGCCGACCTCGGCGCGCGCGTTGGGTTCGGTCAGATTGCCCTTCTCCACCATGAAGCGCACCGCTTCGTCGAACGTCATCTCACCCATGTGCAGGCTCGTGTCGACGACGATCCGCGCCGCGCGGAAGATCGTGGCCTCGTACTGGTAGAGCAGGTGCTTTGGATCGGTGAAGAACCCCTGCTCGCGCATGACGCGCTCGGCGTAGAGCGCCCAGCCTTCGCTGAAGTACGCCGTGCCGAAGATGCGCCGCGCGTGCGAGGGGTTGGACTTCGCCATCACCAGGTGCCAGTGGTGACCGGGATACGCTTCGTGCACCGCGGTCGTTGGGATGCCGGCGCTGCAGTTGCCCTCGAGCCGCTTCTGCACCTCTTCCGGTGGCGTGCCATCCGGTGGATAGGGGACGAAGAAGTGGCCGTGGAGCGTGTCGCGGAACGCCGGCGGGCGCTGGTACGACGCGACCGCCAGCACGGGCCGCTGGAACGGCGGCGAGGGCTCGACGCTGCACTTCTCGCCCGGTGGCAGTGTCACGAGCTCGGTGTCGCGGAGGAACGAGCGCGCGCGCTCCGTCCACTCGGCGTACTCGTCGCGCATCGCGTCGGGCGTCGGCGCGTGGATCTTGTTGAGCCGGTCGCAGGTCCTGGCCCAATCCCCGGAGCCGTCGATCTCTGTGGCGATCCGGTTCGCTTCGGTGGACAGCAGCTCGTGCTGCTCGCGGCCACGCTCGCGCAGCTCGGCGGCGCCGAACGGCAGGAGCTCCTTCTCGCGCAACAGCGCGGTGTAGAGCTCCTCGCCGATCGCCCAGTCGCCCGTCGCGCGCTCCTTGTTCGACTCGAGAAACGCCGCGAACTCGTCGAACGCCTGCGCGGCTTTCGCGCCCGCTTCGGTCAGGCGCTGCTTGGATGACGCGTCCTTGACTTCCGCCGGCACCAGCTCGCGCGCGTAGCGCGCGGCCGCCTTTGCCTGGCCCATCGCGCGCTCCACGTACACGCGCGGCGTTCGCGAGAAGTCCAGATTCGCGACGCCGTCGCGGATGTTCGTGGGCACGCCCTCAAGGCGCTTCGCCGCGGCGTCCGCGAGCTCGCGCTCCGGGCGCAGCCGGTGGAGGAAGAGCGAGAACACGCCGTTCAGTCCCGGGTTGAGGTAGTAGTTCGGTTGGCGCTTCCACATCTCCAGCGGTTGGTAAAGCTCTCGACCTCGCAGGACCGAGACGAGGAGGTCCCGGTCGATGCGTTCCGCCGCCGCCAGGCCGTCATCCGCGACGGCGCGGAACTTCCCGAGCCACGCGAGATCGGATTCGCGGCGCCGTTCGTAGGCAGCGGCGCTGGTGTCGTCGAGGCGCTCGTCGTACTCGGTGAGGCCGAGGCTGGACGCGAGTGTGGGAGAGTCCTCGTACTCCTCTTTGAGGAACGAGTCGAC
>Ga0114129_10002121_pt1 | contig 27334 bp, 27 predicted proteins | sample RhiMetdeltSRZDD1_FD_80071 | JGI IMG/M metagenome (GOLD analysis project Ga0114129, IMG submission 80071) | Populus rhizosphere microbial communities from Tennessee, USA - Rhizosphere MetaG P. deltoides SRZDD1 (version 2) (version 2) | ecosystem: Host-associated > Plants > Roots > Rhizosphere >...
ACGCACGAACCCATGGCGTACGGGCCAGCCGAGGCCGAGAGTCTACGCTCGAGGCGAGGCCGAGGTCTTGAACGAGCGGGGGTTGGGACCCCGCGAGCATTAAAACAATGTTCGAAGCGCTCAGCACGCGTCTCCAGGACGCATTCAAAACGCTCCGCGGAGAAGCGCGGCTCACGCCCGAGAACATCGAGGCCGCGCTTCGCGAGATCCGCCTCGCGCTGCTCGAAGCCGACGTCAACTTCAAGGTCGTCAAGGCGTTCGTCGACCGCGTGCGCGATCGGGCGATGGGGCAGGACGTGCTCCGCAGCCTGTCGCCCAGCCAGCAGGTCGTCAAGATCGTTCGCGACGAGATGGTGGCGCTCTTCGGCGACACCGAAGGGGGCCTGCGGCCGACGAGCAAACGGCCGCGCGTGATCGTGCTGCTCGGCCTGCAGGGCGCCGGCAAGACCACGACGGCCGGAAAGTTAGCCAAGTGGCTGACGAAGCAGGGGAAGCATCCGCTGCTCGTCTCGACCGACGTCAAACGGCCTGCGGCGATTCAGCAGCTCAACGTCGTCGGCCGGCAGGCCGCGGTTCGCGTGCACGATCCGGATGGGCAGCTCGATCCGATCGAGCGCGCGAAGGGCGCGGTCGCCGAAGCGACCACGCTCGGGTTCGACGCGGTCATCATCGACTCGGCCGGACGATTGCACATCGACGACGAGCTCATGACCGAGCTGGTCGCGATCAAGGACCAAACCGAGGCGTCCGATCTGCTCTACGTCGCCGATGCGATGACGGGGCAGGACGCGATCAAGAGCGCCGGCGAATTCAACCGGCGCGTGGGTGTGACCGGCGTCGTGCTGACGAAGCTCGATGGCGACGCGCGCGGCGGCGCGGCGCTGTCGGTCGTGTCGGTGGTCGGCGTGCCGATCGCGTTCGTCGGCAGCGGCGAGCGGCTCGAAGATCTCGAGCCGTTTCATCCCGATCGCGTCGTCTCACGCGTGCTCGGCATGGGCGACGTGCTGTCGCTCATCGAACGCGCCGAAGAGGCGATCGATGCGGAAGACGCGGGACGGCTCGAAGCGAAGATCCGGGCGAACGAGTTCACGCTGGAGGACTTCCGCGATCAGCTGAAGACGATCAAGAAGATGGGCCCGCTCGAGCAGGTGCTCGGCATGCTTCCGGGGATGGGCAACCTGAAGGCGCTCGCCGCGAACAAGCCCGATGAGAAGCAGGTGACGCGCGTCGAGGCGATCATCAACTCGATGACGCCCGAGGAGCGGCGCAAGCAGCACATCATCAATGGCAGCCGCCGCAAGCGCATCGCCAGGGGCAGCGGGACGTCGGTGGAAGACGTGAATCGACTGCTGAAGCAGTTCGTGCAGATGCAGAAGATGTTGAAATCGCTCGGCGGGATGGCCGGGCTGACGGGCGGCGGCGGCAAAGAGGCGCGCCGCCGCGCGATGCAGATGCTGCGCAACCGGGGATAATCCCGGTGCTTGAAGACGCCGGGTCCAAAGGACCCGGCCTACCTACGTAGGGCGGGTCTGTAGACCCGCCGATCGCGCAGCGAATCTTCGACTCGAGTACGAGCCTCGAGCCGTATCAAGGAGCGACCGATGGTAGTGATTCGCCTTCGACGGGCGGGATCCAAGAAACGCCCGTTCTTCCGCGTGGTGGTGACCGACTCGCGAGCCGCGCGCGACAGCAGCTTCGTCGAAATCCTCGGACATTACAACCCGCGTTCCAAGCCGGCAGTGGTGATCGTGAACAAGGAGCGCGTGGACTATTGGATGAAGAAGGGCGCGCAGCCGTCCAATTCCGTGCGGACGCTGATCGCGCGTCATCTGACGCCGGCGCCGCCTCCGCCGCAACCGGCGATTCCGGTCGCCAAATGAGCGCCCCGAATCAGCCGGCGGGCGTCCGCGCCGTGGTTGAAGTCCTCGCGCGCGCCCTGACCGATCGACCCGATGAAGTGCACGTCAAGGAAACGCAGCACAAAGGGACGACGCTGATCGAGTTGTACGTCGGACCGGGTGAGCTGGGACGCGTGATCGGCAGGCAGGGCCGCACGGCCGCAGCGCTGCGCACGCTGGCCGCGAGCGCCGGCGAGAAAGAAGGCAAAACGGTCACGCTCGAAATCCGCGACGCGCCGTACAAGGGATGACGAACCCGGACGGGTCGGGTGGGCTTGGTCGGTGAGAAAAGCCGTGCCGCTGAACTGGGAAGCGATGGCCCTTGTCGGGATAATCGCCCGGGCGCACGGGCTCAAAGGCCAGGTGATCGTGAACCTGGAAACGGATTTTCCCGACACGCGCTTTCGACCCGGCGCGGAACTGTTCATCAACCGCGGCGGGGTGGTGGAGCCGGTGACGATCACGACGGTACGGTTTCATCGACAGCGCCCGGTGATTGGGCTCCGCGGTGTCGACGATATGAACGCCGCGATCGCGCTCGCCGGTTCGGAACTGCGCGTTCCGGTCGAACAGCTCGCGCCGCTGCCCGAAGGGATGTTTTATCAGCACGACCTGGTCGGCTGCCAGGTCGAGACGCGATCGGGCGATCGGATCGGAACGGTGACGGCGGTCGAAGGAGACGCAGCTGGCAGCCGGCTGGTCGTGGACACTCCGGGTGGTGACGTGCTGGTGCCGCTGGCGCTGGACATCTGCCCGACGATCGATCCTGGCCACAAGCGGATCGTCATCGAGCCACCGGAAGGATTGCTGGAGTTGAATGCAGATCGACATCGTCACCATTTTCCCGGCGATGATCGAGCAGGCGCTGGCGGCAGGGATCGTCGGGCGGGCGATCGAGCGCGGCACGCTCGACGTTAGAGTTCACGACCTGCGGTCGTTCACGACCGATCGGCACCACGTCGTCGACGATGTGCCGTACGGCGGCGGGCCGGGCATGGTGCTGAAGCCCGAGCCGCTGTTCCGCGCGCTCGATGCGCTGGCGAGCGAACCAGGCGCACAGCGGGTGCTCCTGACGTCGCCGCAGGGCACTTGCTTCAGCCACGAAGTGGCGGAGCGATTGAGCCGCGGCAAGCGGCTGGTGATTCTCTGCGGGCGGTACGAGGGCGTCGACGAGCGCGTGCGGGCGCGCGTCGACGAAGAGATTTCGATTGGCGATTACGTGTTGAGCGGCGGCGAGCTGCCGGCGCTGGTGATCGTCGACGGCGTCGCCAGGCTGGTGCCGGGCGTGGTGGGAGACGAGCAGTCGGTGGCGCAGGATTCGTTCAGCCGCGGCCTGCTGGATTTCCCGCAGTACACCAGACCGGCGGCGCTGACGACAACGACCGGCGGAGGGAACGGCGAAGCACTCAAGGTGCCGGAGGTCCTCCTCTCGGGAAACCACGCCGAGATCCGGCGCTGGCGAAAACGCGCGGCGGTGTCGCGCACGCTGGAGCGGCGGCCCGATCTGCTGGTTGGGGCGGAGCTCGACGAGGAAGAACGGGAAATACTGCGAGAGTTGGTGGGGGAGAAACGGGAAATTAAAAATTAGGAATTAAAAATTAAGAAAAACAGGGCATCTCCCTCGACTCAGGAATCGGGAGGATTTGCCCGACTGTTTTTAATTCTTAATTCTCAATTTTTAATTACGGTGACAGGGTTCTTGAAGGAGACAGTTATGGGCGCGATTGAAATCGTCGAAAAATCACAGCTGGCCGAACGGCCGGCGATGCGGTCGGGCGACACCGTCAAGGTGCACGTGAAAGTGCGCGAGGGTGACAAGGAGCGCATCCAGATATTCGAGGGCGTCGTGATTGGCGTCCATCGCGGCGGCACGCGCGCCTCGTTCACGGTGCGCAAGGTGTCGTTCGGCCAGGGCGTCGAGCGCATCTTCCCGCTGCACTCGCCGACGATCTCCAAGGTGGAGGTCATGCGCTCGGCAAAAGTCCGTCGAGCCAAGCTGTATTACCTGCGCGACCTGAAAGGCAAGGCCGCGAGGATGCGCGGCGGCGACCAGGGCAAGGCGGAAGGAAAGTCCTGAGTTCTGATTCCGATGCGCACTCCCGCGATGCGAACGCTGGAAAACGCGCTCAGGCGCGCCGGCTTTTGCTACGTGGCGGGGTGCGACGAAGTGGGCCGCGGCTGCCTGGCCGGCCCGGTGGTGGCGGCGGCGGTGATTCTCCATCCCGATCGGCACATTCCCGGCGTGTGTGATTCGAAGCTCGTGCCGGCTGCCGAGCGCGAACAGCTCTACACCCGCATCGTCGCCGGCGCTGTCGCCTGGGCCGTTGCCTCGGCCGATCCGCGTGAGATCGACCACATCAACATTCATCAGGCGTCGCTGAGGGCGATGCAGCGCGCCGTGATGGCGCTCGCGCCGCTTCCCGACATCGTGCTGGTCGATGCGTTCCGGGTACCCGATTTGCCGATGGCGCAGCGCGGCGTCCCGCACGGAGATCGGCGCTGCTCAGCCATTGCCGCGGCGTCGATTATCGCAAAGGTGAGCAGGGACCGCGACATGCAGGCGCTCCACGGCCGCGACCCGCGCTACGGGTTCGACCGCCACAAAGGCTACGCGACCGCCGACCATCTCGACGCCGTTGCGCGGTTCGGCTATTCGGATGCGCACCGGCGATCGTTCCGCCCGCCGACGCTGTTTGATACGATGGACTGATTCCGTGGCCATCGATCGCGCCGCGACACTGCGCAATGCCGAGAAGCTGCTCAGACAGGGCAAGCTCGATCTGGCGATCGCCGAGTACCGCCAGGTCGTCGACGAGTTCCCGCGCGACTGGAACACCGGCAACATCCTCGGCGATCTCCTCGTGCGCGCCGGACAGACCGACAAGGCCGTCGAACAGTTCGTCCGTATTGCTGACGGTCTGAGCGAAGACGGGTTCCTGCCGAAGGCGCACGCGCTCTACAAGAAAGTCCTCAAGATCAGTCCGAATCATGAACACTCGCTGCTGCAGGCTGCCGAGATCGCGGGTAGCCAGGGTCTGATCGCCGACGCCCGCGGCTACCTGAATACGCTTGGCGAGCTGCGCCGGGCGCGCCAGGACACGCGCGGCGTCGCGCAGATTCGCATTCGCCTGGCGATGCTCGATCCGGCCGATTACGTGGCGCGCTTCGCCGCCGCGCGCGCGCGAATCGACGTCAAGGACGCGCCGGGCGCCCTCCGCGATTTCAAGGATCTGGCGAAGGAGCTCGCAGAAAAGAACCGCGACGAAGAGGCGATCGAAGCGCTGCGCGAAGCCGTCACGCTCAGCCCCGACGACCAGGAGACGCGCGAGTTGCTCCTGCGCGTCTACATCAAGATTGGCGATATCGCCAGCGCGCGGGAATGTGCGACGTCGGCGACGGAGTTCAAGGCGCTGGCCGAGATGCTCGACGCGGGTGGGCACGGCGAAGAAGCGCTCGCGATGCTCCGCGAGGCCGCCCGGCTCGATCCCTCCGATATCCCGCTGCAGGAGCACCTGGCGCGCGTGTTCGTGGCGCGCGGCGATCTTTCAGCGGCCGCCGAGTATCTCACCGTCGAGAGCGCCGGCGACAACCCGCAGCTGCTGCTGATGGTCGCGGAGATTCGTCTCCGCGACGGCAAGATCGACGAAGGCCTCGAGATCGCCAGGAAGCTTCTGAACGACGATCCGCTGCGGCGTCAGGACGTCGCGATGGTCGGCTGGACCGTGGCGGAGGTCGCGCCCGAAGCGGGCTTCCGGATCGTCGAGCTCGCCGCCGACGTCGCCGTGAAGCATCAGGACTGGCCCTCTGCCGCCGCCGCGCTCCAGGAGTTCGTCACGCGCGTGCCGAATCACGTGCCCGGGTTGATGCACCTCGTCGAAATCTGTGTCGACGGCGGGCTCGAAGCGACGATGTACAGCGCGCAGGCGCAGCTGGCGGACGCGTACATTACCGCGGGGTCGGCGGCCGAAGCGCGCTTCATCGCGGAAGATCTCGTCGCGCGCGAGCCGTGGGATCGGGCCAACATCGAGCGCTTCAGGAAGGCGCTCGTGCTGATGGGCGAACCGGATCCGGATGGCTTGATTGCCGAGAGGTTGAGCGGCCAGTCGCCGTTCATGAGCACCGATCTTTCCCTCAAGGGTGAAGAGCTGCCGCCGTTCGACCCGAACGCGCCGCTCAAGAAAGTCGAGCCTCGTACGGAAGAGCCAGCCGCGGCACCAGCCGATCAGGTAGCGCCGGAGGAACAAGACGCGGCAGCGGGGCAGTCGCCGTCCGCACCGATTGCCGAGCGAGGATCGCGAGTGGCGCTGCCGCCGCCGCCGCCAACGCCGAAGGCCCCGCCGCCGCCCACTGCCAATCAGTTCGAGCTCGGGAGGAACGCGATCGATTTGCAAAGCCTCCTCGGCGATCTCGACAAGCAGCAGCCGACCGCGCACGTCAAAGCCGAGAGCGTCGAAGTGGACTTGAGCATCGTGCTCGACGGCATCCAGCAGACCGCCGCGAGCGGGGCCGCGCCGGCAGGTGCGACCGATCTGGACGGCGTGTTTGCGCAGATGCGCGACGAATCAGCCCGCCGCTCGACCGGGGGCGGCGCCGACGACGACTACAAGCGCGGCATGGCGCTTCTCAAAGCGGGGCAGGTCGACGATTCCATTCCGCTGCTGCAGGCGGCATCCAGGGCGCCGCGCATGCGGTTCGCCACCGCCTCGATGCTCGGCCGGATTTTCCGCGACCGCGGCCAGTGGCAGCAGGCGGTCGAGTGGCTCGAGCGTGCCGCAGAGGCGCCTCCACCGAGCGCCGAAGAGGGACATCGTCTGCTGTACGAGCTGGCCGAGGCGCTCGAGACGACCGGTGAGACGGCGCGCGCGCTCGCGATTTGCATCGAGCTGCAGGCCGAGGCCGGCCGTAACTACCGCGACGTCGCTGCACGCGTCGATCGTCTCGCCAAGGTTCAGTAACGAGGGTATCCTCCTGATTCGCCGGCTGGTTTACGTCGCCCTCTTCATCGAAATCGGTCTGCTGCTGATCGTCCTGCCGTGGTCGACGTTCTGGGAGCGCAACTACTTCGTGTTCGTGTGGCCTGTTTTGCGTCCGGTCATCACCAATCATTTCGTGCGTGGCGCAATCACCGGTCTTGGCTTCGTCAATGTGTTCGCCGGTTTTGCCGAGCTGGCGCCCGTCTTCGAGGTTCGAGCGTCCGGCGACGTGCCGTTTCACGACGCGGACACGCAGGTTGGCCCCTGACCGTCCACCTCGTGACCGATCGGCGGCGTCTGTCGGGGGACACCCGTTGTCTGCTGCGGCAGGCCAGGGCCGCGATCGATGCCGGCATCGATATCCTCCAGATTCGGGAGCGAGATCTCGAAGCCGCCGAACTGCACGAGCTCGTCAAAGAAATTGTCGCGATGGCACGCGGCTCGCAATGCCGTGTCGTCGTCAACGATCGCCTCGACGTGGCGATCGCATCGGGGGCGGCAGGCGTCCATTTGCGTGGCGACTCGATGCCGCCGGGCCCGGTGCGTCGCGTGGCGCCACGCGGGTTGCTGATCGGGCGATCCGTTCACGGCGTTGAAGAGGCGGTCGCCGTCGCGGCCGACGTCGATTACCTTATCGCCGGGACCGTCTGGCGTACCGAATCGAAGGAGGCCGGCCGGCAGTATCCGCTGCTCGGGCCGGAAGGGCTTGCGGCGATCGCTGCGAAGGTTCGAGTGCCGGTCGTGGCTATCGGCGGCGTGACGCTCGATCGGATTTCCGCCGTTCGCGCGGCCGGCGCGGCCGGTGTCGCCGCGATTGGACTGTTCATGGGCGATGCGCGAGGTGGCGAGTGCCGGGCCATTCCACTTCAGGAGCGCGTCGCTGCCATACGGCTGAGGTTTGACACGTCGAGACGAGCTTCCTAACATTAACGGCAGAGTTACCTGAACCAATGCCAGCGGAGCGCAATCCCGGCGATTTCGGAACCAGGCTTCGCGAGGCCCGCGAGCGGAAAGGCATTTCGCTCAGGCAGATTGCGAACGCCACCAAGATTTCAATGAGCGCGCTCGAGGCGCTGGAGCGGAGTGACATCTCGCGGCTGCCCGGCGGCATCTTCAGCCGCGCGTTTGTCCGATCGTACGCCGTCGAAGTCGGCCTCGAACCCGAGGCGACGATTCAGGACTTCATCGCGCACTTCCCGCACGACTCGGTGACTGCCGGACATCCGACTTCGAAGCAGATCGAAGACAACGAGGCGCTTGAAAGCGATCGGCGCATGGCGTCGACGTTTCTGCGGCTGCTGGCAATCAGCCTGCCGATTGCCGGCGTGCTCCTTTACTTCAGCATCACCGGATGGCGTTCGGTGCCAGCGGATCTGCCACCGTCTCCCGTCAACGATCCCAAACCGGAGCTCGCACCTGCGGTAGCGCCGGCGGTGGACGTGCCGCAAGCGGCCGTGCTGCCCCAGCCCGCAGCGCAGGTGGCTCGACTGACCGTCGGGTTCATCGCGTCGAATCGCTGCTGGATCGACGCCACGGTCGACGGCAAACGGGTACTCGAGCGTCAATTGCAAGCGGGCGAGCGCCAGACGTTCGACGTCACGCAGGAGATGACTTTCACGGCCGGCGACGCGGCCGCGCTGACGGTGACGCTCAACGGCGCCGCCGCGAAACCGCTCGGCAAACCAGGCGAGGTCGTCACGGCACGCCTGAACCTGACAAACTTCAGGGAGTATCTGGCCAACCGGTGACTGCCCCAACCCCGCTTCTTGATTTCTTCAAGCGCGGCGAAGTCGAGCGCGACGTCCGGCTGATGGCGGCCCAGGGTGTCCTCGCGCCGCGCGCGCACGAGCAGCTGCAGATTCTGATTCTGCTGCTCGCGGATCCGGACCGGGAGGTTCGGGGTGTCGCGGACGGGACGTTGAGCAAGATTCCCGAAGCCGCCCTCACGGCGTTTCTGGCGCGATCGGACGTACCGATCAGCGTGCGGGAGTTTTTCGCCGACCGCGGCGTCTTTCCGGCAGTGATACCGGCGCTCGAGTCCGACGATCCGCTGATCGACGTCGGCGAAGAGATCGATGAAGGCTTCGGCGCCGCACCGGCGCAGGCCGAAGCGATCGATCCGCTTGTTGCGGAGATTGAGAATTTCAAGACGCCGGACGCCGCCGGCGCGAGCGATGACGAGGATGAACGCCGGCTCAGCGTCAACCAGCAACTCAGCAAGATGCCATTCACGCAAAAACTCAAGGCCGCCGTGAAGGGCACGCGCGAGATGCGCGCGATTCTCATCCGCGACCCGAGCAAGATGATCAGCGCCAGCGTGCTGAGCAGCCCGAAGCTCACCGAACAGGAAGTGGAAACCTTCGCGCGGATGACGAACGTCGCCGAAGACGTGCTCCGCACCATCGGCAGCAACCGCGCCTGGGTGAAGAACTACGGCGTGGTGGTCGGGTTGACGAAGAACCCGAAGACGCCGCTCGCGATGTCGATGAACTTTCTGTCGCGGCTGAACGATCGCGATCTGGCGCTGGTGTCGATGGACCGGAACGTGCCGGAACCGCTGCGCGTTGCCGCTCGAAAGAAGATCGTCGCGTCGACGACCAAGAAATAGACGTCCACCCGGCGCTACGTACTGCGCTTCCTGTTCCGATCCTTTCGTTGGCGTTTGTCCGTTTTCGTCCAGTCGGACCGCATCTGCGCGAGCCCTTCCATGTAGACCGTCGCGCGCTCGCGTTCCTCTTCGCTGTTCAGCGACTTGAGCAGATCGAGCGCCTTCGCCAGATCCTGGTGGATGGTGTGCCTCGTGGTCTGGAAGTAGAGGCGCCGAATTTCGGCCAGCTTCTCGTCCGACGAGAGCATCTTGAGTCCGGTCACGCGCGTGTCCGGTTCCGGCGCAGGCCCGCGCGGAACGTGTCGAACGGCCGGGTGTTGATCACATCGCCGGGTGCGAGCCAGGCGCGCCGCGCGACCATCACCCCCCAGCGCAGGTGGTTGAATCCTCTGCGCGAGTGCGAGTCGCTCGAGATGACGATCGGGACGCCGCGGTCCCGCGCCAGCCGCGCGTGCACGTCGTTCAGATCGAGCCGGTCGCCGAGGCAGTTGATCTCGAGCGCGACGCCGTGGCGAGCCGCGGCGGCAACGATTGCGTCGAAGTCGAACGGGTACGGCTCGCGGCGCAGAATCAGGCGCCCGGTCGGATGGCCGAGGATGTCGACGTGCGGGTTCTCGATCGCCCGCAGCAGCCGATCGGTCATCTGCCGGCGATCCTGATTGAACGCCGAGTGCACCGACGCGATGACGATGTCGAGCGCCGAGAGGCAGTCGTCGTCGAGATCCATCGAGCCGTCGGGCCGGATGTCGCACTCGATGCCCGCGAGCACCCGTACGCCGGCCTGTCGATCGACGGAGCGAATCCGCGCGGCGTGCGCCAGCGCGCGTTCCTCGTCGAGCCCGTTGGCCATCGCCAGCGACTGACTGTGATCGGTGATCGCGATGTACTCCAGGCCTGCCTCGCGCGCCGCTTCCGCCATCGTCCGGATGTCGTCTTTGCCGTCGGTCTCGGTGCTGTGCATGTGCACGTCGCCGCGAAGGTCGGTGCGGTCGATCAGGTGCGGCAGACGCCGCTCAATCGCGGCCGCGATCTCGCCGCGATCCTCGCGGAGTTCGGGCGGGACGTAAGCGAGTCCCAGCGCGTTGTATACGTCCTCTTCGGTGGCGCCCGCGATCCGCTCGTCACCCTCGATCTTGAACACGCCGTATTCGTTGAGTTTGAGGCCGAAGCCGATCGCGCGGTCACGCAGCGCGATGTTGTGAGCCTTGGAGCCCGTGAAGTACTGCAGCGCTGCGCCGCGGCTCTCGGAGGCGACGAGCCGCAGATCCGCCTGAAAGCCGCCCGTCAGAAGCACGCTGGATTTCGTGTCGCCGTGACCGAGGACGCGTTCAACAGCCGGATTGGACACGAACGCATCCATGAGCGAGCGCTCCGCGCCAGCCGTGAGGATGTCGATGTCGCCGCAGCTTTCGCAGCCACGCCGCAGGCTGCCGACGGCCGTGATCGCTGCCGCTGGCGCATGCTGCGCGAGCATCGTCACGAGCCGCTCCGCAGCCTCGTGGGTCTGGTAGAGGAGATGGCGCCCGGCGTTTCGCTTGCGTTCGGCAAGCGCCTTCAGTATCAGCGCCTCCTTCTTGGCACCCATGCCGCGCATCGCGCGGACCCGGCCGGCAGCGGCCGCCTGCTCGAGATCGTCGAGCGTGCGGACGTTCAGCTCCCGGTACAACGCGGCGACTGTTTTCGGACCAACGCCCTGCAGATGCAGCAGATCGAGAACCGAGGGCGGGAACTCGCCGAGCAGTTCCTGATGGTATGTGGAGGTTCCGGTCTCGGCGATTTCGCGAATCCGGGCAGCGAGATCCTTGCCGATGCCGGGGATTTCCTGCAGCCCTTTGGTATCGAGCGCCGCCATCGTGTGCGGGTGATTCGACACGATGTCGCCGGCATTGCGATACGCGCGAATCTTGAACGGATTCTCGTTCTTGATCTCGAGCAGGTCGGCGATCTCCCTGAGGATGCGCGCGATGGCCGCGTTATCCAAGCCGCAGGCCTTCCGTTTCGATGCGGAACTCGAGGAGCTGTGCGCCCCCCTGGGCGAGGGCGCTGGCAATCGACTGGTGCGCGGACGGTGGTCCGTAACAGAAGAGACAGCCGCCGCCACCGGCGCCGCAGACTTTGGCAGCCGTCGCGCCGGCGGCGCCGGCGCGCGCGACCAGCGCTTCGATCGTCGGCGTCGTCACGCCCGGCGACAACCGTTTGCGGTTGTCCCACTCGATGGCGATTTGTCGGCCCACTTCATCCCAGTCCTGCCGCTCGAGCGCGACCCGCATCGCGGCCGCCGTGTCGCGAATGCGCTCGAAGCAGTCGAAGATTTCCTTGTCGCCGTCGAGATGGCGCTTCGTGATCTCCCAGTTGTTCGTTCCCGAATTTCGCGGCGCGCCGGTATAGGCCAGCACGATGCGGCGCTCGAGCTCGCGCGGGTCGACGTCGAGCCCGACTCGCCGGATGCCATCGACGCGCAGCTCGATCGCGGCGACGCCGCCGTACAGGGCGGGCCGGTAGTCCTGGACACCGGTCGGAACGCGAATCGTCTGGCACTCGACGTTCATCGCGACCTGCAGCAGGTCGTCCGCCTCTGTCGTCGTGCCAGTCCAGCGCGCGAGGGCCCCGCACGCGGCGATGGTCAGCGCCGAGGATCCGGCGATGCCGGCGCCTGCCGGCGATTCACCGCGGGTCGTCAGCGTGGCGTTTTCGAGCCGGTAGTGTCGCGCGAGCAGCGCCAGCAGCGCCAGGCCGTCGGCTGGTGAGAATCCGGACCAGTGTCCCGCGCGTGCCGTGCGTTTGATGTCCGTCGAGACGAGCTCGACGATCCCGTCATTGCGCGCTTCGACCGCGGCGTGCGCGCGAAGGCTGATCGCCGCGTTCAGCGTCGAGGCGCCGTCGTGAAAGAGGTAGAGCGGCCAGATGTCGATCGTGCCTCCGGCCAGATCGATTCGCGTCGGCGCGGAGGCGACGATGGGCACGGCGGGAATTATAATTTGAAGTATGTCGCCCCTCGCGTTGCGCCGGCAGATCGGTCAGCTGCTCATCGCCGGATTCGGCGGCGGCCAACTGCCGGCCGAGCTGCGATCGCTCGCCCGCGAATTCAGTCTGGGCGGCGTGATTCTGTTCGCGCGCAACATCAGCGATCCCGAGCAGGTGGCGGAGCTCGCTTACGACGCCGCGTGCCTCGTGCCGAATCTGCCCGCCTGGGTGAGCGTCGACCAGGAGGGTGGACGGGTCGCGCGTCTGAAGGCGCCGTTTACCGAGTGGCCGCCGATGGCGACGCTCGGACGAAGCGGCGACGCGGCGCTCGCCGAGCGGTTTGCGAGGGCGCTGGCCGCCGAGCTCAAAGCGGTCGGCATCACCCTCGATTTCGCCCCGGTCCTCGACGTGAACACGAATCCGAAAAATCCGGTGATTGGCGATCGGGCGCTTGCCGAGAAAGCGGCAGACGTGGCGCGACTGGGAGAAGCGATCATCCGCGGGCTGCAGCATGAAGGCGTAGCGGCGTGCGGCAAACATTTTCCCGGTCACGGCGACACGAGCGCCGATTCGCATCTCGAGTTGCCGCTCGTCGAACATCCCCCGGAACGCCTGAAAGAAGTCGAGTTCGTGCCGTTTCGCGCCGCGATTGCCGCGCGGGTGGCGACGATCATGACGGCGCATGTGTTGGTTCCGGCGCTGGACGAGAAGCGTCCCGCCACGTTGTCGCGTTCGATCGTCAGCGGGATTCTTCGCGAAGAGCTGGAATTTGAGGGCGTGATCCTGAGCGACGACCTCGAGATGAAGGCGCTCGCCAACGAGCACAGCGTGCCGTCGGCCGCAGTACTGGCGGTCGAGGCTGGATGCGACGGCGTGCTGATCTGCAGCGGCAACACCGACGCTCAGGTCGACGCGCTCGAAGCATTGATTCACGCCGTCGAGGACGGCCGGCTTCCGCTCAAGCGGGTCGAGGACGCCCTCAAACGACAGCAACGCGCGAAAGAGCGGTTTCTGGCGGCGTCCGTCGTCGCGCGTCCCCGTCACGCGAAAGCGCTCCGGCAGGCGCTCGGCACTGACGAGCATCGCGCGATTGCCGACGAGATGGCTCGTTTCGCGTGATGCTCAAGCCCCGCGCCCTGGCTGCCGGCGATCGCCTCGCGGTCGTCGCTCCCGCCAGCCCGTTTGCCCGTGAGGAGTTCGACGAGGGGATTGCGGAGATCCGCCGCCTCGGCTTCGAGCCGGTCTTCGACGACACGGTGTTCGCCCGGCAGTCGTACGTCGCGGGCACCGCAGCGATTCGTGCGGCGGCCATTCACGCCGCGTGGCGCGATCCGGGGATCGCGGGCATCATCGGCGTCCGCGGCGGCTACGGGAGCGCGCAGCTGCTGCCGCTTCTCGATCCGGCCGAGGCGAGACGGGCGTGCAAACCGTTCATCGGCTACAGCGATCTGACGGCGATCCTGACATTCCTGACCGGCGCCTGCGAGCTGGTGGCGTTTCACGGCCCGATGCTCGCGGGCCGTCTTGGAAAGGGCGAGCAGGGTTACGACCGCAGCTCATTCGAACGGGCGCTCTGTCGCCGGGAGCCGTTGGGCGAGTTGGCGCCGCGCGGCGCGGTCACCCTGAAGCCCGGCGAGGCGAAGGGCACGCTCGTCGGCGGCACGCTGACTCAGCTCGTCGCGTCCCTTGGAACGCCGTACGCGTTCAACCCGCCGAACGGTCATGTGTTGTTCGTGGATGAAGTCGGCGAGCGGCCGTATCGCATCGACCGCATGCTGACGCAGCTTCGGCACTCGGGCCTGCTCGCAAAGGCGGCGGCCATCGTGTTCAATGAGCTGACCCGCTGCGACGAGCCGTCAGGCCAGCCAACCGCGCGCGCGGCGATCGCCGACGTGCTGGCAGATTTTCCCGGACCGATCATCTTTGGATTTCCGTCCGGCCACACGACGGGCGCGGCCATCACCCTGCCGCTCGGGGTGAGCTGCCGCGCAATAGCGGGCGCAACGGCGCGCCTGATCATTGAAGAAAGCGCAGTGTCGTGACTCCAGTGTCCACCCTTCGCGTCCATCTGATCGGGATTTGTGGCACCGCGATGGCCACGCTGGCGGCGATGTTGAGGCAGAAAGGCGTCGACGTCCGCGGTTCCGACCAGGATGTCTATCCGCCGATGAGCGACTTTCTCGCCGCGGAAGGGGTGACGGTGTTCAGCGGGTATCGTGCCGAGCAAATCACCGGCGATCTGGATCATGTCGTCGTCGGCAACGCGATCTCGCGCGGCAACGTCGAGCTCGAGGAAGTTCTCGATCGCAAAATCCGGTACTGCTCGCTGCCCGAGGCGATTCGCGATCATTTTCTGTGGGCGTCCCGCTCGATCGTGATCGCCGGCACGCACGGCAAGACCACGACGACCGCTCTGACCGGTTGGGTGTTGACGCAGGGGGGCGTCGACCCGAGCGTGCTGATCGGCGGCATCGCGAGAAACTTCGGTCGCGAGGGGTCGAGTTATCGCCTCGGCCACGGCCGCGACTTCGTAATCGAGGGCGACGAGTACGACAGCGCGTTCTTCGACAAGACCGCCAAGTTCCTGAAGTATCTGCCCGACATCGCCGTCATCAACAACATCGAATTCGACCACGCCGACATCTACGCCGACCTGAATGCCGTGACGCTCGCGTTCCGCCGGCTCGTCAATCTCGTGCCGCGGCGGGGGTTGCTGCTGCTCGGCGCGGACAGCGAACAGGCGATCGCACTGAAGAGCGCCGTCCGCTCCCGTGTCGCGACTTTCGGTACTGCCAGCGGCGTCGACTGGCAGGCGCACGATATCCAGGCTTCCGGCGCGACCACGAAGTTCCGGGTGCGGAAGGACGGCGGTCCGTTTGCGTCGTTCGAGGTGCCGCTGGTGGGCGTGCACAACGTTCGCAACGCACTCGCCGCGATCGCCATTGCGACGGAGGTCGGGATTCCCGCGACGCGAATTGCCGAGGGATTGAGGACGTTCGCCGGCGTGAAACGCCGGCTCGAAGTGGTCGGCACCGCCGGCGGCGTCACCGTGTACGACGACTTCGCACACCACCCGACGGCGGTGGCGGAAACGCTCGCCGGTCTGCGTGCGGCCAACCCGTCGGCGCGTGTGTGGGCCGTGTTCGAGCCGCGCTCGGCCTCATCGTGCCGGCGCGTGTTTCAGGAAGATTTTGCCCGCGCCTTTGGCGCCGCCGATCAGGTTCTGATCGCGCCGGTCTTTCGCTCCACGCTCCCCGAAGCGGATCGGCTGTCGGTTCCGCAACTCGTCCGCGACATCAATCGCGCCGGACGCTCGGCCCGCGAAGCCGATTCGATCGACGACATCGTGGCGGGGATCGTCGCGGAGCGACAGCCCGGGGATCTCGTGGTGCTCATGTCAAATGGTGGATTCGGCGGAATTCACAAGAAGCTGCTTCACGCGCTCGAGCGGGACGCGGCGGCATCATGAACGACTATCGTCTCGTGCCCGCGGGCGATTCCGCCGTCATCGTCGAGTTCGCCGATCGGGTGGACGCCGTCGTCAACGCGCGGGCGGTGCGGCTGGCCGCTGCGGTCCGCGCGGCCTCCGTCGCCGGTGTTCGTGATGTCGTGCCGACGTTTCGATCGGTTGCCGTCTACTTCGATCCGCTGAAGACCGACCTCACGGCGCTCGGCGCGCGTCTCGACGACGAAGCACGGCGACCGTGGGAGGAGCCGGCATCGTCGTCGGTCGTCAGCATTCCGGTAACCTACGGCGGCGCATCGGGACCGGATCTCACCGACGTCGCAAAGTTCGCGGGTATCAGCGAAGCGGAGGTCGTCGCGATTCATACGGGCTGTACCTATCGGGTGTTCATGCTCGGTTTCCTTCCCGGCTTCGCGTACATGGGAAAGGTTGATGCACGCATTGCCGCGCCGCGGCGATCCACGCCGAGAATCCGCGTGCCCGCCGGATCGGTCGGCATCGCCGGCGTGCAGACGGGCATCTATCCGAGCGATACGCCGGGCGGCTGGCAGCTGGTCGGCCGCACGACTGTCAGGCCCTTCGATCGATTGCGCCCGGATCCGTTTCTGTTGAAAGCGGGCGACAGCGTTCGGTTTTATTCCGTCCAGGCGGATCGGGGTTGAGATGGCGAACGTGCTGATCGTCAAACCCGGACTGCTGACGACCATCCAGGATGGTGGTCGCTGGGGGTTTCAGTCGAGCGGCGTCCCGGTCTCGGGTCCGATGGATCCGCGAGCGCATCGCCTTGCGAATGCGCTGGCGGGAAACGATCCGGACGCTGCGACGCTCGAGGTGACGCTCATCGGACCCGAACTGGAATTCGAAGAGGCTCGCACGGTGGCCGTGGCGGGCGCGGAATTCGCGCTGACGGTAGACGGTCGGGTCGAACAGGTTCATCGCCGGTTCACCGTGGGTCGAGGATCGCGGTTGCGATTTGGTGCGCGCGCGCGCGGCGCGCGCGCTTACGTCTCCATTGCCGGCGGGCTTGCCGTACCGCCGGCGTTTGGCAGCCGCGCGACCCACCTGGTCAGCGGTATCGGCGGGTTCGAAGGTCGCGCGCTCGCTGCCGGGGATCGCATCCCACTGGGTCAGATCCCGACAGGGATTCGGCTGAAACCCGATCCCATTGGTGACGACGCGCTCAGGATGCCGGGGAAGCCCGCACGGATCCGCGTGCTTCCCGGTCCACAGCACGATCGTTTCGTCGACGACGCGCTGGAGACGCTGCAATCGGCGCCTTACACGATCGCGAAAGATTCGGATCGGATGGGATTTCGCCTGCAGGGACCGCCGCTTCGCCATCGCGCCGGCGCCGACATCATCTCCGATGCCACGCCGCTCGGCGTCCTGCAGGTGCCGGCGTCAGAGCAACCGGTGCTCCTGATGGCGGATCGGCAGACGACCGGCGGGTATCCGAAGCTCGCGACGATTATCACGGCAGACATCGGTCTCGCCGGACAGCTCGCGCCGGGAGACACGATTGCATTTGCCGTCTGCAGCCGCGCGGACGCGATCGCGGCGCTCATTGCCGAGGAGCGGGCGCTCATGGCGATCGAAGGTTCCAGGACTCATGACCGGCTTTGAATCACTGTTGATCTCGGCGTTCGGCGCCTCGGGCGTCAGGCGCGATGTCGCACTGAGCGGACTGACGACGTTCAGGGTCGGCGGCACCGCCGACTGGCTGCTCGAAACTTCCGGCAGCGAAGAGGTCGTCGCGGCTCTGCAGATCGCGCGAAGCGCCGGAGTACCGGTCACAGTACTCGGCGGCGGATCGAACGTGCTCGTGGCCGATAGCGGCGTCCGCGGACTGGTCATCAGGCCCCGGCGCGGCGAGATTGCCGGGCTCGACGAGACGCGCGTCTGGGCCGATGCGGCCGTCACGATCAACGGCCTGGTGCGCTGGACGATCATGCGCGGGGCGGCCGGCCTCGAGGCATGGGCCGGAACGCCCGGCACCGTCGGCGGCGCTGTGTATGGGAACGCGCATTTTGGCGGGCGCCTCATCGGCGACTGCATCCTGGAGACGCGGCTCGTCGCCCTTGACGGCTCGGTCGTGGACGTCTCCGCCTCGGCGATGAGCTTTGGTTACGATTACAGCCGCCTGCAGACGAGCGGTGAGGTCCTGCTCTCGGCAACGTTTCGCGTGAGTCCCGGGGATCCGGCGCGGCTCCGCGCGACAGCGCGCGAGTCGCTCGCGTTCCGCAAGCGGACCCAGCCGCTCGACACGCCGAGCGCGGGCTGCATCTTTCAGAATCCCGAACCGGGACGCGATCGGATTCCCGACGGCATTCCGTGCTCGGCGGGTGCGCTCATCGATCGCGCCGGGCTCAAGAACTTCACCATCGGCGGGGCGCGCGTCTCGCCGACCCACTGCAATTTCATCGTGAACGACGGCACGGCGACAGCATCCGATATCCGCCGGCTCATCGAGCACTGCCGCAAGACGGTGCTCGACCGCTTCGACGTCCAGCTGCGCGAGGAGATCGTCTACCTTGGGGATTTTTCGAAATCCGAAATCGAGGCGGGCTGATCGCTCGCTAATTCGTAAATCCGAAATCAATTCTTAAATCGTAATTCTTAAATCTAAAATCCAATCTTAAATCTAAAATCTTAAATCTTAAATCTCCCCCGTGACACTGCACGATCACTATGTCCACCTTACTGATTGAGGGCGGCAGGCGGCTGTCGGGTGCCGTTTCTGTCGAAGGCAACAAGAATGCGGCCCTGCCGCTCCTGGCCGCCTGCCTGCTGACGGCGGACGAGTGCGTACTGCACAACGTCCCGCGGATCAGCGACGTCGAAGTGATGGCGCGGCTGCTGCTGGATCTCGGCGGCCAGGTGGAAGGCATCGGCAGCACCACCTTGCGCGTGAGGTGTCCACAGGTCGTCAAGGAGGAACCCGATGGCGCGCTCGTCGGACGGCTGCGCGGCTCGGTGCTGCTGCTCGGACCGCTGCTCGCCCGCCGCGGCCGCGCGCGGATTGCGTTGCCCGGCGGCGATTTTCCGGCCCGCCGTACGCTGACGACGCATCTCGAGGCGCTGGTGTCGATGGGCGCACGCGTCATCGACGGTCCGGGTCACGAGCTCGAGGCGCCGGGAGGCCTCAAGCCCACGTCGATCTTTCTCTACGAAGCGTCCGTGACCGGAACGGAGACGGCTCTGCTCGCGGCCGCTGCCGCGTCTGGTATTTCGGAAATCCGCCACGCCGCCTGCGAGCCTCACGTCGAAGAGCTCTGCGAGTTCCTGAAAAAGATGGGCGTTGGGATTGCCGGTCAGGGAACGTCGACGATTCGTGTCGAGGGCGCGAAAACACTGCACGGTGCTGAGCACCGCCTCTGGGGCGATTACATCGAGGCGGGCAGCTGGGCGGTCGTGGCGGCGATCACGGGCGGAGAGATCGACGTCCGCGGCGTGAGGGCCGGGGACATCGAGGTGATTGCCACGGTGCTGAAGCGCCTCAACATCCAGTGCTCGATGACTGACGATCTGTTCCGCGTCGAGCGATCGACACTCGAGGCCGCCGGCCGGATCACGACCGGGCTATGGCCTGGATTTCCCAGCGACCTCGTCAGCCTCGTCACCGTGCTGGCCACGCAGGCCGAGGGCCGCACGCTCGTGCACGACTGGCTGTACGAACTGCGGCTGTTCGCGCTGGAGCAGTTGAGCGGCATGGGCGCGGATCTGTTTCTCTGCGATCCGCATCGCATCATCGTCACCGGCCCGAAGCGTCTGCGCGGCAGGCCGCTCGACAGCCGCGATCTCCGATCGGGGATGGCGCTGATCGGCGCGGCGCTTGCGGCGGACGGACAGAGTCGACTCGCTCCGCTCGAGACGGTCGAGCGTGGCTACGGCAACCTCGTCGAGCGGCTCCAGCACCTCGGAGCCAACGTCTCTAAGTTGTAGTGCAGGCCTTTAGTTTAGCAGGCTGCTGAAAAACGCCAGCCTGAAGTAAAAAGTAGAAAGTAAAAAGTAAAAAACTGAAGAAACATGGCCAGCTTCCAATGTTTTACTTTTCACTTTTAACTTTTCACTTCAGGTTGCGGGGTGTTTCCGCAACCTGTTGGGCCTGCCGGTGAACGGCGGACCTAAAGGTCCGCACTACTTTCCCGGCAAGCGTGGCGATGGCGGGGGAATGGGAGCCACCGGGCCGGGCGCCGGCGCGGGTGCAGGCTGATCGGGCTGCGTCGCGGGCGGCGCGGTCGCCGGCGGATTGGCTGCTGGCGGAAGATCTGCGGGATTCGGGAACTGAAGTGGAATCGGCAGCGGCAGATCCGTGATCGGCGACAGCGAATCGCGGCCGACGCGGAACGCCCGCAGGTCCGCCTCGGTCACGTCGAGCACGCGGATGATGTGCGGCGTGAGGGTGAGGATGATGTCGGTCTGCGTGCGCTCGTTCCTGGTGTGCGCGAACAGCCTGCCGACGAGCGGCACATCGCTCAGCCCGGGGATCCCCTCAATCGTCTTCCGCTCGTCGTCCCTGATGAGGCCGGCGAGCATATTGGTTTCCCCATCCCTCAGGCGGATCGTCGTACTGATTTCACGGTTCGCAAATTTCGGAATGTCGCCGAAGCCGGTCCCGGCCACCGACAGGACGGCGACCTTCAATGCCAGCGTCACGTCGTCGTCGTGGTGCGTTCGCGGCGTGATATCGATGTTCACGCCGATGTCTCGATAGTTGAACGATGTGATCGGCTGCTGCGGCGTCCCGCCGGTCGCGATGGGCGCGAACTGTGTCACCGGAACCGGCACCTGCTCGCCGAAGCGCGCCGTCGCCGGCATCCCTTCCATCGTCCGGAGCTGCGGATTGGCAAGGGTCCGCGTGTTCGAATCGTTTTTGAGCAGGCGGTAGTAGAGACCTGGAAGGTTCGCGAGCAGGACGTCCGCCTGCGACAGATTCTGCAGCGCGCTCAGTGAGATCGTGCCAGTGGCACTGGTGGCGACCGCCGCAGATCCGTTGATCCCGCTGCTGCCGGAGCTCGCGATCTGAAGCCCGTATTCCTGGAGCCGCGAGCGGTCCACTTCGAGCAGCTCGACGTCGATGATGACCTCGGGCCGCGCCTTGTCGATCGCGGCGAGCATCCGCCCGGCGGCGGCGATCCGCTCCGGCGTGTCTTTGATCGACACCGCGTTGGTGCCGGTGACCGGCGAGATGCGGCGCGCGTCGAGCACGACGCGCAGCGTATCCATGGTTTCCTTCAGGTCGGCGTTCGACAAATAGAAGACCTGGACGACTTCTTCTTCGTACTCGCGACGCTTGGCCGGCGTGTCGGGCACGACGATCACCGAGTTGGACTGCGTGACGTGGATGAAGTTGCGGGTTGTGTCCGCGACCTGCCCGAGCGCCGCCTCGAGCGAAGCATTGCGGAGATCCACGCTGAGTGGGGCGTCGCGGAACGTCGAGTCGAAGCCGATGCTGATGTTGCCGTACTTGGCGATCGTCAGAAACACCTCGCGGCTGCCGGCGTCGCGAAACAGCAGCGAGGCCGGCATCTTCGCGTCGCGCGGGAGCTCGAGTCCCTGAGGCGGCAGGTCGCGCGAGCGCTCGATGAGCGTCTCGAGCTCGGTCTTGCCTTCGCGCGCGATGGCGACTTTCGTTCGCAGCTGACTGCGCGCCTCGCGCAGCGCCTGATCGACGTCGCCGCTCGTCGGGTTCAACTCCGCCGCGAGCTCGTATTCGATGAGGGCCTGATCGTATTTGCCGGTGGCCGCGAGCCGCCGGCCGCGCTGGAAGTGATCGTTGGCGGCGCGGATCTTCGCGCGCTCCAGGGCTTCTCGCGCGCCGGTGTCGTCCGGATTCAGCCGGACCGCCTTCATGTACTCCGCGACGGCTCGGTCGTAGTCCTGGCGATCCTCGGCCTGGCGGGCGTTCCGGTTGGCGGTCGCCGCCGCGCAGCCGCCGGTGACAGCTGCCGCGACAACGAGAACGAGAAGCGTGGAAACGAGGCTCTGGCGGCGCGGACCAGATCCAGTGTCTCTAGCGGACTGATGCATCGGTAATGATGTCCACACCGCGAGGAAGCTTGAAATCGAATTCCTTATCGGCTAAACCGCTATTTTCCTTCAAGTTGGTGAACGACAGACTCGACGTTCCGCCCTGCGGGTCGCCGTACGACAAGCCGCGGAGCGTCAACGTCGCCGGATCGACGACGATCACCAGCCAATCGTAATCCTCCTGGCGCGTCCTGGGCATGAGTTTGAGGGCCCGGCTCCCCGCCGCCGATCCGGACGGCAACTCGGTGAACGAGGCCTGAAAGTCCCGGCCGAGATCCCCTTTTCCGACCAGAAACAACACCGGCGTCGTTGCTTTGTCCTGCGGCGGCATATTGCTGACGGTGACCTGTTTGTCCTGGGGAACGTAGAGATAGATCTTCACGCCGTCGGACACGAACAGCTTCTTTTCCGGATCGGTGTACTCGAAGCGCATCTTGCCGGGCTTCTTAATCAGGAGACGGCCCCGTTCGCTCAGCTGTTTGTTTAAGACGCCGCCGCGATACGTCTGGACGAAGTCGGCGGAAAAGCCTTTGATCGCGCTGTATTTCTTCTGCAGCGCCTGCGCGAGCTCCGCTGCCGTAGGCTCTGCCGCGCGAGGGGTCAGCGAGAGCGCCGCGATGAGACCGACGGCCGTGGTTATTGCGAGCCTCATACATGAACGATAGCACCTTCAGGGCAGACTGCCGTCGGTGCCGATGAGGTAACGCGGCTCCGGCGAGAAAATATTGCCGTCGTAGCCCATGACGATCGGGGTGCCGTCATCATCGATTGTGACGAAACTGACGCCGCGTTCCACGATCAGCGTGTGATGACGACCGGCCACGACGTGGCCGAAACCCATGCGCCGGATGGTGTCGAAGAACAGCCACGCCTCCATTCTTAGTTCGACGCCCAGCCTGTCCAGCGTGACGATTTCACGAAATGGAAACCTGGCGGACTTCTCGAGGACGGGTTCGCCGCCGGCCAGACCGGCAAGCGCCGTGTAATCGCCGCTGTCTCTGTTTAATGATCCGATTCGTCCGCCGGTCAGCGTCCGCACACTCTCTTCGAGCGCCCTCTGATCGATCTCGTACGGGGAAGCGGGAGGCAACACGCAGAGGACGTACCGCGTGCCGGGCGCTGTCGTGCGGACGAGATCGACCACGCGTGGCAGAGCGGCGCGCGGATCCGTGACGGTCGGGAACCGTGTTCCGTACAACGCGGCGAATCGCGCTGTGGCCCGACTGGTCAGCGCAACGGCTCGTCCGATTTCCGAATTGCTTCGAACCAGGTCGGGCGCGTGCGGAAACACTTCGGACAGAAGCGTGTGTGCCACCTGCTGCCGCTCATGCTGCCCGACATAGGTCAACCCGTTTTCGAGCTGCCAGTTGAGTTCGGTCAAGAGAATCTCGTGACGATCGTCGAGGCCCGCCGTCAACATGTTGAGCGCCTCGAGCGGCCGCCGATCGCCACTTCGATCGAGCGCAGGGAAATCCCGATAGACGCGTGCGAGCGACAGCACGATGATCACGACAGCCACCGCCGTCCGCGAGTTCACGAGATCGCCCACCAGCACGACGGCTGGCGCAACGAGGAGCGCGATCATCAGATGCGACGGCAGAAAAAATACGTGTGAATCGCCCACGTTGTAGCTCAGGGCGAACGCCACGGTCGCCGCGTATGCCAGAAGCACGAGCAGCGCGCGCGCCGGCGTTCGCCACGCGACGACGACCAGGCCGGCGAGGGCGAGTGCCGGAACGAACCAGCCGAACTGCTGATGGACGTCGAAGGCGTACATCTGCAGGCGCTCGCGTGTGTTGTCGCTGGATACGCCGGCGACCATCACGGCTCTCCAGTCCGCTTTCGTCACATCGTCCCAGAATGTCCGCAGCGCGTCGGCGAGGCTGCCTGGCGGCTGTGGCGTGAACCAGAGCGTGTTCAGATTCCAGAGGTATTGCGCCGCGCCCACGAGCGCCAGCGCCGCGGCCCGCAGCAGCACCTGCGGTGCGAATGCCGCCCGCCAGCCGCCGGGGTAAGCAGCCAGAACGAACAGCGCATAGGCGGGCGCGAGCAGAATCATCGTGAGGTGATTGCCGAAGCTCAACGCATAGCACGCAAAGAACAGCGTGAGCCTGCCGAGCGTCGGTTTCACTTCCCAGCGCAGGAGCAGGAGAAACGTCAGCGCGACGAACAGCACATTGAGCGCGTAGACCTCGGCGATGACGGCCTGACTCCAGAACGTGTACGAGGCAGCAAAGACGAGTGCGGCCGCGATGCCCGCGTCGAGCGAGCCGGAAAGCGTTGCCGCTGCGAGCACGATCAGTCCGGCGGCGATTGCGGATTCCAGGACCGACGCGAGGTTCAGCGCGTGCGCCGGCTCGCCGCCGACGAGCCAGTGCAAGAGATCGGCGATCGCGAAGTAGAGCGGGTACCCGTCACGCGGCGAGATCGTTGGCGAGCCGACCATCACCTGAAAGGACGCGCTGTCGCCAAGCTCGACGCCCGGGAGCATCGTCATCCGGAAGATCACGAACGCGAACACAGCGACGATGGTCGCGGCGGCCAGTGCGATGCGGGTCACGGCGCGCGTTTGGCGGCGATGCGGGCGCGGACCTCGTCGATGGGTCTGGTGTTCAAGACGTGATGCGGTTCGACCCAGCCTCGCCGCGCCATCGTGATGCCCAGGTGCATCTGCCGATCGAGCAGTTCCGCGCGATGGCAGTCGCTGTCGATCGCCACGGTCACGCCGGCGGCCACCGCGCGCCGTGCCATCGCGCCGTCCATGTCGAGGTGCGCCGGCGCGCCGTCGATCTCGACGACCGTGTTCGTCTCGACGGCGGCGGCGAACAGGCGGTCGTAGTCGAGATCGTACCCGACACGATAGGGGAGCAGGCGGTTGGTGGGATGCGTGATGAGCGTCACGAGCGGATGGCGCATGGCACCAAGGTACCGTTTCAGCAGCTGCTCCGGCGAATGTCCCGCGTCCTCGTGCAGAGACGCGAGCACGATGTCGAACCCCTCCAGAATGCGATCACTGAAATCGAGCCGCCCGTCGGGAAGGATATCCACCTCGCAGCCGTGGAGAATCGCTATCTGAGGGTACCGTTCACGCAAGCCGGCAATCTCGTCGGCCTGCCGCTTCACGCTATCGCCCGACAGATTTCTCGACGCCGACGAATGCGGCGAGTGATCCGTGATGGCCATGTACTCGTACTTGAGCGCGACGCAGGCTTTGACCATTTCCTCGACCGTGTCGCGGCCGTCGCTGAACTCAGTGTGCATGTGCAGATCGCCGCGGATGGCCGCTCGCGTCACGAGCTTGGGCAACGATCCCTTCTGCGCCGCCGTCAACTCGTCCTCCCCGTTGCGAATCTCAGGAGGAATGAACGGGAGGTCGAGCGCCGAATAGATCTCTTCTTCCGACCGGGAAACGCACGGTTCACCCGGTCCACGATGCAGTCCTTCGGGACCAAGAGTCCACCCGCGGCCGCTTGCGATTGCCTGAAGGCGTTCGAAGTGCGACGGGCTGCCCGTGAGGTGAAGCCATGCCGCGCCAGCAGTGGCGGGCACCGGACAGCGGATTCCTACCTGGACGCGATCCGTGAGCAGATAGAGACGTCTGGCGCCGCGATGCAGAACGCGGCTCAAGTCCGGCAATTCGACCAGCGTGTCGAATATCGGCGACGGCTCCTCGATCGGTGCCACGATCTCGATGTCGCCGACCGTCTCCTGTCCACGACGAAGAGAGCCGGCGGGTTCAGCCCATTCGACGCCGGAAATCTGGCGCAGGCGGGCCAGAAACGGCTGAGCGACGGTGTGTGCGCGCCCGAGTGGAATGCGCGGGGTTTTCGCGCGGATTGCAGGCAGCGCTTTGACGATCGCGGCTTCTATTTCATGGTTGAACCCGAGGAGCGTTCGAACACTCCCGCGTCGGATTTCCACCAGCAGATCGGCGAGTGCGGTGATGCCGAGCGCGCTCTGGAGCGTCGCAAGCTGTTCGAGCGTGACGGCACCCGACTCGAACAGCCATCGAAGATCAGCAGGCAAATCGGCGAGCGCCGATTCGAGGAGCACCCAACCGCCGGCGTCCAGCATGAAGCCAAGCTGGCGAAGGGCTTCGGGATTCACGTTCGGGGGCGGCGCACTGATGAGCGGTCCAAGGTCTCCGTCCGTCAGGATCAGCTGTTCTCGGACGAGCGCGAGCGCATCGGCGAAGAGGGCAGCGCCCACTCGGTCGCCACGGATTTCCGCCACAGTGGCGAGCTGCCCGAGCGTTCGGTGCAGCGGCGCGGAATCGGTTGTGCGCGTGTCGTCAGAAATCGACGGGCTAGCCTTTCAGTGCGCCGGGCTCGGGAGCGGCCATCCGCGGCGCGTCTTTCGTCTCGGTCGGCAGGTTCGCGGTCAGCCAGTCGACGATGCCACCTTTGAGCGTCACGGCACGAAATCCGTTGCGGATGAGCACCACCGCCACGTGCGAGCTGGCGAGTTCATTAGGATCCGAATCGTAGACGACGATCTCGCGGTCGCGCGGCAACGAGGGGATCTCGCCCTCGCCGGTGAAACGAATCGCCCCGGGCAAGCGAACCGTGCTGTGCTCGTACGGATATTTCAGACGCGCGTCAACGATGACCGGCGCTGCGCCGCTGTCGAGTTTCTGTTTGAGATCTTCTTTGGAGATGCGGGAAATCGGCACGGCCCGTATTGTCGTCGGGCCGTCCGCGCAGTGTCAAATTCGCGTCGGGTTTAAGGGGAACACTAGCCCGCTGCGGTTCGATTGAACGGGATGACGCGCGTCGCGCTCGCGTTCGCCACGGTCTCGATCACCTTTGCTTTAGGGTGAGTAACCGACTGCGTGCGCTTGCCCTCAACTGCCCAACCTGGGGAGCGTCGGCCGCAGTGGACGCACCGTAAGAAGATCGCCCCGGGCTCGCACCACATGCCGTACTCGTGCCTTCCGGAAAGGTAGCAGTTGAACCAGTTCCACATAATCGGGGCCTTTCGAGCCGTTGGGGTGCCTACCCTATGGCAAGAGCAATGCCGACACAAGTCTTTTCGGTTATCAGCCGAAAAAAACTAGAGTGCTTTCTGAGCTCTTCTTTGGCCTGTGCTAGAGTGGCACACGAAAACTTGCACTAAAGCACACTTCTGTAAAAGGGTCTTTTGCGAGCGATCGACGTCAACGGCCGCCGGTACTGGATTTTGTCCGAGCCGCACGCGTCCGGATGGAAGGCGTCGGTGGTTGAGCTCATCGACAGCGACGGCCAGTTCCGAGAGCCGATCGGCATCGAAGCGACCGACGAAACGCGTGGCGCCGCCGACCAGGCAGCCGAGCGCAAGCTCCGCCGGTTGCTGAACGCACCCCCCGCATCGGAGTAGCCTGCCTCGCCGTAGCTCGCCAGTTTGTTCGCGAGCGTAG
>Ga0114129_10002122_pt1 | contig 27332 bp, 17 predicted proteins | sample RhiMetdeltSRZDD1_FD_80071 | JGI IMG/M metagenome (GOLD analysis project Ga0114129, IMG submission 80071) | Populus rhizosphere microbial communities from Tennessee, USA - Rhizosphere MetaG P. deltoides SRZDD1 (version 2) (version 2) | ecosystem: Host-associated > Plants > Roots > Rhizosphere >...
CGCCACGCTGCCGCCGGCGGCCGCCGGGGGAGTTGCCTGATGGCCAGGACATCAGTGCGCGTCCTCCTTGTCGAGGACAACGACCACGACGCTGAGATCGTCAAGCGAATGCTCGGCAAGTACACAGCGGTCAACTACGTGCTCGAGCGCGTCCGCTCAACGGCCGAATGCCTGGAGAAGATGGAGGCCATCCCGTTCGACCTGCTCCTCCTCGACTACAGCCTGCCAGGCGAAGACGGCCTCAGCTTCCTGCGCCGGCTGAACTCCGATGGTGACCAGCCGCCGGTGATCATGCTGACCGGCTGGGGCGACGGGCGGGTCGCGGCGGAGGCCATGCACAGCGGCGCCTACGACTACTTCCCCAAGAATGCCATTAATTCGCAGATCCTCGCCCATGCGATCCACCAGGCGCTCGAAAACTACCGGTGGGGACGCGAAGAAAAGCGCCTGCGCGAAGAGCTCGAGCGCCTCGCCATCACGGACGAACTTACGGCCGTCTATAACCGCCGCTACATGGCGCAGACACTCGATCGCGAGTGCAACCGCGCCCGCCGCTACCGGCGCGAACTCGCCTGCCTGATGATCGATCTGGACGACTTCAAGACCTACAACGACATCCACGGCCACCTCGTCGGCGACGTTGCCCTCAAGCAGGTTGCCGCGATGATCAGCCAGTGCGTGCGCGAGACGGACGTCGTCGTGCGCTTCGGGGGCGAGGAGTTCGTCGTGATTATGCCGGAGGCCAGCCAGAGCGCCGCCATGCTCGCGGCCGAGCGCATTTGCGACTCGATCGCCGGGCAAGGTCTTAGCGTCGGCGATAGCGCGGTCGCCATCACCGTCAGCATTGGCGCCTGCACCTCGAATGACGACCACGAGATGACTCCAGACACGATGCTCGCCTGCGCTGACCGTAACTTGAGGCAGGCCAAGATCGACGGTAAGAACCGGGTGCGCGGCCAGCCGCCGCGTCCGGCCCCAGCGATTTGAGGTGGGAAGCGTGACCAGAAACACTCTGCGCGTGCTCGTTGTCGAGGACAACCCCGGAGACGTCGGCCTTGTCCGGGCTGCGCTCGAGGAGAGCGCGGTTAGCTTCGAAGTAGATAATGTGACGTCCCCAAAGTCGTGCCGGCGCGCCCTCGACACCGACCACTACGACATTATCCTCCTCGATTACTCCCTGCCGGGCGAGAACGGGCTCGATTTCCTGCGCTCTCTGAGCGGCAAGAAGCACGTCCCGCCGATCATCATGCTAACCGGCCAGGGCGACGAGCTAATCGCCAAGGACGCGATCCTCGCCGGCGCGAGCGATTACTGCGCGAAGGGTCGCATCAACTCGACGACGCTCACCCGTGCGATCCTCGAGGCCCTGGAGAGGGCCCGTCTCCAGGCCGAGGAGGAGCGCCAGCGCGATGAGGCGGACAAACGCGCCGTCACCGACCCCCTTACGGGACTCTACAACCGCAATTACCTGGCGGACGCGCTCGAGAAGGAGTGCCGGCGCGCGAAGCGTTACGGCAGCCCGCTCTCCTGCCTCATGCTCGACCTCGACGACCTTCAGCAAGTCAACGATAAGCACGGCCATCTGGAAGGAGACTCCATCCTCCACCAGGTGGCGATTGCGATCAGGAACTCCGTGCGCGAGATCGACATCGCGGCCCGCTACGGCGGCGACGAGTTCTGTATCCTCGCCCCGGAGACCGGCCTCGATGGCGCGATGCAGCTTGCAGAGCGGTTGCGCTTCGCTGTCGCGGCCATGGAGCTCAGGGCAGGCAGCCGCTCGGCGAGGATTACCGTCAGCATCGGAGTCTTCTCACCGGCCACAATGAACCAGCTGCGACCGACCACGCTCCTCGACCGCGCAGAGGCGGCGCTGCGCAAGGCGAAGCTTACGGGCAAGAACCAGGTCTGCGACTACACCATCCCGTCGATCGGCGTCGCCTAACCGCGCCACCACGCGAATGCAGGGCGGGCACCTGCGGGGGAGGGAGCCACCGCAGTGACGAATCGCCGAGGCGACAGAATCCCCAAAGTTGCCGGAATACGGTCGCTTCCCCTACTTCCGACTTGCCTCGTCCCCCTCGCGGGCCTTCTCCGCCAGCTCATAGAGTTTCGTCATCGCCTCCAGCGGCGTCATCCCGTCCACCTCGAGCGCCGAAAGCTCCTTGCGCAACCCGTCCTCCCGGCCGAACAGTGGCAGCTGTGACCGCTGGTCAGCCCGTCGCGCATGCGCCCCGGCCCGCGCTTTTGCCGTCTCGAGCTGCTCCAGAATCTCCCGCGCCCGCGCGATCACCGGCCGGGGCAGCCCCGCCAGCTGCGCGACGTGCACGCCGTAGGAGCGGTCGGCGCCGCCCGGCAGGATGCGGTGCAGGAAGACTACGCGGCCCTCCTCCTCCGCCAGGGCGACGTTGTAGTTGCGCACGCGAGGCAGGCATGAAGCCAGCTCGGTCAGTGCGTGGTAGTGCGTCGCGAAGAGCGTCTGCGCGGCCGCGTCCGACCGGTTATGGATGAACTCGACGACCGCCCGTGCGATCGCCATCCCATCGTAGGTGCTCGTCCCGCGCCCGATCTCGTCGAAGATCAGCAGCGAGCGTGGCGTCGCGTTGTGCAGCATCGCCGCCGTCTCGAGCATCTCGACCATGAACGTCGAGCGCCCGGCCGCGATGTCATCCAGCGCGCCGATGCGGCTGAAAATGCGGTCCACCGCTCCGATACGCGCCTCCGCCGCCGGCACGAACGAGCCAATCTGCGCCATCAAAACGATCAGCGCGACCTGGCGCAGGTACGTCGATTTCCCGGCCATATTCGGCCCGGTGAGCAGCACGACCTGCGCGTCGGAGCACGACAATTGGGTGTCGTTCGGCACGAACGTGCCTTCGGACAGCATCCGCTCGACCGCCGGGTGCCTGCCGTCGCGGATCACGATCTGGTCGCTATCGTCGACCACGGGCCGTGTGTAGCCGTGACGACAGGCTGTTTCGGCCAGCGCGCAGGCGACGTCCGCACGGGCAACCGCCGACGCCGTTTCGAGGATCCGCTGCCCGTGGGCTGCCACTTGCGAGCAGATCTGTCGCAGCAGCGTTTGTTCGAGCGCCTGTTGCTGCTCTTGGGCGTGCAGGACCTTGTACTCGTGCTTCTGTAACTCCGGCGTCGTGTAGCGTTCACCGCCAACCAGTGTTTGCTTTCGCTGGTAGTCCTCCGGGACCGCGCGCGCGTTCGCCTTCGATACCTCGATGTAGTAGCCGAAGACGCGGTTGTAGCCGACCTTGAGCGACTTGATCCCCGTCCGCTCGCGCTCCCGGCGCTCGAGTTCCGCCAGGTACTGCCGGGCGTCGCGCGCGGTCGTCCGCAACAAGTCCAGCTCCTTCGAGAAACCCGCCCGGATGAGCTGGCCTTCAGCGGAAGGATCGCCTGTCACCGCTGCCGCGACGAGCTCGACGACCTCTCGGCACGGATGCAGGCCCGCGATCATCTCTTCCCGCACGACCTGTTTCCCAACGCCCGACGGATCATACTCGACCATCTCCCGCAGCTTCTCGACGGCGTCGAGCCCACGCCCCAGCGCGACGAGGTCGCGGGGCACGCTAAGCGCCGCTGAACCCGCCGCTGCTGTCGAGACGCGGGCCAGCAGACGCTCGAGGTCGGGTATCTCGGCGAGCACGGTCGCCGTTCTCCCCCGCCGCACTGCAGACTCCACGAAGAGCTGAATCCCTTCTTGGCGGTTGCGTATCTCCGTTATGTCGAGCAGCGGCCGGGCCAACCAGCGCCGGAGCAGACGCGTTCCCATCGCCGTCCTGGTCCCGTCTAGTACGTCCATCAGCGACGTGCCCTGCGAATCGGGCATTAGCGGCCGGAAGAGCTCGAGATTGCGTGCGGTCTTCGCGTCTACGGTCAGAAAGCCGCTGCTGCCCTGGCAGGCGAGCCGCGTGATATGGTTTAGCACTGCCCGCTGATTCTCCTGGAGATATTCCAGGATGACTCCGGCGGCGCGTGCCGCCAGCGTCCGACCCGCGAGGCCAAGGCCGTCCAGCGAAGCCGTCCCGAAGTGCGAAAGCAGCCGCGCCTCCGCCGCCTCTGCCTCGAAGAACTGCCCACCCAGCGGCGTTAGCGTCCCCACCGAGTTGCCGGGCGGCGCAATCCCCTCCGGCAGCAGCAGCTCGGCCGGCGCCAGGCGCTCGATTTCAAGAGCCGCCTCGGCGATTTCGGCCTGAAGGGCGCCGAACTCACCCGTCGAGACGTCCACGTGGGCCAGGCCCGCCTGCCCGTCTTCCGGCAGATAGGCAGCGAGAAAGTTGTTGGCCGCGCCCGCGAGCAGGTTCTCCTCGACGAGGGTCCCCGGGGTCACGACCCGCACCACTTGGCGCTCGACCAGGTTGCCTCCTTTGGGCGGTTCCATCTGCTCGCAGACCGCAACTTTGTAGCCCCGCGCGATCAGCTTGCCGAGATGGGAATCGAGTGAGTGGTGCGGAATGCCGGCGAGCGGCACGCGCTGGTTCTTGCTCACGGGCCGCGACGTCAGCGTAATGTCCAGCTCTCGCGCCACGATCTCCGCGTCTTCGTCGAACGTCTCGTAAAAATCGCCGAGGCGGAAAAATAGGATGGCGTGAGGATAGCGGCGCTTGATGTCCAGGTACTGGCGTCTTAGCGGGGATGTCACGCTGCCGGCTACACCTCAAACGGCTTCGGTCGGACGGCTTTGACGCGTATTATAGCCTCGCTCGACCAGAAGACGAAGCGCACGGTGTCACAGCTTTCGAGTGCAGATGGTGCTCGCAGCGAACTCTAGAAAAAAGGGAGCGGGCCAAGCGTTGCGGCTCGCCCGGCCCGCGGAGCCCAAAAAGAGGGTACCTCAATTATTTAGAGAGCTGAGGAGCCAGGTAAATACCTGATTTCTAGTATTTTTGTGGTTTTGTTTTGAAAAATTTGCGTCGACCAATGTGAATGATTATCCGAGAAGAAGCTCACGGACAGCACGGGCGCTTGCCTCGCTGCGCGACGACGCGCCCATCTTGTTGAGAATGTTCGCTACGTGCTTGCTCACCGTGAGAGGGCTGATGCCAAGCTTGTCTGCCATCTCTCGGTCCGAATTCCCGGCCGCCACGAGGTGCAGGACTGTCAGCTCGCGGAAGGTAAGGCCGTAGGTCCGCCCCCGCTGCATCTGGCGCTCTACTTTCCCCTCCAGCTCCTCTCTCGCCTTCCGCAATTCTTCTTCCATTCGTCTGCGTTCCGTAATGTCCTCGCAGACGATGAGCACGATCAATTCGCCGTTGACGTCTAAAGTGGCGCGGGCTGCCTCCTTGACCCACAGGACCGCTCCATCCTTCCTGACTTTGCGGCACTCCCAGTGCGCCATCTTGCCCGGCGTATCGATGCACAACTGGAGTTGGCGGGCGATCTCCTTCTTGTCCTCTTCAAAAAAGACTTCAAGCACCGGCGAGCCGGCCAGTTCTTCCGGCGCATAGCCAAGTTGTTCGGCGCCAAATTCGTTTACGGAGAGCACCGTTCCCCGCGCGTCCACTGTGAAGTACATGGAAGGGTTGTCCTGGTAGAGCACCCGGTAGCGTTCCTCGCTGTCGCGCAGCGCCTCCCCTGCCTGCTTACGCTCAGTAACGTCGTATGCCGTCCCCAGCACCGCCCTGCCGCCCTCCCATTGCACGAGGTCGGCGCTGTATTCGACCCAGCGCTCCTCACCGCCCTTTGTTACGATCTTGACCTCGAACCCGCTGGGCGGCGGTTGGTCGGGCCGCTCAAACGTGGCACGCCAGGCCCGTTGGAGGCCCTCCTGGAAGTCCGGGTGCACCGTCTTCCATGGGTCAATCGCCAGAAGCTCGGCGACACTGTAGCCGGTCATGGCCGCCGCCGCAGAGTTTGCGTAGACGAGCCGGCCTCGCTTGAACACGAATGTCGCCGCCGCGTTCATCTCAGTTAGCGTCCGGAACTTCTCTTCCGACTTGCGCAGCGCCTCTTCGGACTGTTTTCGCTCGGAGATATTGCGCACGACCGCGATGAACGCCCGGGGCCGCCCCTCCGGGTCCCGGATCAGCGAAGCGCTCAACTCCGCCGGGATGCGGCTGCCATCCCTGCGTACAAGTGTGTATTCGACGTTGCGCACGCCACCGGTCGCCAGAGTTCGCCTTGCGTTTTCCAGGGCCCGTTCCCTGTCTTCCGGCGCGACGAAGTCAAACCCGCTCAGTCCCAGCATCGCCTCCGGCCGCTCCGCGCCGTGGTGGGTCGCCGCCGCCTGGTTGCACATCAGCACCTTGCCGTTCAGGTCCGTGACCATAATGGCATCCGGTGACGTTTCCACAACGCTCCGGTATAGCTCCGCCGCCTGCTGGGCCATCGAAATCTCCAGGCTTCGCTCGAACGCCCTACCCAGCTCCTTGCCGATGCTGACCATCGCCTCCAGCAGCTGCTCGTCGGCCTCCATCACCTCCCGCGAGAAGAACTCCACCACCGCCCCGGTTCGTTCACCTGCCTGAATTGGCAAAGCGACCGCCGACTTGAGGCCCGCTCTCTTGGCAGCGGCGGCCCTGGGGAAGCCCTGCTCCTGGCCTACGTCAACCACCCAAGCTGGTCTTCCTGACGAGAGGACCTGGCCGGGTAATCCAATTCCTCCATTTAGGCGGGTCTGCTCCGTCGCCTTGCGGAATCGCTCGAGAGCCTCGCCGTCCTCGAGGTACCAGATGCCAGCGCTCACGTACTCGTTCTCAGAGTCGGGGGCCGGGATGTAGACGTGGCCGACCGGCCAGCCCGTATGGCGGCATATGCGGTCGACTACGAACCGCAGGGCGTCTTCAACGCCCTCAACTTCGGCCACGCCCGCGGTCGATGCGCGGAGGGCAATTATGTCGATCAGCTCCTGGAGCTGACCCATCGCTCCTTGTGGGCTATACGAGCGCGGCTGTTCTGGCTCGTTCATTGCGTCGCTCCGGTCTGCGACGGGACAAATACCAGCTGCGCTGGAAAGTCGCACCCTATTACAACCCCGTGCTGCGCCTCGGGCGATTCGCGCACAAGGTCACTTGTTCGCACGGCAATCTCCTACCGCGCCGTTAACCTTAACTCGACTGACCAAGAAAATCAACCCCCGCGCAGCTCGGCAACACACAGCAACGCCCAAACATAGTCCGGAATGGGAGCCCACAAATAAAGATTGGGCGAGAACGATACCGGAACGTTCTCGCCCGCTGCCATATTTGGGCGTACCCGTACCGGAACGGGTCGCCCGCTGCCCAAGGGAGGGTGCGACGCCCCTATCGTCGGCTACGTTCGCTCGCTAGTCAATACCTATTATTAGGTATGTCCGACGGGCGTTTAGCCCACGACGCCCTCCTTGATCGCCCGGACCACGGCCTCCGTGCGCGAGGATGCGTCTATCTTGTGCAGTATGCGCTGCACGTGTTTGTTCACTGTCTGCGCGCTGATCCCCAGCGTTGCCGCAATCTCTTTGTCCGCCCGTCCGCTTGAGAGCAAGTGCAGCACCGTCAGCTCACGGAAGGTCAGTCCGTAGGCTCCCTGCACGCCCAACCGTTGCTCGACTCTGCTCTCCAGCTCTTCTCTTGCCTGCTGGAGCTCCTCTTCCGCTCTTTTGCGCTCGGTCAAATCACGGACGTGACCCGTAAAGATCGTCGTCTTTCCCATAACGATTGGTACGATCGCCAGCTCTACGGGAAACTCCGTCCCGTCCTCCCGCATCCCCGTCAGCTCCATACGCTTCCCCAGCGCCTGGCCTTTGCCTGTCGGCAGGTAACGCTCCATCCCGTGCCGGTGTTTAGTTCGCAGCAAGGGCGGCACGATCAGCCCATCGAGCCGTTTCCTAATCGCCTCGGCCGCGGCGTACCCGAACATCGCCTCCGCCGCGGGATTGAACTCAATTATCCGGCTCTCGTCATCGATAGTGATGATCGCGTCCAGGGCCGCCTCTAAAATCGCCGCTTTGCGCCTCTCGCTCGCTTCCAGCGCCCGTTCCGCCTCCACTCGATCGGTAATGTCGCGTGAGTTGATCAAACCGTAGGCGCGACCTTCCTCCATTAGCACCTTGCCCGAGCCCTCGAGGTAGCGCCAGCGGCCGTCCCGGTGCTGCGCCCGGAAGACAAGCAGTTTGTGCGGCAGAGTGGATTCCGGCGACGCCTCGAGGACTCCGCGTGCGATTGCATCGCCGACCTCTCGCGCGTCGTCCGCGTGAATGAGCCGCCAAATACTTGTGCCCACCAATTCCGCTGGCGTGTATCCCAGAGTACGTCGCACTGACGGACTCTGGTAGCGTATTTCGCCGCTGGGCTCGATAAGGGTAATCAGGTCGGGCGCGTTCTCGATCAGGTGACGGAAGTGCTCCTCGCTCTGCCGCAGCGCCTCCTCGGCCGCCCGTCGCTCGCTGACGTCGCGCACGACGCCGATGAGCGCCCGTGGGTTGCCCTCCCGGTCCAAAATCGCCGACGCGCTAAGCTCCACCGGCACTCGGCCGCCATCTGCCCGCACGAGCGAATATTCGACTTGGCGAATCCTTCCCTCCGTCAAAATACGCAGGAGGTCTCTTGAGGCGCGGTCGACGTCTTCCGCGGCCACAAACTCCCAGGCGGAGCGGCCGGTCATCTCGTCCGCGCCCTCCAGACCGTGCAGCGCCGCCGCCTGGTGGTTGCAGAGAATTATCTTGCCCTCGATCGTCGTTACCGTGATCGCGTCCGGGGAGGTGTCGACGATGGTGCGGTAGAGCGCCGCGGCCCACTCGAAGGGCGAATCGCCCAGCAACGCTGACTGTTGGACAGGCAAAGTCATGCGCGCTGCGCGTATCGGCAGGCCGACTTTCGTTGTCCCCACACCGGGCCGAGGCCCGGCGCCTTCAATTACGCTCATTGGACAGCCCCGGTAAAGGCTGAGGCGCTCCGGGTGAGCGGAGCCGCGAGCCCAGCTCCGCAAGCCATCGGGACCCGCCCCAGGTCAGGAGGCGCACCCTCGCTTTGCACGCGGATTATAGCACGTCTGGCGGCCGTTCCCGGCTCCGTGTACGAAGAGACGCGGCAGTATCAGTCCGGCCGGCGGTTTCAGGCGGTCGCGAACTCGTCTACGACCGCGATCGCATAGGGCGCCTGCTCGCGGCAGGCGTCGCATTTTATGCACTTCAGCTGGTCGATCCGGTACGCTCCGTTGTCGCGGACGACAGCGTTCGTGGGGCAGATCGCCTCGGCGGCCGGCAAACGGTCCGAGTGGTGACGCACTTCGTAACGCACTAGGCCGCGGCACACTTTGGCCGGGCAGCGCTTTCGCTCGACGTGTTCAAGCAGCTCGTCCTCGAAGAAGCGGAACATAGACATGACTGCGGTCGGCGCACCCTGTCCGTGAAAGCAGTTGGCGTTCTGGGCGATATTGCCCAGCAACTTGATCAGCTCGAGGTCCGCCAGCCGGCCTCGCCCGCTGCTGATCCGGCGCAAGATCTCCAGCATCCGCCGCGTACCGGCGAAGCAGGTTGTGCAGCGGCCGCAGGACTCGTCCTCCGCGAACCACTCGAAGTAGATGCAGAGGTCGACGATGCAGTTGGTGTCGTCCAGTATCACGAGCCCGCCGGAGCCCATCAACACACCGCGCTCCCGATAGGGGTCGGGTTCCAGTGGGATGTCGACGTCGCTCGCAGGTATTACGCCCGAGAGCGGACCGCCCGGCTGGACCGCTTTTAGCTTGCGCCCTTCCGGCGGGCCGCCGCCCATGCGCATGACGACCTCGCCCGTCGGCGTGCCGAGCGGCACCTCCAAGATGCCTACCCGCTGAACCTGGCCGGAAAGCGAGAACATCTTCGTGCCCTTGTGCTTCTCGGAGCCCATCTCCGCCCACCACTCGGCTCCGTGACGCATGATCAGCGGCACGTTAGTGTACGACTCGACGTTGTTGATGTTCGACGGCATCGCGAAGACGCCCGCCTGCGCGGGGAACGGCGGCTTGATCTTCGGCATCCCCCGACGGTCCTCGAGGGATGAGAGCAGCCCGGTCTCGTCCCCACAGACGTAGCTCCCCGCGCCGCGCACAACCTCAAGCTCGAAAGAGAAGTCGCTTCCGAGGATGTTCTCGCCGACGAGCCCCCTCTCGCGCGCCTGCTGCACTGCCAGCTCCATCCTCTCGACGGGCAGCGGGTACTCATCCCTTATGTAAATGAAGCCCTTGTCCGCGTCTGTTGCGTAGCCGCCGATGATCATCCCTTCGACCAGCAACTGCGGGTCGCTTTCCATCAGGTTGCGGTTGACGAACGAGCCCGGGTCGCCTTCGTCCGCGTTGCAGATGAGGTATTTCGGCTTCCGCTTCGCGTTGTAGAGGAACTCCCACTTCAGGCCGGTCGAGAAGGCTGCGCCGCCGCGGCCCCAGAGCCCGGACTTCTTCAATTCGTCGATCACTTCGACAGGCTTCATCCCCAGCGCACGGACCAGCCCTTCGTAGCCACCCCGCGCGATGTAGTGGTCGATGTTCTCGGGATCCGTGACGCCACAGTTAGCCATCAGGCGGCGCACCTGTCCGCGCATGAACTCAATCGACTTGAGCGCCGGTAGACCGCCCGATTCTTGGTCACCCATCACGGCCAGTGCCTGCTGGTCTTGCGCGATGCCGCCTTCAGCCACCGCCTGCAGGAGCGAGGGCACTTTGTCAGCGGTCACGCGCTGGTAAAGGATTCCCGGCGCGTTCGGCTGGACCACCTCGACGAGAGGTTCCGCGTAGCAGAGGCCCGGGCAACCGGTGAGCATTACCTCGAAATCGAACGCGCGCTCATGCACCTCGCTCCTGAGCACTTGGAGCGTCTCTTCCGCGCCCACTACCCGGGAGCACGTGGCCACACCGACCTTGATCAGCGTTCGCACCGGTCTCGCCGTCCGCGCCCAGACATCCTCCGCCTGCTGCCACATCTCCTTATATCTCGGCAGCGTCATTCGGTCTCCACCAGTCGCTCAGCCTCCGGGGGTTCCTCTTCCGCACCGGCTCCCCGGTCCTGTGTCGACGCTCGTCCGTCCTCGCCTTTGAGCCGCCGCGCCCACTCGATCGACTCACTCACGGTCAGGGGGCCGATATACCGTCCCTCATGCCGGACCAGCGGCGCCAGGTGGCAGGTGCCATCGCACTGGACCAGCCGCAGGCCGAACTTGCCGTCGGCGCTAGTCCGATTCATCTCGCAATCCAGGATCGCTTCGAGCGCGCGCCGGATGTTTAGCGACCCCTTTAGCAGGCAGGCCGGCCCGCTGCACCACTCGACCGTCGTCTCCGCCGAGGGGGCCAGCCGCACCTCGGAGTAGAAATCGATCGTCCCGTAGATGATCGCCGGCGTCGTGCGAAACTTCCCGGCGAGCAGCGGCACGGCTTCCCGAGGCACATAGCCGAACTCATGCTGGATGCGGTGAAATGCCTTGAGAAGGTCGACCTTGTCAGGGGATAGACCTCCAACCAGCTCGCTGATGCGGGCAAGCAGTTCGGTGCTGCCCGCTACTGGCTCTACCGGCGTTAGCCGCGAATTATGACTGGCCTGCGAAAACATTGTGCCAACCGTCACATAGCATACAGGAGGCGCAATCGTAGCATCGAACGTCGCCGTGCGCTAGCGCAGAGCGAAGTCCGTGAACGGGAAGCGCCGTATGTGGCCGGCGAGGCCGTCCGTCACATAAACAAAGCCGTGCTCGGCGTCGAAGGCCACGCCCTCCGGCGAAAAGAGCGGCACATCGACCACCATGTCGAGCCGCGCCGTCACGTGGCCGCCGCCGCTGACTAACAGCAGACGGGCGTGCGGAGCGTCGGTAGCGATCAGGCGGCCGTCGGGCAGGACCTCGATGCGCGGCTTATTGCGCTGGCTGCGTTCGCTCCAATCTTCGATCGGCCAGGCCGATAGGAACCTCCCCGAGGCGTCGAACTTCTGAATGCGCGCGTTCCCGGCTTCCGCTACGTAGATCGCGCCGTCCGGGCCGACCGCGATCCCCGTCGGCTCCTCGAACTCGCCCGCCTCCTTTCCCCTCCGCCCGAAGTCACCCAGGTGCGCCCCGTCCGGAGCGTACCTGCGGATGCGGTTGGTACCGGTGTCGGCGACGAGAATGTTGCCCTGGTGGTCAATCGCTATCCCACGCGGCCCCCAGAACCTGTCCGGCGCGGGGTTGATGAGATCGCGCGTCGGCTGGCCCCAGCTCAGGATGGGCGTCAGGTCGGGGCTGAATTTCTGGATCCGGTGGTTCCAGGTGTCTGCCACGTATACATTGCCGGCGGCGTCTACCGCGATGTCGGAAGGCTGGTTGAACTGCCCGGGTGCCGCCCCCGCCGTGCCAACCGCCGCCAGAGACCTCCCGCGCGGATCGAACTTCTGGATCCGAGAGTTGCCGCTATCGACTACGTAGAGATTGCCCGAGGTGTCGAGCGCCACGCCCAGCGGCAGGTCCATCTGTCCCGGCTCGGCACCGAGCCGGCCGATGATGTAGCGCCCTTCGATGTCCCCCGCGGGCCTTGTCGTGGCCTCACCCCGGCCCACAGGCGTCGATGACGATGGCCCGGGGTCGACTGCCTCGAACTCCAGCGGCACGAAGAGCCGGCCTTCCACCCCACCCTGCGGAAAGATATCGCGGTGGAACCAGAAGCCCCACCAGCGGTCCCACGTATCGCGGTCACCGAGGCTCGAGGCGAAATCGCGGACGCCCTCCGCCAGGTCCTTCCCTTCGCTGATACCGCGGTAGTCCTCGGGGAACCACCAGCGCAATGTGTACGGCTGCACCGGTTGATAGCTATCAATGTACGCGCTCGAGTACGTCTCGTTCGGCGCTCCGACCAGCAGAACCGAACCGGGCTCCGGCCGGAAATCCGGGCCCATCTCGTCGAAGGTGACGTCATAGCCGCGGAAGTACCAGGCCCACGGCCACGGGTCCGACCTGTCCACCTGGATGCGCAGGCTGTCCCCCTTGCCCGAGGCTTGCGCGATGCGGTCGACGCGCTCCACAATGTCCGGCACATCAGGCGATGTCTGCGTGTAGAAGAGGAACTCGCGCGGGATATCCCCGTGGTCGTAAGTCGCCAGGATCGTCGTGCGCATGCTGAGCACGGCAAGTAGCGCGATTGGTACCGCCACCGCGACCGCCACGGCCCGTCCGGGGGTGAATCGGCGCTGTTGAGCGACTCTGCCGGTCTTCCGTGTCGCGACCAGCCACGTGAAGAAACGGCCACCGCTATAGCCCGCGAGCACAACGAGGGGAAGCGTCGTGTGGACCGAGAGCCAGGGCATCCGCTCGCCTACCAGCGAGTAGGCGACCAGGGTCGCGGCCGTCCAGAAGACCAGGAAGCGCTCAAAGAGCTCACCTTTCAAGGCGAGAAACAGCGTGACCGCCGCGACGGCCAGCGCCAGGCACTCCGTAATGACAATCACCGTACCCTCGGCGAAGCTGTCAGCTCCGAACGCGAATAGCAGCGCGCCAACTGTGAGAACCGTCAAAAGCCAGGAGCCCGGCCCTCCGCGCAGGCAGTAATACAGGAGTGCCGGACCCGCGAAGGCAAGCGCGAGGTACTCGTAGGCCGGCCAGAACATGAGGTAGTAGAACTCCGGCTGGTCGCCGCGCTGCGCCCCATGTTGGGCGAGCCAGTAATCGAGCGACTCCCAGATACCACCGCCGAGGCCATCGATATCGCTAAGGAACGCGGTGAATAGCAGCGCGTACGGCGCCCAGAACCAGAACGCCACCATCAGCCAGATTCGCCGGTCCCATGCCAGTCCCACGATGGCGCTTGCACCAACTAGCGACAGGACCACCGGCACGGCCAGCGTTCGCTCCTCAGCGCCGGGGCTGATCTCCATTCCGACAGCCTCGAGGGGCAACTTGACCGCGGCCGCGAACTGCGGCCCGGCCAGCGTCCCCATTACCACCAGAACGTCGACTGGTGGAGACCGATCGTTGAGCCCGAGGCGTCTGCGGAACCCTCCGATGAACGGCCACAGCGCCGCGATCGCCCAGGCGAACGGCGCGTACGCCAGGAAGGCGGCCCACTGCGCTATCGCCCCTCTCCCGCGCACTTGCCGTGAGAATTCCAACGCAACCCACAGGTCGAGGAAAATGAGCATAATCGCCGCGAAGACGAATGTCGTCTCTTTGGTCGCGAAGCTCAGCGCCAGCAGTGCGGCCGAGATGTAGAGGTAGTGCGGTTTCTGCTCGTCGACGTACCGCCAGATGCAGATCACGATGCCGAGCGCGAACACGGCCGCGTAGATATCCTCGCGCGCGAAGCGGCTGTAATACAGCAGCGCCGGCGAAAAGGCGATCAGCGTCGCCGTCAGCAATGCCCCCAACCGGCCGAGCCGGCTGCGGAACAGTAGCGGCAGGAGCACAAGCGCCCCACCGAACAGCGCCGGGAGGAGACGTAGCGTGGCATCCGTTGCGCCTCCTGTGACGAAGAACGTCAACGCGGCGCCGAAAAACTGGAAGGGCCCGTGCAGCACCGGGTTGTGCTCGTATCCGTGTCCCTGGATGAGCTGGTACGAAAAATAGCCGTGCAGGCTTTCATCCTGGTGCATTGCCCGCGAGCCCAAGTCCCAAAGCCGGAACCCGAAGCCGCACACGATGAGCACAACGTAGGCCGCAGCCTCCCAGGTCAATGGGAGCCGCCAGCTGAGCGCGGCAAACTCGCCACGAGTCTTCGCGGCCGCTCCTAACGGCAGCGGCCGCGCGAGCTCAGTCATCCTTCAGCCTCATCACTACAGATTGGCATCTCCGCCGTTTGTCCCGCTTGAGCCGCTTGTCCCGTTTGTCCTAGATCGTCCTAACGAATATACGCACGTCCTCGGCGTTCACGTCCGAGTATGCCTCCCGATACAACAGCCAGCGCCACATCCGGCGCGGCGCCAGAATATCGTCCGGGTACCAGCCCTCCGCCACTCGCCAGACCTCCTCTCGAGCGACGAACCCTGCCGGGTTCGCATTGGGCCTCGAGACGACCGCCGAGGCGCGGTCCGTCGGCCCGCCGAAGACGACCCGTGAGTCCCTTAGCGTCCACCCGAGTTCGTCGGCGAGATCGGCGTCGACAACGATCTTGCCGCCCCGTTCGCGGGCGAGCTTATCGACTGTCTCCCGCAGCTGCTCGGCGCTAGCCGTGAGACGGAGATCTACCGCGAACTCTGTCCCGTCCGAGAAGGCGACCGCAAGCGACAAATGTGCCAGGAAGACCGTCGCCGCCAGTCCAAGCACTCCAGACAGAACAGGTATCGCCATACCAGGCGCTCTTAGCAGCACGAACCCCACGATGCCGACGGCGATGCCCACCAACGCAATTAAGGTCAGCCGCTCTGCTACGTCCGCGTTGCCCGAGGACCACTCCGTCATCAGCACAGCAGCAGCGCCCGATGCCGCCGCGATGACGGCGCCCGCCGGCCACCAGTGGCAAGCAGCACCCCAGTCCGCTCGCTCCACGATGTCCTCCGCCAACCTTCCCGCCAGCAACGCGAGCGGGAGCAGCAACATCAGCAGCTGCCCGGCGTCCCGCCTCGTCGCAAGCGCGAGGGCGACTGACGCCGTCACTATCCAGAGCAGCGCAAATCGCTCGAAGGCCGTACTCACCCTCTGTCGGAGCAACGCCGTCAGAACGAAAACACACCCGGCCGCTCCACCGAGCAGAAGCGGCCAGTCGTAGGCCAATAACAGCGCGAAATGGTACTCCGGTGGGCGGGAATCGCGCGGCGTCTCGAACATGTCCCGCAGGATGCTCAGGCCGGGCAGGTCCAGCCCTTCCAGCGACGTGCCGAAGCGGGTAATCCCGAACTGAAGCGCCGCCGCCACGACGATGAGTACTGTCAGCCATTGCGGCGGGCTCCGCCTGAATGCCCGCACCGCTTGCCTGACTTCCACGTTCGCGAAGAACATAGCCTCGAATACCAGGAACAGAACCGCGACCAGCGCTGAGACCATCGCGACGGCATCCGTCAGGGGTGCCAGGGCGAGTCCAACGATGAGCGGGAAAGCGAGCGCCAAGCGTGGCTGCCGGAGATAGGCGAAAAGCGTGACCACGATGAGGCCGGCGACAAACGCCCCCACGCCGAACTCCGTGGCCGAGCGCGAATACAGGACGAGCAGCGGCGAGAACGCCAGAAGCGCCGCGCTGACGAGTGCGCCAACGCGCCCCGCGTATGGCCTGGCAAACCAGAGCAACCCCACCAGGGCAACACCAGCCACCGCCGGTAGGAGCCGCGCAAGCAAGTCTGTCTCACCGAATACGCGGAACAGATAAGATGTCGCCGCTTCGGCAAGATCGCCCCGCCATGTTTGCGGGACGTCACCATTCGCCACTCGCGTGGCATCGAAGGCGCGCTGTCCTTCATCCACAGTGAGCGGCTGCGTTGCGAGTTGTACGAGCCGCAGCGCCCCCGCCATCAGCACAAGACCGGCCCAGAGCAGAGCTTCGACGCTCACAGTAAGCTCGCGCGCTTCCGCCTTGGGCGCGTCCGCGTGCACAACCGCCGCCGCGCGCGTACTCGTTATGTCACGCTCGGGCGCGTCTTGCACACTATCTTGCACATTGTCAGTCTAGCGGAAAGGTCTTCTAGACGAACTCGCCAGGGGGCGTTACGAGGCGAACAACGCCTCTACGAACGCTCGCGGCTCGAACGGCGCGAGGTCCTGCGGACGCTCGCCCGTCCCCACGAAGCGCACAGGCACCTGGAGCTGGTCGCATATCGAGAAGATGACGCCGCCCTTAGCGGTGCCGTCGAGCTTCGCAAGCACAACGCCGGTTACGCCCACCGCGTCCGTGAAGTACTTCGCCTGGTGCATCGCGTTCTGGCCGGTCGTCGCATCCAGGACCAAGAGTACCTCATGCGGCGCTTCTGGGTACTTCCGCTGGATGACGCGGTTCACCTTCATCAGCTCTTCCATAAGGTGTGCCTTGGTGTGCAGCCGTCCCGCCGTGTCGATAATCACGACATCTGCACCCCGGCTTTCTGCCGCCGAGAGCGCGTCAAAGACCACCGCGCCCGGGTCCGCGCCCTGCTTGTGCGCGACTACATCGACGCCGCTCCGCTGACCCCACTCCTTCAGCTGATCGATCGCCGCTGCGCGGAAAGTGTCGGCCGCAGCCAGCACGAGCTTCTTGCCCTGCGATCGATAAGCGTGCGCCAGCTTCCCGATACTCGTCGTCTTCCCGGTCCCGTTTACTCCGACTACCAGGATGATGGCCGGCTTTGGCAACGCATCGCGGTGTCCGTTCGAACGCCAGATTTGGCCCCGGCCGGTGTCGACCTCCAGCGTCTCGATCAGGTCTTCCTTGAGCACGCCGAGGGCCTGCTCCGGGTCCCGAATTGACTCTCGCTGGACCCGCTCGCGAAGGTCATCGATGACCTTCATCGTAGTCGTCACCCCCGTATCCGCAGCCACGAGCGTCTCTTCCAGCTCCTCCCAGAGCTCTTCGCTCAAGCCGCGGCGGAACATTCCGCCGATACGGCTGAACCAGGTCCGCCGTGTCCGCTCCACCGCCTGGTCGACCGGAGCAGCATCCTCAGCGGCCTCAAATGCCGGCGACGGCGCGATCTCGACGGTTTCGGCTACGGGCTGGGCCACCTTTGCATCGCTGCCGGCCGGTCCTTCGTCTTTTCTTCGCCTGAACAGTCTAACCATTACTCTCGATGATATTGGCACCGATTCGGCCCGGCAACTGTTGTCCTACGTCTTCTTCTCTAAACGCTCTAACAATAGGTTCGGCAAATCCCGCATGAAACGGCTTCGCGGATATACTCGATCGACCCCCGCCCGCTGGGCCGCGCGCCGCAACTCTACATTCACGTGCGGATAAAACCCAATCAGCCAGGCACCCGCGTAGCGCGCCTCACCCACGAGATTATCGAGCGCAAGCCCGTCCATCGCCAGGTCGACTACCATACCTTCCACGCCGCCTGACCGCAGCCGCGCTCCCGCCTCCTCCCAAGCATTAACAGCCTCTACCCGGCTGCCGATCGCCTTTGCCGCCTCCTCGATGCGGACGCCGGTCATCAAGTCATCGACTATCGCCAGGATCACAACACCTCACCCATCCATTGGCCAAGGTGGCAGGCTACAAAGCGAACGTTGCGCCTTCTGTGCCACCGACCAGCGTGAACGGAAGCTTCGCCGCCCTTCGCGCGTTCTCCACCATCCTCGCCAATATCGCGTCGTCATGCTGCGGATCATGATGGAAGGTGACCAGTTTCTTCGCGGCCGTCGTCTCCGCAAACGCCACGGCCTGCGGCAGCGAGCTGTGTCCCCAGCCGATGTGCTCCGCATACTCCTCGGACGTGTACTGAGCGTCGTGGATCAGAACGTCCGCATCCTCCGCCAGTTCGAAGCCCGAGGTCCAATCCGCGCCCTCCGGGAAGCGCCGCGCGCCCAGGGCGGGCTCGTGATCGGGCAAGTACACGGCCGCTCTTCCGTTCTCGCTTATCCGATACCCGACGGTGGGACCTGGGTGGCAGACCAGGCTCGCTCGGACCGCGAGGCCCTCGATCACAAAATCACTCAGCGGCACGTCGTGCAGCATGAGCCGGCTCGGAAGGTCCCGCATCTGCACCGGGAACAGAGGCGGCGACAGGTAGCGGGCGAGGCGGTCGCGCAGATGGAGCGTGGTGGAGGGCGGGCCCCAGACATGCACCTCCAGGTCAGGCCTGTAGAGCCCGGCGAAGAACCCCAGACCCTGAATGTGGTCCATGTGCAAGTGCGTCAACAGAATGTCCACGCGCCGTAAATCCGCGTCGAGCGTTGCGCTTAACGGCCGTATGCCTGTCCCGGCGTCCAGGATGAGCAACTGGCCGCCTGAGCCTCGCACTTCCACGCAAGATGTGTTTCCGCCATAGCCCGCCGTTTGAGGTCCCGGCGAGGCCAGCGAACCTCTTGTTCCCCAGAGAGTCACGTCCACGCTTCCCCCCTACCCCTTAGCCTTCCGCTCCCGGCTCCACTTCCCAGAAGATTGCCACGGCACCAAGATGCCGTCCGCCCTGGCCTTCGATGGGAAATGCGGTCGCGTCCACAAGCCGCCATCGGCCGTCCAGTCCGCGAATGCGATGTCGCAGGTGGGCCGGCCGCCGTTCCAGCAGCGCGATATTGATCGGCAAGGAATCAGAATTTAGCCGAGAGCCGTCTTGGCTGGTCGTCTGAAAGATCGTCGACAACTCCTCGGCGGGCATCTCCCCGGCCTCATCGAAGCGCCGGCCGAGGACCGCCTCCGCCGACTCGTTGTAGTACATCAGATGCCCATTTTCGCCCATCACCCAGACGGGCACTGCAAGATAGCTTGCCCACTGGCGGGTAAGGATTAGTTCGATCGGTTGCTGGGGCATCCGGTTTGCCTCCGCGGAGCGCTTCTCGCAGGCAAGCTCCGACCGCTATTCTACCGAAAAGACCGACCGCTCAGTTGGCGGCGATGGTCTGTCCCGCCGGCAGATCGGCTAGCCGCATCGAGAGCACGCGCGAAGCGCCGTCCGGCGCCATCGAGACACCGTAAATGCTGTCCGCCACCTCAATCGTACGCCGGTTGTGTGTGATCACGATGAACTGAGTCCGCTGCGCTAGGTCGTGCAGCGCCGATGCGAACCGGCCCACGTTCGCTTCGTCCAGCATCGCGTCCACTTCGTCCAGCACGCAGAACGGCGATGGGTTCGCCTGGAGTAGCGCGAATAGCAGCGAAACGGAGGTTAGCGCTTTCTCCCCACCTGAGAGCTGCGCGAGCGTCTTCGTGCGTTTGCCCGGCGGCCGCGCCTCGACCTCCACCCCCGAGTTCGACGGGTCCTTTGGGTCAGTCAGGCTCAACTCCGCATGCCCGCCGCCGAAGAAAGCCCTGAAATACTGCTCGAAGCCGCGGGCGACCTTCTCGAACGTCGTCTCGAACCGCTTTCGCATGAGGGCCGTGAGCTCCTCGATGGCACGGTGCAGCGATTTCTCAGCGCCGGCGAGGTCCTCCAGCTGCCCCGCGAGGAAGCCGTGGCGCTCGCTGAGCGATGCGTAGTCTTCCCGCGCCTCGACGTTTACCGGGCCGAGGCTGCGGATCTGCGCGCGCAGCTTGTCGATCTGGCTGCGTAGCCCTTCCTGATCGATATGCGCGCCGCCTGAGATCGGGCGTCCTTCCCACGACGGCCCATCGCCTTCCTCCGGCCCGTCTTGACCGGCGGCCAGCCAGGACGGCACCGCTACCTCTTCGGCGTCATCCAGAAGGATGTTTCCGTCCGCGCTCAGTGTCAGCCCGTCCTCTTCGATCCGCGCTCGCAGCGTGTCCACTTCCGTCTCCCAGCGGCGGACCTCCGCCTGGGCCTCCAGCGCCTGGCGCTCGCTCTCGAACAGCCGGTTCTGCGAGCTCATCACCTGGGAGTTCAGGTCCCGCTGTCTCGCCTCCAGGTGATGCGAACCTTCCTCCCCGGGCCGCACCGTCTGGACGAAGCTCTCCATGCGCTCTCTTGCCTCGCGCAGGCTTGTGTCATCCGCCTCGACACTCGATGTAAGCGTGGTCAGTTCCATCTCCAGACCGCGCAGCTGCGCCGCCTTCGCGGAGACGTGCGCTTCCAGCCGTGTCAACGCCGCCTCGGCGGCCTCCCGCTGCGCTCCCAGCGAGCGGTAGCGCGCGTCCACGGCACCCAAGGCATTCGCCGCTTCTTCGACTGCAGCTGTCAATGCCCGCCGCCGCTCTTTGATCACGCTGTTCGCCTGTCCCACGTATTTCGCCGTTTCCGCGGACTGGCGCGCTTCCTCCAGGAGCGACGTGCGCTCGCTCTCGAGTCGTTCCGCTTCCGCGGCCAGCGCGCGTTGCTGTTCTCGCAGACTCCCCTGCGAGCCGATGAGCCCGCGCATTTCGCCGCGTAGCTGCGCCAGCCTCTGCTGCCTCTGTGAGAGCGCGTCCTGCAGCTTCCGCCGCTTGTCCAGCGCCGCCTCGGCGTCCTTGGTCAGCGCCGCCAGGGCCGACTCGGCCTGCCGCCGCCTCTCACGCAGTGAGTCAACTTCTCGTTCGGCGACTCCCAGAGACCGTTTGATGCGGTCCATCTCCTTTGGGATCACTTCCAGGTCTCGCTCGTATCCCAGGATGAACGGCCGGCTCGTCGAGGGCTGCCCACCGCTGATGTAGCCGGACGGATGGAACAGGATGCCGTCTAGCGTCACGACCGTCCCCAGCCCCCGCCGCATTACGCGCGCAGCCGCCCCCACGTCCTGCACCACCACCGTGCGGCCGAGCAAGTTGTTCACCAGCTTCTCGTAGCGAGCAGGATACTTTACCAGTCTAGCCGCGACACCGACGACGCCCTTCTCCTTCATGATGTTCAGCGGATATACCGACTTGATCGTGTCCAGCGGAAGCACTGCGGTGCGCGGTCCCCCTTCGGCGACGAGCGACTGGATCGCCGAGATCGCCTGCGCCTGTCTGTCAAAGATGAAGGCTTCGATCTGCCCAGTCAGAGCCGCCGCAATCGCGTCCTCCAGCCCCCGCGGGACGCGGATGACCTCGTACACCGTCGATAGCGCGCCCTCGATGATCACTGCCGCGTCGGGGGACGTCGCCTGCGCCTGCTTCTGCGCCTCCGCCAGCACGTCGAGCCGGGCTTCGAGGCCCTGCAGCTTGCCGCGCCGCTCGTTCTGGTCTGTCTCGAGCTTCCCCAGCGTCTGCGCGACCTGCGCGAGCTCCTTCTCGAGCGTCTCGCGGCGGCCCATCGTCAAGGACAACTGCTCAAGCAGCGCCGCTTCCTGACCGCGCACGCTGCGCAGCACCCGCAATTCCCCAGCCATTTGGCTGACCAGCGAGCGCCGGCGCGTGTCCAGCCGCGATGCGTCGCGCTCGAGATCGCGCTGCCCGTCCGCGAGCTTCCGGATTCGTGCCTTCATCTCGGCGGCGGCGGCCTCCAGCCGCTTGCCCTTGGCTTCGGCGTCAGCTCCGTGCGTCAGCGCGTCACGGAACTCTTGCTCGAGTGCAGTGAGGTCCGCCCGGCGCGCCGCGAGTGCGTCCTTCGCGTCTTGTAACTCGCCCGCTAGGTGGCCACGCGTTTCCTCTTCCGCCGCCAGCATGCCGCTCGTCCGCTCGCGCTCCTCCTCGAACCCACGCAGCTCGTCCTCCAGCTCAGTGGAGCGCGCCTCCAGGATCGCCCGCCGTTCCCTGGCCACCGCCAGCCGACGTTCGAGATCGCGGATGCGTTGGTCGAGCCGTTCTCGCTCCGCCGCCGATGCTGCCGCGGCCCGGCGATGTTCCTCGAGCTGCTTCGCGATCTCGGACAGTTCGCGTTGGCAAGTCTCGAGCGCGACCTTCGCCTGCACGAACTCCGCCTGCGCCTGGTCGTGGTTCGCCCTGGCCACCGCCAGCGATTCCTCTGCCCGGTGCCACCCGTGCTCGTAGAACGCCTGCAGCGCCTGCCGCAACTCCCGCGCGAGCCGCGCGTGCTCGCCGGCACGCTTCGCCTGCCGCTCTAGCTGGGCAAGCCGCGGCGCGATCTCCTTCATCAGCAGCCGGACGCGCTCGACGTTCTCGTGCGTCGCCTTCAGCCGGTCCTGCGCTTCCTCGATCTTCAGCCGGTAGCGCTGAATGTCTGCCGCTTCTTCGATCAGTAACCGCCGCTCTTCCGGCCGCAGGTTGAGTACGCTCTCCACCAGTCCCTGGCCGATGATCGCGTACGAGCTCTGGCTGGCGCTCGCTTTGGTTAACAGCGACTGGATCTCGCGCAGACGCACCTTCTTCTTGTTGATGATGTAGTCGCTCTCACCGGAACGAAAGCCACGTCGCGCCGCCGCCACTTCTGGGACGTCAACGGGTAGCCAGCCGTCGCTGTTATCGAGGGTTAGGGTGACTTCGACACGGTCGGAGCGGGCGCGCGTCGCGGACCCAGCGAAGATGATGTCGTCCAGCTTCTTCGCGCGCAGCAACCGACCCGATTGTTCGCCCAGCACCCAGCGGAGCGCGTCGGCGATATTGGACTTGCCCGACCCGTTCGGGCCAACGATTGCCGTAATGCCATGGCCGAACTCGAACGTCGTCCGGGTCGCGAAGCTCTTGAAGCCCTGGACGTCGAGCCGCTTCAGGTACACTTCGGACCACTATGTGCCGGTCGCGGCGAGTGTCTCCAACGCCTGGCGGGCGGCGTTTAGTTCGGCCTGCTTCTTATTCCGCCCCTGCCCTCGGCCCAGCACCTGCTCTCCTACGCTCACGTCAACCGTGAACAACTTCGCGTGATCTGGGCCTTCCGATGAGACCATCCGGTATTCCGGTATCTCATGCCAGCGCGTCTGCGCCATGTGTTGAAGTTCGCTCTTGCTGTCGGCCGTCACGCCGCGTGCCGCTATCTCGTCGAAGTCCCGCTTGAGCAGCCTCAGCACCAGCTTGCGCGCCTTCGCCATCCCCCCATCCATGAACGCCGCCCCGATCAACGCCTCGAACGCCCCCGCCAGGTTCGACGGCCGCTTGCGCCCGCCCGACAGCTCCTCGCCCTTACCGAGCACCAGGTACGACCCGAGGTCGATCCGCACAGCGGCCTGCGCAAGGGCGTCCCAGCGCACCAGAAGCGCCCGCAGCTGGCTCAGGTGGCCTTCGCTGAGGGCCGGATAGTCGCGGTACAATTTCTCGGAGACGATGAGGCCCAGCACAGCGTCACCGAGAAACTCCATTCTTTCGTTCGACTCGATTTCGCGGTCAGGGGCTTCGTTGAGATAGGAGCGATGGTAGAGCGATTGTTGGAGCAGCTTGGGGTCGTTGAAGCTGAGACCCAGCGCCTTACCGAGCTCACTCGCCGGCTGCGGTCGCGTTATCGTGCCTTGTCTAACCATAGCGCTAATTCTAATCGTGTGACAAAGAGAGCCGCGCGAAGGCGGCCCATTCTGCCGGGGTCACGTCCTGGAAGCATCCGATTGCCGAAACCAGAGCCTCCCGGCGGACACCACGAAGGTTCACCCGCAAATGATAGGTTCGCCCGTATCCGCTGTCAAGGTGAAAGTCGACGATAAGGCAGGCATCCGTGCGAAACCCAAACCTTATCGGTAAATTACGCTTAGGCCTGCCTGCTCCCGCTCGCTCCCTCCTCGACCGGCTCCTTAGCCTCGCGGACAGCCGCCCCCTCGCCATCTACCTCGTCGGCGGCCCGCTGCGCGACCTCCTCCTCGAGATCGGACCCTCACTCGACCTCGACATCGCTGTGGAAGGGGACGCAATCGCCCTCGCCCAAGATCTCGCCCGCCACCTCTCGGCGAAAAGTGAGACGTCGCGTTCCGCTCGTCCTGAGGCTCTCGTAGGACGAGCGGTACCAACCACGTTCGAGTCGAGAATAATCACGCACGCACGCTTCGGTACTGCCACTGTCCGCTTGCCCGGATTTCACCTCGATCTCATCACCGCCCGTTCCGAGACCTACGCCCACCCCGGCGCGCTCCCAACTGTGCGGCCCTCGTCGATCCGAGACGACCTCCTTCGGCGTGATTTCACCATCAACGCCCTCGCCCTTCGGATGAACGGCTCCGGCACAAGCGAGATCATCGATCCGACCCGCGGTCGCGCGGACCTCAACGCGCGCCTCATCCGCGTTCTCCACGAGCGCTCCTTCCAGGATGATGGCACCCGCATCTTCCGCGCCGTCCGGTACGCCTCCCGCTTCGCCTTCGAGATCGCGCCCGACACGCTCACGTCACTCCAGCGCGACGTCGCCTACCTCGAGACTATCAGCGCCGCCCGTATCCACCACGAACTCGCCCGCATCTTCGCCGAGGACGCGCCGGGGAAGATCTTCCGCCGCCTCGACGACCTCGGGGCCCTCGCGGCGATCCATCCCGCCCTCCGCTTCGATCCGGCGCTAGCGGGTGCCTTCGGCCGCCTCCGTGACCTCAACCCGAACGGGGCCCGCGGCGCGTACTGGCCGATCCTCGCGTGGAGGCTCAGCGAGCCGCAGTCGCTGGTCCTCGCCCGCCGCCTCGCCGCAACCAAACTTCAGCGCGAAGCGATGACCGCTATGCCCGCCCTGCAGCGCCTCGGACCGGATCTCGACCGTCCCTCACTCAAACGCAGCGCCATTGCGGAAATGCTCGCGCCATTCCCACTCCCGGCCCTCTGGGCCTTCGGCACCCTCACTGCTGAGCCAACCGTCCGCGAGCGCCTCCTCGACTACCTCACCAAAGCCCGCCTCGAGCGTCCGCACCTCACGGGCGATGACCTCCTCGCGGTCGGCCTTCCCCCTGGACCACAGATCGGCGAAATCCTCCGCCGCCTCCGCAACGCCCGTCTCGACGGCGAAGCCACTACCCGCGAAGACGAGGAGCATCTCGCCCACCAACTAAACGCCGAAGGCGACAAGGCATGCCACCCCGCCAAGAAGCCCGCCCCTTCCCGTTCGTCCTGAGGCTCTCGAAGGACGCGGCGCGCCCACCCCGCCGAAGCGTAGAGGCGAGGCACCCATGGCATTCGTTCAACCCGTCCCTTAGGATGTGCCTCGCCCACAACGCAGCACCGTTGAACCACACCTCTTTCCGCTCATGGTGAGGCACTCGTACCATGAGCGGAGCATGACGCCTGAACCCACGGTCGCCTGCCACGTCTGCGGCGACCCTCTCACCGACGCCAACTCTGCCGTCTGCAACACCTGCGGCAACCCCTTCCATCTCCGCCTCCGCAACGACTCGGAAGGCCGCGACTGCGGCGAAGTCTGGATCAACGACCAGTACCTCTCGCTCGAGTTCGCTTGCTTTACATGCCTCGGCCGCGAAACAGCCACGAGCACGGGCGAGCCGCCGGTGGGACGGGGGCATTAGGCCAGCCCGGTACGCCGTAGGGGCGAGGCACACGCATTCACCGCCACAGCTTGCGATTGCCGGTGTCCGCCCGCAGCCGTGACCGACCTTCCCTCAGAAGTGCCTCGCCCTAGCGCCCCGATCCTGTGCTTGATCCGTCGTTCGGCAGACTGTCCGTTACTACGAACCCATCGCCACGTTGGTCGATTGCAAACTTTGCCCCCGACTGCGCAGGGTCGTGGTTCTGCTGTAAATCTCGCTGCCTGCTCAACCATTACGTCCCCTTATGGCGTCGTGTGTTAGTGGGAAAGCAGCGCCGCTAACGGCTCTCCCCAAACCGCCCGATCAGCGCCGCAATCGCCTTCGTCCCGCGCAGGAAATCCTCCACCCGGATGTTCTCGTCCGGCGCGTGGATGTGCGCGTCCGGGTACCCGATACCGCAGTCGGCCGTTGGCAGGCCGAGCGTCGCGACGAACGGGTACAGCGGCCCCGTGCCCGCCATCGCCGGAACGATGAACGGATCGCTGCCGTAGGCGTCCCGGATCGCGTCGCGCATGACGCCGACGAGAGGGTCAGTCACCGGCGTCCGCGCCGGTCGCTCGCCGCCCAGGTTCGTGACCTTGATGTCGCCGAAGCCGTGCGAGTCGAGGTGCCGGCGCAGCTTCGCCAGGATATCGTCCGGGTCCTGGTGCGGCACCAACCGGAAGTCAATCTTCGCCATCGCCCTCGCCGGCAGCACCGTCTTCGGCCCCTCGCCCTCGTACCCCGACGACAGCCCGTCGATCGTCGCCGTCGGCTCGAACAGGTGCCGCGCGATGTAGTCGACGCCCGTCACATCCGTTAGCGCTTGCTCGATCCCGAAGCTCTTCAGCGTCTCGGCGTCCTCCTGTGGCATCTCCTCGACCGCGGCGCGCTCCTCGCGCGTTGGCGGCCGCACGTCATCGTAGAAGCCCTCGATCTGGACGCGCTCGTCCGGCGACTTGATCGTCGAGAGCGCCCACACCAGTCGCCAGGCCGCGTTCGGCAGCACTGTCCCGTACGACGAGTGGGCGTCGCGGTTGATCGTCTCGCAGGTCAGCTCGACGTAGAGGAGCCCCTTCACGCCGAGCGTCACCATCGGCAGCCCCTCCCATGTCACGCCGCCGCCCTCCCACAGGCAGGCGTCCGCCGCCAGCAGCTCCCGGTGCTCCTCGACGAACTCCTCCATGTGCGGCGAGCCGATCTCCTCGTCGCCCTCGATGCAGAACTTCAGTGAGCACGGAAGCTCACCGCGTACCTCTCGCCACGCCTTGATCGCCGCCACCCGCGCTGCGATGTTCCCCTTGTTGTCCGAGACGCCCCGTCCGTACAGCTTGCCATCTCGCAACGTCGGCTGGAATGGCGGCGACGTCCAAAGCTCCAGCGGCTCAGGCGGCTGAACGTCGTAGTGGTCGTAGAAGAGCAGCGTCTTGGGCGATTTCCCACGAACCTCCGCGAATACGACCGGCTGCGCGCTCGGCGGGCCTCCCGTCTTCGGCAGCACCTGCGTCTCGAACCCCAGCGGCCGCAACATCCCGACGACATGGTCGGCCGTCTCGCCGATCGCCTGCTTCTGCGCGCTCACCGTCGGCAGCTTGCACAGCCCGTTGAGCGAGGCGATCGATTCGTTGA
>Ga0114129_10002124_pt1 | contig 27316 bp, 25 predicted proteins | sample RhiMetdeltSRZDD1_FD_80071 | JGI IMG/M metagenome (GOLD analysis project Ga0114129, IMG submission 80071) | Populus rhizosphere microbial communities from Tennessee, USA - Rhizosphere MetaG P. deltoides SRZDD1 (version 2) (version 2) | ecosystem: Host-associated > Plants > Roots > Rhizosphere >...
CGGCTGGTGTCGATCGGCGGTCCGGCGGGCCGCCGCGTGGCGCTCACGTTCGACGACGGGCCCGATCCGCGCTGGACCCCCAAGATCGTGGCGATCCTCCGTCGGTACCACGTGCCGGCCACGTTCTTCATGGTCGGGAGCCAGGTCGTGCGAAACACCGGGATCGTGAAGGAGATCGCGCGGGACGGGTTCGAGATCGGCAATCACACCTTCACGCACGCCGACCTCACCTCGCTCCCGGGCTGGGAGCGCTCCCTGCAGATCTCCCTCAACGAGAGCGCGATCAGCGGGATCACGGGGTGGCGGCCGCGGCTGATCCGCCCGCCGTACTCGTCCACGCCGGACGCGGCCTCGCCGGCGGAGGTGGCGGCATGGAGGCCGCTGCTGCGGAGCGGCTATGTGATCGCGCTCACCACGCGGGACACCGAGGACTGGTCCCAACCCGGTGTCTCATCGATCGTGCGGGCGGCGGTTCCCGCCGGCCGGACGGGCGGCATCGTGCTGATGCACGACGCGGGCGGCCGCCGAGCCGAGACGGTGGCCGCCCTGCCGCAGATCATCAAGCAGACCCGCGCGCGCGGGTTCCGGTTCGTGCGCGTCTCCGACCTCGCGGGGCTCAGCCCGCGCGCGGTCGAGATACCGGTCTCTCCGGGCAAGCACCTGCGCGGCCAGCTGTTCGTGGCGATGTTGATGATCGCGGGGTGGGTGACGAACAACCTCACCAAGCTGGTGGAGGCGGTGACCGTGCTGGTCGGCCTCCGCATGCTGGTCGCGCTGCTGCTCGCGCACCTGCAGGTACGCCGGACCCGGCGCAAGCGGGGCGGTGTGCCGATCACGCCCCCGGTGTCGATCCTGGTGCCGGCCTTCGACGAGGCGAAGGGCATCGCACGCTCGGTGCGGTCGCTCGCGGCGTCCGAGTATCCCGGCGAGTTCGAGGTGATCGTCGTGGACGACGGCTCCACCGACGGCACTGGTGCGATCGTGGCCGGCCTCGGCCTGCCGCAGGTGCGCCTCGTGAGTCAGCCGAACGCGGGCAAGCCGGCTGCGCTCAACCGGGCGCTCGAGGCGGCCCGGCACGACATCCTCGTGACGGTTGACGCCGACACGGTGTTCGAGCCGGACGCGCTCCTGCGGCTCGTGCAGCGGTTCCGCGATCCGGCGGTGGGCGCGGTCTCGGGCAACACGAAGGTCGGCAACCGCCGGCGCCTGCTGGGACGCTGGCAGCACATCGAGTACGTGATGGGCTTCAACCTCGACCGTCGCATGTACGAGGTGCTCGGGTTCATGCCGACCGTGCCCGGCGCGATCGGGGCGTTCCGGCGCCAGGCGCTGGCCGACATCGGCGGCGTGTCGGGCGCGACGCTGGCCGAGGACACCGACATCACGCTCGACATCGGCCGCGCGGGCTGGAAGGTCGTGTACGCCGAGGACGCGCGGGCGTGGACCGAGGCGCCGGGGACGGTGCGCGGCCTGTACCGCCAGCGCAGCCGCTGGGCGTTCGGCACGATCCAGTCGATCTGGAAGCACCGCGCGGCGCTGTGGAGCAGGGGCCGGAGCGGCTTCGGCCGGCGGGCGATCGCATACCTGGCGGTGTTCCAGGTCGGCCTGCCTCTCGTGGCGCCGCTGATCGACCTCTTCGCCGTGTACAGCATCCTGTTCCTGGACCCGCTCCCGATTCTCGTCTTCTGGTTCGCCTTCAACGCCTTCCAGTTCGTGCTCGCGTGGGTCGCGTTCGGGTTCGACCGGGAACCGCGGCGGGTCCTGTGGGCACTGCCGCTGCAGCAGTTCGTGTACCGCCAGGTGATGTACCTGGTAGTGATCGACGCCGTGATCTCCGCGCTGCTCGGCACACGCCTCGGCTGGCGCCGTGCCGAGCGGACCGGCGACATCGAGCTGTCGGCCGCTTAGTCTTCCATGACCCCGCTCCGTCCTCTTTCCCGTGAGAAACCGTGCGATCGCAGCGATGCTGTTGCTGCTCGCGGCGGTGGTGGTGGCGGCCGCCCAGCCCGCGAGCACGACCCGGTGGCGCGCCGTCGCCAGCCGCGAGCGCCTGCTCGAGCGTGCCGCGGATTCCCTGCTCGCGCGCCACGTGACAGCGGCGGGCGGCGGCTGGGCTTGGCGAAGCGCGATCCAGGCCCCGCACTACTTCACCGATCGGGACGTGGGCGCGGCGGGCATCGCAATGGGCCTGCTCTCGGCCTACCACACCACCCATCGCCAGGAATACCTCGAGGGCGCTCGCCGCGCCGGCGACTGGCTCCTGGCGGTCGCTCAGCGCACTCGCGCCGGCGGACTTCGGTGGCCCGACTGGCATGACCGCAGAGGTGTCTCCGACACGCACTTCACCTCCTTCGACGACGGCGCCGCCGGGATCTCCGATCTCCTCTGGCGGCTCGGAAGCGCCACCGGAGACCGCCGCTACAAGCGCGGTGCGCTGGCGGGCATGCGATGGCTGTCCTCGGAAGCGAAGGGATTGCGCGGGGCGCGTTGCCCGCGCCTGTGCCGCTGGCGCTACTACGACGACGCGCCCGACTACCGGACCGGGATGGGCGAGGGCAACGCGGGCATCGTCCACGCCTTCGCCACCTTCGCGCAGCGGACGGGGAAGCGCTGGCTCGAACGCTACGCGCTCGGCGGCGCGCGCTATCTCGAGAGCCGCATCAGCCCGCGCGGCGCGATTCCAGAGCGGGTGGGCGGCACCGAGTACGACACCGGCTTCCTGTCGGGCTCGGCCGGTGACGCGTTCATGTTCCTGTCGCTCTACCGTCAGACGCACGCGCCGCGGTGGCTCGCGGACGCAGAGCGGCTGCTCACCTGGGTGCGAAGCGTGGGCCGGCCGCAGCGCGACGGGATCGCCTGGCCGATCGAGATCGACCCGCGCGAGGGGGGCGACAGGGACCTCGCGACCGGCATCGAGGAAGGTGCGGCAGGCATCGGGTGGGTCGAGCTCCAGGCCTACCAGGTCACCCGCGACCCCGTCGACCTGCGGACCGCGGCCGGCGCCGGCGACTGGCTGTTCGGCAATACGCGCGACGAGCTCGGCGGCAACGCCTGGCCGGAGGACCTGGGGCGGCCGATCGTCCACACGAGCCTCGACAACGGCGCTCCCGGCATCGCCTGGTTCCTGCATGATCTCGCTCTCGTGACGCACGATCGCGACTACGAGCAAGCCGCGCACGATGCCCGTCGATGGTTGCGCGGCGTGGCCCGCACCGACGCGCGGGGCGTGTACTGGCCGGAGAACGGCGACGGGCGCCGCTGGCGCCTGACGCGCGAGCCCTCCTGGCACTGGGGCACGGCCGGGATCGTCGGCTTCCTCGCGCGCCTGCGGGGCTGGCCGATCGACATGCCCGGCGAGGAAGAGGGCTTCGGCAGCCGATGACCCAGGCCGCCACCGCCGCCGCCCGCCGGGTTCCGCTGCCGCTGACGTTCGATTTCCGGCGAGCGGCCGCATTCCTCTCACTGGCCGGCGTGACCGTCACCGGGTGCCTGCTCGCGGTCGGCGTGGCGGGCGAGGCCTCCTCCTTCGTGCCGGGCCGCAAGGGCGGCTACCCCGGCTGGCTGCACGAGCCCCTGTCCTCGCTCGACCTCGGGCTCTCGCCGCACTGGGTCGTGTTCGCGCTGCTCGCGATGTGGGTCTTCTACGGCCTCACGATCGTGTTCAGCAGGGACATCTCCGCGCGCGCCGGCCTGACCGCGATCGCCACCCTCAATCTGGCCTTTCTGCTGGGGCCGCCGCTGCTGTCGATGGACGTGTTCAGCTACATCGAGTACGGGCGGCTGGGCGCGCTTCACGGCCTGAACCCCTACGTCTACGCCCCGTCCGCCGTCCCTCAAGACGCGGCCTTCCCGTTCATCGGCTGGCACTCCCAGACCAGCGTGTACGGTCCGCTGTTCACGCTTGGCACCTACGCGACCGCGCCGCTGGGCGTGGGCGGGGCGCTGTGGGCGATGAAGGTCGTGACCGTGTCGGCCAGCCTCGGCTGCGTCGCGCTCGTGTGGAAGGCGGCCGAGCGCCTCGGGCGGCGACCGCTCGAGGCCGCGCTCTTCTTCGGGCTCAACCCCTTGCTGCTCGTCTACGCGGTGGGCGGCGTCCACAACGACGTGCTGATGCTGGCCGCCGCGCTCGGCGGAATCGTGCTGGTGCTCAGCCGCCGGGAGGCGGCGGGCGGGCTCGCCCTGGTGGCGTCCACCGCCGTCAAGGCCTCCTCCGGCGTCCTGCTCCCCTATCTCCTGATCGGCGCGCGGCGCCGCGGCCGCTACCTCGCGGGCGCACTTGCCGGGGCGGGCGGAGCGACGGCGATCTGGGCGATCGCCTTCCACGGCCAGGTGGGGCCGTTCCTCGACACGCTCCGCTGGCAGCAGAGCCACGGCTCGCTTCACAGCGTGCCGAAGGCGCTCGGCTCGTTCATCGGCCTTCCCGTCAGCAACAATGCGCTCCGCCATGTCTTCCAGGTGGTGATGGTGGCGGCCCTGGCGCTCACCCTGCGGTATGCGTGGCGTGGCGGCAACTGGGTGGTGGCGGCGGGATGGGGCACGATGACGCTGCTCGTCACGACCGCATGGCTCTTGCCCTGGTACGTCATCTGGGTACTCCCGATCGCCGCCATGACGGGCGACCGCAAGCTGCGACTCGCCACGATCGCGATGTGCGCCTTCGTGATCGGGATGCGCATTCCCTATCTGTTGGCCTGACGGACTCCCAGAGCGGCAGGCAGTAGCCGACCCACTCGGAGCGCTCGGCGCCGCGGCTCTCGTAAGGCGCTTATGATGCGCCGAACACCCGCGGTTGGGAGGCTTGGCGAAGTTGGGTCCGGGGATTCGCACATGGCTGGCCTGCGTGGTCTTGGCGCTGGCGGCGCTTGCAGCCCCGCCGCTCGTCGATGCGGCCGGCGCCCAGAGTCTTCAGCTCACCACCCAGCCGGCGCTCTACCCGGCCTTCGACCCCTCCGTCACCGACTACGTCACCCGCTGCACCGACGGCACGCCGGTCGACGTGAACGTGACCGCCCCCGACGGCACGACGGCCGACGTCGACGGCCAGGGCCCGCGCACGGGCAGCTTCGCCACCCAGCTGACGCTCAAGGGAGGCCAGGAATTCCGGATCCTGGCCACCGACACGTCGGGCTCAACGTCCTACTACGTGCGCTGCCTGCCCTCCGACTTCCCGGACTTCACCTACCAGCGCTTCGGCACCCCGGAGGCCGAGTGGTACATGGTCGCTCCGGAGATCGTGCTCGGCCCCAACTTTCCGCCCGGCAAATCGCGCAACTACATAGCCATCTTCGACGCGAACGGGGTGCCATTCTGGTGGATGAACACCGGTCGCATCATCACCGACTTCCACATGCTTCCGGACGGCAACTTCGGCTGGTCGCGCGGCGACAACACGGGCGACGAGGTGCGCAGTCTCGATGGCGCCGCGGTGAGATTGCTGACGGCGGCCGGATCGGGCACCGATCCCCATGAGTTCCTGCAGCTGCCGAACGGCAACTACCTCCTGGAGTCGCTGCGCGTGGTGACGAACCTCGAGCCGTGCGGGCGCACGGGCGTGCAGTCGCTCGACAACGGCATTCAGGAGGTCACGCCGGACGGCGCGGTCGTGTGGTCCTGGTGGGCGTCGGACCACATCCCGATGAGCGAGATTCCAACCGCCTGGTGCAACGGGATCGTCTTGATCAACGGCCAGAACGATCCTTACCACATGAATTCGATCGAGCCCGACGGCAACAACGGGTACGTGATCTCATTCCGGCATCTGGACGCGATCTACCGGATCGACCAATCCGACGGGAGCATCTCGTGGAAGATCGGCGGCGTCCCCCGGCCCGAGAGCCTCACGGTCCTGAACGACCCGGTCTTTTCGGCCGGCGACACATTCCGTGGTCAGCACGACGCGCGCGTCCTGAGCGACGGCACCGTGTCGCTGCACGACAACGGGTTCCACCAGGACTCCCAGCGCCCGCCGCGCGCGGTCCGCTACGCGCTCGACCTCGGCGCGAGAACCGCGACCCTCGTCGAGGAGAAGGACGACCCCGGCACGGTTCCGAGCGCGCTCTGCTGCGGCAACGCGCGCAAGCTGCCGGGCGGCGACTGGGTCATATCCTGGGGCAGCTCGGCGCTCATCACCGAGCTGTCGCCGGTCGGCAGCCGCGTCTTCAGCCTGACCTTCGACGGCGGCGTGTTCACGTATCGCGCGCAGCCCGTGCTCGCCGGCGTCCTCAGCCGGAGCGCGCTGCGGGACGGGATGGACGCGCAACACCCGCGGGGCTTCGTCCGGCCCAGGGGCAGCATCGCGGAGCGGTTCCCGCTGGTTCCGGCCGCTCGGCAATGCTCCTCGCCGGACCTGAGCCACGGCGCGCCGCTCTCGTTCGGCTCGTGCAGCTCACCCGCCGGCGCGTCCAGCTTCCTGACGGTGGGCACGCCAGACGTCAACGGCGCGCGCGCGAACGCGACCGGCTTCGTCACGTACAGAGCCATGGTCGGCAGCTCGTCCACGCCCGACAACGAGGCGGACGTGCGCGTGGGGGCCGTCTTGAGCGACGTCCGCTGGAAGAGCGACCTCACGGACTACACGGGCCAGCTGCAGCTGCGCAACGCCGTCCGGATCACCGACCGCGACAACGGCCCGCTCCAGAACGAGGGGGCCACCGGTGTCGATACGCAGATCCCCATAACGGTCCCGTGCGTCGCCACCGCCAGCGACATGGTCGGGGGCAGCTGCTCGGTCGCCACCACCGTCGACGCGGTCATGCCCGGGGCCGTGGTGGAGGGCAAACGGGCCAATTGGGAGCTGGGGCAGGTCCAGGTCCTCGACGGCGGTCCGAGCGGGACCGCCGGTGACTCCGGAGCGACCCTGTTCGAGACCGAGGGGCTCTTCGTTCCTTGAGAGCCTAGGGCCGGTCCCTTACATCGACATGGGGATCGTCAGGCCCGGAACCTGGTCCGGGACGAACATGATGGCGACGCCGAGCAACGCCAGCACAGCGGCTGTCGCACCGGTGGGGATCACCTGCCAGGGGAGCAGTTTCTCGATCGCGATCAGCGTGGCGATCAGGACCATCCAGCCGATGCTCATCACCCCGAGCGCGAACAGGGCGCCCATCAGAGCCCAGCTGCAGCCGACGCAGAAGGCTCCCTGCTCCACTCCCATCCCCAGGGCGCCCAACGCACCCGGCCGTTGGCGCAGCAAGCGGGCGTCGCGACAGCGGTGAAGGCATCTCGCCTTGACCGGAGTCAGCTCGTAGAGGGCCGCCGCGACGACCACCCCGCCGGCGACGTACCGGCCTGCCCGGTCCCACGCCAGGAGACCAAGGTCGAGCGAACGCACCCCCTCGACCAGCACGTAGGCGAGCACGCCGAACGCCGCCCAGGGCAGCAGGTATGCGGCGGCGAACACGACGGTTCGGGCGAGCGACCGGACCTGGCCCCCGCCCGCGTCGCGCGAGTAGGCGACGGCCATGGGGGACAGCGACGGCAGCATCATCGCGGCCATCATCGTGATCCATACAACGGCAAACCAGCCGAGCCCGCCGAGGTCCGTCCCGGGGCCCATGTCCATGCCACCCATCCGGTCGGCCGTCACGGCCCAGCAGACGCCGGCGACCGCCGCCAGGACGAGCACCGGCCAGACCGCGGAGGGCGTCGGCACCGCCAGGGAACGGTTCTCGCCGGCTGCCGTGCTCATCCGGCCAGCACGCGCTCGAGGTTGTCATAGCACGTCTGCCAACCGCGCTCCTGGTCCTTGAGGCGGCCATCGGTGGGGATCGCGCTGTTGGTCATCCGCACGAACGTCCGGCCCTGTTGCTCGCTGAACTCGAGCTCGATCAGCTGCGGCTGGTCGGGGTCGCTGTCCCAGACCCAGTTGAAGACGAGCTTGTGCGGCGGCTCCACCACCGTGTACTCGCCGGTCGCCCCGGCCTCGGCTCCGTCGGAGGGATCACGCATGACGATGCGGATCCGGCCCCCGACCCGGAGGTCGACCTCGGCCGTGGGCGTCTCCCAGCCGGGCATGCCGTAGAGCCAGCGGCGCAGCACCTCTTCGCTCGTCCAGGCCTCGAAGACCCTTTCGACCGGCGCGTCGAAGGTCCGCTCGATTCGCAGCACTCGCTCGCGATGCTCGGTCATCTTCGCTCCTCGAGATAGTCGCCGACGACGTCGAAGAGGCGCTCCCAGCGCGTGCGCTGATTCTCGATCCACTCGGCCGCATCGGCGAGCGTCTCCGGCCGGAGGCCCAGCCGGTGGGTGCGCCCGTCGATCACCCGGGTGACCACCCCGGCCTCCTCGAGCAGCTTCAGATGGCGGGAGATGGTCGGCTTGGAGACGGCTAGGTCCCGGCTCGCCTCGCCGACGGTGGCGGCCCCGGCGCTGAGCCGCTCGACGATCTCGCGGCGGATCGGATGGGCGAGCGCTGTGAAAGTATCGTTAGCCATTGTGCTAACTATATATTGTGTCGGCCGGCGGAAGACAAAGGAGAGCCCGATGTCCGAGCACACGGTAGGAACGCTAGATCAATGGCTGTCAGCTCGCAGGGAGCTGCTCGATGCCGAGAAGGAGTACATGCGTCAGGGCGATGAGCTCGCGCGCCGGCGCCAGGAGCTGCCCTGGGTGCCGGTCGAGACCGAGTACACCTTCGAGACGGAGCAGGGCCCGAAGACGCTCGCCGACCTCTTCGACGGTCGCTCACAGCTGCTCGTGTATCACTTCATGTTCGGCTTCGGGTTCCGCGTCGACGAGCAGAACCCCGGCTGCACCGGCTGCTCGTTCGTCGCCGACCACTTCGACGGCGTCATCCCCCACCTCAACGGCCACGACGTGACCCTGGTCAGCGAGTCGATCGCGCCGCTGGAGAGGCTGCAGGCGTATGCGGCACGGATGGGCTGGCAGTTCCCCTGGGTCTCATCCCTCGGCAGCGACTTCAAGTACGACTTCGGGGCGGCGTTCACCGACGACCAGCAGCGGAACGGAGCCGACTACAACTTCAAGCACGTCGACGAGGTGTCGCCGCAGCGCGAGGGGATGAGCGCGTTCGTACTGCAAGACGGAACGGTCCATCACACCTACTCGACTTACGCACGCGGCGTCGAGCAGCTGATGGGCACCTTCAGGTACCTGGACGTGGCGCCGTTCGGCCGCAACGAGGACCCCCAGCACCCCGCGGCCTGGTGGCACCGTCACGATGAATACGAGACTAGACAGGAGGAGGCGCGTCGATGACCGAGCACAGGATTGGAACTCAAGAGGAATGGCAGGCCGAACGCGAGGCGCTGCTCAAGGAGGAGAAGGAGCTCACGCGCCGCAACGACGAGCTCGCCCGGAAGCGGGGGGAGCTCCCCTGGGTGCCGGTCGAGAAGGAGTACAGCTTCGAGACCGCCGACGGGACCAAGTCACTGGCCGAGCTCTTCGACGGACGCTCGCAGCTGCTCATCTACCACTTCATGTTCGGCGAGGCCTACGAGGCCGGCTGCACCGTCTGCTCCTCGATCGCCGACACGCTCGACCCGCAGGTCGCCCACCTGAAGGCGCGCGACGTGACGCTGATCTGCTCCTCGCGCGCTCCGCTCGCGAAGCTGCTCGCCTACAGGGATCGGATGGGCTGGGGTTTCAACTGGGTCTCCACGGCCGGCAGCGACTTTCACCGCGACCTCGGCTTTGCGCACACGGCGGAGGAGCTGAAGCCGTTCCTGGAGGGCGAGATCCCCCCCGTCGTCAAGGAGATGGCCGAGCGCTCCGGCACCGACCCCGCCGGATACGTTTCGGAGGGCCCCGGCCTGAGCGCCTACGCCCTCTCGAACGGGACCGTCTACAGGACCTACGTCACCACAGCGCGCGGCCTCGAGCTCGCGATGGCCTACTACGGGCTGCTGGACCGGGCGCCGATGGGGCGCAACGAAAAAGGCGAGGAGACGTTCTGGCTCCGGCGCCACGACGAGTACGGGACCGCGTAGTCCTCAGCCGAGCTTCGGCGAGCGCCACTCGACCAGCAGGCGCTTCATCAGGTCGTCGCCGAGCGCGGCGATCTGGATCCGCACCTGCTCGAGCGAGTCGCGATCGCGCAATGTGACGGTGTCGTCCTCCATCGTCTGGCCATCGACCGTCACGCCCCACGGCGTGCCGATTTCGTCCTGGCGGCGGTAGCGGCGGCCGATCGACCCGCCCTCGTCGAACTCGGCCGGCATCAGCTCCCGTAGCTCCTCATATATGGAGTGAGCCTTCTCGGGCATGCCGTCACGCGACACCAGCGGCAGCACCGCCACCTTCACCGGCGCCAGCCTCGGATGCAGGCGCAGCACGGTGCGCTTGCGGCCCGCGACCTCCTCCTCGTCGTAAGCGTCGACCATGAACGCGAGCGTGGCGCGGTCCGCGCCCGCCGAGGGCTCGATCACGTACGGGACATAGCGCTGCTCGGTGGCCGGGTCGAAATACGAGAGGTCCTCGCCGGAGTACTCGGAGTGCTGCCTGAGGTCGAAGTCGGTGCGGTTCGCGATCCCCTCGAGCTCCGACCATCCCATCGGGAACAGGTACTCGACGTCGCTGGTCGCGGCGGAGTAGTGCGAGAGCTCGTCCTCGTCGTGGTCGCGCAGCCTGAGGTGATCGGGGCGGATGCCGAGGTTCTTGTACCAGGACAAGCGCTCGTCCTTCCAGCGCCGGTGCCACTCCTCCGCCTCCGCCGGAGGGACGAAGAACTCGATCTCCATCTGCTCGAACTCGCGCGTGCGAAAGATGAAGTTCCCGGGCGTGATCTCGTTCCGGAACGCCTTGCCGATCTGGGCGATGCCGAACGGCGGCTTGCGCCGCGAGAACTGGAGCACGTTCTTGAAGTTGACGAAGATCCCCTGGGCGGTCTCGGGCCGCAGGAAGATGCGCGCGGCGTCGTCGCGCACCGGTCCCATGAACGTCTCGAACATGAGGTTGAACTCGCGTGCCTCGCCCAGCTCGCCCCCGCATTCGGGGCAGCGGAGCTCTCCGTTCTCGCCCGGCTCGAGGTGATCGGCCCGCCAGCGCTTCTTGCACTTGCCGAGGCACTGCACCAGCGGGTCGGTGAAGCCGGCCACGTGGCCGGAGGCCTCCCAGGTGCGCGGGTGCATGAGGATCGCGGCGTCGAGCGCGACCATGTCGTCGCGCTCCTGGATCACGGCGCGCCACCACTCGCCCTTCACGTTGTTCTTCAGGAGCACGCCGTAGTGGCCGTAGTCGTAGGTCGAAGCGAGGCCGCCGTAGATCTCGGACGACTGGAAGATGAAGCCGCGCCGCTTGCAAAGAGCGACGATTTTCTCCATCGTCACCAAATCGGCGGTTTCCAAGGAGGTTGCAGGATTTGAAGTCACAAGCGTTACGTTCGATGGACTAATGCGCGGTAATCAGGACCGGAAGCCCGTCTCGCGGGTGTCCGGTATGAGTCCTAGGCTACTCACCGCTCCACGTGAACGAGCGGCAACGGACAGCCAGGGCAAGACTGAGATTGATCGTGGCACACGCACCGAGACACGACCCACCCGCCCCGCCCGATGACGAAGGCGCGCTGGCGGGCCTGCGCGATGTACCGGCTCTGCCGCTGCGCGTCGGCCGTCACGTAACCGCCTGGCTCCTGTGGCACACCGCGCGTGTGTCCCTGCTGGAGGACGCGCCGCCGCCGGCCGAGTTCGACCGCACCGCACGCGTCTGAGCGATACCGCCGGCCGGGAGCCGCGGAGGCGCTCCATATAATCGGCCCCGAGGATCGATCGGGGTTCTGCCACCTTGCCCATTTACGAATACCGCTGCACGAACGGCCACACCTTCGAGGTCATGCAGAGCATGGCCGATGATCCGGTGGCCGTCTGCGAGGTGTGCGGCGCGCCCGTCGAGCGGGTCTTCCACCCCGTCGCGGTCCACTTCAAAGGCTCCGGGTTCTACAGCACCGACTACGGCCGCAATCGCAGCGGCGCTTCCACGGACTCGGGCTCGAAGGACGAGTCGAAGACCGACTCAAAGACCGAGGCCCAACCAAAGGCCGCGGGCTCGAAGTCGGAAAGCAGCAGCTCCGGCTCCGAGTCCGGCTCCTCCTCCAGCGACTAAGCCGGGCTCAGCGGGACCGCGGGGCGAGCGCCGGGCGTCTCGCCTTTCGGCGTACCTCCCGGAAATACACCCGGCGCGTTGCCCTGCGGCCGCTCGAACCGGCCGCGCCCCTCCCAGTGCGGAGGGCCACCGGGGCCACCGAAGGGCGGCGGTCCGGTCCGGAACTTGCCCAGGTCCTTCAGCTTGCCGCGGATCTGATCCGCTTGCGCGCTCGTGATCTTCTTGTCGTCGACGGCCTTCTGGATGATCGGGTCGGCGATCGCCGGCGTCTGCTTGGCAGCGGCGGCAAACGCGTCGTGCACGACCTTCCGCACGTTCGCGTCGCTCAGCAGGGTGCGAATTCCCGCGTCGGGACGCCGGCCGTCCGCGATCGCCTGCGCGGCGGCCCGCAGCTGATCGGCCTGCGCCCCCGTGATGTCGCCCGCGTCCTCGGCCTTCTTGATGATCGGGCCGGCGATCGCGGGTGCCTGCTTCTCGACCGCGCGGTGGATGTCGTCGAGCACGGTCGCCACGTCCTTGTCGAAGCGGCCGAGACCCGGCGGGCCGAACGGGCCGCGGTGGCCCGGGAAGAAGCCCGGTCCGTCGGGGCCGCCCGGGCCGAAGCCCGGTCCCATGCCGAATCGCGGCGCGTTCTTCAGGTGGCTGCGGATGTCATCCGCCTGCGCGCTCGTGATCTTCTTGTCGTCGACGGCCTTCTGGATGATCGGCTCCGCGATGCCCGGCGCCCGCTGCGCCGTGGCCTTGAAGATGTCCTGAAGAACGGCGCGCACGGCGCTGTCGCCAAACAGCGCGCGCGGGTCCTGCGCGGGCGGCTTCTCGTCGGCGCGCGCCTGCACGAGGGCACGAAGCTGATCCGCTTGCGCGCTCGTGATCTTCTTGTCGTCGAGTGCCTTCTGGATGATCGGGTCGGCGATCGACGGCGCCTTCTGCTCGACCGCGTCGTGGATCTGCCGCAGGACGTCGGCGACGTCGGAGTCAAACTTGAACCCGGGAGGCCCGAAGGCACCGTGGACGCGAAGCCCCTGTTCGGTGGAGCTGCCGCCCGAGCCGCCCGAGCCGCCGGCCGCGAGTGACAGGCCCGCGACGGTCAGCGCCGCACTCAGCGCCGCGAAGATGATCAGCTTTGCCTTCTCTCGCAAGGGAACCTCCGTGTTGGGTTCCACAAGGGAACCGGACTCCGGTTAGGAGTCTCTAATGCGAACGTAAGAAGACTCGAAGAATTGCGTCGCGGGCGGACCGGCGTGTGTCACAACATTCCACCCGCACTTGACCACGCTATAGGGGGTCAACTACAGGTTGATTCTCTCGGCCGCTCCCGCGTCAGGCGAGCTCGATGTCGTACCGCGACGAGATCTCCGCGGCGACGGCCGGGTCGAGCGGCCCTTCGCCCGCCGCAGCGGCCAGCTCTCTGAAGTACTGCTCGAAGCCAGCGGGCGAGACGAGGCCGAGAAAGCGCGCGGGCTTGTCGCCGGTGTTGGCGAACGTGTGCACGGTCCCCGGCGGCACGAGCACGAAAGAGCCGGGACCCGCCTCGATCGTGCGGTCCTCGAGCGTGAACGTGAGCGTCCCCTCGAGCACGAAGAAGATGTCTGTGATCTGCCGGTGGCGGTGTCGCGATCAGCCAGCAGTAACTGTTGCACTTCCTCGAGGAAGTGGGCCTTGCGCTCGCCCCCTCGCGGCGTTAGGGTCGGCGCGGATTCGCACGAAGGGGGCAGGATGCGCAGGACCGCGCGCACCCGCAGCTGCGTGGTCGCAATCGGCATCGCCGTGCCGCTGACGGCGCTCGCCGCTGCATGGGGGCCGGCAGTCGCCCATGCCACGACGCTACCGCCGGACTTCAGGGAGTCCACGGTTGTGGCGCCGCTCGCGCAGGCGACCTCGTTCAAGTTCGCGCCGGACGGGCGCGTGTTCGTTGCCGAAAAGAGTGGGCTGATCAAGGTGTTCGACAGCGTCTCGGACACCACGCCGGCAACCTTCGCCGACCTCCGCACGCAGGTTCACGACTACTGGGATCGCGGCCTGCTCGGGCTGGTGCTCGACCCGAGCTTCCCGGCGAAGCCCTACGTGTACGTCTATTACGTGTACAACGCGGCGATCGGAGGCACGGCGCCGCGCTGGCCGACGATCGACGGCACCTCCGACGACTGCCCGACGCCACCGGGCCCGACCGACAACGGCTGCGTGGTGAGCGGGCGCGTCTCGCGCCTCCAGGCCGCGGGGAACGTGATGACCGGCTCGGAGAAGGTGCTGGTCGAGGACTGGTGCCAGCAGTTCCCGAGCCACTCCGGCGGTGGGATGGGCTTCGGCGCCGACGGCGCGCTCTATGTCTCCGGCGGCGAGGGCGCGGCCTTCAACAAGACCGACTGGGGACAGTACGGAGACCCGCTGAACCCGTGCGGGGATCCGCCGGGCGGCGTGGGGGCCACGCTTTCGCCGCCCACCACCGAAGGCGGGCGGCTGCGCGCGCAGGACCTTCGCACGAGTGGCGACCCGGTCGGGCTGAGCGGCTCGCTGATCCGAATCGACCCCAATACGGGCGCGGGCCTCCCCGACAACCCGCTTGCTTCGAGCTCCGACGCGAACGCGCGGCGGATCCTCGCGTACGGATTGCGCAATCCCTTCCGCCTCGCGATCCGGCCGGAGACGAACGACGTGTTCGTGGCCGACGTGGGCGAGGGCAGATGGGAGGAGGTCGACCGCGTCGCCGATTTCCGGGCGCCCGTCGAGAACTTCGGCTGGCCCTGCTACCAGGGCGGCGCCGACAGCTCGGGCGCCTTCGTGCCGGTCGTGAACCCGAGCTTCGACTCGCTTAACGTGAACATCTGCGAGGACCTCTACCGCGAGCCGGGCGGATCGGCCGCTCCCTACTTCGCCTACGCCCACGACGTCCCGATCGTCTCGGATGAGAACTGCACGACGGGCGCCGGCAACTCGATCACCGGGATCGCGTTCGCGCCCCCCGGCACCGGCTACCCGGCCCCGTACCGGGACGCAATGTTCTTCTCCGACTATGCCCGCAACTGCATTTGGGTGATGTACGCCGGGACGAACGGTCTCCCGGACCCGTCGCGCGTGCAGCTGTTCGCGCGCGATGCGCTCGACGGAGTCGATCTGGAGATCGGACCGGGCGGCGACCTCTTCTACCTCGACTACGGCTCCCCCTCGTACATCAAGCGGATCTCGTACGCGGGGACGGGGAACCGTGCTCCGGTCGCGGTGGCGAGCGCGAATCCGACCAACGGTGTGGCGCCGCTCACCGTGTCGTTCGACGCCAGCGGCTCGAGCGACCCCGACGGCAACGCGCTCACCTACGCTTGGGACCTCGACGGAGACGGCGCGTTTGACGATTCGACTGCTCAGAAGCCGTCCTTCACGTACACCCAGGCCGGGACCTACACGGCCCAGCTCAAGGTGACCGACACGAGCGGCGCGTCGGACACGGCCACCATCGTGATCAGCGCCGGGAATACCCCGCCGGCGCCGAAGATCGACTATCCGATCTCGTCGATGACCTGGTCCGTCGGCCAGCGCTTCACCTTCTCCGGATCGGCCGGCGACCAGCAGGACGGCGCCCTCCCGGCGACGTCGCTGTCCTGGTCGCTGACGCTGCACCACTGCAGCGCCACCGGCTGCCACCTCCATCCGCTCCAGGACTTCTCCGGCACGGCGAGTGGGTCGTTCACGGCGCCCGACCACGAGTGGCCATCGAAGCTCGAGCTGACGCTGACCGCGACCGACTCCGGCGGGCTCCAGGCGACCAAGACGGTCCTGCTCGAGCCGCGCACAACCGTGCTCGTGTTCGACTCGAGCCCCAGGGGAATGCAGGTGACGGTCGGAAGCGATCAGGCGACGACGCCCTTCGCGCGGACGGTGATAGTCGGCTCGACCAACTCCGTCACCGCGCCTGCGCAGACCAAGGACGGCGCTCCGTACGCCTTTTCGTCGTGGTCGGACGGCGGCGCGCAGAGTCACGACGTGGTGGCCGGCGTCCAGCCGCGGACGTACACCGCCGCCTTCGCGCCGGACACGACCGGAGGCCCAAAAACGCTGACGTTCGGCGCCCAGGCGGACGCGCGCGTCGAGGAGGCCAATCCAGCCTTGAATTTCGGCACCTCGACGCGCCTGCGCTCTGAGGGCGGGAGCGATCCGGACATGGACAGCCACCTGCGGTTCCAGGTGTCGGGAGTGACCGGCGCTGTTACGAACGCGAAGGTACGGCTCTGGGTCACCGACGGGAGCGTCAACGGGCCGGCCGTCTACTCGACTGGGAACGCCTGGTCAGAGGCAGGGGTCACATGGGACAACGCCCCGTTCGTCTCGAGCGGCCCGACCGACGACAAGGCCGCGATCGATCCCGGCACCTGGGTCGACTACGACGTGACGTCCCTCATAGCGGGTGACGGCCCCGCCAACTTCGTGCTCGCCTCCGACTCGAGCGACGGAGTCGACTTCAGCTCTCGCGAAGCGACGGATGCCAGCCACAGGCCCGAGCTGCTGGTGACCTTCGGCCCAAGCTCCGGCGACTTCGTGCCGCCCAACGCGCCGGGCGCCCTTGCCGCGGCCACTCCGAGCGGGAACGTGGTCGACCTAGCCTGGACAGCGGCCACCGACAACGTCGGCGTGACCGGTTACCGGGTCTATCGCGGCGGGTCGCTGATCGCGACCACCGGCCCGGCGACGACCTACTCGGACACGAGCGCGGTCCCAGGCACGACCTACGGCTACCAGGTCACGGCGCTTGACGCCGCAGGCCACGAGTCCCCGCCGAGCAACACCGTGACCGTCGCCACGCCGCACACGACCGCGCTGAGAATCCGGCCGGATGCCGACGCGCGCGTGGAGGAGGCCAACAGCGCAACTAACTTTGGGACTTCGATACGACTTCGCGTCGAGGGTGGCACGGACCCCGCTATCGAGAGCTACCTGCGGTACCGCGTCTCCGGCGTGACCGCGCCGCTGCAGAGCGCCAAGTTGAGGCTCTGGGTGACGGAGGCGACGGTCAACGGGCCGGCCGCTTACACGACGCCGGACAACTCCTGGCTCGAGACTCAGATCACGTGGGCCAACCGGCCGGCGCGCACCACCACGCCCACGGACGACAAGGGCGCGATCACGGCCGGCACCTGGGTCCAGTACGACGTGAAGCCGCTGATGGCGGCGGACGGCACCTATAGCTTCGTGCTCGCGACGGGCTCACCCGACGCGGTCAACTTCGCCTCCCGCGACAGCGGGGACCTCTCGCAGCGGCCGGAGCTCGCGCTCGTCTTTGGGAATCCCTGAGAGCGCTCAGCCGGCCAGGAACTGCTGCACTTCCGCCTGCTTCTCGGCGTCCGAGACCTGGAGCGGGTTCGAGCCCGGGTTGATCGGGGTGAGGATGCGGGGCTTCAGGCTGCCGCCCGTCTGCATGTCCCAGTAGAGCTCCATCAGGTCGAGGCCGCCCATGTCGGACGTGATCGCCTGGGGCGCCCGCCACGCGACGAACGGCCAGCGGGGGAACGTGAGGGGATTCACGAGCCGCCCCTTCACGGCCTCCAGGAACTGCTGCTGGCGCTTCGCGCGGGTGAGGTCGGACTGCGAGGGGTCGCACCGGTTCTTGCGGATCCGCACGACGTCGAGGGCCTGCTGGCCGTTGAGGTGGTGCTCGCCGCGCCGGAAGTGCACGGTGCGGCCCTCGAACCGCGAGACGATGCACTTGCCGAAGGTCATGTTGACGCCGCCGAGCGCGTCCACGAACTTCGGGAAGCCATTGAAATTGATCTCGACCACGTGGTTGATCTCGATGCCGAGCCACTGCTTGAGGGTGTCGATCATGAGCGACGGGCCACCGATCGCGTACGCCGCGTTGATCTTGCTCGGCCCCACGTGCGGGATGTTCACGAGCGTGTCGCGGGGGATCGACAGGCGCGCGGCCTTGCCGCCGCCGTAGCGCATCAGCATGATCGTGTCCGCCCGGCCGCGATCCTTCTCGCCGGCCCGCTTGTCAGAGCCCAGCAGCAGGATGTTGTTAGGGCTCGTGAGGAGGCTGCCGGACTTGTCGAGCGAGGCGCGCGTCGCATCGGAGACCTTCTGGGACTGGACGTGAGCGCTGATGAGGAACAGCACCAAGCTCAGGAGCGTCCAGAAGACGACGAAGCCGGCGATCCCGAGCAGCACCCGCTTCCACGTGAGACGGCGCCACCAGGGCTCGTGCGGCTCGGTGGGGAGCCGCGGCGGGACCTCGTGGGGCCGCGGCTCGACCGCCGGCCGGTCGGCGGTCGCCACCCCGGCCCGGCTCCCGGGCCCTTGGGGCTCCCGGTCGCGCTCCAGCGGGCGGAAGCGCGCGCTCTCACGCCGGTTGAGCAGGCGCGACAGCAGGCCCGGGCGGGCGCGATAGACGCGGTAGTCAGGCTTTTCGGAGGACATGGGAAGCCGTCGGGGAGCGGCGAACACCCGTGGTGTCCGCTCCAATTTATAGTGGCCCAATGGCCGGTCGACAGACACCACCAAGGCTACGCAAGGTGATCGGCGTCGATCTCGGGGGCACGAAGCTGCTCGGCGGGGTGGTCGACGAGCACCTCGAGGTGCACGCGCGCGTGCTGCGCGAGGTGCACGGTTTCAAGCAGGCGGACGTGATCGAGACGGCCGTTTCCGCGGTCAAGGAGCTGCGCGACTCGGTCCCCGACGTGGAGGCGGTGGGCTTCGGGATCCCATGCCTGATCGACCAGACGACCGGCATCGCGGTGATCGCGGTCAACCTCGACCTCCAGGACGTGCCGTTCCGGGACATCATGACCGAGCGGCTGGGACTGCCCGTGTTCATGGACAACGACGGCAACGTGGCCACTCTGGTGGAGACGCGCTTCGGCGCAGCCCGTGGCGCCAGCGACGTGGTCGGCCTCACGATCGGGACGGGCATCGGCGGAGGGTTGGTGCTGAACGACCGGCTCTATCGCGGCCACTGGGGCGCGGGCGCCGAGCTCGGCCACATGGTCGTGGACGAGGACGGGCCGCGTTGCCAGGGGAACTGCCCCAACCGGGGCTGCCTGGAGGCCGTCGCGTCCGGGACGGCGCTCGGCCGCGAGGGCATGATCGCGGCCGAGGAGGAGCCCGAGTCGGAGCTCGGGCAGGCGCTGTCGGGCGACCAGAAGATCACCGGCGCGCTCGTCACCACCCTTGCGCTCGGCGGCGACGAGGTTTCGCGGATGGTGATCGGCCACGTTGGGCGGCAGCTCGGCGTCGGCCTGTCCAGCATCTGCAACATCTTCAACCCCGAGGTGATCGTGATCGGCGGGGGCGCGATGGCCGCCGGCGACCTCCTGCTGGAGCCCGCGCGCGAAGAGCTGCGGGCGCGGGGGCTGCCGCCAAGCCGCGACCAGGTCCGCGTGGTGCCGGCCAAGTTCGGGCCCGAGGCGGGCATGCTGGGCGCGGCCGTGATGGCATTCGACGAGCTCCACCTCGCCGCCGAGGCGGCGTAGGCCATTTCGATGGCGGGGCGGCTGGTCGTCTGCCCGACGCCGATCGGAAACCTCGAGGACGTCACGTTGCGCGTGCTGCGCGTGCTCGCGGAGGCCGACGCGATCGCCTGCGAGGACACACGGCGGACGCGCAAGCTGCTCGGGCGACACGGGATCAGTGGCCCGTCGCTGGTGAGCTACCACGGGCACAACGAGCGCCGGCGCGGGCGAGAGCTGGTGGCGCGCATGCGCCGCGGCGACGTGGTGGCACTCGTCAGCGATGCCGGAACGCCCGGCCTGTCCGACCCGGGCGCGGTGGTGATCGGCGCGTGCCTGGAGGCGGGCGTGCCGGTCGAGGTGCTGCCGGGACCGTCCGCCGCGGTGACGGCGCTGGTCGCGTCGGGGCTGCCGGCCGAGCGGTGGCGGTTCACCGGCTTCCTGCCGCGGCGGGAGGGCGAGCTGCGGCGCGCGCTCGAGGCCGGCGCGAGCGAGACGCTCGTCGCCTACGAATCTCCGCGCCGATTGGGCGCGACGCTGCGGGTGCTCGCCGAGCTCGACCCGGCGCGCCCCGCGGCCGTTTGCCGAGAGCTCACGAAGCTGCACGAGGAGGTGGTCCGTGGCCGCGCCGCTGAGCTCGCGGAGCGCTTCGCGGAGGCGACGCGCGGGGAGGTTGTGCTGGTGGTCGGGCCCGCGGCCGGCGAGGAGCCCAAGGCGGACCCGGTTGCGGCACGGGAGGCGGTCGAGCGGCTGGTGGAGGCGGGCGCCAAGCGCCGCGCCGCGGCGGCGGTCGTGGCCTCGCTCACCGGCGTGCCGGCCAACAAGCTCTACGGGCGGTAGCTGTCGCGCGTACGGAACAACTTCGCGTCGTTCCGCGCGCAGCCGTAACGGGGCGGCCACATGCACCACAAATCGAGCCCGCGTGCTCCGATCGCGACTGTACGGTCGGACGGCATTCGCAAATCGACCGCAAGGAGGCTTCATGAGCACACGCGCGAGGAAGGCAAGAGGGGCGGCGATCTCGGTGGCGCTGGGCGTGCTGCTCGTGGCGCTGATGACCGGCGAGGCGCGTGGCTCGCCCGGGTGGAGCTGGCCGGTCAAAGGCCCCGTTCTCACCCGTTACTCGAACGACGAGTCGAACCCTTATGCGGCCGGTGCGCACCGCGGGATCGACATCGCGGCGCCGGTCGGGACGGACGTCCACACCACGCGCGCGGGCGAGGTTACTTACGCCGGCCCGCTCGGCTACTCGGGCCTCACGGTCGCGGTCCGCACCCGCGACGGGTACGCGACGAGCTACCTCCACCTCTCGGCGATCGCGGTGCGGCGCGGCGAGTCCGTGGCCGGCGGCGCGCGGCTCGGCGCGGTCGGGACCACGGGCCGGCGCTCGGCACTCGCGCCGCACCTCCATTTCGGTGTGCGGCTCGCACGCGAGGAACACCACTACATCGACCCGCTCACGCTGCTGCCACCACCCGCGGGCGCGACGCGGGCGGTCCCGGCGGCACCGGCGCCCGCCGTCGCTCCCGCCGTCTCGCACCCTGCGCCCGTGCGCGCCGCGAGGCCGCCGGCGCGCTCACCCGTGCCGCAGCTCCAGCCCGCCCTGCCCGACCGGGGAAGGCCACTCGCGCTCGCCGGCCTCGCCCTGCTCGTACTCGCGCTGCTCGGACGAGGCGCGCTCGACCGAGCGAATGCCGCGAACCGTGCCCTGTCCGCGCGGGCTCATGCGGCGATCCACCGGGCCGCCGACGCCCTTCGAACGACACCGCGCGGCGTAGCGCTCAGTCCAGGATCGCCTCGGCCTCGATCTCGACGTGAAAGCGCGGGTCGAGCAGACCGCTGATGACGACCATGGTCGAGACCGGGCGCACGATGATCTCGAGGCAGCGCCGCGCCTGCGCGCCGGGGTCGGGGTCGCATGAGCCGTCGGGCCAGATCGGCGCGGTACCCGACACCAGCACGCGGTCACCGACGCGAATCGCGCGGCAGTAGCCGAAGCTGTCCTCCCACGGTGAGCCGGAGGCGATCCGCCGCCGCTCGCTCACGAAGCGGCGCCCTCGTCCGAGGGGGGGTGTGCCGCCAGCGCGGCGTCGCGGCTCTCGAAGACCTCGATCCGTGTGGCTCGGCCCTCTTCGTTGAAGGACCACACCTGTGCGTGGTGGCGCTCGATCGGTACGCCGCTGCCCTTGCCCCGGGCGCGATCGTGCACGGTCACGATGACGCGGTCGCCCAGATCAAGCACATCCAGCGCATCGGCTTCGTACCCGTCGAAGTCGTGGAGCCAGTCGCGGAAGAACTCCTCGACCCCGTCGACGCCGCGGTAGGACTCCTTTCCCAGCCAGCCCGGATAACCCTCCATGTTCCATTCCACATCCGAGTCGTACACGGCCACCACAGACTGGCGGTCGCGCTCGCGGAAGGCCCTATACACCTCCAGCACCGTCTCCACGTTCCGCTGCGACATGCCGTCTTTATAGTCACCTGACCCGTGGCCTACTACATCACCACCCCCATTTACTACGTGAACGCGCAGCCTCACCTCGGCCACGCGTACACGACGATCGCCGCCGACGTGCTCGCGCGCCACATGCGCCAGCGCGGCGAGGACGTCTTCTTCCTCACGGGTACGGACGAGCACGGCGAGCCCGTCGCGCAGGTGGCCGAGCGCGAGGGGATCTCACCCCGCGAGCTCGCGGACCGCAACGTCGTCCACTTCAAGCAGATGGTCGAGCGGCTCGGCCTCTCGAACGACTTCTTCATCCGCACGACCGATCCCGAGCACGAGGCCGAGGTCCAGCGCTTCATGCAGCGGATCTACGACAACGGCCACATCTACGAGGGGGTCTACGAAGGCTGGTACTGCCCGTACTGCGCGGACTTCAAGACCGAGCAGGAGATGATCGACGGCAACCGCTGCGCGATCCACAAGGTCGTGATCGAGAAGGTCCGCGAGCAGAACTGGTTCTTCCGGCTCTCCGGATTCCAGGAGGCGCTCGAGCGTCTGTACGCCGAGCAGCCGGACTGGGTGATGCCGCGGATCCGCTACAACGAGGCGCTCTCGTTCATCAAGGGCGGCCTCGAGGACGTCTCGGTCAGCAGACCGAACCTGAAGTGGGGCGTCCCCGTCCCGTGGGACACGGACCAGGTGTTCTACGTCTGGTTCGACGCGCTCCTCAACTACTGGACCGCGCTGAAGTACGCGCGCGACGAGGACCTCACCGAGCGCTTCTGGCCCCCGTCGATGCAGCTGATCGGCAAGGACATCCTCAAGTTCCACGCCGTCTTCTGGCCCGCGATGCTGATGGCGGGCGGCGTCGAGCTGCCGCGGCACCTGTTCATCCACGGATACCTGCTGATGCAGGGAGAGAAGATGTCGAAGACGCTCGGCAACGTGCTCGACCCGTTCCAGGTGATCGACATGTACGGGACCGATGCGCTGCGCTACTACTGCTTCCGCGAGGTCAGCTTCGGGCAGGACGGCTCGATCTCGACGGAGGGATTCGAAGCGCGCTACACGACCGAGCTCGCGAACGAGTACGGCAACCTCGCGAGCCGCACGCTCGCGATGATCGCGCGCTACCGCGACGGGCGCGTGCCCGACGGGCAGGCGCCGGCCGCGCTCGCGGCTGACTTCGAGGGCCTCGCCGATGCCGTCCGCGAGCGGCTCGATCGCGCCGAGCTGACGCTCGCGTTGGACGAGATCTGGTCCCGCGTGCGCCGCCTCAACCGGTACGTCGAAGAGGAGGCGCCGTGGAACCTCGCGAAGGACGAGGCGCAGGCGGCGCGGCTCGACGAGGTGTTGTACGGCCTCGCGGAAGGCCTGCGGGTGGTGACGGTCCTGCTGCATCCCTACGTGCCCGAGGCGACCACGCGACTACTGGAGGCGCTGGGGCAGGGCACCGGCGAGCCGCCCACGCTCGCCGACGTGGCGCTGGGCGCAAGGCCCGGCGGCGCGGAGATCTCGAAGCTCGCGCCCCTCTTCCCGAAGATCGAGCCGGTCACGGCCGCATAGTTGACGCCGCGCCAGCTGGCCATGTTCGGAGCGCTCTCCGCGATCTGGGGAGGCTCTTATCTCTTGATCAAGATCGCGCTCGACGGCTTCGAGGCCTCGATGATCGTGTGGGCGCGGGTCACGCTCGCGGCGGTGATCCTCTACTTCGCGGTCCATGCGCGCGCCGACCGGCGCCGCGCCTTTGGTTTCATGCGGCGCCATCCCGAGCGCATCGCGACGCTCGGCCTGCTCAGCATCGCGCTGCCGTTCATGCTGATCAGCTACGGCGAGACGCAGATCAGCTCCGGTCTGACCGGGATCCTGGTCGCGCCTGGCCCGCTGTTCGTGGCGCTGTTCGCGCCGTTCCTCGACCCGACCGAGCGCGTAGATCGCCGCGGCGCGATCGCGCTCCTGATCGGCTTCGCGGGGGTGATCGTGCTCGTCGGCGCCGACACCATCCACGATGCCGGCGAGTTCCTCGGCTCGATGGCGGTGCTGGGCGCGGCCTGCAGCTACGGCCTGGGCGCGATGTACGCGAAGAACCGCCTCTCGCACGCGGGCGTCCCGCCACTCGTGATGAGCTTCTTCTCGTGCGCGGCGGCGGCCGTCATTACGTTGCCGTTCGCGGCCGCGACGGTCGGCGACAACCATCCCGATCTCGGGGAGATTGCCGCGGTCGTGAGCCTCGGCGTGATCGGGACCGCGCTCGCGTTCGTCCTCTACTACTCGCTGATCTCGGAGATCGGAGCGGGGCGCGCGTCGCTGGTGGGGTACGCGATCCCTCCGATCGCGCTCGCGTACGGCGCGGTCCTGCTGGGCGAGCGGATCACCGCCGCCTCGATCACCGGCCTCGTCCTGATCCTGCTCGGCGTCGGGATCGCGGGCCGGCGGCGGACCGCCTCCGAGCAGCCGGTGCCACCGCCCGAACCCGCATAGGGACTCGAACCTACACTTCCCCGCATGGTCGACACCCACTGTCACCTCGATGCCTGCGATCAATCGGTCCCCGATCTCGTGTCGCACGCGCGCAAAGCGGGGGTCGATCGCATCATGGCGATCGGCATGACCGACGAGTCGTGCCGCCACGCGCTCGCGACCGCCGATCAGCACGACGAGGTGTACGCCTCCATCGGCCGGCACCCGCACGAGTCCGAGGGGTTCGACAACGCCGCCCAGGCGGAGCTCGAGACGCTGTCGCATCACGGCAAGGCGCGCGCGATCGGCGAGACAGGACTCGACTACAAGCGCGACTACTCCCCGCGTCCGGACCAGCGCCGCGCGTTCATCGCGCAGATGGAGCTGGCCCAGCAGCTCGACCGCCCGCTCGTGATCCACACGCGCTTCGCCGCCGATGACACGCTCGACCTGCTCGCGCGCCACGCCGACGGCCGGCCGGTGATCATCCACTGCTTCTCGCTGACCGACCGCGTGGAGGAGTGCGTCGAGCGCGGCTACTACTGCTCGTTTGCCGGGAACGTCACCTATCCGAAGGCGACCGACCTCCAGCGCGCGGCGGCCCAGGTGCCGGACGAGCTGCTCCTGGTCGAGACGGATGCGCCCTTTCTCTCTCCGCAGGAACGCCGCGGCAAGCCCAACGAGCCCGCGTTCGTCACGAGTACGGCGGCCTTCGTGGCGGAGCTTCGCGGGACCACCTACGAGGCGATCGAGCAGACCGTGAGCGCCAACGCGGCCCGGCTGTTCGGGTGGTGACCGGCATCGCACCGCGGTTCAGCGAGGCACGCGCGAGTCTCGAGCGCCTGTCGCGTTTCGGCATCCGCCCGAACCGCGAGCTCGGTCAGAACTTCCTGGTCGACGACAACATGCTGGACGTGATCGGGCGGCTGAGCGAGCTGCGCGAGGACGACGTCGTGCTGGAAATCGGCGGCGGCCTCGGAGTCCTGAGCGCCTACCTCGCGCCGCGCGTGGGACATCTGCACGTGGTCGAGGCCGACCGGCGCCTCGAGCCGATTCTGCAGGAGACGCTGGCCGCGCACGGGAACGCCGAGGCAACAATCGCCGACGTCATGAACGTCGACCTCGGCGGCCTCCATCCGCAACCGAACAAGGTGGTCGCGAACCTGCCTTACGGGGTCGCGGTGCCTTCCTTGCTGAAGACGATCGAGGAGCTGCCGGCGACGAGCTTCTGGTGCGTGATGGTGCAGCGTGAGGTCGGTGAACGGCTCGCCGGGTCGCCGGGGACGAAGTCCTATGGCATCCCGTCCGTCCTGGTGCAGCTTGCGTGTGACGTGAGGATCGCCCGCTCCGTGTCGCGGAACGTGTTCCGGCCGCCGCCCCGCGTCGACTCCGCGCTGGTCGTCCTCCGGCGAACAGGTCCGGCCGCGGCGCCCGCGGTGGCGGCATTCGTTCATGCCGTGTTCGCGCACCGCCGCAAGGCGCTGCCGCGCTCGCTCGAGCTGTCCACCGGCGCGCGCGCGGACCGGGAGGCCGCGCGGACTGCGCTGATCGGCCTCGGCCACCCGGTCGACGCTCGCGCCGAGCAGCTCGCGCCCGCGGAGCTGGCCGAGCTCGCGGGGCGGGTCGAGGAGCTGCGCGCGTGAAGCTCGTAACGCGGGCGCCCGCGAAGCTCAACCTGTGCCTGTACGTGGGGGAGCGCCGGCCCGACGGCCTGCACGAGATCTACTCGCTCTTCCAGGCCGTGACACTCGCGGACATCGTCACGATGGAGCTCGCGCCCGGTGACAGCGACGAGATCGTCTGCCCCGAAGTGGAAGACGAGAATCTCGCAGCGGTTGCGCTGGCGCGCTTCCGCGAGCGATTCGCGTGGCACCGGCCGGCGGTACGGGTGACGATCTCCAAGCACATCCCGATCGCCGGCGGGCTCGGCGGAGGCTCGGCCGACGCGGGCGCGGTGCTGCGCCTGGCGACCAGAGGATCAGGGGTCCCGGCGACCATCGAGGAGCTCCAGGAGCTCGCGGTCGCGATCGGCTCCGACGTTCCGTCACAGGTCGACCCGGGGTCTCACCTGGTGATGGGCGCCGGCGAGCTGGTCGAGCGCCTGCCGAAGACCTGGCATGTGGCAGTCGTGCTCCTTACGAGCGACCATGGCCTGCATACCGGCGGCGTGTACGAGTTCCACGACCGGCTGGTCAGCGAGCGCGGGCACGCCAATGTCCGCCGGATGGAGCACGACTGCGCGTTGCTGCACGAGGCGGTGACCACATCCGGCTACAACCCGCTCGAGTTCGCGTCGCTGTTGCAGAACGATCTCGAGCCCGCGGCGCTCGAGCTCTTTCCCGAGGCACGGAACGCGCTCGCGCTGCTCCACGAGGCGGGCGCGGAAGCCGCGCATCTGAGCGGGTCTGGGCCGACCGCCTTCGGCCTGTTCGAGACCCGCGAGGCCGCCGAGGCCGCTCAGGCGGCGATCGCCCCGCGCTGGAATGGCGGAGCGATCGCGGTGCGTCAGGCGCCGAGCGACTATACGCTCGTGCGCACCTCGGACTGAGCCTCGGGCACCGGGCAGAACATCCCCTCCGAGAATCCGGACGGCCCGATCCCGAGCGCGTTGTTGAAGCGCGCGCGGAAATTCTCGATCGCGATCGCCGCGGTCAGCTCCACGATCTGGGCCTCGTCGAAGTGCTCACGCAACCGGGCGAAGAGCTCGTCCGGCACGTCGACATGCTCCTTCGTCAGCTCCTCGGCGTACTCGATCGCGACCCGCTCTTCATCCGAGAACTCCGGGCTCGTGCGGTACTCGTGGAACTCGCGCAGCTGTTTCTCGGTGGCTCCCGCCTTATGAAAAAAAACAGCCCCGATGTCGATAAAGAACTAGCAGCCGACGCGTGTGGCGACTTTGGTCGCGGGCAGGTTCTTGATGCGC
>Ga0114129_10002125_pt1 | contig 27316 bp, 21 predicted proteins | sample RhiMetdeltSRZDD1_FD_80071 | JGI IMG/M metagenome (GOLD analysis project Ga0114129, IMG submission 80071) | Populus rhizosphere microbial communities from Tennessee, USA - Rhizosphere MetaG P. deltoides SRZDD1 (version 2) (version 2) | ecosystem: Host-associated > Plants > Roots > Rhizosphere >...
ACGGTGATGCGCCGGTCGAGGAGCGCGTTGAGCGACTGCAGGCGGTAGCCGCGGGCGTAGAGCATCTCGAGGTCGCGCCTGAAATTCTCGGGGGTCCGCGTCCAGCGCTCCTCGGGATAGTCGACCTTATGGTACTCGAGGATCATCAGCCGCCCGAGCTCGTTGGGGGGCAGCGGCTCCGCCCACGCGAAGGCGGCGAAGATCAACGCGGCGGCGAGCAGCAGGACGCCGATCAAGGCGAGTCTCATCGCGCCGCCAGCGGGCTCTTCTCCCGCAATGCCGCGCGCGTGTAATCGTTGCGGGGGTTCCAGAGCATCCAGCCGCTGCCGCCCCCCTCGTCGGCGCCGCGGATCTGGTCGCGGATCTCCGTCACGCCGAAGATCCGTCGGTCGAACGCGTAGTCCTTGAAGTCCTGCAGCCAGGGCCGCACGCGCGCGGGTGTGTGGGCGGCGCGCTTGCGGATCAGCCGCACGCTCTCACGCACGACGGCGTACGAGTTCTGGACGGGATTGCGATAGCCCGGGATCCCGACGTGATAGCCGGAGGGATAGACCATGGGGCAGATGTAATCGAGGTTCGGTGCCAGCTCCTCGATCCGCTGACCGATGTCCGTGTCGTTCTCGTTGAACGCCGTATACCCGAACAGGTCGGCGGCCACGTAGGCGCCGCGCGCCCCAAGCTCCTTGCGCGCCCGCTCGAGAAACGCGGCGATGGTCGGCAAGCGCGTCTCCTTGGTGACGGGGCGGGCGTACTTGGCCGCCTGCAGCTTGCCGTCGGTGGGGAAGCGGACGTAGTCGAATTGCACCTCGTCGAAGCCGCGGTCGATCGCTTCCTTCGCGATCGCGATGTTGTAGTTCCACACCTCTTCGCGGAACGGGTCGACCCAGGCGAGGTTCTCGCGATCGATCCACGGCTTGCCCGTGCGCGTGTCCATGATGGCCAGGTCCGGCCGCCCGGTCGCGAGGATGTTGTCCTTGAACGTCACGATGCGCGCGATCGTATAGATCCCGCGGGCCTTGAGGTCGGCCATCATCGCGTCGAACTCGCGCAGCGTCGCCGGTCCCTGCGCGCCCACGGCGAGCGCCTGCTCCACGCGCGTGGGATAGATGATCCATCCCCGGTCGCCCTTGACGTCGATCACCACCGCGTTCAGCTCGGTGCGCTCGAGCATGTCGACGACGCGGCCGCGGATGCCGCGGTCACCGAAGCCGTAGTACGTCAGATAGGCGGCCTTGATGATCTGCGGCCGCATCACGATCTCAAGCGGTGTTTTGATCGGCCCCGGCTCGAGGGTCACCTTCGCGTAGCCCGGTCGTTTGACGATGACGGTCGCCTCGACGGGCGGCGTGATCGTGAACGTCCCGTCGTCGCCGACGCGCGTCTCGACGCCGCCCGCGACCACCGAGGCGCCGACGATCGGCTGGCCGTTCGGGTCGAGGACCTTGCCGCCGACCGCGCCTGACCACGTGCCACGCGGACGCTCGGGCTTCGCGGGCTGGGGCACCGCCCGCACGTCGGGCACCGCCCGCACGTCGGGCACCGCCCGCACGTCGGGGCGAACGTCGGGTGCAGGCCGCATCTCCCCGGGCCGCGATGGCTCGGGCCGCGTGTCCGGCGCGAGGCGCGCCGTGCGTAGAGGCACCAGCGGCTCGCTCGTCCTGATCGCGACCGGCGTGACCTTGACGCCCTCATGCGCGACCGGCACGTCCACGGCCGGACGAATCGCGCCGACGCCCGGCCGTTCACCGTTCGGAGGGACGACGACACCAACAACCCGTGTCGGCGAGACCGGAATGGGAGCCAGACCGAGTCGGTCCGGCGCGAGAACGCCATAGCCGCAGAGGATAGCGCTCGCGAGCAGGCCCACCGTGAAGCCGGCATCGACGAAAGTGCGGCGTGGAGCGAGGCCGGTGGGCACTTCGAACATTCGTTGCTCCGACAATAACGAAGCGACTAGGACGCGCCAAGAAAAAATTTGCGTAGCGCGTTTTACGCTCTGACAACTACCGTAATATCGCCAGGCATGACCCGTCAACTACTCGCTTGTGAAAGGTCGGAACATCGTTTTGAGGTGGTCAACGGCCTGCGTCTGCACTTCTTGCACACGGGGGCGGCGAGCGGGCCGGCGGTATGTTTCCTTCACGGCGGTGCTGCGCACGCGCACTGGTTCGATCGCGTGATTCCGGCGCTCGACGGTCGCTATCAGGTGATTGCGCTCGACCAGCGCGGCCACGGCGACAGCCAGTGGGCGTCGCCGCCGGCCTACGCCACGGCCGACTTCGCCGAGGATCTGCGCGCGTTGATAGCGCGTCTCGGCTGGGCGCGCGTGACGCTGGTCGGCCACTCGATGGGTGGTCACAACGCCATGGCGTTCGCGGCGTGGCATCCTGAGCGCACGGCGGGGCTGGTCGTCGTCGATTCCCGTCCGTACCTTCCGCCGGACCGCGTTCAGCGCATGCGGGAGCGCGGACGGCGTCCGGCCCGCGTGCACGTGTCCGAAGACGCCGCGGTCGCCGCATTCCGGTTGCTGCCGCGCGACACAATCGCCGATCCTGCGTTGCTCGAGCACGTGGCGCGCGCCGGGCTGACGCGCGCCGATGGTGGATTTCGATTCCGGTTCGATCCGGCGTGCTACGCCGACCGCAAGCCGGTGGACTGCTGGCCGCTGCTGCCGCGGGTCACCGCGCCCACGCTCGTCGTGCGCGGCGAGTATTCGCCGGTCCTGCCGCTGGAGATGGCGGCGCGAATGCTGGAGACGATTCCCGACGCCGAGCTCGTCGAGATTCCCGGCGCGTATCACCACCTGACGCTGGACGCGCCGGACGTCTTCGGCGCGGCGCTCGACCGGTTTCTCCGGCACGCTTCGTAGGGGCGGCGCCGGAGGCCGGCCGCGTCACGCGTAAAAGCGGTGACCGACGACCTGTGGGTGATCGCCAACCACACGGAGACGCCGCTCGCGAAGATCCGGCCGATCGCCGCGCATCAGGCGCGTTCGACCTTGACCGCGCAGACCTTGTACTCGGGGATCTTCGAGGACGGGTCGAAGGCGGCATTCGTGAGGAAGTTCGCCGCCGACTCGTCCAGCTTCACGAACGGCACGAAGATCGCGCCCGCCTTCACCGCTTCCGTCACGCGCGCGTAGCCGGTCAGCTCGCCGCGCCGGCTTTCCACCCGTAGCCGCGCGCCCTCGTCGACGCCGAGGCGGCGCGCGTCGCTCGGATGAATCGCGATCTCGAGTCGCGGCGCCAACTCCATCAGCCCCTGCACGCGGCGTGTGAGCGTGCCGCCGTGCCAGTGGTAGAGCAGGCGGCCGGTATTCAGCACGAATGGATAGTCGGCGTCGGGCAATTCCGCGGCGGTCTCGATCTGTCGCGCCGGGATGAAGCGGCCGCGGCCGCGCGGGAAGGACTCGGCGTAGAGGAAGCGCGTGCCGGGATGCTCGGGAGTCGGGCACGGCCACTGCAGCCCGCCTTCGCGATCGAGGCGCGCGTGCGAGAGGCCCGCGAGAAACGGGGTGAGTCGCGCCATCTCGTCGAAGATCTCCGCGGCGCCCCCGTAGTCGAACTGCCCGCCGACGTCCAGGCCGATCCGGCGCGCCACGCGCTTGGCCAGCTCCTGCGTGATCCACCAGTCCGGACGCGCCTCACCCGGAGGCGGCACGGCGGCCCGGACCCGCTGGACGCGTCGCTCGGAGTTGGTGAACGTGCCCTCCTTCTCGACGAACGCGGCCGCGGGCAGGAACACGTGGGCGCGCTCGGCGGTCTCGTGCATGAACAGGTCCTGCACGACGAGGAAGTCGAGCTGCTCGATGGCCTTCTGCGCGTGATTGAGATCGGGCTCCGAGAGCAGCGGATTTTCGCCGACGACGTACATCGCGCGCGTGTCGCCGGTGAGGCAGCCTTCGACCATCTCGGTGACGACGCGTCCGGCGCGGCCCGGCGGCCGGACGCCCCACACGCGCTCGAACTGCGCCAGCGTGTCGTCGACGTAGTGCTGATAGCCGGGCAGGTTCGTCGGAATGCACCCGGCGTCGCCGCAGCCCTGCACGTTGTTCTGGCCGCGCAGCGGCGAGATGCCGCTGCCCGCGAAGCCCATCTGGCCTGCGACGAGCGACAGATTCAGCAGCGCGTGGGCGTTGTGAATGCCGTTGACGTGCTGGGTGATGCCCATGCCCCACACGAGGCACGACCCCGAAAACGGCGGCTTCGCGTACCAGCGTGCCGCCTGCGCGATGTCGCGCGCGGGCACGCCGGTGACGCGCTCGGCGTAGTCGAGCGTGTAGGTTTCGAGGGCGCCGCGCCATGCGTGGTACCCCTCGGTGCGCTCCCGAATGAAGCGCTCGTCGGCCAGACCCTCGTCGACGATGACGCGCGCCATCGCGTTGAAGAGCGCGACGTCGGTGCCGGGCCGCTGCGCGATCCAGAGATCCGCCTGGTCGCACAGCTCGACGCGCTTGGGGTTGACGACGATCAGCCGCGCGCCGCGGCTCACCGCACGACGGAACCGCACGGCGATGACGGGATGATTTGCGGACGCGTCCGCGCCGACGACCATGATGCAGCCCGCTTCCTCGTAGTCGACGTACGAGTTCGACGTGGCCCCGGAGCCCATCGAGGCGAGCATCGCCTCCACGGACGGCGAGTGGCATAGGCGCGTGCAGTGGTCGACGTCGTTGGTGCCCATCACGACGCGGCAGAACTTCTGCACCAGGTAACCGTCCTCGTTGGTCGCCTTCGCGCTGGCGAGCGCCCCGAAGCGGCCGCGATTGCGTGCGAGTCCGTCCGCGGCGGCGTCGAGGGCCTCATCCCACGACACCGGCCGCCAACCGTTCTCGCCGCGAACCATCGGTCGGGTGATCCGGTCCTTCGAATGGACGAAGCCGGTGGCGAAGCGCCCCTTCACACAGAGCATGCCGAGGCTGGAGGGATTCCGCGGAGCGTCGTCGGCCATGAGGGCCAGGCGCCCGTCCTCGCGAACCTTGACCTCGATGCCGCAGCCCACGCCGCAGTACGGGCACGTCGTCTCCACGCTCCGCGCGATCTTGGCTGGCGCGTCCTTCGGCCGCAGCGCGCCGGTCGGGCACGTGGCCACGCACTGGCCGCAGGAGGTGCAGACCGATGAGGCCATCGGGCCATCGCCGAAGACGCCCACCTTGGTGGCGTGATTGCGGCCGAGCAGCGCGATCGCGCCGATCTGCTGGACGTCGTCACACGCGACGGCACACCGGCCGCAGAGGATGCAGGCGTCGCGGTCGAGAACGAAGAAGGACTTGCTGGCGTCTTCCTCATAGGTGTGCAGCGGGGTCCACAACTGCTCCACCTTGCCGTGGCGCACGGCCGCGTCACCGAGCTGGCCGAATCCGTTCCGGTGTTCGCCGGGCGTCAGCATCGACAGCGTGAGGGCCAGCACGGTCGAACGCACGCGCGCGACCTCGGGATGCCGCGTGTCCACGATCATTCCGTCGCGGGCGGGCAGGTGGCACGCGGCCGGCGTCCCGCGCTGTCCTTCGACGTGCACGAGACACGTGCGGCAGGCGCCGAGCGGCGCTCGGTCGGGATCCTTGCACAGCTGCGGCAACGCGATGCCGAGGCGATTCACCGCATCCAGCACCGTGGCGCCGGCGGCAACCTCGACGCGACGTCCGTCGACGGTGACGATCATGCGCGGCTCATGATACGCCGAACTCTCGCGGAAACTCCGTCAGGCCGGAGCGAACGGCGAGCGGCGCGGCCTGGCCGAGGCCGCAGAGTGAGGCCAGCTGCACTGCCTCCGCGAGCGTCGCCACGCCCGTCACATCCACCTTGGGCTCGTCGAGCAGCGCCAGCATCCGCGCGGTTCCCTCTCGGCACGGCGTGCACTTGCCGCACGATTCGCGCGCGTTGAACGCGAGCAGCGCACGCACCGCGGAGCGAACGGCGGCCGCGCGGCCCAGCGCGACGACGCCCCCCGTTCCCGGATTGACGGGGCCGCGTGGGATCAGGGGCTCGTCGAACTGTCGCGGGTGCACGACGCTGCCCGACGGGCCGCCGAGGACGACGGCCTCGATCGGCTCGCCGTCCGCGCCACCGCCGAGCTCGATCAGGGCGCCCAGTGTGCAGCCCACCTCCATCTCGACGACGCCGGGCCGTCGGAGATTTCCCGAGAGGCCGAACAGCTTGGTGCCGTAGCCGCCGCCGAGGGCGGCGAAGGCGGCGCCGCCGCGCGCCACGATCGGAACGATCGCGAACAGCGTCTCGACGTTGTTGATGACCGTGGGCTTGCCGAACAAGCCCGCCTCCACGGGGAAGGGTGGTCGCGTCCGCGGCATTGCGCGCCGACCCTCGATCGACTCGAGCAGCGCCGTCTCCTCGCCCAGGATGAAGCCGCCGGCGCCGCGGCGGATCTCGACGTCGAGCGAGAACTCGGAGCCGAGAATGCGCTCACCGATCAGGCCCCACTGCCGGGCCTGGCCGAGCGCCACCGCCAGGCGCTCGGCAGCAAGCCCGGCCTCGCCGTGGATATAAAGGATGGCGCGCGAGGCGCCGGTGACGTACGCGGCGATCAGCGCAGCCTCGAGCAGCCGGTGCGGATCCCCCTCCATCAGGTGACGGTCCTTGAAGATGCCAGGCTCGCCTTCCTCGCCGTTCACCACGAGGTACTTGGGCGCACCGGCGGCCGCGCGACAGGCCGCCCACTTCACGGCCGTCTGGAAGTACGCGCCGCCCCGTCCCGCCAGTCCCGCCGCACGAACCTCGTCGATCACCATGTCCGGCCGTTGTTCTTCGAGAACGTGGGCGAGCGTGGCGTAGGTGCCATGGCGGAGCGCGTCGGCGATGTCGTACGGATCGGCGAGCCCGCAACGCTCGGTCAGCATCCGGCGCTGCGGCCCCATCCACTCCGGCGGCGCTGCGAAATCGCGCTCACCAAGGTTGGCGGCCAGCGCGTTGAGCAGGCGCGGAGCGGTTTCGCGTGTGACGCCCGCCGCGGTGATCGGCGGCTTGCCATCACGCAGCACCTCGACGATCGGCGCCGCCCAGCACATACCATTGCAGCCGGCGGCAACGACCGTCCACGCGAGACCGCGCCGCTGGACCTCGAGACGGAGCGCTTCGAGCGTCTCGCCGGCGCCCACCGCGAGTCCGCAGGTGCCGACGCCCACGGCCAGCCGCGCGCCGGTACGCCGGCGCTCGGCCTCGCGCCGCAGCGCCGTGAAGCGCGCCCCGGGTGAGCCGATCGCCGGCGGCGTCGCCGGCGGTCCGCCGCGGCCGGTGAGCGGCGTTGGCGCGTGCTCGGCCGGCCCGCCGTCGAGCAGCGCGTCGAGCCCGGCGGTCGTCACACGCCCTCGATAGGTGTGATCGACTTCCACCACCGGCGCCACGGAGCACGCGAACGCGCAGTCCATCGCCTCGAGCGTGACCACGCCGTCGCGCGTCGTCTCTCCCGCACGGATCCCGAGCCCCCGCTCGCAGCGCCGGAGCAGCTCGGCGCCGCCGCGCGCGACGCACGCCACACCGGTGCACACGCGGACGATACGCCGGCCCGGTTCGGCCAGGCGCAGCTCCGGATAGTGGGTGGCGACACCCCAGACCTCGCTCTTCGGCACGCGCAGGTGCGCGGCGATGGTCGCAAGCGTCTCCGGGGAGAGCCAGCCTTCCTCGTGCTGTGCGGCCTGCAGCGCCGGCAGCAGCCAGGTGCGCTCACGTGGAAACTGTGACAACGCTTCGGCGACGGGCATGTGTCCCGTCAGGGTATCACCGGATGCCCCTACGCGACGCCGACGTGCAGCGCGATGGTCCCGAGCCCGACGCGTCGATAGCGCACGTCGCGCAGCCCCGCGCGTCGCATCGCGTCCGCGAGCCCAGGCGGGCTCGCGAAGCGCTCGACCGACTCCGGCAAATACGTGTATGCCGCGCGGTCGCCGGCCACGAGCGCGCCAATGGCGGGAACGATCCGCTGGAAGTAAAACCCGAAGACGCGATCCCAACCGGGCACGCGTGGTCGCGTGATCTCCAGCGTCACCACGAGACCGCCGGGCTTGGTGACCCGGCGCATCTCGGTGAAGCCGCGTGCAAGGTCGACCAGATTGCGGACGAGGAACGCCGAGGTGACGGCGGCGAAGGCGCGATCGCGGAATGGCAGCGACAGCGCGTCGGCCGACAGCAACGGCACGCGCGCCTCGCCGCGTCGGGCGAGCTTGCTGCGCGCCTGATCCAGCATGGCCTCCGAGAAATCGGCGCCGACGACCATGGAGCCGGGCCGCACGGCGCGCACGGCGAGCGCCAGGTCGGCGGTGCCGGTGGCGAGGTCGAGGATCGGCCCGGGCGGTGCTCCGACCACGGCGGCGGCGGCCAGTCGTCGCCACGCGTGGTGGCGGCCGCCCGTCATCAACGAGTTCATGACGTCGTAGCGCCGCGCAATGCGCGTGAACATCTCGCGGATCCGCGCCGCGCCCGGATCGTTCACGCGCGCACGGCCTTGGCTACCAGAGGAGCCCGCCGACGACCGACGCCAGCACGATCACCGCGATGTAGCCGTTGATGTTGAAGAACGCGACGCCGAGGCGTGAGAGATCCGTCGGGCTCACCAGCGAGTGCTCGTACACGAGCAGCGCCACCACGGCGAGCCAGCCGATCCAGTAGAGCGGGCCCAGCGCCTGCATGACGCCGAGCAGCGCGAACGCCGCCGCCGTGAGGGCGTGGCAGATCCGCGCGATGCGCAGGGCCGCTGCGATGCCGAAGCGCGCCGGCACGGAGTGGAGCCTGTGGGCGCGATCGAAGTCCACGTCCTGGCACGCGTAGATCAGGTCGAAGCCCGCGATCCACACGGTGAGCGCCAACCAGAGCACGAGCGCCGGCGGCTCCAGCGCACCGCGTACGGCGATCCAGCCGCCGGCGGCCGCGATGCCGTCGGTGAAGCCGAGGATCCAGTGCGACGTCCAGGTGAAGCGCTTGGTGTAGTTGTAGCCGACGAGGAAGATCAGGGCGAGCGGCGCCAGCGCAAGGCAGAGCGGATTGAGACGCCAGGCTGCGACGAACATGAGCGCGGCGCCGGCGAGCGCGAGCGCCTGAAGCTCGCCGACTCGCAGGAGGCCGCGCGGAAGATGGCGGCCCGCCGTCCGGGGATTGGCGGCGTCGATCGAGCGGTCCACGACGCGGTTGGTGGCCATTGCGCACGTGCGGGCGCCGATCATGGCCGCTGTGATCCATGCGACGGTGCGCCACCCCGGCCAGCCGTTGGCGGCCAGCACCATGGCGATGTAGGCAAAGGGCAACGCGAACACGGTGTGCTCGAACTTGATGGCGTCGAGCAGGTGGCGCGCCCGGCTTGTCGCCGCCGACGTCGGGCTCAGAGACCGTAATCCTTCCAGCGACGCGTGACGCGATCACGGACGTCGTCGCTCATGCGGATCTCCTCGGGCCAGGCCTGAGCCACGTCGTCGAGCGTGCCCTTCTCGGTCGCATCCACGCCGAGCTTGCCGCCGTAGCGATGGCGAAGCGCCGCGTGATCCAGGTCGTCCATCGGCCCCTCGAGAATGACCAGATCGCGGCGAGGATCGATGTTGCCGGTCGCGCGCCAGGCGACTTCCGAGAGATCGTGAACGTTCACGTGCTCGCTCACGACCACGATCGTTTTGGCGAGCATCATGAGTCCCATGCCCCACAGGGCCTGCATGACCTTGCGCGCCTGCCCGGGATACCGCTTGCGGATCGACACGATGACCATGTTGTGGAACACGCCCTCGGCTGGCATGTTCACGTCCACGATCTCCGGCAGCATGAGCTTCATGATCGGCAGGAAGATCCGTTCGGTGGCCTTGCCGAGCCAGTAGTCTTCCTGCGGCGGCCGGCCGACGATCGTCGTCGGATAGATCGGACGCGCGCGTCGCGTGAGCGCCGTGAGGTGGAACACCGGATACTCGCGCGCCAACGAGTAGTAGCCGGTGTGATCGCCGAACGGCCCTTCCATCCGCCGCTCGGTGGGATCGACGTAGCCCTCGAGCACGATCTCGGCCTGTGCCGGCACCTCGAGGTCGATCGTCCGACATGCAACGAGCTCGACGCCCGCGCCGCGCAGCCAGCCCGCGAAGACCACCTCGTCGATGCCGGGCGGCAGGGGCGCCGAGGCGGCATAGATCATCGCCGGGTCGCCGCCGAGCGCGATGGCCACGGGCATGCGGGACGTCGCGCGGTGCTCGTGCTCGGCCCCGCCTTTGTGTGTTTGCCAGTGCATTCCGAGGGTGCGGTCGTCGAACATTTGAAGACGGTACATCCCGACATTTCGCGCACCGCTCACGGGATCGCGCGTGAAGACTGCGGGCAGCGTGATATAACGCCCGCCGTCATGGGGCCAGCAGGTGAGAATCGGCAGCCCGGCCAGCGACGGGTTCGAGGTCTCGACGATCTCCTGGCACGGCGCCCCGCTCACGCGCCGGGGCGCCGCTTTGGCGACGTCGAGCAGGGTGCCGAGCTTGCGCACCTTGTCGACGAACGAGCCCGGCATCTTGAGATCGAGAAGCTTTGCGATGCGGGCGCCGACGTCGTCCAGCCGCTCGGCCCCCAGCGCCATGGCCATGCGATCGGCGCTGCCAAAGGCGTTGGCGAGCACGGGAACGTCGGAGCCGTCGACACGCTCGAAGAGCAGCGCCACGTTGGCGTCGCCGCGGGACTTCGAGACGCGGTCGACGATCTCCGTGATCTCGAGATCGCGCGAGACCGGCGCCGTCACGCGGCGCAGGCGGCCGCGACGCTCGAGGTGCGCGACGAACTCGCGCAGATCGGTGAAGGGCACCGCCCTACTCGTTGTGAAAGGTCGCGACCAGCCAGCCGGCGACGACGGGGAAGGCGAGGCTCGGGATGATGCGCACCCACACGAACCGCCATCCCATCAGCGGCGCCTCCCACGCGATGATGCGCTGCAGCCCGAACAGCGACCACGCGGTCATGTACGTAACCAGCGCCGGCAGGGCGGCGCCCGAGTGAGCGAGGGCGACGAGAAACGGCACGCTGACCATCGGCCCGCCCGGCGTGATGACGCCGGCGAGCATCGCCATGATCAAGCCTTTCATACCGGCCTCGCGGCCGAAGTACCGCGACACGATCTCCTGTGGCACCACGACTTGAAAGAGACCGGCGAGAAGCAGCGCCGGAATGAGGCGCGGCAGCACGAAGCCGAGCATCGTCAATCCGTTGCGGGCGCCGATGAGAGGCAGCGATGGATCCTTGAAATATGCGAGCACCGCGAACGTCAGCGCGAGGCCGGCCAGCACGAGCGTGGAAGGATCGAGGCGCATCGCCCGGGATTATGGCACATCGCACTGCGGCGAATTGCCGACCGCCGGTGCGCAGAATTATGCGGAGGCGGCGAGGTCCGGACGCTCGAGGTACTCGAGAATGCGCGACCACTCCACGGGCTTTGTAAACACGACGTCGGCGCCCGCCTGGCGCGCGCGTGAAAGGAAGGGCTCGCCGTAGCCGGTCACGACCAGCACGCGGACGGTGTGGCCGGACCGCGACCGAAGCTCGCGAATCAGCACGTCGCCCGGGATGTCCGGCAGCCCGAGGTCGCTCAGCACCACGTCGAACGGCTGCCGCGCGACCAGGTCGCTGGCCTCCCTCCCGTTGGCTGCCGACAGCACGTCCGCACCCTCGGCCCGCAGGAGGAGTGTGAAGACCTCGCGGATGTCCTGGGCGTCTTCGATAACGAGAATGCGAAGACCCCTGAGACTCATAGGAATCCTTGTATGGGCCGTATTTAGCAAGCGGTATGCCAGCAGCCTGCCGATCTCCGGGCCCCGCGAGGATTGCTATACTGCTGACGCTTGGATCCGCTCGGCGCGAGTCTGATCGAGGGCCTCGAAGACGCGGTCATCGTCACAGACCGATCGCTCACCGTGGTGGCATGGAATGCCGTCATGGAGGGGCTGACGGGGATTGGGCGCCGGGCCGCGCTGGGTCGCCCCGCCGTCGAGCTGTTGCGCTTCCTTCGTGATATCGACATCGCGTCGCACCTCACGCGCGCGCTCCGCGGCGAGCCATCCACCACCGGTGACGTGCGCTACCAGCTTCCGTCGCAGGCCTCCGACGGATGGATCGCCGCGCGCTACGTTCCGTGGCGCAACGGCGAGGGCGCCGTCGGCGGGGTGATCGGCTTTCACACGGTGGTGACGTCGCGACAACGCCACGCCGCGTTCGTGCGCGCGCTGGAGTCGATCGGCCAGTCGGTGACGTCCTCGCTCGACCTGAACGAGACGCTCGATACGATCGCGCAGCGCGCGCTGGAGGTCATGGCCGCCGATGCGGCGCTCGTCGTGTCGTGGGACGGGCACGCCAACGAGCTGACGGTGCTGCGCGCCGTCGGACGCCTGTCCGGGGAGTATGCGGCGACGAAGTCGATCCCCCTCGGCGGGGGTCCGATGAGCCGCGCGATCCTCAAGGGCGTGGCGGTCTCGACGCTCGACATCCTGAGCGACCCCGAGACGTGGCTCGTTCCGGAGCGTCGCGCCCAGATCGAGCGCGAGGGCTTTCGCGCCGTGGGCGCCGCGCCGCTGCGCCGCAAGGGCCGCGTGCACGGCGCGCTCGTGGTGCACTACTGGACGGTGCGCACGTTCGGCGACGAGGACATGGCGGCGCTCCAGCTGCTCGCCGAGCACGCCGCGCTCGCCATCGACAACGCGCGCGTGTACGCCGACGCCACGCGCCGCGCGGATCGTCTGCGCGAGCTGACCGATCTCGAGCAGCTGGTGACCGAATCCCTCGTGGTCGACGACGTGCTTCGGCGCATCGCCCAGGCCAGCGCGCGCCTGCTCGACGCGCCCATCGTGCAGGTGTGGACCGCCGATCCGGCGGCGCGCGTGATGCGCCTGTCGGCCTCGAGCATCGAGCCGGGGCTGCCCGAGGTGCGTATCCCGAGCTCGGTGCCGTACGGCGAGGGCGTCGTGGGCCGCGTGGCGGAAACGAAGACGACGATCTACGTGAGCGATGTGACCGGCGATCCGCGCGCGCTGTCCGGGGAGTGGGCGCGCGAGACCGGCATCGTCCGCATGATGTCGGTGCCGATCCTCGCCGGCAACGAGGATCTGCTCGGCGTGCTCGTCGTCCGCTCGCGCGACGAGAGCCTGTCGAGGGAGGAGAATCGCGCCCTCGTGACGTCGTTCGCGGCGCGCGCAGCCATCGCCATGCAGCACGCGCGGATGTACGGCGAGGCGGTGCATCGCGCCGGCCGGCTGCGTGACCTGGTGGCCGTCAGCCAGTCGATCACCGGCTCACTCGACTCCGCCGACGTCATGCGCCGCATCACGCAGGCGGTGGCCGGCATGCGCCCCGGCGCGCTGGGCGCCGTGCACCTCTACGACGCCGAGCGCGGTGTGCTGCGCGCGGACGCGGTGTCCAGCGCCGCGGAGTGGGAAGGTCTGCCGGTCGAGCGCGCGGCCAACGCCGGCCTGCCCGGCGTCGTCTTCGAAGCGCAGACGCCCGTGTTGGTGCCGCAGCCGATGACGCATCCGCGCACGCTGGCTCAGGCGTGGTGGCAGAAGCGGCCCACGGCGACGTACTACGGCGTGCCCATCGCCGTCGGCGACACCTTCGTCGGCGTGCTCGACTACGTCCTGCCCGACGGTCTGCCCGACGCCGAAGAGCAGGAGACGCTGCGGCTCCTCGCCGCGCAGGCGGGCATCGCGCTGCGCAACGCCACGCTCTATCAGACGGAGCGTGTGCAGGCGGAACGGATCCGCGCGCTCGCCGCCGTCAACCAGCGACTGTCCAGCGCGCTGGATCTCGATCAGCTACTGCGCGGGATCTGCGAGTCGGCCGCGACGCTCATCGGCGTGCGGTTCGTCGCGTTCTGGCTGGCGGACGAGGCGGCGCGGACACTCACACTGGCGAGCAGCAGCGAGCCCCAGATCGCCGACGATGCGCCGCGGCGCTCGGCGGCGTACGATCTCGGCGCCACCGGCTGGGTGGCCCGCCATCGCGAGCGGCTCGTGATCGACGACATCACGACTGACCACCGCATCATGGACGGCGAGTGGCTGGCGCGCTGGGGATTGACGTCCTATGCCGCGTATCCCGTGCTCGCCGGCGACGAGCTGCTCGCCATCCTCGCCTTCCTGCACTCGGCGCCCATTCGCGTGGGCGCGGACGCCGCCGACGTGATCGACATGTTCCTGGGCCAGGCCAGTGTCGCGGTGCGCAACGCGCAGCTCTACCGCGAGGCGCAGCGCCGCCGGGACGTGGCGGAGACGCTCGCGCGCGTGGCCCGCGAGCAGACCGGCACCCTCGAGGTCGAGCGGATCGCCGAGCTGGTCACGCATGGGCTCGTCGACCTGCTCGGCACGCGCGCCGCCGCGCTGTACCGCTACGACGGCGAGACCGGCGCACTGCGCCAGCTCGCCGCGTACGGCGCGGGCGCCGACGTGGTCCGCGGCGTCGACTTCCGGGCGGGTGAGGGCGTGCCGGGATGGGCGATCGCCGAGCGCAAGATCGTCATGACGCCCGACGTCCTGAGCGAGCCGCGGGTGACGCTGTCCGCCGAGCTGCGCGAGCGGGTCGTGCGTTACGACATCGGCGCCGTCGTGGGGGTGCCGCTGCTCACGCGCGACAGCATCGTGGGCGCGCTCGCGCTGGGCGACCACCGCGGACGCGAATTCTCCGCCGACGAGCTGCAGGCGTTGCAGGCGTTCGCCGACCAGACGGCGCTCGCCCTGGAGAACGCGCGGCTCTACGCCGCCGCGCAGGAGAGCCTGGCGCGTCTGCGCGAGACGCAGGCGCAGCTGGTGCAGGCGGCGAAGATGTCCGCGCTCGGCCAGCTCGTCTCCGGCGTCGCCCACGAGCTCAACAATCCACTGAGCGTGATCATCGGCTACGGCCAGCTGCTGCTCGCGCGCGACGTGCCGGCGACCGTCAAGCGGCCGCTCGAGCTGATGGTGGCCCAGGGCGATCGCATGGCGAAGATCGTGCGCAACCTTCTCTATTTTGCCCGCCAGCGACCACCGGAGCGCGCGGCGGTCGACGTGCGTCACGTCATGGAGCAGACGCTGACACTGCGGCTCAACCATTTGATGCTGTCCGGCATCACCGTGGAGCGCGACTTTCCTGATGCGTTGCCCGTCATCAACGGCGACGCCCAGCAGCTCGAGCAGGTCTTCCTGAACCTGCTGCTGAACGCCGAGCAGGCGATTCACGACACCAAGGCCGCCGGCCGCATCGTGCTGCGCGCGCGGCTGCGCGGCGACGGGCGCGCGATCCTCGCCCAGGTCGTCGACGACGGCCCCGGCATCCCGCCCGAGGCGCTACCGCGCGTCTTCGAGCCGTTCTACACCACCAAGATCGTCGGCATGGGCACCGGCCTCGGGCTGTCCGTGTCATACGGGATCGTGCAGGAGCATGGCGGCCGCCTCAGCGTCGACAGCCGACCCGGCGAGACGACCTTCACGCTCGAGCTCCCGGTGGCCGAGGCCGCGCCCGTGATCGCCGCGTCACGCGAGCGCCGCGTGTTCGACGGTGTCGGCAAGACGGCGCTCATCGTCGAGGACGAGCCGAGCGTGCTCGACCTGGTCGTGACGCTGCTGGGCGAGAGCGGCTGGCGCGTGGACATCGCGTCGGGCGGCCGCGCCGGGCTCGACCGCGTGCGATGTCAGCGTTACGACCTGATCGTGTCCGACATCAGGATGCCCGACGGCGACGGGCAGGAGTTCTACGAGCGCGCCCTCGCGCACGATCCCGCGCTGCGCCAACGCTTCATTTTCATCACCGGCGACACGGCCGGCGACGAGGCGCGCGCGTTCATCGATGGCGCCGAGGTGCCGGTCGTCGAAAAGCCGTTCTCGCCGACCGCGTTCGAGGACGCCGTGTGGCGCTTGATGACGGCGGGGGCGCCGTGACGAAGGCCGATCTTGTGACGATTCTGGCCAGGACCGCCGGCGGCTCGCGCGCGTCCGCCGATCGCGCGCTCGCCGCGTTCGTCGGCGGAGTGCGCGAGTCGCTGCGTCAGGGCAGACCGGTGACGATCTCCGGCTTCGGCACGTTCGTCGTCGCCCGACGCGCCACGCGGCACGGCCGCCATCCGCGCAACGGGTCGGTCATCACGATTCCCAGTGCGCGCGTGCCGAAGTTCCGCGCCAGCCGCGCGCTGAAGATCAGTGTGCGCTGAGCGGCATTCGACATCCGGCTCCGCGCGCCTTCACTTGTACAGATTGTCGTAGTACGCCTTATAGTCCATCTTCGCCTTGGCGTTCTTTATGCCGATCTCGGTGTACGTGAACCGGGCGAGAAGTGGCTGCGCCGTCGCCTCGTCCATCACCTCCATGAACATCCCCGACGCGTAGCCCATCCTGCAGAGCAGATACACCGTGCTGCCGTGCGCGGGCATGACGCGGTAGTGCATCACCGGGCTTGGCGAAAGGTACCCGACGATCTCATGCTCTCCGGTGGGGACGGTGAAGTAACTGAAGCTGCCCGGGGTCAGCACCGCCATCACCGTGTCGTTATCGATGATGGCGAGCTTGCGCGCGGCGCCGAATGCGCTGTCCTCGCGGAGCACGTAGATGAGCGTCTGGCCAGGACCTGGCGGCGTCGGGGCAGCGAACGGGGCCTCCCGCATGGCGTATGTCCCACCGGAGCAGCCGGCGAGCAGGACGCCGAGCGCTGAGACGAGGATCGAGCGACGCGGGCCGCCGCGCGCCGAGATCAGCTGAACTCCTGGGCCGCGTTGATCTCTTGCTGCAGATTGAGAAACGCCTCCTTGCTCGCCCGCCGCGCGGCCAGCGAGAGATCGTGCTTGAACTCGCTGAACTCCGCCTTTCCCTCGCCCTTCACCTGCCGCTGCCACACGGTCGCGCCGGCGCGATCGACGGCGCGGCAGTCAAGCGTCATGGTGAACTTCGTGGGCGGCCACGTGAGCGCACTCTCCGACGACGAGTCTGTCATGATCGACGGAACGAAGACGTAGGCGACCTCGTTGGTGGTCATAAACTGCTGATCCGTGAGTGACGGCATGGCGATGACCCTGGTGAACACGTTCGACAAGACCTGTCGCAGCGCCGGCTCGGACTCCTGATACGGAAGGTACTTGACCTTGTCGCCGCCGCCCCCGGGTGTCGTGACCTCCCGGGTCCGATCCGTAACCGCGATGTAGTAGCCGACGACCTTGTCGATCCGGCTGACGTTCTTGCCATCGAGCGTGTTCAGCGGCGGCGAGATATTGATCTGGTGCGCGCAACCAACCACGAGGAGACCGATGGCCGAGACGATGCCGAGCATCGTTGAGCGCAATGGCGCCTCCCTGTGCGGTATTTGACAACGTCCGCAGCATAGCGTGGCGAAGTGCGGCGCCCCAAGAAAGTAGGTGAGCGTTTCTCGTCCTAAGAAGCTTGACCACCCGTGTCCGTGCATCGACGATCGATGTAGCATCTGGCCGTCATCACAGCATCGAGCGCCAGGAGGAGCAGGCACATGGGCGAGCGGGCACAGATGCTGGCGAAGCGATACGAACAGGCGAACGACGAACTCATCGCGGTGCTGGAGCAGTGCTCCGCCGTGCAGTGGCAGACGCTATGCGTGGGCGAGAAGTGGCCCGTCGGAGTTACCGCGCACCACGTCGCGGCGATGGCCGGCTTGAACGTCGACGTTCTCTCGATCGTGGCGCGCGGAGAGCCGTGGCCCGCGATCACCATGGACATGGTCCATGAGGCCAACGCCGCGCACGCGATCGAGCACTCGGAATGCGCCAAGGATGAGACGATAGCCCTGCTGAAACACAACTGTGCCGCGGCGGCGGCCCTCATCAGGCAATTCGGTCGACGGCAGTCCCCGGCCTTGCATGAAGTGTGGGCGCATCTCTCGCAGACGGACGCGTTACTGATGTCTCTTGACCGCTGTCGGTTTCACGCCGCCATGGCGCGCGGGCTGCGTCGATCCGCTTCCTTTGCACTGCGACCACGATCCCCATGATCCGCGCCTGCGCCGACCCGGTCGAGGACGAATTTGCGGAGCCGTGACTAGCCCGTCGTCACCTCCGCGCGGCTCGCGCCTTGCCGACGTCGCTCGTTCACCGCCGCCCCTCCCGCTCCCGACGCGTCCGCGCGCTGAGTTTCCGATCTGCTGCCCGGGCCTGTTCGATGAATTCGAAGACGAGATTCTGCACATAGTTGAAATCGGCTTCGACCTCGGCGGCGCGGGTAGCGAACCGGCCGCTGGCCTCGCCCACGGCGAACCCCATCACAAATGTGCTGAGCAGACGCTCGACCCGAAGAACCTGATCATCCGGCACTCCTGCATCACGCAGAGCAGCGCAGACAGCATCTCGCACGCGGCGACCACCGGGTGTATTGGCCGCTCGTTGAAGGAGTAGCGGGAAGACGTCGGGATGGCGCCGGGCTGAATCCCGAGCGGCGCGGGCCACCGCGGCAAGCCGCTGGCGCCAGGGAAGGCGGGCATCGGGCACGGCGATCTCTATGAGCAGGCTCTCCACGATGGCGTCGAGGAGATCGGCCTTGTTCGCGATGTGCCGATAGAGCGCCATCGGTGTGACCCCGAGGCGGTCGGCGACCGCCCCCATCGTCACGGCCGCCAGGCCACGCTCGTCCGCCAAGTCGAGGGTGGCCCGAAGGATGACGGAGCGATCGATCCGCGCGCGCCGTCCCATGACGTCAGCCTTCAAAAGAAGTATTTGTGTATTGCGTACGCATACGATATACACTTATACCATGCTCGTGGCCGAGGGGCTCGAAAAACATTACGGCGCCGTCCGCGCGCTCAGCGGCTTTTCCCTTTCCGTCCGCCCCAGTGAGGTCGTCGGGCTCGTGGGCGAAAACGGCGCCGGCAAGACGACGTTCGCACGTGCCGTCGCCGGGCTTGTCTCTCTCGACGGCGGAACTCTCCGAGTGGCCGGAGTCGACGTCGCGGCCGAGCCACGGGCGGCGCGCGCGGCGCTTGGCTGGGCCCGCAAGAGCTCGCACTGTACCCCACGATCACCGCGCGAGAGAATCTGCTCGTCTTCGGCGGACTCAGCGGGCTCGGCCGCCGCGAGTCGATTCAGCGCGCCGCCGAGCTCAGCGTCGCCCTGGAGCTGACAGACGTGCTGGACCGGCCGGTCGGCAAGCTCTCCGGCGGCCAGCAGCGGCGCGTTCAGGCCGCGACGGCGATGATGCATCGGCCCGCGGTGCTGCTACTTGATGAGCCGACGGTGGGTGCCGATCCCATCACCCGACAGGCCGTGCTCTCGGCCGTGCGCTCCATGGCCGACGAGGGCTGCGCGGTCGTCTATACGACGCACTACCTCCCCGAACTCGAAGTGCTCGGCGCCTCCATCGCCGTCGTGAAGGGAGGCCGTGTCATCGCCCGCGGGAGCCGGGCAGATCTCCTGGCGCCGGTCCCCGGCCGCGCGGTCCTCCGATATGCGGGTGCGCCGCCGAAGATGGCGGCGCACATGAGCACCGCGCGCGCGGTCCAGATCGACGGGTCGGACGTGACGATCACCGCGACGAATCCCGCGGCGTACGTCGCCACGTTGCTCGCATCTCACGCTGATGATGTGAATCGGCTGCGCTCGATCGAGTTGTCGCCGCCCACGCTCGACGATCTCTACCGACAGCTGCTGCAGGCCACCGGCCGCACCGATGTCGTCTGCCCCTAGAGCACGCAGCCGAATCGGCACGCTCATCAGGCACGAGGCCCTCCTTCTGGCTCGCGCGCCCGGCCCGGTCGTTGGATACACCGTCATGCCGGTGCTGCTCATGACAGTGCTGCGCCCCATGCTCGAGCGGGTTGCCGCTCTGGACTTAACAACCGGGATGGGGGGAACCGCCCAGGCCGCCGCAGGGATGGCGGTGATGTTCTCGCTCTTCGCCGTCAAGGTGGTCGGCGCTGGATTTCTTCAGGAGCGCACATGGCACACTTGGGATCGGCTTGGCGCGAGCCCCGCGCGAACGAGCGAGCTCCTCATCAGCAAGGCGATGCCGATGCTGATCGTGTTGCTCGTGCAGCAAGCCATCATCATCGGGTTCGCGATGGCGGTGTTCGGGCTTCGTCCCGCGGCGGCCTGGTGGCCCCTCGCCCTCGTCGCCATCGCGTGGACCGGATGCATCCTCATCCTCGGCACGGCGGCGGCCACACTCGTGCAGAGCCCAGCCCAGCTGAGCCTCGCCGGCGACATCGCCGCCGTGCTCACCAGCATCCTTGGCGGAGCGCTTGTGCCAGCAGAATTGCTGCCCGGCTGGCTTCGCGCCGTCGGACCGCTGTCCCCAGGTTACTGGGCTATGCGGTCCTATCAGGCTGCGCTCGTCGACCCCGGCGCCTCTTCCCTGATGGGAGCCCTGGCCGGTCTCGGGTGCTTCATCGCGCTCGGGGTCGTCCTGAGCGCGTCGCTCGCCCGCCGACAGACGGACGGATGACCAGCGGGCGCTGGCGACCCGTGTCGTCCGGCAGCTCGAGCGCTGTAACCGGCGCCGCCGATGTCCGGGCCACCGTCGGATTTGAAAGATCAGCTGGCTTGGCTGCTTCGGCTGGCTAAGCGCGGCAAGCCTGCCCGGTGTGGGGCTCTTCACTTTCAAGAGTCAACGAGGCACCTCGCGCACCTGTGTTCGCTCACGACGAGCCGGGCGAGCTCCTGAAACGCTCGCGACTTGCTGCCCTGAGCTTGCGCCCGGGGGTCGACGCGTCGGGGCGACGCTCGACGCCTTCGCGTCCTTCCCATGGAGCGCTTTCTCTATCGCCGCCACGATGCTTGCCTGGAACTCGCCATCCGGCCGTGTCGTCCGGTATCTGATAGCCACAGAGCCCGTCAGGACATTGATGCTTACGTCCTCGACGCCTTCCCACGTTCTGATCAGTGCCCCCAGGCGATCAGCGAAGTCTCTATTCGACCTCACCTGGGCCATCACTAGCCGGATACGACCCTTCGTCCGATGAAGGACCCGCGTGGACGGGCCATTCACTCGAGCGTCGACGACGATCTCTTCGAGAGAAACGTGTTGGTCTTTATGCAGCGAAACGGAGAGCCCCTCGAGGTGCGCGAGATGGTTCAACAGCCGCTTGAGGAGTTGCTTCACCGCGGCGAGCCGCTCGCGACCCCCGAGTTGCTTGACCCGCTCCGCGCGATCGATCGCCTCGACCGTGGTACGAACCGAGCGGCCTCCATAGAGGCCGGCCTTAGGGCTCTGCGCGTCCCTGAAGTCCCGTTCGAAATCGACCGCCGGGACGATTGCGAATTCGGTGAGGGCCGACGCCGAGCCCCCGGCTTCTAAGCTCGTGTGCCCCACGCGCCGCAGGACAGTGAGGCCCAGAGATGCTTGCTCGGCCGCGCTAAAGCGAAAGGTGCCATCACCGAACCGTTCTCGATCGTCGAACGTTCTCGAAAGCGCCACGATCAGCTCGATCACTTTCGGGTCCCTTGTATAGGGTCCGTACCTCAAGTTAACAGCCGCCCACGCAAATAACTGGGCAAACGTCCACACCGATTCGATTGCTTCACTTGAAACGGACGCGTCACGGTCGCCGGGCTCACGCTTGTTCAGGATCAGCTCGCGTCCGTTGAGAAGTCGATCGATCTGGCGCTCCATTTGGTGGGCAGCGATAAGCAATGGATTCACGTAGAGAGCCGCCGCCTGATCTCGCTGCAGCCGCCGCACTTCCTTATGCTCTTCCTTCCAAGTCCACGCAGTCCAGACAGCCGCAACGATCGCAGACAAGATCGACAGAATTGTCACGCGATCCATCGCCAGGTGCCCTCAAGAAGGTTCATCTTGCCTCTCACGTTTCAGGGAAGCGCGTCGTGTCGCCGCCGCCAGATAGAACCGTTCCGACGCGGTTGACAAGGGCCGAGGAGGCCGGCGCAATGGACCAATGGCCTTGAGCTGGTTTCGCGGGCGCGGGGAGCCGTGGCGCCTCTACGGACCCCCCACAAGCATCGGACCGGGTAAAGTAGGCGCCCCGATGCTTGGACGGGGTGGTGGGGGATCAAGTAGATGGCTGCGTTGAGTCGGCGGGCGTTCCTGGCCTCCGGCGCCGCGTTCCTCGCCGCGCCGCTCAGCGCCAGGGCGAGCGCGCAGGAGTATAAGGCGGGAAAAAAGATGTCTCGCGTCGGCTTTCTGTCCCCGAACTCTGCTTCCGATCCGAGGTGGCTCGCCCGGCTCAGAGCTTTTCAGCAAGGCATCCGTGAGCTGGGCTATGTCGAAGGGCAGAACATCGCCATCGAGTCGCGGTGGGCGGAGGGGAAGTGGGACGGCTTCCCGGCCTCGCCGCCGAGCTGGTTGGTCTGAAGGTGGACGTAATCGTCACGTATGGCGAGCCTGCCATCCAGGCTGCAAGGCAAGCGAGCAGTCCACGAAGTTCGAGCTCGTCATCAATCTGAAGACCGCGAAGGCGCTGGGTCTCGCGATCCCGCCGTCGCTGCTGCTGCGCGCGGATCAGGTGATCGAATAATGCATGCTCGTCGACCGCTCATAGTTTCGCTCATCAAAATCACCGTTGCGCTCATCACACCATTTGACGCGCGCGCAGGCGAAGATGCGAAGGGATGGTACTTGATCGAGCCCCCGGTCGATGAAAACATCGAACTTCGGGCATGGGGTTTTGGATCGGGCGCCCCTATACCAATGGAAGCGCATTGCGTCATTTAGCACTGAGGCCGCGTGTGAGGCGAAACGAAAAGAGGCGATTAAAGCTAGCCGGGACGAAACACTGCGCTTGTCGAAGACGTCGCCACTGGCAAAGCTGGATATATTCAGGGGAGCTTACCGCGATAGTCGCCTCGCAGGCGTCAGTACCTGCGTCTCTGCAGCTGACCTGCGATTGAAATCCGGACGGTAATCAGCGATGTGCCCCTGACCGATCGCTCGCTCACCGCGGATGCGGGCAGCGCGTGGGAGGCGGTGCAGCGCGCGGCCGGCGGACGCTTTCGTCGATGAGCCGTAACGATCTTCGCTTCAACTTTCGGGATACGCGGATCACCTCTCGAGAATCAAGCACCCTCCGGCGTGCAGCGTGGAACATATCAGCCCCGAGAACGACCGCGTCATCACTCGACTCTATGAGCAGGCTGCAATAAACGCACTTCGCTCGGAACAGGAGGGCGGTGACGTTGCGACTACAGCTCCAGCAGCGATCGTTGCGCTCAAAGCCAGCAGTGTTGAGAAGGACCGCAGTGATCGCGCGGATCTCGTCGAGGCTGATAAAGCGGGAGAGCGCCAGGCACGAGTCACATACCGCTATGCCGGGAGCATCGACGAGCAGTCGGCGCACCGTCTCGATCGGCGTCATCTGCCACCCGCGTGGTGCTGCATCGACGTGGTGAACGACGGGCCAAGAGCCAGCGCGGTGACAGTGCTTTTGGGGGGGCGCGGTCGGCGCGTCCGACGCGGCCCACCGTTCATCTGCGCTACGACTGCAACGCCGGGGCCAATAAGTCGTTCAAGCGAACCGCGATACGCCGGATCGCGCAGCCGGCCGTCCATGAGCTCGCTGTAGGTGACTTCGACGCTCAGCGTCGGCTCGAGCCATGACGCCGCGACACAGCCGGACATCATGGAATGGCGACGTGGAGCGCTCGAGGCCGTGACGCATGAGCTCGTCGCAGCGGGGACAAAATGGGGAGCGCCCCGGGCCAACCCCAGGGCGCTCCGGAGGTGGGCCAGTGCTCACCTCCTACACTCGGGCGTCCGACGTGTTGGGTCGGACGCTATCACCACCACCTTTGTGATCAATGTGCCTATCGGATTGTGCCGATCGGTACGGTGCGTCGCCGCTCGGAGTGTGCGGCCCGACGGAAGCGCCACCGATCTCACCTGAATTCGTGGCCGTCACCCTTGCTGTAGTGATCCATCACGTCCGAGAGCGTTTCTTGTGAGCCGTCGTGGAAGTAGGGCCCGGTGACCACGTTCCTCAGATTCGGTGTCTCGAACGCCGCGATATCCCGCTCTCTTGCATCGTGATGAGAAAGCGGCCCAGCGCCGAGAAGTCCGTCTGAAGAGTGGCGCGGTCGATCGTCGCCGTGTCGCCAGATCTGATCAGCTGCATGGCCTGCGGCCGAGCGGAACGACGTTGTGGCGAAGGACACCGATCCCGATGTTGTGAGAGATCTGATGCCGACCGCCGTGACCGATGACTGCTCCTACAGTCGTTCCCTCTTGCTCTGCTGGCCGCGGTGGTCCGCACTTGCCGCGGTCGCGGGTGCCGGCCCCGTTCCGATCACGAATGCCGCCTGCCCTTCATCCTTGCGTCCGGCCCCAACATTGATTGGCTGCACCGTCGTCACGACTGTGTATCGTCCCTCGGCTGCGGTCCTCGGGAGCGTAATCAGCTGCTGCAGGTTGTGAGCGCCGAACCCGAGCATCGTCTCCTTCTCCATTTGCTTGACGGGCTCGTTGTTGAAGAGGATCGTGCGCGTCTCTTTCACCTTGACCTGGACGTTCTGGGACGGCCCGAGAATCACATACTGGGCCTGCAGCATCACCTCGTCACCGGGCCGTGCCTGCTGTGGGATCACGGACGTGCCGTCAAGCCGCGTCACAATGCCTTGCTGCGGTCGATAGTTCAAGTCATCCGCCGCCTGCTCTCGGGTCTTCACCTGCTTCGCACGGTACGCGCCGATACCCCAACCCGCAGCACCTCCGAGGGCGGCACCCGCGGCAGCCCCGAAGGCAGCGCCCCGTCCGGGGTTCTTCTTGTCGAGCAGGGCGCCGGTGAGACCGCCGAGGACAGCCCCCGCGCCGGCTCCGATAGTGGTGCCCTTCTGTTCCTCCGACATAGTTGCGCATCCCGCCGCCGCCTGACTGAGAAAGACGAGACAAAGGACGCTTACCCCGAGGTGTCTCATCCCTGCCTCCCGTTGGTCACGTCTGACCACGCCATTTATGCATCCGCCGCCCGCTCGTTCTTTACTTTCACGCATCGTGTGTGCCACTCACGTCAACTCGGAAAACGCTTGGTCTTTCTGATTCGCGGCGGTCGGAATCAGGCAGGGCGCCACGACGGCTTCGGGCGTCGCGCCCTAGGCTGAGCCGATCAGGACGAACGTTAGCGGTGCGGGACGGCCAGCTCTATTCGCTCCAGCATCCCGGGCCCTGCGTGCAGTTGATCCGCGCTTCTACTCGGACCACACCCGGCACCAAGGCAAGCTTGATGGCACGATCGCGATCGACGTTGGTCTTCACGACACCCGTGAGCGTGACAATTCGGGCTCGGCTGACCATGACCCTCAGATTGCTGAGCCCATTCTCACGGAGGCTCCGCTCGACTCTTAGCTCAATCTCGTCGGGATCCACGGTTGCGATTGCGATGTGGTCCTCCACGGTCTTCACCCCGGGCACGGCCCGCGCGAGCCGGACCGCCTGCGCCTTCTGCTCTGCAGTTAGAACGTTGCCCGTCAGGACGACCATACCGTCGCTGCTTGCGACCACCCGGAGCCTCAAGCCGTTCTCGGTCAAGCTTGCAGCGACGCGACGCTCGAGATCGGCCGGAGTGGGTGGCGGGACGACCACCTCGATGTTGTCCCGCACATCTTTCACCCCTGGGACGGCTCGGGCGAGACGGACGGCCTGTTCCTTCTGATCGAGGCTCGTTACCTGACCCGTGAGCGTCGCGATCTGCTCGGGACTCACGTCGACGCGAAGCTTGAGGCTCGCGTCGCCGAGTTTGTCGGCCACGAGACGCTGGAGTTGTCCGGGATCGGGTGGCACCTGCGCGTGACGGATTTTTGGAACGACGAAAAAGCCAGTGGCGGCAACCGCGAGAATGGCGGCCACAACGGTTGCCCATCCCGACCACCGTGGGCCGCCGCCCCCTGTGGATTCGGCGAGCGCCACGCGCTCGAGGAGCTGAGTCACCTCGGCCGCGTTCGCCGGCCTGTCTGCAGGTGACTTAGCCATCATCTGTCGCACCAGCTGGTCGAGCTCGGCGGGCACAGCCGGATTGAGGAACCGCGCCGAGGGGACCGGCGCGTTGACATGCTGATAGAAGATCGCCATCGCCTTGGCGGTGGAATCGCTGACGTCAGGAGCGTCGTAGGGCAACCGGCCCGTGAGCATCTGGTAGTACATCACCCCGAGGGAGTACACGTCGGAGCGAAAATCGGTTGTACGATTCTCGATCTGCTCGGGCGAGATATAGCCGGGCGTGCCCAGACCCTTCGTGATCGTCTTCGTCTCGGTTCCGACTGCCTTGGCAAGGCCGAAGTCCCCGATCTTCACGTTGCCGTTGCGCGAGAGCAGGATATTTCGGAGTTTCAGGTCGCGGTGAACAAATCCCTGCTGATGGGCGTGTGCCAGGCCCTCCGCGATCTGACGCATCCACCGAAGACGTTGCCCCAGATTCACCGTTTCCATGGACAGAACGGTCTCAAGATCCCCGCCCTGGACGTACTCCATGACGATGTAGTGGACGACGTGACCTCGGACGGGCTCTTGCCCGACGTAGTGAACCGGGACGATACCGGGGTGATCGAGGCCGGCACTGACGCGAGCCTCGTTGAGGAGTCCCTCAGCCGCGTGCCGGTCCCGCAAGGCGACTTCAGAGAGGATGGTCTTGATTGCGACCGAGCGGACTGAGCTTCCCAATGCGGCTTCCTCGGCGAGGTACACCACACCAAAGCCACCGGCCCCGAGCTCCTTGAGTATCCGGTATGCCCCGTGGTTGAGCGTGTCGCCGGGCTCCAGCATCGGCGCCGCCGCGGCTACTGCCTCGGTCGATCCCAACGCGTCGGTGTCTCGCCTTGCTCGCTCTGGCTGGACTCGGCCACCCTGCCCTCCAACCTGCTCTCGTTGGCCCTCGCGACCTCTGGTGTCATCGCAGTGATAGACGGAACGGCAATCACCGCCACGGACCTGTCGTTGCTGCGCGCGGAACTATACTATGGTTACGACATACACCACGGGCGCTACCGTCATGACCTCGCGAGGATTGTCGTACGCGCGCAAGTTGCACACTCATCATCAATGTCAAGACCGCCAGCGCTCTGGGGCTGCCGACTCCGCCGTCGCTGCTGCTGCGCGCGGATCATTGCAGCGGCTGCGCGTCGCCATGACTGGACCTTGGTCGTAAGCGCTGGCGTCGGGTCGCTGTGCTAGCCTGCGGCCTCGTGCGCTGGGGGCGGCACCTGCTCGCCTGGTCGCTCACGACACTTGTGGTCGGCGCTTGGCTCGGGGCGGCCGCGGCCGGCCGTACCGCGCATGTAGAGCCGTCTGTCCTTATCCTCCTACCGGGCCAGCCCGGCTCGCCGGGTGCGGCGGCGATCGCCTCCGGCGTCCGCACCAAGCTGCAGTCGGAGTGGTCGTTCCGGGTGAGCATCGAGGTCGAGCACGTCGACGTCGCGCTCTACGACTCGCCGGAAGTAGAGGAGCGCCGACTCC
>Ga0114129_10002127_pt1 | contig 27301 bp, 20 predicted proteins | sample RhiMetdeltSRZDD1_FD_80071 | JGI IMG/M metagenome (GOLD analysis project Ga0114129, IMG submission 80071) | Populus rhizosphere microbial communities from Tennessee, USA - Rhizosphere MetaG P. deltoides SRZDD1 (version 2) (version 2) | ecosystem: Host-associated > Plants > Roots > Rhizosphere >...
CTACTCGCGCCAGCCGGTCAGCTCTACGCCCTTGCCTGATTCGACCCGCAGGCCGAGGTGGACCTCGCGCGTCTCGCCGGGCGCCAGCTCGAGGTGCCACGTGATCACACCGAGGTCCGTACGCTCGGCGGGCTCGGGGTCGATGCGCAGCTCCCGTACGGTGATCTGCTCGTCCCGCGAGACCGGCAGCTGGTCGAGCACCGTCACCCGGGCCGGACGGGGCGTGTGGTTGGCGATCTTCGTGCGGTACTCGACCTCCCGCCGGCGGGTCGAGCCGAGGGTCGCCTTGCTGGCGGTGCGGCGGACGAGCTCGCGCTCGACGCGGACCCGGTCGTCGACGCCCAGGGCCAGCTCGACCTCCTCGCCGGGCGCCCACACCGGCAGGGCGGCGCCGCCGACGAACTCCGCGCCGTGGAACACCGACGCCCGCCCCGGCAGCAGCGTGTGCGACGAGCTGTTCACGACCGTCGCGCGGAGGTGCGCGTCGGGGCTGCGGACCGGCGCGGTGATGTAGTCGAGCTTCGCGGACAGCTCCAGCGCCGCGACCGTCGCCCGGTGCGAGGCGCCGTCGGCGGGGACCGCGACCGGCCGCGACGGCCGGTACGTCGCCGCGGCCACCCCCTGCTCGATCTCGGCCGTCTCCTCCCGCATGACCGCGCGCTCCAGCTCCATCGTGTCGTACGCCTGCGCCGCCGGCTTCGCCGCGCCCGCGCTCAGCGTGATCCCGAAACCCCGGCTGCGCGCCGGCGCCGGCGCGGACATGGGCATCGGCGGCGGGGCCGGCCGGAACCGGTCCAGGAACCAGGGATCCAGCTCGGGTACGCTCGCCGCGCCCAGTGGCCGGGCCGTCGACAGGGCCAGCTCGCCCTCGGGCCAGTCCTCCCCCGTGTGCTGGCTGACGAGCCCGTACCAGGTGAGCGTCAACGCCTCGTCGGTGAGCCGGACGTCGTACGCGCTCACCCAGCTGGCTCCATCGACCACATAGGACAGTTCAAGCTCCACCGTGGACTCCTCGGCCACGGTGAGGCTGACCGCGGCGGCGAGCCGGTCGGGCTCCCGCTGGCCGGCCAGCTCGGCGAGGCGCCGGTCGACCGCGGCGAGCCGGTCCTGCGCGAGCGCGCGGCGCTCCGCGAGCTCCCGCCGGCGGGCCTGCACCTCGCTCAGCCGGCCGGCCAGCGACTCGACGAACGTGTTCACCCCGTCGGGGTCGGTGTCGCCGGAGGCGAGTGCCCGGGCATAGGTCCGGCCCGCCCGGTCGGCCAGCCGCTGCAGGAACGCCGTGAGCTGCTCCTGTACGCCGTCCGCGTCGGACAGTTCGGCCAGCTCCGCCTCGAGCGCGCGCTTCTCCTCCTCGAGCCGGCTGGCGGCCTCGTCGGTCGTACGCGGGTGGTGGCGCGTCGTCACGTCGACGCCGAGCACGGTCGCGGGACCCCGGCCGGCCACCCGGACCGAGTCGGTGTGCAGGAAGAACGGCAGCGGTTCCAGGTACACCCGATGATCGCCCGCGGGAAGCGTGACGGACCCGCGGCGGGTGACCCGCGCGCGGTCCGGGAAGACGGTGACGCCGACGATCGGCGCGTCCAGTGTGGCGTCGGTCACGCGCCGAGGCTACCCGCCCGCCGCCAGCCCCCGGCGAGTGGACCGCCGGCCGTACAGCAGGAGACCGGTGAGCGCCCCGAGCACGCACAGCCCGGCGGTGGCCAGGAAGATCTCGCGGTACTCGGTACGCAGCGCGGCCTGGACGGCCAGCGTGTACGTGTCGAGCTTCGCCTGGTACTCCTCCTGCGACAGCCCGAACGGCAGCGGCGTGTCGAGCGTGGCCGTGAGCGACTGGAACCGGTGCAGGCCGTACGCCGACAGGGCCGCGACCCCGAGCAGCATGCCCATCATCCGGGCCACGACGACGGTCGACGACGCGACCCCGTGCTGGGCGGGCGGGACAGCACGCAGGACCGTCGAGGACAGCGGAGCGACCACGAGGCCGAGACCGAACCCGGCCGCCACGAGGTCGGTGTCGAGCCGCGGCAGCCGCAGCGACGCGACCTCGTAGTGCGCGGCGAGCACGTCGACCGGCCAGTTCGCGACGAGGACGTACGCCCCGGCGGCCAGCAGGAGACCCACGAGCACCACCCAGCGCTCGCCGAAAACCCGGACCAGCAGGCCGCCCAGCAGGGCGCCGACCGCGAGCGCGACGAGGAAGCGGCCGAGCAGGAGCGCCCCGTCCGTCGCCGTCCGGCCCAGCAGCGTCTGCGCGATGAGCTGCACGTCGACCAGCGTGATCAGCAGGGCCGCCCCCGAGAACAGGCTCGTGAGCAGCGCGGCCACGTACGGTCGCCCGGCCACGCCGCGCGGGTCGAGCAGCTTGGTCCGCGCGAACACCTCCCACAGCGCGAACAGCAGCAGCGCGCCGCCGCCGGCCGCCAGCGTCACCAGGCCCCACGGCGGCAGCAGCTGGCGCTCCGGCTCCGGGTTGTCGAGCCCGACGACCAGCAGCCCGAGCCCGGCGGCGAGCAGGACTCCGCCGACGACGTCGACCTTCGGCCGCGCGTCCTTGGCGGGCCGCCCCTTCGGGAACGCGAACACGACGACCAGCGCCGCCACCGCGGCCAGCGGCAGGTTGATCCAGAAGATGCCGCGCCAGCCGATCCACGCGGCGATGCCGGCCCCGTAGAGCGGCCCGACCAGGCTGCCCAGCTCCTGCGCCGCGCTCACCGCGCCGAGCGCGACCGGTCGCCGGTCCTCGTTCCAGAGGTCCGCGACCAGAGCCATCGTCACCGGCAGCAGCGCCCCGCCGGCCAGCCCCTGGAGGGTACGGCCGGCCACGAGCACGTTCAGCGTCGTCGCGGCGGCGGTCACGGCCGAGCCTGCCGCGAACCCGGCGAGGCACACGAGGACCACGGCGCGGCGCCCGTACCGGTCGGACAGCCGGCCGAGCAGCGGCATGCCGGCCACGTACCCGAGCAGGAACCCGGTGAGGATCGGGGTCGCCCGTTCGAGATGGTTGACCGGGATACCGAAATCGGTCGCGATCGGCAGCAGCACGGTGACGACCACGTACGCGTCGAGCGCCGCGAGCAGCACGGCCGCGCCGCCGACGCCGAGCGTGAACGAGCCCGCGCGGCGGACTGGAGCGGGCGCCGCGACGGCCGTGCTAACTGGGGACACTGATGTCCGCCGGCTTGTCGAAATCGGTAAACGTCACCGTGACGTTGGTGGTCTTGCCCCCTTCACCGGGTACGCCCACCTTGGCCTTCAGCAGCCGCTTGCTGTCGGTGGCGATCCACAGCTGGCCGGGAGTGTCCTCGGTCACACCGGGCACGATCGCGGACAGCGCTTCCCGTTCCAGCTTCGCGGACACCCGGTAGCTGTCGGTGCCGTTGACCTTCTCCCGGCCCTCCGACCTCGCCTCGGTCGCGGTGTCGAGCAGCTTGGCCACCCCGCGGTCGGGGTCGAGGATCGCGGACGGGTCGTACACGCTCGAGGCCAGCTCCAGCGGGATCTTCTGGTACCCGCCGGTCGCGCCCTTGAGGTAGATGCTGTCGCCGACGACGACGAACTGCAGCTCGACGTTGGTCCCGAACTGCTCGACCTGGGCGCTGCCCTTGGCCTTGCCGTCGCGGGTCAGCGTGCCGCCGGCCCGGCGCAGCGCGATGCCGCTGACCGTGCCGTCGGCCTCTATGGCGAAGTTCACCGTCTGCACGCCGCGCATCGCCGTGGCCGACTCCTTGAGCAGGCCGTCACCCGCGGGCAGGTCACCGGCGGGTCCGGGTCCCTTGCCCTTGCAGGCGGCGGTGCCGGCGAGCAGGGCGGCGAGGACGAGAGCGAGGACGGTGGCGCGCGGCCGGATCCGGAACATGCCCGCATGCTAGCGGCCGGGTGCTCACTCGGCCTGTCGAGCGCGGTCCGGCCTACTCATGGGTACGCTCGACGACGTGGAGATCAAGGTGACCGATCATCCCGAGGAGTCCCGGTACGAGGCGTACGTCGACGGTGAGCTGGCCGGCTTCGCGAAGTACCGCAGGCGCCCCGACGCCGTCGAGTTCGTCCGCACCGAGGTCGCCGAGGGGTACGCGGGCAAGGGCGTCGGTACGGCGCTGGCCAAGGGTGCACTCGACGCCGTACAGGAGTCCGGCGAGAAAATCATCCCGACCTGTCCGTTCATCGCCGAGTATGTCGCCCGGCACCCGGAGTACCAGAACATGGTGATTGAGCGACACTGATGGGGTGCTGACCTGGCTTGCCGCGGATTGGGTCGCCGCCGAGGAACGGCCGTGGACGGACATCCCGGTCGTGCGCTGGGTGGGCCTGGTGATCGGCGCGGTCTTCCTGTGGGCTGCCATCCGCTTCATGTTCGGCAAGCGGAAGTAGCCCGGGCCGCACCGGCCCGGGCTACCGCCTACCTCACCAGAGGGTGTGCGTGGCCGGCGTAACCGCCGACCGGAGGCTCGCCGCACCGGCCGCGCTCGCCCCGCCGATCGTCGGGATGAACGTGGGCGGCTTGCGGACGTGCGTGGCCTGCTCGAAGGCGTACCCGAGCGCGACGAGCGTCGGCTCGCTCCACCGGCCACCGAAGAACGACATGCCGAGCGGCAGGACACCCTGCGAGTACCCGGCCGGCACGGTGATGTTCGGGTACCCGGCGACCGCGGCCGGACCGGACGAGCTCACGAACCCGGTGAAGTCGTCCCCGGTCTGCAGGTTCGTCACCCAGGCCGCGTTGTTGGTCGGGGCGAGGATCGCGGACACGTTGTTCGCCGCGATCGCGGTGTCGATCGCGTTGCGGGCCGCGCCCGTCGCGGTCTGCCGCTGCGCGACGTACGCGGGGTCGGTCAGGTCGCCGCTGAACGTCTGCGCCAGCTCGAAGATCTCCTGCTGGAAGAACGGCATCTCGATCGCCGCGTTCGCCTGGTTGAACGCGATCAGTCCGGCCAGGTCGGCCGGGTGCGACCCCGGCGTACCGGCGAGATAGCTGTTGATGTCGTGCTTGAACTCGTTCAGCAGCGCGGGGAACTCGTTGTTGAACGCGTCCTCGAGCCCCGGCAGGTCGACGTTGTCGACGACTGTGACACCGAGGCTCTGCAGCCGGGCGATGGTCGCGTCGAGCAGCGCCGCCACCTCGGCGTTGTCCCCGATGCCGCCGCGCCACACGCCGATCCGCTTGCCCTGCAGGGCGTTACGGTCGAGCGCGGCCAGGTAGTTGCGGCCGACGAACGGGCCGGCCGGCGCGGTGCCCGGGTCGCGCGGGTCCACGCCCTGGATCACCGACAGTACGGCCGCCGCGTCGGTCACGTTGCGGGTCATCGGGCCGGCCGTGTCCTGCTCCGCCGAGATCGGGACGACCCCGGCCCGGCTGACCAGCCCGAGCGTGGGCTTGATGCCGACGATGCCGTTCGCGCCGGACGGGCACACGATCGACCCGTCGGTCTCGGTACCGATCGTCACGGTGGCGAGGTTGGCCGACGCCGCCGAGCCCGAGCCGCTGCTGGAGCCGCACGGGTTCCGGTCGAGGACGTACGGGTTGTTGGTCTGCCCGCCGCGGCCGCTCCAGCCGCTCGACGAGGTGAACGAGCGGAAGTTCGCCCACTCGGACAGGTTGGCCTTGCCGAGCACGACCGCGCCGGCCGCGCGCAGCCGCGAGACGAGGAACGCGTCCCGCGCGGGTATGGCGTTGATCAGCGCGAACGAACCGGCCGTCGTGTGCTCCCGGTCCTTGGTGTCCACGTTGTCCTTGAGCAGCACCGGGATGCCCTCCAGCGGCCCGCGGCCGCCGTGCCGCACCCGGTGCACGTCGCTCGCGGCCGCGTCGCGCAGCGCGTCCGGGTTGGTTTCGATCACCGCGTGCAGCAGCGGGTTCAGCGCGCGGATCCGGCGCAGGTAGAAACCGGTCAGGGTGACCGAGCTCAGCTGGTGCCGGTCCATCGCGCGCTGCAGGTCGAGCACGGTCGCGCGCTCGAGGTCGATGCCGTGCAGGGTGGTACCGGTGGCCGAGGCCGCGGCCCCGATCGTCGGTACGGCGGCCGCTGCCGGTGACGCACCGGCCAGCAGCAGCCCGGCCACGAGTGCCGCGGCGAAGCCCATTCGGGCCGGACGTATCGTCCGCCTCCATTTTGTGGTCATAGCTGCTGTCTAGTCCTGTGCGATCGGCAACGCCAGACCTCTATTTGAATTGGGAAGGAATCAACGACGGATCGTCAGCGTGACCGTACCCACCGCAGCGTCCACGCCCTTCGCGAGCGCGCTGAGGCCCGCGGGCAGGTCACGGGCGAGCTCGGCGATCGTCTCGCGGGCCGCCCGGGTGGACTCCACGGCGAGGACGTGCTCCAACCGCGTACTGGCCACCAGGGCGGCGAGTACGGCCGTTGGCGTGTCCACCTGCTCGGGATGGTCGAGCAGGTACCGCAGCCGCACCCGGGGGCTCGCCGCGGCCAGGGGATCACGGGCCGGGAAGCGCAGGCTGGTGCGTACGAGCCCCCGCGTCCGTTGCCGACGGACCAGGCCCTCCTCCACCAGCCGCCGGCCCACCATGTCGCGCACCTCGCGGCGCAGGTGCTCGACCCACCCGCGTACCGGGCGCGGATCCCGGTGCTTGATGATCTCGCCGAGCGCGGCGTCGCTCACCCGCTCGGCGATCCCCCGCCGCTCCCGGACGACCACGACCCCGTCCTCGACGCCGAGCCGGCCGTCGAGCAGCAGCTCGCCGAGCACCGCGCCGGCCAGACCACTATCGAGGGCCACGCCGCTGACCTGGGGTTTCCCCGTGTACTCGTCGTGACCCACGAGGAAGAACTCATCAGCCAGCGGCAACGTACGCATGGGAAGGTCCTCGCTCGGATGGGCGGTGCTGCGACGCTAACCGGTCACCGGGGTCGACTCAACCCACGAACGGTGGAATTTCCACGAGCCGGTTTCTCGGGGTACGGGCTTGGGGTACGCCCCCAATGTGAGCCCGACCGCCGCGGCGCACCGTCACGGGTATGAAGACACTGCACCGCTGGCTCGCCCGGTTGGCCGAGCGACCCGTACGCCTCGACAGCCCCGTGGTCCCGCCCCTGCGCGACTACCCCACCCCGTCCGCACGGCGCGGCCCGCGATGACCGGTCGGGGGCGGATAATCGCCGGGTGCCGGGATCGCCACTGCTGGAGCGGGAGCGCGAGCGCGGCGTCCTCGCCGGTGCCGTGCGCGCGGCCACCACCGGGCGGGGCGGCGTCGTGGTCGTCGAGGGGCCGGCCGGCATCGGCAAGACCCGGCTGCTCGCCGAGGTCCGCGAGCTGGCCGCCGGGGCCGGGGCGCGGCTGCTGACCGCCCGCGGCTCGGAGATGGAGGCCCAGTTCGGCTTCGGGGTCGTCCGCCAGCTCCTCGAGCCCGTCGTCGACGCGCTCGACCGGGCCGGCCGGGCCCGGGCGTTCGCGGGGGCGGCCGCGCCGGCCGAGCGCGTCTTCACGGCCGACGACCCCGCGGCGAGCCCGCCGGCCGGAGCCGAGTTGGCGGTGCTGCACGGGCTGTTCTGGCTCACCGCGCACCTCGCCGAGCCCGCCGCCGTACTCACCGTCGACGACCTCCACTGGGCGGACGCGTCGTCCCTGCGGTACCTGGCCCACCTCGTACCCCGGCTGGAGGATCTGCCCCTGCTCGTGGTGGCGAGCGTGCGGGCGGGTGCGGGCTCGGCCCCGGCGGCCGACCCGCCGCTGCTCGACCAGCTGCTCGTCGCGCCGGAGACCCAGGTGGTGCGCCCGGGGCCGCTCAGCGCGGACGCGGTGGCCGAGCTGCTCGCCGCGCTGCTCGGCGAGGCGCCCGAGCCCGCGTTCACCGCCGCCTGCCACCAGGCCACCGCCGGCAACCCGCTACTCCTGCGCGCCCTCGTCGACTCGCTCGCCCGCGACCGGGTGGCGCCGACCGCGGCCAACACCCACCGGGTGACCCAGCTCGGGCCGGCCGCCGTGTCGCGCATCGTGTCCGTGCGGCTCGCGGGCGCCGACCCGCCCGCCCGCCGGCTGGCCGAGGCCCTCGCGGTGCTCGGCGGGTCGGGGCCGCTGGCCCTCGCGGGCGCGCTCGCCGGGCTCCAGCCCGTGCCCGCGGCCCAGGCCGCCGCGCGGCTGACCGGGCTGCTCGACGTGGACGGCGACCAGCTGGCCTTCGCCCACCCGGTCGTGGCCTCGGCGACGTACGCGCAGCTCGGGCCCGCCGAGCGCGCCGAGGGCCACGCACGGGCCGCCGCGGCCCTCCGCCGCACCGGGGCCGCGCCCGAACGGGTCGCCGCGCACCTGCTCGCCGTCCCCCCGGGCGCCGACGGCCAGCTCGTGGCCGACCTGCGGCGGGCGGCCGCCGTCGCGCGCGAGCGGGGAGCGCCCGAGGAGGCGTTCGCCTTCCTGAGCAGAGCCCTCGAGGAAAACCCCGCCGAGGGTACGGACGGAGCCACGCGGCTACGCCTCCTGACCGAGGCCGGGGCGGTGGCGCTACAGGTGGACCTCGCGGCGGCGGCGGCGATCCTCGCGGAGGCGCGCAGCCACGCACCGGACGCGGACGTGCTCACGCAGCTCGGGGCGGCGTACGGGTTCCTCCGCGATCCCGGTTCGGCCGTGGCCGCGTTCGCCGAGGCGTTGGCGCTCGTCGGCGACTCCGATCCGGACCGGCGCCGGCGCCTGGAGGCCACGCTGCTGGTCGCGGTGCTCATCGTGCCGGGCCGGCTGGACCTGCGGGACCGGCTGCCCGAGCTGGTCGCGCTGCCCGGGCACGACAGCGTCGGCGGGCGGATGCTCGACGCCGCGGTCGCCGCCCAGCAGATGGCGATGGGCGACCCCGGCGCGGTGCCCCGGGCCCGGCGCGCGCTGGCCGACGGGCGGCTGGTCCGCGAGGCCAACGGCGAGGGCCCGCTCGTCTGCGGCTGGCTCACCCTGCTCGCCGCCGACGACCCGCTCGCGCTCGACAGCCTCGAGGCGGCCGTACGCCAGGCGCACCTGCACGGGTCGACCCGGGCGCTCGCCGCCGCGCTCTGCTTCCGTGCCGTCGGCCGGCTGTGGACGGGGCAGCTGGCCGACGCCGAGCAGGACGCGCGGGAGGCGCTCGGCCTCGCGCGGAGCGGCCGGGTGGACATGGACGTGGCGTTCGCCGGCGCGTACCTGGCCGAGGCGCTGCGGGAGGCGGGCCAGCTGGCCGAGGCCGACGAGGTCCTTTCGGGGCTCGGTACGCCGGGCCCGGGTCCGGCCTACTACGCGCTCGACGCGCTGGCCTCGGTACGGCTGGCCCAGGGGCGGTACCCGGAGGCCGCCGAGACGGCCCGGGAGGCCGGACGGGCGTGGGCGCGGTACGGGTTCACGAACCCCGCCGTCGGCGCGTGGCGCGGCACGGCCGCCCTCGCGTTGCAGGCGCTCGGCCGTACCGAGGAGGCCCGGCTCCTGGCCGCGGAGGAGTTGGCCGCCGCCCGGGCGTGGGGTGCCCCGCGCGCCCTCGGCCGGGCGCTGCGGATCACCGGCCAGCTCACCGGGCTCGACCCGCTCGCCGAGGCGGTCGCGGTCCTGGACGGTACGCCGGCCCGGCTGGAACGGGCACACGCGCGGGCGGCGTACGGCGCGGCGCTGCGCCGTCGCGGCCAGCGCACGCAGGCGCGGGACCTGCTCGCCGCGGCGCTGGACGAGGCCGAGGCGGCCGGAGCCGTACCCCTCGTCGAGGCGGTACGGGCCGAGCTGCGCACCGCCGGGTTCCGGCCGAGGCGTACCCGGCTCACCGGCGTCGACGCGCTGACCGCGAGCGAGCGGCGGGTCGCCGAGCTCGCCGCGGGCGGGTCGAGCAACCGCGACATCGCCCAGTCGTTGTTCGTCACCACGAAGACCGTCGAGGTGCACCTGTCCAGCGCGTACCGGAAGCTGGGCGTCGGGCGGGCCGGGCTCGCGGCGGCGCTGTCCCCATCGCCCAAGTAGAGGAGCTGCCCATGCCGGTCACGCTGGCGATCGTCGGCGCCGGAGCGCGCGGGCGGACGTACGCCCGGTACGCCCTCGAGCACCCCGACGCCGCACAGGTGGTGGCGGTGGCCGATCCGCGCCCGGCCTACCGGGAGGCGCTCGCCGACGCGCACGCCGTACCCGCCGGGCGCCGGTACGCCAGCTGGCGCGACCTGGCCGAGGCGCCCCGGCTGGCCGACGCGGTCGTCGTGGCGACACCCGACCGGCAGCACGCCGAGGCGGTCGCCCGGTTCGCGGCCCTGCGGTACGACCTGTTGCTGGAGAAGCCGATGGCACCGACCGAGCCCGACTGCGCGGCGGTGGTCGCCACGGCCGAGGCGACGGGCGTGCTGCTGGCCGTCTGCCACGTGCTGCGGTACACGCCGTACACCGAGGCGCTGCTGCCGCTCGTCCGCGCGGGCGCGGTCGGGGCGATCGTCGGCGTGCAGCACCTCGAGCCGGTGGGCTGGTGGCACTTCGCGCACTCGTTCGTCCGCGGCAACTGGCGCCGCACCGACGAGTCGTCGTCGAGCCTGCTCGCGAAGTGCTGCCACGACCTCGACTGGCTGTACCACCTCGTCGGCCAGGAACCCGTACGGATCGCGAGCACCGGGGCGCTGCGCCATTTCCACCCGGCCCAGCGGCCGGCCGGCGCGGCGGACCGGTGCTTCGACTGCGGGGTCGAGCCCGACTGCCCGTACTCGGCCACCCGGCTCTACGCCGCGTGCCTCGCCGACCCGGAGCGCCACGAGTGGCCGCTGTCGGTCGTCACGCCCGACCTCACGCCCGAGGGGGTCGCGGCCGCGCTGCGCGACGGGCCGTACGGGCGCTGCGTCTACGCCTGCGACAACGACGTCGTGGACCACCAGGTCGTGACCATCGAGTTCGCCGGCGGGGCGACCGCGTCGCTGACGATGAGCGCGTTCACCCCGGCCGGCCACCGGCGTACCCGCATCATGGGCACCCGCGGATTCGTCGAGGGCGACGGCGAGCGGATCACCGTCACCGACTTCGTGACCGGGGCAGTGTCCACTGTGGACACCAATCGCGCCGGCCCGGACGCCGCGTCCGGGCACGGTGGCGGGGACTTCGGGCTCATGCGCGCGTTCGTCGCCGCGGTGGCGGCCCGCGACGCGTCGCTCATCCGGTCCGGGCCGCGCGAGTCGCTCGTGAGCCACCGGATGGCGTTCGCCGCGGAGGCCAGTAGGCTGGCCGGCGGAGTACCCGTAGATGTGTCCATTGTGGATAGGGTGAGCTGAACGGTGGGTGGGGAGCGGACGGTCGCCCTCGACCTCGGCTCGTCCTCGGTCCGCGCGGTCGCGTTCGACACCGAGCTGCGCCCGGTCCGGGTGGCGCGCCGGCAGGTCGAGCTGCGCCAGGACGCGAGCGGCGCGGCGACGATCGACGCCGACGAGTACCTCGGTGCGGCCGTCGCCTGCCTCGACGAGCTGCACGCGCACGGGGCGCTGCGCGACACGCGTACCGTGGCCGCCTCGTGCCAGTGGCACTCGCTGCTGCCGATGGACGGGTCGTACCGGCCCCTCGGCCCGGGACTGTCCTGGATGGACACCCGGCCGGTGCCGACCGGTCCCCCGCCGGACGATCCAGTGGACTTCCACCGGCGTACGGGCGCCTGGTGGCACGCACTCTACTGGCCGGTGCGCATCGCCTGGCTGCGCGGCGAGGGTCTCGTGGCGGACCGGTGGGCGGGGCTCGCCGAGTACCTGACGTTCCGGCTGCTGGGGGTGCCCGCCGCGACGCTCTCGTCCGTCTCCGGTACGGGCGCCCTCGACACGGTCACCGGACGGTGGGACGCCGAGGCCCTGTCCCGGGCCGGGGTCGCCGAGTCGGCGCTGCCGCCGGTCGCGCCGGACGACTTCCGCGGCCGGCTCGTCGACACGTACGCGCGCCGCTGGCCCGAGCTCGCCGGGGCCGGGTGGGCGCTCGCGATCGGCGACGGCGCGGCGAGCGCGTTGGGGAGCGGCTGCACGGGGCCGGACCGGCTCAGCGTCACCGTGGGTACGTCGGCCGCCGTACGGGTCGTCGTGCCCGGCGCGCCCGAGCCGGAGGAGCACGTCTGGCGGTACCGGGTCGACAGCCGGCGGAGCGTGTTCGGGGTCGCGTACTCGGCCGGCGGTGCGCTCTACCACTGGGTCGCGGGGCTCGTCGGCGGGTACCCGGGTGATCCGGCGCTGGACGCGCTCGCCCCCGGCGCGCACGGGCTGGTGTCGCTGCCGTTCCACGCGGGGCACCGGCCGCCGCTGCCCGCGTACGGCGTCGGCACCCTGCACGGCCTGCGCCTGGCGACGACCCGGGCCGACGTGGTCGCCGCGACCCTGGAGGGCGTCTGCCACGAGCTGGCCGACGGCGCGCGGCATCTCGATCCGACCGGCCGCGCGACCGCGGTGCTCGGCGGGGGCGCGGTCGCCGCGTCACCGTGGCTCGGCCGGCGTCTCGCCGCGGCCTTCGGCGGCCGCGCGGTCCGCTGCCTCGTGGCCGACGTGGGGGCCCGCGGCGCCGCCGCGCTCGCCACCGGGTTCACCCCGGCGCCGATCCAGGAGATCGTCGAGGTGCCCGACTCCGACGTCGCCGCGATGGCGGACGCCGCCCGGCACTACCGGGCGCTGCGCGACCGGCTCACCTAGAGCCCGTTGGCCGCGATCACGCCGCGGTACCAGTGCGCGCTGCGTTTGAGGATCCGCCGCTGGTCGGCGTAGTCGACGTACACGAGACCCCAGCGCTCCCCGTACCCCTGCTGCCACTCGAAGTTGTCCAGCAGTGACCACACGTGGAAGCTCTCCAGGGGTACGCCCGCCGCGATCGCCCGGTGGGCCGCCGCGAGATGGTCGCGGAGGAACGCGATGCGGCCCGGGTCGTCGACGGTGCCGTCCGGGTCGAGCGAGTCCGGCGTGGGTATCCCGTTCTCGGTGATCGACAGGGGCAGGCCGGGGTAGTCGCGTGCCACCCGGGTCAGGACGTCGTAGAGCCCGTCCGGGTAGATCTGCTGCCAGAACGCCTCGGACGTCGGCCAGCGCTCCTCCCGTCCCCCGTCCGCCGTGACGTAGATGGGGCAGTAGTACTGCACCGCCAGCAGGTCCACGGGCGCCGCGATCAGGGCCAGGTCGCCGTCCCGCACGCCCCGCGCGAACCGGCTGCCCTCGCCGAGGTCGTCGCAGACATCCTGGGGGTACGCGCCGCGCAGCGCGGAGTCGAGGTAGAACCGGTTCTCGTACCCGTCCACGAGCCGGGCCGCCGCCGCGGCCGCGTCGCTGCCGTCGGCCGGGTACGTGGGGTGCAGGTTGAGCGCCGGTCCGATCCGGGCGCGTATCCCGGTGTTCCGCATCGCGGCGACCGCCAGCCCGTGGGCGAGTTGGAGGTGGTGCGCCACCAGGTGGGCCGCGTCGGGATCACGCCGCCCGGGCGCGTGTACCCCGGTGAGATAGCCGTTCTGCACCACGGTCTTGGGCTCATTGATGGTCAACCAGACCGGCACCTGCGTACCCAGCGCCCGGAACACGATCTCCGCGTAGTCGGCGAACCGGTACGCCACGTCCCGCCGCTCCCAGCCGCCCTCGTCCTGCAGCCGTTGCGGCAGGTCCCAGTGGAACAGGGTCGCCATCGGCGCGACGCCCCGCTCGTTCAGGCCGTCGACCAGGCGCCGGTAGAAGTCGAGCCCGCGCTGGTTCACCCGCCCCGCGCCGTCGGGCAGCACCCGCGGCCACGCGATCGAGAACCGGTACGACATGAGCCCGAGATCCCGCATGATGTCGAGATCGTCGGCCCAGCGATGGTAGTGATCGGCGGCGACGTCTCCGGTATGCCCGTGCCGGGTACGCCCCGGCGTATGGCTGAACGTGTCCCACACGGACTCGCCGCGCCCATCCTCCTTCGCCGCGCCCTCGATCTGGTACGCCGACGTGGCCGCACCCCAGCCGAATCCGTCCGGGAACCGCACGCCCACTCCGCCCTCCGATCGGGAGCGCTTCCAAGTACACCGCCGCCAACTCTAGTGCTGGCCGTGCTGGCTCCCACCCCGCCCGCCGCCATCCGAAGCACATCCTGGCAGCCCGCGGATGGGGCCGTCGGACCGATCGGGCGGTGCCCCTTTCCGGCGTGTCGCGTCTACCCCATAGACGCCCACGAACTTGATCGCCGTTGGCGGTGCAGATGCGCAGTCACACTGCGCGCCCGCACCGCCAACAGCGATCAACGCCAGAGGCCGCCGCCGCGAGGCCCAACCAGCGCGGTTCGCCCGCCGGGCTGCGCGGCCGAGCACCGACCCGGCGAAGCCGTGGTCGGGCGCAGGACGCAATGCCCGGGCTGAGGGCGAACCGCCAGCCGAGCGGAGCGAGCGCCATCAATTCAGTATGCGGCGCGGATGATCCGACGGATGCGGTTTGGGTGACGGGGCACCGCGACCATTCCCGCATGCGGACCGTCGTCGATGCCATGATCGCCAGTGCCACGTCGGGGCGCGGCACGCTCACCGTCCTCGGTCCCACGGGTGAGCCGGCCGACACCGTCACCTGGCACGACCTGCATGTCCGGGCCCGGCGGCAGGCGGCGGCGCTCGCGGGGCTGGGCGTCCGGCCCGGCGACCGGGTCGGCCTGCTCGGTGACTCGGGCGTGCCGATGGTCAGTGCGGTGCAGGCGGTGTGGCTGGCCGGTGGGGCGACGACCGTCCTGCCGCCGCGCGGCCGGTGCGGGATCGAGGCGTACCTCGAGCAGCTCCGGGCGATCGTGGCCGACGCGGGCATGACCGCGATCCTCGTGGACGAGCCGGCGGGCGAGGTCGCGGCCGGGCTCGCCGGGGTGACGCGGGTACTGGACCTGACGGTCAGCGCCGGTACGCCGGCCGAGCCGTACCGGCCGGAGCCGACCGATCTCGCGGTGCTGCAGTACACGAGCGGGTCGACCCGGTCGCCGCGGGGCGTACCCGTGACCCACGGCCACTTCGCCGCCAACCTCGATGCGATCGCCGACGCGCTCGACCACGACGAGTGGCACCCGGGCGTGTGGCTGAGCTGGCTGCCGCTGTACCACGACATGGGGCTCATAGCGTTCCTCACGCACCCGATGACCTGCGGGTGCCCGCTCGTACTCCAGTCGCCGGCCGGGTTCGCGGGGCACCCGGCGAGCTGGCTCGGCGCGATGTCGCGCTACCGCGCCACGATCAGCGGCGCGCCGAACTTCGCGTACGCGCTGATGACCCGGCTGCTCGCGGGCCGTACGGATCTCGACCTCGACCTGCGCGCCACGCGGCTGCTCGTCAGCGGGGGCGAGCCGGTGGACGCCGAGATGATGACCCGGTTCGCCGCCGAGGCCGGGCGGTACGGGCTCGACCCGGCGGCGTTGACGCCTGCGTACGGGCTGGCCGAGACCACGCTCGCCGCGACGATGAACCCGGCGGGCGCGGGGCTGCGCGTGGACCGGGTCGACCCGCACGCGCTGGAGTCGGGCGGCCGGGCGGTGCCCGTACCCGGCAGCGCGCCCGGCCGCACGCTCGTCTCGTGCGGCCGGCCCGTGGCGCGCACGTCGGTGCGCATCGTCGACCGGCACACGGGCACCCCGGTGGGTACCCGTGCCATCGGCCACATCGAGCTGCGCGGCGCCTCCGTCGTCGGGCACTACTGGGGCGAGCCGAAGCCGCCCGTGGACAGCTGGCTGCGTACCGGCGACCTGGGTTATCTGACCCACGGCGGAGAGCTGGTCGTGTGCGGCCGGGAGAAGGACGTGGTCTTCGCGGCCGGCCGCAACATCTTCCCGCAGGACGTCGAGGCGGTGGCGCAGGAGGCGCCCGGCGTGCGGCCGGGTGGGGCGGCCGCGTTCGGCCTCGCCGACGAGCGGGGCGACCGCCTCGTCGTCGCGGTCGAGGCGCGCGGCGGCGACCCCGCCGAGCTGCGGCGCAGCGTCACGGCCCTGGTCCGCGCGGAGGTCGGCCTCGCGCCGGCCGAGGTCGTCGTGCTGCCCTACGGCCAGCTGCCGAAGACCACGTCCGGCAAGCTCCGCCGGGCCGAGACCCGCCGCCGCTACCTCGACGGCCAGCTGGCCGCCGCGGCCCGCTGAGATCGGAGGAGATCCGATGACGACCGTCGACACCCCGCGCCTGGAGGCGTACCGCATCGAGCTGGCCACGGTCGTCGAGCGGGACCCCGCCGACCTCACCGACGACGCCCGGCTGGTCGAGGACCTGGGCCTGGACAGCCTGGCGATGATGAACGTGCTGGCCTGGCTTGACCGGCACGGCGTGACCGTGGCCGGCTCCCGGGATCAGCCGGCCACGGTCGGCGCGGTGCTGGCGCTGCTCGACCGCCCCGGCGCACCCGGCCTGTCGATCCGGTTCACCGACATCGCGCGGGGACCGGCGCGGCCGACCGACGTCGCGGTCGCCGCGGTCGCGGCCGACCCGGAGGGCCTCACCCCGATCCTGTCCACTGTGGACGTACGGTTGACCCCGGTCGAACCCGAGGACATGCGGTTCCTCTACAAGCTCGCGACCCACCCGGATACCTGTTTCCGCTGGCGGTACCGTGGCGCGCCGCCGCCGATGGAGAAGTTCGCGGTCGACCTGTGGTCGCAGGTGCTCGTCCAGTTCGTGGCGCGGCGTACGAGCGACGGGGAGCCGATCGGCCTGCTCGTCACGTACGGCGCGGACATGGGCCAGCGGTACGCGTACGTCGGCGCGGTGTTCCGTCCGGACTACACGGGCTCGGGCATCGCCGCGACCGTGACGGCCGCGTTCGTGCGCTACCTGTTCCACACGTTCCCGATGCGGAAGCTGTACGTCGAGGTGCCCGGCTTCAACTGGCCGCAGATGCGCAGTGGTGAGGGCCGGCTGTTCGAGGTCGAGGGCATCATGCGGGACCATGAGTTTTACGCCGGTCGATATTGGGACCGGTACCTGTGCGCCATCTATCCCCGCGCCGTCGGTCTGGTGAACCCCTCGTAGGCAGCACTTCTGCCGCGTGGCGCGCCGGAGTACGCTGCGAAACGATGATCATAGATAGTGACGATTGTAACTTCCGGATACTGGGGCCGGTGCAGGTGTCCACCAGCGCCGGTCCGGTGGAGTTCGCTCGTCGCCAGCAGCTCGACCTGCTCGCGCTGCTGCTGCTAAACGCCGGCCGCGTCCTGCCGGTCAGCCAGATCGTCGACGCGATGTGGGGCGACCGGGTGCCCCGTACGGCGAGTACGCAGATCAAGAACATGGTGTCGGCCCTGCGCGGAGCACTGGTCGACGGCCACCAGCCGCTGGTCACGCTCGACCGGCACCCCGCGGGGTACCGCCTGCGGATCAGCCACGGACAACTCGACGTGGCCCGGTTCGAGGCGCTGGTGGCGGCGGCCCGCGCGGCGGACGGGCCGGACGCGGTGGCCCACAAGCTCCGGCGCGCCCTCGGCCTCTGGCAGGGCGCGCACGCGCTCGCGGGGGTACGCGCCGTCTTCGTACCGACCGCCCGGGCGCATCTGGAGGAGCAGCGCAGCACCGCGCTCGAGGTGCTCTTCGACGCCGAGCTGGACCGCGGCAAGCACGCGGAGATCGTCGCCGAGCTGACCGACGCGGTGGCCGACCATCCCGGGCGGGAACGGCTCGTCGGGCAGCTGATGACGGCGCTGTACCGGTCGGGCCGGCCGACGGACGCGCTCGCCGCGTACCGCAAGGCCCGCCACACGCTCGCCGAGGAGTACGGCCTCGAACCGGGTCCGATGCTGCGCGACCTGGAGCGTCAGATCCTCGTGGGCGACGTGGCGCTGTCGGCCCCGCCCGAGGTCCGCAGCGCGGCATCCGGCACGGCGTCGACGGCGGCATCCGGGCGGGCGGCCACGCCGGTGCCGGCCCAGCTCCCGCCCGACGTACGCGGCTTCGCGGGCCGACTCGCCGAGCTGGCCCGGCTCGACGCGCTCGTACCCGCCATGGAGCGCGAGCCGAAGACCGTCGTGATCTCGGCCGTCATGGGTACGGCCGGGGTGGGCAAGACCGCCCTCGCCGTGCACTGGGCGCACCAGGTGGTGAGCCGGTTCCCGGACGGCCAGCTGTACGTCAACCTGCGCGGCTTCGACCCGGGCGGCGCGGCGGTGAGCCCGTCCGAGGCGGTACGCGGCTTCCTCGACGCGCTCGGCGTTCCACCGGAACGGATCCCGTCGGGCCTCGACGCGCAGGCCGCGCTGTACCGCAGCCTGATCGCCGGCCGTCGGGTCCTCGTGGTGCTGGACAACGCGGTCAGTGCGGAACAGGTCCGGCCGCTGCTCCCGGGTACCCCCGGATGCCTGGTGGTGGTGACCAGCCGCAACCGGCTGCTGGGCCTGGTCGGCGCGGAGGGTGCCTACCCGATGACGCTCGACCTGATGACCCCGGCCGAGGCCCGCGAGCTGCTGACCGCACGGTTGGGCCGGGACCGGATCGCGGCCGAGGCGGACGCGGCCGACGCCATCGCGGCCCAGTGCGCGCGGCTCCCCCTGGCCCTCGCGATGGTGGCGGCCCGGGCCGCGATCAACCCGACCTTCCCGCTGGCGGCGCTGTCCGCCGAGCTGTCGAGCCATGACTCGGGTACGGACGTGCACACCGTCTTCTCGTGGTCCTACGAGCAGCTCGGCGCGCCCGCCGCGCGTCTGTTCCGGCTGCTGGGCCTGCATCCCGGCCCGCACCTCGCGGCACCCGCGGCCGCCAGCCTGGCCGGTGCGCCGGTCCCGCACGCCCGGGCGCTGCTCGTCGAGCTGGCCAACGCGCACCTCATCGCGGAGCACAGCCCCGGCCGCTTCTCGATCCACGACCTGCTTCGCGGGTACGCGGGCGAGCTGGCGCAGCGCGTCGATCCCGACGGCGAGCGGCGGTCGGCGGTCCGCCGCGTGCTCGACTACTACCTGCAGACGGCCAACCGGGCGGCCCTGCACCTGCATCCGCACCGGTACCAGGTGGAGCTGCTGGCGCCCGACCCGTACGCGGTGACCGACGACTTCGACGGCCACCGGCGTGCGCTCGACTGGTTCACGGTGGAGCACCCGGTGCTGGTCGCGGCCGTCGAGCAGGCCGCGGCGGCCGACCTCGGTACGCACGCCTGGCAGCTCGCCTCGACGATCGCGCCGTTCCTCGACCGGCGCGGGCACTGGGACGACTGGGCGGGTACGCAGTACGCCGCCCTCGTCTGCGCCGAACGGGTCGGCGACCGGGTCGGGCAGGCCCACGCGCACAGCGGTCTTGGGCTCGCCCACGCCCGCCGGCGCGACTACGAGCTGGCCCACACGCACCTGCGCCGGGCGCTCGACCTGCTGCGGCAGCTCGACGACCCGATCGGGCTCGCGTACACCCACCTGCGCATGAGCTCGGTGCACGAGCGCCCCGGCGGGTACGAGGATGCCCTGCACCACGCCGAGGAGGCCCTCGCGCTGTACCGGGCGGCGGGGCACCGGGCCGGGTCGGCGCAGGCGCTCAACAACGTGGGCTGGTACCACGCCCAGCTCGGCGACGCACCAGCCGCGATCGTCCACTGTGAACAGTCGGTGGCGCTGCACCGGGAGCTGGGCGACCGGCAGGGCACCGGGCACGCGCTCGACAGCCTCGGGTACGCGTACCACCGGCGCGCCGACCACGAGCGCGCCGCCGCGTACTACGCCGAGTCGGCGGAGATCCTGCGGGAGACCGGAGACCGGTACTTCGCCGCGATCGCGCTGACCCACCTGGGCGACACGTACTGCGACGCGGGCGAACCGCATCGCGCGCGCGACGCGTGGCGTACCGCGCGGCAGATCCTCCAGGAGCTCGGCCACCCGGACGCCGAGCAGCTCGACGCGAAGCTTCGAGCGGTCACGTCGCCGTTGTATGCCGCCCGGGTGAACATGCGGGTGCGATCCGCATGAGGCACCGGACGGAACCTGGTCCCATCCACCCTTGCCTCACCCGAAGGGGTTCAGATGGGACGTCACGGAAGGGCACGCCGTGCGCTCGTGCGATCCGGCGCGGTCATGACCGCGGTCGCGATCGGCAGCGTCACGACGGCAGTGGCACCGACACCGGCCAGCGCGGCACCGCCTGGCAAGAACTTCGGACCGCTGATCGACGGCCTCGCGGCCAACGACCAGCAGACCCAGTGCTTCGGCGTCGAGCAGCCGGGGGTCGTCGACTTCCGCGCGATGGTGCTGGCCGCCTACCCCGGCACCACCAACCTCGGCATCCTGCGCGGCTGCAACGTCGGTGACCGCAGCGAGCACAAGGAGGGTCGCGCCTGGGACTGGGGCGCCACGGTCGCGCAGCACAGTGCCCAGATCAACGACCTGCTCAACTGGCTGATGGCGACGGACAAGTACGGCAACCAGTACGCGAACCTCCGCCGCCTCGGCATCATGTACATCATCTGGAACCGCCAGATCTGGTCGGCCCACCTGGCCAGCCAGGGCTGGCGCCCGTACACCGGCACCGACCCGCACAACACCCACGTCCACTTCAGCTTCAGCTGGGCCGGCGCGCTGCGGCAGACGAGCTGGTGGGCCGGTGGCTCGTTCGGCAAGCAGACGGTCGGGTACTACCAGCCGTCGACCGCTACGTACGCCATGCGCAACTCGCAGGCGGGCGGGCCGGCCGAGATCGCGTTCCAGTACGGCCCGGCCGGCGCGCGGCCGATCGCCGGCGACTGGAACGCCGACGGCAAGACGTCGATCGGCTACTACCAGCCGGCGTCGGGTACGTGGCACCTGCGCAACACCAACGGCGCGGGCGGCGACGACGCGGCGTTCCAGTACGGGCCGGCCAACATGGTGCCGATCGCCGGCGACTGGAACAACGACGGCAAGACGACGATCGGGTACTACAACCCGGGCAACGGCACGTTCCACCTGCGCAACACCAACTCGGCCGGGCCGGACGACATCGCGTTCCAGTTCGGCGGGGCGGGCATGGTGCCGGTGACCGGCGACTGGAACAACGACGGCAAGACCGGCATCGGCTTCTACAACCCCGGCAACGGTACGTGGACGCTCAAGGACGTACCGTCGGCCGGGCCCGCCGACGCCTCGTTCGTCTGGAACGGCGGCAGCCAGACCCCGATCACCGGCGACTGGAACGCCGACGGCAAGACCACCATCGGCTTCTACAACCCGGCGACGGCCACGTACCAGCTGCGCAACGCGCTCAGCGGCGGCGCGGCCGACCATGTGTTCCAGTTCGGGCCGGCCGGCGCGCGGCCGATCACCGGCGACTGGGACCGGGCGTGATGGGCTCCCGGACCCGCGTGGCCGCCGCGGTGGGCGCGGTCACTGCCTTGGGACCACTGGGGGTACTCGCCGAGCCCGCCTACGCCGACGTGGTCGTGCTCGACTGCCAGTCGATCCCCGCGAACGCGGACCCGTCGGTGCTGGAGACCGTGTACCGCACCGGCCGCGGCCTGGGCGCCGACAGCCGCGTGATGCTGGCGGCGTTCGAGGCGGGCTGGGTCGAGTCCCGCATGAACAACCTCCCGTGCGGCGACCGTGACTCGCTGGGCGTGTTCCAGCAGCGGCCGTCACAGGGCTGGGGTACGCCCGAGCAGATCATGAACGTGTCGTACGCGGCGACGCAGTTCTTCAACCGGGCGATCCCCATCGCGGCGAACAATCCGGGCCTGGCGGCGTGGGAGATCGCCCAGGCCGTCCAGCGCTCGTGCTGCCCGTCGCGGTACGCCGAGGCGGCCGGCACGGCGAACAACCTGATCGCCCAGGCCAAGGACCTGACCACCGGCAAGGTGACGGTCGGGTACTACCGGTCCGCCACCGCGAGCTGGGGCCTGCGCAACGCCCAGGCGGGCGGCCCCGCGGACGCCGCGTTCCAGTACGGGCCGGCCGGTGCGCGGCCGATCTCCGGCGACTGGAACAACGACGGCAAGACGACGATCGGCTACTACAGCCCGGGTTCGGCGACGTTCGGCCTGCGCAACGCCAACGGTGCCGGCCCGGCGGAGATCAGTTTCTCGTACGGCCCGGCCGGCATGATCCCGCTCGCCGGTGACTGGAACAACGACGGCAAGACCACCATCGGGTACTACAACCCGGGCAACGGCACCTTCCACCTGCGCAACGCGAACGGGCCGGGGCCGGACGACGCGGCGTTCCAGTTCGGTCCGGCGGGGATGATCCCGCTGGTCGGCGACTGGAACAACGACGGCAAGACCACCGTCGGGTACTACAACCCGGGCAACGGTACGTGGAACCTGCGCGACACCAACGGTGCCGGCCCGGCCGACGCCTCGTTCGTCTGGAACGGCGGCGGCCAGACCCCGATCACCGGGGACTGGAACGCCGACGGCAAGACCACGATCGGGTTCTACAACCCGGGGAACGCGGTCTATACGCTGCGTAACGCGCTGAGCGCCGGACCGGCAGACCACCAGTTCTCGTTCGGCCCGGCCGGGAGTACGCCGATCACGGGCGACTGGAACAACGACTGAGCGCAGCCGGAGCCGGGGTGTGGCGAAGGCGAGCACAGTCGAAGGGCCAACGACTGAGCGCAGCCGGAGCCGGGGTGTGGCGAAGGCGAGCACAGTCGAAGGCCAACGACTGAGCGCAGCCGGAGCCGGGGTTCGGCGACAATCGTGCGGGCGGCGGACCCCTTGGTCTGCCGCCCGCACCTAATGATCTGTTGGAGCGCTCCCGACATCTCCACTGAACGGTGGAAACCCGGGCCAACCGTTCGGTGTGGGCGGTGGTAGCCGAACCGTTATCGACACCGCCCGTGGCAAAGCTGGACACCGACCGGATGCAAGCGCTTACATGTCGGAAGCGATGCTCTCACCACCCTGGCATCTCGTCTCGTTCTGGGAGGACCGTTCATGATTGCGCGCTCCCGTCGCCGGGCCCTTGGGCTGGTGGCGCCGGCCGTTGCCGCTGTATTGGTAATGGCTGCCTGTTCGACCACCGGCGGGGACAACAAGTCCGCCGGACCGGTGCCGACCCTGACCGGCAACTGTGCCCAGTACCAGGAGTTTGCCGGCCACGCGGGCACCACCGTGACGATGTTCGCTTCGATCATCAGTCCCGAGTCCGACTCCCTGCAGAAGTCCTGGAAAGAGTTCTCGGACTGCACGGGCATCAAGATTTCCTACGAGGGCTCGAACGACTTCGAGTCGCAGCTGCAGGTTCGGGTCAGCGGTGGCAACGCGCCCAACCTCGCGGTGATCCCGCAGCCGGGTCTGCTGCAGAAGATGGTGCAGACCGGCAAGGTCGTGAAGCCGTCGGCGAAGACCGTCGAGAACGCCGGTAAGTACTGGACCGCGACCTGGAAGAACTACGGCACGGTCAACGGCACGTTCTACGCCGCGCCGATGAGCGCCAACATGAAGTCGCTCGTGTGGTACTCGCCCAAGACGTTCACCGCCGCCGGCTACAAGGTGCCGACGACGTGGGACGAGATGATGGCGCTGAGCAACACCATCGCGGCCTCCGGCAAGAAGCCGTGGTGCGGCGGCATCGGCTCGGGTACGGCCACCGGCTGGCCCGCCACCGACTGGCTGGAGCAGATCGTCCTGCGCACCGGCGGCGGCGAGGTCTACGACAAGTGGATCAGCCACGAGATCAAGTTCAACTCGCCCGAGATCCTCAAGGCGATGGACACGGTGAAGAACTGGATGCTGAACCCGCAGTACGTCAACGGCGGCTTCGGCGACGTCAAGTCGATCGCGACCACGACGTTCCAGGACGCTGGCAAGCCGATCCTCACCGGCCAATGCGCCATGCTGCAGCAGGCCTCGTTCTACGGCGCCCAGTGGCCGAAGGGTACGAAGATCGCGTCCGACGGTGACGTCTTCGCGTTCTACCTGCCGGGCATCGACGCCAAGGTGAGCACCCCGGTCGTCGGTGGTGGCGAGTTCATCACCGCGTTCTCGGACAAGCCCGAGGTGCAGGCGTTCCAGACGTACCTGACCACGCCGGGCTGGCACACCAGCCGGATCAAGGCGGCGACGGGCTGGGTGTCGGCGAACCAGCAGGCCGACAAGAGTGCCTACACCGACCCGATCGACCAGCTCTCCGCCAAGTACCTGACCGACCCGAACGCGACCTTCCGGTTCGACGCGTCCGACCTGATGCCGCCCGCGGTGGGCGCCGGTCAGGAGTGGAAGTCGATGACCGCCTGGTTCGCCGAGGGCAAGTCGACCGAACAGACGGCGAACGACATCGACGCCGCCTGGCCGAAGTGATTTCATGACCGCGTAAGGATGTGATGATCGCGGCCCGGCGGTCTCCGCCGGGCCGCGGCCCACCCGCCCACCGCTGCCCGCCCACCGCTGCCCGCCCACCGCTGCCCGCCCACCGCCGCTGCCCGCCCGCTTCGGCCCGACCGCGAACAGGGGCACCGCCCATGCCAGACACGTCCGTGCTCGCCGACGCCGTCCTCGCCGACTCGACCTGGTCGGATGCCGCGGGCAAGTTCGCCGGTACCTTCGGCACCGTCGCGGTCTTCATCGGCATCCTGCTGCTGATCTTCTACGCGGCCGGCAAGGCGAGCGGCCGGGTCGCCCGGCCCCTGGCGATCGTGGTGTTCCTGCTGCCGTCGATCCTGCTGCTGGTCGTCGGCCTGGTCGTCCCGGTGATCCGGACGATCTACCTGAGCCTCTACAACGACACGAGCACGAACTACCTCGGCGCCGAGAACTACAAGTGGGCGTTCACCTCCAGCACGATCCGCGAGGTGCTGTTCAACACGCTGCTGTGGATCATCATCGCGCCGGTACTGACGACCCTGCTCGGCCTCGCGATGGCGCTCCTCGTCGACCGGCTGCGGGGCCAGGCGGTCTACAAGTCGCTGATCTTCCTGCCCATGGCGGTCTCGTTCGTCGGCGCGAGCTTCATCTGGCGGTTCGTCTACGAGGCGCGCGACCCGGCGCAGCCGCAGATCGGCCTGCTCAGCCAGACCGTCATGGCGCTCGGCTGGAAGGACCCGCCCAACTGGATCCTGAGCCACCCGCTGAACAACTTCCTGCTCATGGTGATCATGATCTGGGTCCAGACCGGGTTCGCCATGGTCGTGCTCTCGGCCGCGATCAAGGCGGTGCCGGACGAGATCACCGAGGCGGCCCGGATGGACGGGGCGACCGGCGGGACGCTGCTCTTCTACGTGACGATCCCGATGATCCGCAATACGCTCATCGTCGTCCTGACCACCGTCATGATCACGACGCTCAAGGTGTTCGACATCGTCCGCACGATGACGGGCGGCAACTTCCGTACGCAGATCCTCGCCAACGAGATGTACTCGCAGGCGTTCGTGCAGTTCAACACGGGCCGGGGCAGCGCGCTCGCGGTAATCCTGTTCGCCGCCGTCCTCCCCCTGGTCATCTACAACATCGTCCAGCTTCGCAAGGAGCGTGCCACGCGATGAGCAGCCTCGAAGCCGTTGCCGCGACCGAGTCGACCACCGCGCAGGAGCGCCCGGCGCAGCCGGTCAAAGCGGTCCGCAAGACGTTCAGCAGCCCGATCGCCACGATCCTCGTGCTCGTCATGACGATCATGTGGACGATCCCGACGTTCGGCCTGCTCGTGACGTCGGTACGCCCCGCCCAGGACGTGGCCACCACCGGCTGGTGGACGTTCTTCATCAACCCGCACTTCACGCTGGCCAACTACCAGACCGTGCTCTTCCAGAACACGTTCGGCGCCAGCTCGGGCCTCATGCCGTACCTGATCAACTCGGCCGCGATCACGATCCCGGCCACGGTCATCCCGCTGGTACTCGCCGCGATGGCCGCGTACGCCCTCGCCTGGGTCCGGTTCCGCGGCAGCGACACGATCTTCTTCATCATCTTCGCGCTGCAGGTCGTCCCGCTGCAGATGGCGCTGATCCCCCTGCTGAGCCTGTTCTCCGGCGGCCTGCACGTCGGGGACGCCACGATCATCCCCGCGCTGCGGACGATCGTCTTCGGCGTCGGGCCGGTCAGCGCGCAGATGCCGCAGTACGCCGGCGTCTGGATCGCCCACACCATGTTCGCCCTGCCGCTCGCGATCTTCCTGCTGCACAACTTCATCGCGCAGCTGCCGAAGGACGTGATGGAGGCGGCGATGGTGGACGGCGCCAACCACTTCCGGATCTTCCGCTCGATCGTGCTGCCGCTGGCCACCCCGGCGCTCGCGTCGTTCGCCATCTTCCAGTTCCTCTGGGTGTGGAACGACCTGCTCGTGGGCCTCACGTTCGCCGGGGGTACGCCCGAGGTCGCGCCGCTCACGGTCCGGCTGGCCCAGCTCGGCGGCAACTTCGGCCGGAGCTGGGAGCTGCTGACCGCGGGCGCGTTCGTGTCGATCGTCGTACCGCTGATCGTGTTCTTCGCCCTCCAGCGGTACTTCGTCCGCGGCCTGCTCGCCGGCAGCGTCAAGGGCTGAACGCCCGGCGGCACGACGGGATGGCCATGGCCACGATCGACGATGTCGCCCGACTGGCCGGTGTCTCGACAGCGACGGTGTCCCGCGCGCTCCGGGGCCTACCCGAGGTCTCCCCGCCCACCCGCCTGCGCGTCCTCGACGCGGCCCGCACGCTCGGCTACGTGGCGTCGCCCAGCGCGTCCCGCCTGGCCGGCGGGAAGACCCGCGCGGTCGGTGTCGTGGTCCCGCGCATCACCCGCTGGTTCTTCGCCACCGTGGTCGAGGCCATCGAGGAGACCCTCCAGGGCGCCGGGTACGACATGGTGCTCTACAACCTCGGCGGCCGGCCCGAGGCCCGCCGGCGGCTGCTACGCGGCGCGACGCTCGCCCACCGGGTCGACGCGCTGGTGCTCGTGAGCTTCCCGCTGCTGCCGGAGGACGTGCTCGCGGTCGAGTCGCTCGCGCTGCCCGTGGCGCTGGTCGGCGAGGGCGAGCCCCGGTGGACGGCGGTACGCATCGACGACGTCGCCGCCGCCCGTACCGCCACCGAGCACCTGATCCAGCTGGGACACCGCCGCATCGCGCACATCAGCGGGGACCCCGACGACGAGCTGGCGGTGACGGCGCACATCGACCGGCAGCACGGGTACCAGTGCGCGCTGCGGGCGGCCGGCCTCACCGTCGACGCCGCCCTCGACGTCCAGGCCCCGTTCACCGTCGCCGGCGGCGCCCACGCGATCGCCGAGCTGCTCCGCCGTACCGAACCCCCCACCGCGATCGTCGCCGCCTGCGACGAGATGGCGATCGGCGCCATGACCGGACTGCGTGAGGCCGGCCTCCGCGTACCCCGCGACGTCAGCGTGATCGGCATCGACGACCACGACCTGGCCGGTGCCGTCGGCCTGAGTACGGTCGCCCAGCCGGCCGCCGAGCTGGGCCGCCGGGCGGCGGCGATGCTCCTCGAGCCGACGCTCGACCCGGCGTGCACGATCACCCTGCCGACCCGGCTGGTCGTCCGCGACTCCACCGGCTCACCGCGCTGACCGGCCCC
>Ga0114129_10002128_pt1 | contig 27300 bp, 33 predicted proteins | sample RhiMetdeltSRZDD1_FD_80071 | JGI IMG/M metagenome (GOLD analysis project Ga0114129, IMG submission 80071) | Populus rhizosphere microbial communities from Tennessee, USA - Rhizosphere MetaG P. deltoides SRZDD1 (version 2) (version 2) | ecosystem: Host-associated > Plants > Roots > Rhizosphere >...
GATTTCGCGCGCGCCGTCGAAGATGGCGCGACGGGTTTCGTAACCCTTCACGTCCGGCGTCGTGGCGCCGAGCGGAAAGCCGACGACCGAGCACACGCCGACGCCCGACGCGGCGAGCAGCCGCGCGCAGAGCGCCACCCACGTCGGGTTCACGCAAACGGTCGCGAATCTGAACTGCGCCGCTTCCCGGCACAGCGCCTCGATGTCCTGGCGCGTGGCGTCGGGCTTCAGCAGCGTGTGGTCGATCATCGACGCCACGCCGGCCGGCGCGCCTCCGGCCGCGTGCAGGCCGACGCGCGTCGCCCCGGCGTCGAGGACGCCGCGCAGCCGATCCGGACAGCAGTCGTCGACCACCGCGTGGCACGAGCAGCGCGCCTGCGTCCGAGTGCCGCTCGCCGACAGCTCGGAGACGATGACGTCGATCAGTCGCTGCAGCTCGTCGCGGGTCACGATTGTCTGCGTTCGAGATCGCGGATCTTCGCCAGCCGCCGGATGTACCGCGGTTCGCGCATCGGCGTCGTGATCCAGGTGGCGACAATCGCCTTCGCCTCGTCGGGCGTCAGGAGGGTCGAACCGAGCGTCAGCACGTTGGCGCCGTTGTGCTCGCGGGAATAGCGCGCGATCGTTTCAGAGGTCGCCATCGCCGCCCGGATGCCGCGGACTTTGTTCGCGGCAATCGCCGATCCAATGCCGGCGCCGTCGATTACAACGCCCGCATCGGCCTCGCCCCGTGCGACGGCCGTGGCCACCGACGCGGCCACGTCGGGATAGTCGACGGCGTCGGTCGAGTCGGTGCCGAGATCGGTGACGGTCAGTCCGCGTCCGCGCAGGAAGGCGACGAGCCCGCGTCGCAGCGAGATCCCCGTGTGATCGCTCGCCACGGCAACCGACCGGATCTCGGGCGGCGGCGCCAGCGCCGATTCGTCCGCCGACGCCTGTCCCTCGCGAACGACGGTGACGCGGCGATCCTTCAGCGTGTCCTGCGCGAGCGGCGTGATGTGGCCGTGCCGGGCGAGCATGACCGTGTCGCCGTGCGCGAGCTGGCGCGCGTCCTGTTCGGCAATGATGTCGAAACGTTTCATCCGACCTATGTATGATCTCGGCCCTATGTCCGATCTGCGCCCGACCGAAATCCTACTATCTCAGGAGCAGATTCAAAAGCGCGTCGCCGAGATGGCCGCCGAGATTCGCCGCGACTATCCCGAGACGGTTCACATGGTCGCCGTCCTCAAAGGTGCGTTCGTGTTCCTGTCGGACCTCGTGCGCCACATGTCGGGCCGCGTGTCGCTCGACTTCATGGCCGTGTCGAGCTATGCGAAAGGCACGACGAGCTCGGGCGAAGTCCGTCTGCTCAAGGATCTCGACACCACGCTCGACGGCCGCGACGTCATCATCGTCGAGGACATTGTCGATACTGGCCTGACGCTCACGTACCTGCAGGACATCCTGCGCGCGCGCGGCCCGAGGTCGCTTCGGACCGCCTGCCTCCTCAGCAAGCCGTCGCGGCGCCAGATCGACGTCAAGGTGGAATACATCGGCTTCACGATCGAGGATCGCTTCGTCGTCGGCTACGGCCTCGACTACGCCGAGCAGTACCGGAACCTTCCCTATATAGCGGTAGTGGGAACGTGAAATCTGAACTGTGAAATCTGAAATCTGAAATGTCAGGGGTTTTTCACCGCCTCGCGGACTTTCTGAGCGAGGCGATTGGCGTCCGCGATGACGGCCGCACGATCGAGCGTTCGGACCTGACGGTCCTTCATCAGCACTTTTCCGTTCACGATTGTCGTTCGGACGTCGTCTCCGCGCGTGGTGTAGACGAGATGCGAGATCGGATCGTACAGCGGCGTCTGGCGCGCCGCCGACACCGAGACGACGATCAGGTCGGCGCGCTTGCCGGTTTCGAGCGATCCGATCAGGCGATCCATCCCGAGCGCTCTGGCGCCGCCGATGGTCGCGAGATCCAGGGCAACCCGGGCCGGTACCGCCGTCGGGTCGTGCGCGGCGTGCTTCGCGAGAAATGACGCCTGGCGCATTGCCTCGAACATGTCGAGGTCGTTGTTGCTGGCCGCGCCGTCGGTGCCGAGACCGAGCGCCACGCCAGCCTTCAAATACTTCTCCACGGGTGCCGTGCCGCTGGCGAGCTTCATGTTGCTTTCAGGATTGTGCGCGACGCCGATCTCCCGGTGTTTGAGGATGGCGATGTCCTCGTCGGTGACCCACACGCCGTGCGCCGCCAGCGTGCGCGGACCCCAGAAGCCGATGGACTCGAGGTATCCGGCGGGCGTCATCCGATGCTGCTCGCGAATGAGCCGCACTTCCTCCTCGGTCTCGGCGAGATGGATCAGCACCGGAACCTGGTACTTGCGGCCGAGCGCGGCTGACGCCACCAGGCTGGTTCTGTCGTTGGTAAACGGCGCGTGAGGCGCGACCGCCGGGACGATCAGGTGGTCATCCCTGAATTCCCTGATGAAGCGTTCGGCGCGCGCCAGCGCGTCAGCCGGCGTCTTCGCATCGGCGACGGGGAACTGAATGATCGTCTGACCCAGCACGCCGCGAAGTCCGGCGTCGCGCGTGGCGCGCGCGATCTCCTCCTCGAAGTAGTACATGTCGGCAAACGTCGTCGTCCCGGACTCGATCATCTCGAGCGCCGCCAGCCGCGTGCCGATTCGCACCATCTCCGGCGAGACCGTCTTCGCTTCCGCCGGGAAGATGTACTTGTTGAGCCATTCCATGAGCGCGAGATCGTCGGCCAGGCCGCGGTACATCACCATCGGCGCATGCGTGTGCGTGTTGATCAGACCCGGCAGGACGATCTGACCGGCGGCTGAAATCGTGTCCGTCGACTCGAACCGCGCCGCGATGCTGGCCGCGGTGTCGATGCCGACGATGACTTCGCCGTCGATGGCCACGGCGCCGGGCGCGAGCATCTGGCGCGATGCGTTCTCGGTAATCACGGTGCCGCCGGTGACGATCAACGACACGCTGCGCCGGCTCTGTGCCCCGATGCCGACGCCGAGAACGATCAGCGCGGCAAGTGCCAGTCGTTTCATATTTGCGAGTATAGTGAACGCCGTGCCGCTCCACATCGTCGATCACCCGCTGGTGCACGACGCGCTGGCGAGGCTTCGTGCGGTGTCCACGGGAGCGGAGGAATTCCGGCGGGCCACCGCCCGCATCAGCCTGCTGCTCGTGAGCGAAGCGCTGCGCGACCTGCCGACCGAATCGCTCACCGTCCAGACACCGCTCGGCGCGGCCGACGGCCGCCGCGTCGGCAGCGACGTCGTGGTCGTCCCCGTGCTCCGCGCGGGGCTCGGCATGCTCGACGCCGTGCTCGAGCTCGTGCCGTCCGCGCGCGTCGGCCACATCGGCCTCCAGCGCGACGAGCTCACCGCGATCGCGTCGCAGTACTATTCGAAGCTGCCGACGCGGCTCGATCGCAGCTACGTGCTGATGGTCGACCCGATGCTCGCGACCGGCGGCAGCGCGGTGGCGGCGCTCGCCGTGCTCGAGCGCGCCGGCGCCCGCACCGTCCGACTCGTCTGCATTGTCGCCGCACCAGAGGGCGTGGCGCTGGTCGAGCGGCATCACCCGAACGTCGACATCTATACGCCGGTCGTCGATCGCGAGCTGAACGCGCAGAAGTACATCGTGCCGGGTCTCGGAGATTTCGGCGACCGTCTCTACGGGACGGTGTAGCGTGGCGCCGACGCACGCGATTGCGTGAGGGCCGTATGAAGAGAACCGTGGAACGGCGGGCGCAACCCCGGGGGACCGACGATCGCTGGCAAACCGCGCTGACGGCGATCGAGCCGAACAAGATTCAGGTGCGCGGCTACCCGCTCGACGAGATGATGGGCCGCCTCGGCTTCGCCGAAGCGGTCTATCTGCTGCTCATGGGCGAGCTGCCGACGCCGACGATCGGTCGCATGCTGAATGCCGTCCTCGTCTCGTCGATCGATCACGGCGTGACGCCGCCGTCCACGCTGGCGGCGCGCAATGTGGCGACGTCGGGCGCGCCGCTCAAGGACTGCGTGGCGGCCGGCATTCTGGCGTTCGGCCCGCATCATGGCGGCGACATCGAGTCCTGCATGCGCTTCCTCGATCGCGGCCTCACGCTGATGCGCGCCGGCAAGTCGCTGCAGGAGGCGGCGCAGGCGATCGTCCTCGAGTGCGTCGAGCAGCACGAGGTGCCGCCGGGCTTCGGGCACCGGTTCCATACGCGCGATCCGCGCGCCGCGCGGCTGTTTCAGATGTCGCTGGAGCTCGAGGTGGAAGGCGAGCACGTCCGCCTCCTTCGCGCGTCGGAGCGCGCGCTGGAAGCGTACAAGGATCGCTTCGAGCGGCCGCTGCCGGTGAATGTCGACGGCGCCATTGCGGCCATCTGCGCCGATCTCGGGTTTGCCTACGAACTGGGCAACGCGATCTTCCTGATCTCGCGGCTTCCCGGCCTCATCGCGCATGCGCACGAGGAGCGCACGCGGCAGCCGCCGATGCGCCAGATCGATCCGAAGGACCACGATTACGACGGCGCGCGCGACCGCCGGCTCCCGGAAGGCCGAAAGTAGCCCGTCAGGGCCGCCCGCGCGTCACTGCGGACGCTTGAACAATCCGCCGTAGACCGCCTTGCCGAGGACGTGCCCCTGCATCGCCTTCATGACGTTCGCGCGCGTCTCGAACGCATCCGTCGTCGGCTGGACGTCGAGCTTCGTGTCGAGCGCGTAGATCTCGAACATGTAGTGATGCAGCGGGCCGGTCGCCGCCGCGCCGGGACCACGGTAAACGGGGCCGGTCGCGCTGACCTGGTAGCTGCCGTCCGGCCGCTGCAAGCCCTTCGGCACGCCTTCGGGCAGTCCCGTTGCTGTCGGCGGAATGTTCCACACGACCCAGTGCGCCTGGTCGTCGGTCGTCTTGTTGCGCGCGACGTCGAGGTCGTGCATGTGCAGCACGAACGACTGCGTGCCGGGCGGCACATTGCCCCACGTCATGGCCGGCGACGTGCCTTCGCCCGGCGCCGCTCCTTCAGCCGCCTGGCTGAACTTCACCGGAATCTGGCCGCCGTCCTGGAATCCCTGAACCGTCAGCGTCATGGGCGGATTGGCCGGCGCGCCAGCGCGCTGTCCTCCGCGTTCCTGCGCCTGAAGAGGCATCGTCATAAGCAGCGTACCCATGGAAAGGCTGAACCATCGCGATGCGCGCATGGAGTCCCTCCTGAACCGTCGATGCGAAGCAGTATCAAGGCGGCGCCCATCATAGGCTCAGCGCCTGTCTCCTGCAAATCTGAGTGTCCTTCAGCCACTGTTCGCGCGAGGTCGTTTCACTCGGTGTACTCGGTTTCCTCGGGTGTGTCGGTCGGGCTCTCGAAGTACAACTGGTAACCGTCAGGATCGGCAACCGATGTGACCCACATGTTGTTGCCGACGAACGGCCGCTTCGGGTCGAGCCCGCGCGAGCGGAACTGGCGATACAACGCCAGCGCGTCTTCGCAGATGAAGCAGATGGTCATCCCGACACCGAGCTTGTCGTCCGGCACGTTCCGGTGCGGTCCTTCTTTCCAGAACTCCTGCAGCATCACCGCGGCGCCGCCCAGCTCGAGCCAGCACCAGCGCATACTGCCTTCCGGAGACCAGTGGTGCGTCATGGTGAATCCGAGACCGTCGACGTAGAAGCGGAGCGACGCCGTCATGTCGTGGACGGTGAAAAACGGGACCGCCTGCCTGACGTTCTTGTCGATCTTCGCGTCGACCACTGCGGCCGCCTTCCGCGCTTTCGCGAATGGACCCGCCCGGTTCGCTTTGTCGCGCTACTAGTTTACCGGCTCGCTGAGTGGTTGAAGCGATCCGCCAAGCAGATTCGCTGATGCATGTCGCGTGATAAGATCGCTTCGCCCACATCTGGCGATCGTTTCGACGGGCGCTTAGCTCAGTTGGTTAGAGCGCGTGCTTCACACGCACGAGGTCAGAGGTTCGAGTCCTCTAGCGCCCACCACTTCTAAAGCTGCTCACTGCGATAACTTCGAAGCGTCGGCCGTTTGCGTGCTCGGCACGGCGTCGGCCGTTTGTGTATCCTCAAAGATCTTTCGACTGCAGGAAGAACTGAAGCGATCAAACGGCGCGGTTCGACCGCCGCCCCTTGCGCCGGCTAACCGACTTCGACCGTAGGACTAGATCGCGCGGCGAAGCTGGCGCGTTCGGTCGCGATAGACGAACTCGCCGCACGTCCGACACTTGAAATAGTCCCACCGTTCTAACGGCTTCACGCCGCCTATCACCGTCTGTCGATACACGAGCGGAGAATCACAGCTTCGGGCGCGACGGCGGTCCACTGGTTCCGACATCCCTGAAGGGCGAAGATCAAAAATGCACCCCCCCCGGGGGGTAAGGCGTCTGTCGGTTTCTAACAGACCGTGATAGGTTTATGAAGGTTTAAGGGACTACCGTCTGCCTCGCCCTGAATAGGGCAGAGCTTGGCCCGCGACAGCCTCTTGAAAATGGCCGTCAGACGACGGTCGAAGGAGGCTGCCATGATGGTCAAGCGCCGTCTACCCTCAGCGAATCGACCGCCGCCAACCGGCAATCCGAATCGTCTGCTTGCTGCGCTTCCCGCCGCCGACTACGCCCGGATTCTTCCATCGCTCACCGTCGTTCCGCTCAAGCTGAAAAACGTGCTTCACAAACCCGGCGAACCGATTCAGGACGTGTATTTTCCCGGTGGCGGGTTCTGTTCGATGCTGACCGTGCTTGAAGATGGCGGCATGGTCGAAATCGCGACCATCGGCCGTGAAGGGATGGTCGGCGTCTCCGCTGTATTGGATGGCACTCCCGTTACGTCAGCCGCGATGGTGCAAGGGGAAACCGAGACCTGCTACCGAATGAAGGTCGATCCGTTTCGTCGAGAAGTGGATCGGCACGGCGCATTTCACGAGTTGATGACGCACTACGCGCAGGCGCTGTTCGGGTTCGTCGCACAATCCACGGCCTGCAACGCGGTCCACTCGGTCGAGCAACGATTGGCGCGCTGGCTCTTGATGGCCCGAGATCGAATGGGCAGGGACGATTTTCCGCTCACGCAGGAATTTGTCTCGATGATGCTCGGCACAAGTCGCCCGACTGTGACCGTCGTCGCCGGCACGTTGCAGAAAGCCGGGTTGATCACGTATCACCGAGGGCATGTGAACATCGTGGAACGTGAAAAGCTCGAAGCCGCGTCGTGCGAATGCTACCGAGCCGCGACGAATCTGCTCAACGCAGTGACGGACGGATCGCGTACTTAGCTGGTCAACGCGTCGTGCATTTTTGCCGTCTGATCTTGACCGGGTCGATCGAGCATGTCAGTCCGAGCAAGATTACAATGCGCTCATGAAACCGCAGTTTTGTGTTGCGCTCTTGCTCGCTTTTGGCTTTCCGGCCGCGCAATCGAGCGCGCCGCCGAAATCCGCTGTGCCGCGTGATCCGATCGAGGGAATCCTGGACGCGTTCAACTCGCATTCAATCGTCGCGCTCGGAGAACCGCACGGCAACGAGCAAGCTGCCGCGTTCCGCGTCGCGCTTATTCGGCATGCGCGGTTTGCCGAGATCGTGAACGACATCGTGGTCGAGTCGGGCAACGCGCGCTATCAGGACGTCATCGACCGCTTCACCAGAGGAGACGCGATCGACGAGGCAACGCTCCGCAAGGTCTGGCAGAACACAACGCAGCCGCACACCGTGTGGGACGTCCCGATTTATGAGCAGTTCTTTCGTGAAGTCCGAGCGATTAACCTGACACTTCCCACGCCGAAGCGGCTTCGAGTGTTGCTGGGTGATCCACCCATCGACTGGGACAGTATCGATCGCGGCGATGTTTCGAAGGCAGTGGCGCCCGACGATCGAACGCGCTATCCGGCCGAGGTAATTCGCCGAGAAGTGATCGCGAAGAACCGTCGCGCGCTGGTCGTCTACGGCGGCATGCACCTCCGCCGCCGGAATGTCAACAACGACACGATCGTGGCGTTGCTCGAAAAAGCCGGCATCAGGGTGTTCACCGTCTGGACCGATACAGACGGTCATCTGGAACGCCTCGAGCCCGGCATCGCGTCGTGGCCGAGGCCAAGCCTCGCTCCTATCCAGGGAACGATTCTCGGAGCCGTGGCGTTCGATACCTACATCTCGTCTGGCACCGTCACGATCCAGAACGGCCAGGTCGTGGCCCCCAACGCGATCGCATGGCGGCAACTGCCGATGCAACAACAGTTCGATGCCGTTTTGTATCTCGGACCTCTGTCATCGATGACGCAGTCCAAGCTGTCGCCGGCTCTCTGTTCCGACGCGCAATATATCGCGATGAGAATGGCTCGCATGGCCAATCTGCCGGTGCCGCCTGGTGAGCCCGGTGCGGTTGATCAACTGAAGCAATACTGCGCCAGCGTGGCTCGCTCGCGGTAAACCCGGTTTTTCAGCTCCTGTGTCGTCGGTTTTTAAGGAAAGGACACTCGACATGCGCGCACTTGTCTTCCCGACGGCGGCCGCGATTCTTCTCTTCTCGTTGACGTCGGTTTCGACCCAGGGCACCGATCCTGTCGTCGGCATCTGGGAACTGAACGTGGCGAGATCGCATTTCAGTTCCGGGCCGCCACCGAAGAGCGAGACGCGAACCTACGCGATGGCGGGACAAGAGATCAAAGCGACGTCGAAGACCGTTGGCGCCGACGGCAAGACGACGACGGGCGCGTGGTCGGTCGTTTACGACGGCAAGGATCGTCCGCAGTCGGGCTCGCCTGACGTCGATTCCCTGGCGCTCACGCGAATCGATCCGTTTCATACGGCAGCCGTCGAGAAAAAAGGTGGAAAGGTCGTCTCGCTCGGCACCAGGGTCATCTCGCCGGACGGCAAAACCATGACCATCACCGACAACGGCACAAATGCAAAGGGTCAGCCGGTTGCAAACGTGTTGGTCTACGACAAGCGATAGCTGCGATTCGTGCTCGCAATCGTCCGCCGCCGTTTGTCCAGCTGGACGGAGCGGCCCTGGTGGAATGAGACGCTGCCATCTCCCTGTTCTCCTTTCCGTGACGGTGTGCGTCTGCACGCTGTCGGCGCAGGAAATTGCGAACGAGCCAAGGCGCGAAACCTGGCAGCGCGTGCCCGACTTGTTCCGCGCGATGCGTGTTCACGAAGGCGCTGTCGTGGCCGACGTCGGCGCGGGCGAAGGATTTCTGACCGTGCGGCTATCGCCGCGGGTTGGCAATGGCGGCAAGGTCTACGCGGTCGAATCCGATGTGATCATTCTGAACGCGTATCACGAAATGCCGCAGGGCGTGACGATGCTCCGGCACATCCGGGACGCGATGAAACCCGGCGCGGCGCTCGTGCTGTGCGAACCCGCTCCGGCCACGACGGGGCAAACCCGCTCGGCGCAGTTGGAGAACCACGTCCTGGAAACACGGTTGATCGCCGATGATTTGCAGGAAGCGGGCTTTCAAATCGTGGACCGACAAGAACAGTTCGCGACGAACCTCGGCGGAACCCATTTCAGTCTCGTCGTCGCTCGTCGCCCCTGAACGAGCGCACGGGCCTTCGGACCATGCTGTTGCTGTAGCGCCGTTGGCCGGCGATCGAACGTTGCGATCACTGGGGAATTCGAATCTCCACGTGATCGAACCTGGACGTGTTCAGCCGGCTGCGATCGTGGCTGGTGACCACGACCCCCGCCATCTGAGCGTCTGCGGATACGCCGGTCGCTGCGCTGCCGACGGTCGTCCAACCGATGCCGTCGGACGACATCAACCCGGTCACGACGTTCCCGTTGCGAACGAGCTTCAGCCAGATCGGCGCCGCACCAGCGGCTTCAGCGATGTACGTGGTGGGCCCTCCGGCGGCCTCCCGTGACATGAGCTCGACGACGCCGTCGGGTCGCAGGTCGAGAATTACGTCGGCCGCACTTGCGGTGGTGGCGAACGAGAATCCGTCGGCCGTGCGAAGCATGACCCCGGCTTTCGCGAAAGGATTGGTGTCCTCGACGCTCAGCACTCGCGCGTTGATCTCGATGTGCTCGTTCGGATATCGCGAGACATCGGAGCCGCCGCCGCCGAACGCCTGATACACCATGTGGAACGCGTCGGCACTCGCCCAGATATATAGCTACGGCCCCTCAGCTCTCACCGTGCGTTGCGGAGTCGAAACACGTACAGCGCGTGCCCGCTGTTCGGGTACGCGACGTCCGGCGTGATGGTGTTCGGCACGTTCCGCGGGCTGCCGCCGCCAAGGCCGGTGGTCACCGCGATGTACTGATGTCCGTCGACCGTGAACGAAATCGGAAAGCCTTGCACGGACGTGCCGAGGCGCGCCTGCCACAGCACCTTGCCGGTGCGCACGTCGTGCGCGCGGAAGTAGCGGTCGAGATCGCCGACGAAGGCGACGCCCCCAGCCGTCGACAGCACACCGGTCAGATAGGCCGCGCGCTGCTCGAAGCTCCACGTCTCCTGCATCGTTCGGACGTCGTACGCGGCGAGCTTGCCGACGTTGCCCTCGGTGCCGGGCGTCTCGAAGAAGCGGCGATCGGCCGCGCTGCCGCCGGATCCTTCCTTGAAGTCGACCTGCCGCGGACGCATCTCCATGCACGACTGGCTCAGCGGAAGAATGACGACGCCCGCATCCGGGTTGTAGCTCATCGCCTGCCAGTTCTTGCCGCCCTCGGTGCTCGGACACGCCTGCGTCCACATTCCGATTCGCATCTCCATGATGTCGGCGCGGTATTCCGGAGTCCCGGTCTTTGGATCGACCTTGTCCCAGACGTTCTGATAAACGGTCTCCTTGTGCGCGAGGTATTGACCCGTTCGGCGATCCAGCTTCCAGAGGATCCCCGGCTTCCCCGCCGTGAACAGCACCTTCTGATCGCCGATGTCGACGAGCACGCGTTCGAACACCTCGTCGAGGTCGAGCGATTCAGCGGGCGCGTGCTGGAAGAACCACGCCAGCTTGCCGGTATCCGGATTCAGCGCGACCGTCGACCCCGTGTAGAGCGCCTTGTCGCGCACGGTCAGCCCGCGGCTGACCGGCACCCACGGCTTCGGCTGCGCGGTGCCCCAGTACGTGAGATTGAGATCCGGATCGTACGTGCCGGCGATCCACGTTTCTCCGCCCGCGCGGAACAGGTTCGGCTGCGTCCCCCACGTGTCGCCGCCGGGCGCGCCTTCGCGAGCGATTGTGTTGAACTTCCACGCAATCTTCCCGGTGGCGATGTCGAGCGCGGTGATCCAGCAGCCGTCGCCGGTGAACCGCTCGCAGCCGCTCAGGCCCTGCAGCACTTTGCCGTTGATGACGATGGAGCCGCTCGTGTTGAAGTGCCCCTTCTCGGGATTCCCGACGCGTGTCTCCCAGAGCAGTTTTCCGGTCCGCGCGTCGAGCGCGACCATACGCGCGTCGCTTCCGGGGAACAGGATCTTGTCCTGCGCGATCGACAGGCTTCGAGATCCGCGCTGTCCGGGACGCTGCTCCGGTCCCGCACGCTGCTCCCAGATCAGTGTGCCCGTCTTCCCGTCGAGCGCCTGGACGATGTTGTGCGGGTTGAGCAGATAGAGAACGCCGTTGTGCGCGAGCGGGTGCGACTGCTGCGTGCCGCCCTCGGCCATCGACCATACCCACGCGAGCTCGAGATCGGCGACGTTCGCCGCGGTGATTTGCTTCAGCGGGCTGTAGCTCCAGCCCTGGTAGTTGCCGCGGAACATCAGCCAGTCGCCCGGGTCGGGCCTGCGCAGCATCTCGTCGGTTACAGGAACGAAGTTCCTGACCTGGCCGGTTACCGTCAGGCCTTTACGAACGGGAGCAGCGGCCGGTGTTTGCTCTCCTCCGCCGGCCCGCGCCGGACGCCCGGCGCCGCCGGCCACCGTAGTCTGCGACGAGCCGACCGCGACCGTCGGAGCCGGGCCGATCGCCGAGCGGATCGTGGTCGTCGTCTGCGGCGTGAGTGGCTGGGTTCCCGCGCTCGCACCGTTCGACCGCAGGATGTACGCGACGATGTCGATCATCGCCTGCGCGCCGGGACCGCCAGGATCTGTGGGCGGCATCGCGGACATCAGATACGCATGGAGCTCGGCGACGGTCTTGTCGCCCCACTCGTTGAGGAAGTTGCTGCCCGCGAGCTGCGGCGCTTCGAACGATCCCTGAAGGTCCTGCCGATGGCAGCCGGAACAGCTCGCGTCGTAGGGGGCGCGACCCGCGTCGGCCTGTGCCGCCGTGAACGATCCGCGCGGCGCGCCGGTCTGCGGCGCGGCCTGCGCAGCGATGAACGCAACCGACGCGGAAACCAGCACGACCACGGCGGCGAACGCCTTTCGGGCGGCAACAGTCATAGCGACAACTCACCACGAGACGCGGAGATCGAATCTGACAGCGAGAGCGTGTCGGGAAGGCGTGACGTCGAAGCGGCCGCGATCGCGGCACGCTGACGCGCATCGGCAATCACAGCGTCGCAGACTGCCGGCAACAGCGACAGTCTGCGCGGATACGAGACGCGGCGGACCGGGATCGCACCACTCAACCTCGCCGCCCACGCGAACTGATTCGCGCACCGCTGGCGATCCAACACGATCAGATTGAACGCCGCTCGCGTGACCGCCAGAAAGGCGTCCCGCCCTTCAACCGGCTCAATCGCGATCGCTTCTTCTCCCTCAACGACCGGCTCCTCGGGATCCGACAAGACGTAAAACGCCGTCAGCGGCAGGACGCGATCGGTCGTCTCGTCCGGGCCGAGGGCGACGACCGCCTTTCCCGTGCCGTTGTTCATCGGCGCCGCGGCGAAGCGAGGCTGAAGCAAGGCATGATGGACTGACTCGAACAACTTGAGCCGCGGCACGCCCGGGTGGATCACGAACGTGTCCGCGCGCTCCTCCAGCACGACCAGGTCGTCCGTCACAACTCGAAGCCCGCGCGCGAGGAGCGCCGCGGCAAGCGTCGACTTGCCGTACCCGCAGTCGCCGACGAACAGGACAGCGGTGTCGTTGTTCAGCGCGACGGCCGTTCCATGCAGCGCCTCGATTCCCAGGGCGAGGAGCGAGAACGACAGCACCTGGCCGAGGAGGTACACGTTGAACGCTTCCACCGCCGACGCATCGAGACACCGACACCGGATTTCGCGGCCGTCCGGCGAGACGAGGAATTCGCACAGGTCGCGCCATCTCAGATAGGTCGTCTCGTCTGTGAGGCGGCGACACAGGAACCACTGCTGTGAATCTGCGGCATGACGTTCGGCGCGTGCCCTGGCGAAATGCGAGTCGCGTCCCGTAGTGACGCGGACGTCCGGCTGCGTTCCGGAATCCGCCGGAACACAGGGCAACCCGAACGCGCTCTCCAGCGTGAGCCCGTACACCGAGTACCGGAAGGCGTCCACGGCGATGCGAGTATACTCAACTACCGCTGTCGGCTCTCTGCTGTCAGCTTTCAATTGTCATGACACGCGAGATTCCGGATTCGGCAACCATCGTGGTGGCCGACGATGTGGTGGCGAGCGATTTCGGCGAGGAGCTCGTCGTGCTGAACCTGCGCGACGGCGTGTATTACGGCCTCGAGGACGTGGGCGTGCGCATCTGGCGCGGCCTGCAGCAGCCGGTTTCGTTCGTCGACCTGCGCGACCAGATCGTCTCCGAGTACGAAGTCGAGCCCGACGACTGCGACCGCGACGTTCGCGAGCTGGTCGCGGAGCTCGCGGCGGCGGGACTGATCGAAATCACGATGCCGCCAGGCTGACGCTTTCTCGGCGCAGAACCCGCAGAACACGCCGAATTGATCGTTCCGCGGGTTCTGCGAGTTCCGCGCTGTTCTGCGTGGCCGGGGTCGTCAGCCGGCCGCCGTCATCGCGAATAGCTCGCGCACCGGCTCGGTTCGAAACCATCCTGTAAAGACGGTGCGCGCGGCGCGTCCCGTCGGCTCCGTCACGCGGTGCTCGATGGCCGGATCGAGCTTGAACAGGATCGCGTCGCCGGCGCCGGTGACGGCGTGCTCGTAAACGATCTCGCCGTCCGCCTCGCGTCGAATCTGCAGCACGCCGCCCTCGTACGGCTCCGGCCCGAGGTTGATCGTCAATGCGGCGACGCGGCCGTCGACGAGGTCGTCGTGCCAGGCGCACGCGTGTGCCGCATGAGAAAGACGGCGGTGAATCGTTCCGAGGAAGCTTTGAATCTCCGCGCGACCGGTCACGAGCCGTGCCAGCTCGAGGAATGCGACATCGTTGGCGGCCAGCAGCAGCGCCGCAGACGCGCAGCTCGGATTCAGGACGAGGTCGACCGGACGGTCCGGCAGCGCATCGTGGACGCGCTCGCGGAAGCCGTCGATCTCAATCTGCCGCTGGACGAAGTGCAGGAGATCCCTGTCGAGCAGCTCGGGCAGGTGCACCGCATGCTGACGCTCGAACGCGATCCGCGCGGCAGCGACATCCACGGGAGAGTCGATCGCCGAGGCGCCACGTCGAGTGAGGCGCACGAGCGGGCGCGATGCGAACTGGAGGGTCGTCACGGTCCGACGACGCGATCTCTCACGCGGTGCTGCCGGTATCGCGCGAGTTCGGCTTCGGGCCGCCGCCGTCGTTCTTGTTCAGGCCCTTGGTGTTTGCGAGCTTCGCGAGGTTGCCGTAGACCGTGAGCTTCGGCTTGCGGAACGGACGCTTCTTACCGGGCGACGGCGAATCGGTCTTCGGACGCGTCATTCGATCCTCCACTCGAGGCGATCCCTGCCGGCTCGAGAAACACACGCAGCCACACTTCGAGGCCGAACACGTCGGCCAGATCCCAGCTGTGCACGCAGTCGGCGGCGTCGACCTTCGACGACAATCGCGCGACCTCCGGGGCAAGCCGGGCGGCATCCAGCAGGCCGAGCCGCACGCCGAGCGACGCCGGCGACAGCGCGGCCGCAATCGCGTCGCGATCCTGCGCGACCCCCGCGTTCACGACGTCCGTGAAGTCGGCCTTCCATTTCCGGGCGCGTACCGCGTCGGGCAGCACGCCCGCCATCGCGTCGCGCAGCAGCGCGCGCGGGACGCCGGCGTGGTTCTGATGCTCCCCGGGTACCGCCATCAGAAACTGCAGCAGGTCGCGATCGAGAAACGGGAACGCCGCGTCGAGCCCGAACAGCGCGCCAATCTTATTGTTGCACTCCATGCACTGCACGTGATATTTCGAACGGGCCTCTGCATAGATCGATTTCGTCTGAGCGGACCGGATGCCGCGGCCGAGCGCCGCCGGCTCGTTCGCCGAGCGCAGCGCCCGCCGGAGGAACGCGTCCGAGAACCACGACTTCGACCGCTGCCGCGCCACCAGCCGAAGGCGCGCCCACTTCAGCGGCCGCAGCACCGGGCGCGGCAGCTGATGGCGCGCGATATCCATCACGAATCGGCGCCTCAGCGTGCGCGTTTGCGCCGCGCCAAAAAAGGGCGTGTACCCGCGGAAGTGATCGCGGATCGTCCGCCACGCCAGCCCGCGGAACAGGTCGACCAGATACGCGGACGAAAAGAGCACCTGATCGCCCCAGAGGCCGGACAGCAGCACGCGCGCGCCGCGCCCGCTCGCGCGGCGGTGCAGCTCCCGCGTGACACCCCAGATGTAGTCGATGAATGGCGCCTCGGTCGCCCCCATCTGCTCCGCCACGCCGTCGACGAGACCGCGGTGCGAATCCACCGGGAAGCGCTCGACCGCGATTCCATACGTCCGTTCGATCTCGCCCAGGTACCGTTGTTCGTCGGCATCGGTGCCGGGGGCGCCGGTGTACGAAATTGCGTACACCTCCGGACACGCTGACGCCCCCGCGCGACGGAGCGTTTCGGCCTGGCAGAGAATCGAAGACGAGTCGAGCCCGCCGCTGACCGCGACGGCGACCGGGCGATGGGAGCGCAGACGTCGGCGCACCGCGCTGGCGAACCGCTCGCGGAAGGCGTCGACGTATTCGCCGTGCGCGCGGAATCGGAGCGTCCGGCTGGTGTCGAAGTCCCAGTACCGGCGCGTCGTGAGCCTCGACGGCGTCACGATCGCGACAGTCGAGGGGACGACCGCGGAGATCCCGCTGAAACACGTGATCTCCTGCCTGGCCAGCGGGCGCGAGCCGATCAGCATGTAGTCGGCGACGCCCTCCTCGTCGATCGCCGCCGTGATGTCGGGATGCGCGAACAGCGCCTTGATTTCCGACGCGAACGCCACGAGGCGATCGCTGCAGAAGTAGTAAAGCGGACGGATCCCGATGGAGTCGCGGACGAGCAGCAGCTGCGGCTTGGGTGCGTCGAACAGCGCCACCGCGAAGTCGCCGTTCAGCCGCTGCGGAAACTCGTCGTCCCACGCGCGATACGCGGCCAGCACACACGCGGCGTCGGTCGTCGTCGCCGGCAGGTCGAGCGATCGAAGCAGCTCGTCGCGGTTGTCGATGCGGCCGTCCATCGCCAGCATGACGCCTCCCGGCCCGACGATCGGCTGAACCTCGCCGATCTCTTCGAGTGTCACCCAGGAGTGCTGACAGGCGAACGCGGCGGCGCCGATCGAATGGCTGCCCGGCCCATCCGGGCCGCGATGCGCGAGCGCGCCGCTCATCCTCGACAGCGTTGCGGGATCCGCGGGCTTGCCGTCGCGATTCCAGAGGCCGGCGATTCCGCTCACGCGGCCGAGTATACTAGCGGCGCGTATCCTCGGATCAGCAGGCGGGCCGCTCCCTTGTCGCGGCCCGAACTCACGGTCGAACGGCCGTGATATCAGTACGCTTCACCCGAGACGGTGTACTCGGTCAACTGCGATGAACATCGCGCGCGTCTGGTTCGTGCGCATCGAAGCCGCGCTGCTGCTGACGCTCGTCGCCGTAGCCGTGCGTGTCCTGCCCTATCAAACCGTCCGGCGCTGGCTCGATCGTTACGTTCGAACGGGCGCGCCTCGGACGGTCCGTGTGAAGGCGAACACGGCGTCCACGGTCCGCCTGAAGGCGGACACTACGTACGCGCGGCAGATCGCGGGCACCGTATCCGCGGTCGCGCGGCGGCTCGGAACAAAATGCCTGCCCAACGCGCTCGCCGCGGACGCGATGCTGCGCCGCCGCGGGTACGAATCGCATATGCGTCTCGGCGTGCGGCCCCCCGCAAGCGCCGCGCACCCGTTGGAATCTCATGCATGGGTCGAACACGACGGCATCGTCGTTCTCGGCGCGCTCGACGACCTCGGTCAGTACGTCGTCATGTCGCGGCCCTGGACCGCGCCTGCTAGGATCGAGTGATGTCCGTTGAAACCATCGACGTCGCGCAGCTGGAGGCGCACCGCGCCGCGCTGATGGGCCACTGCTATCGCATGCTCGGCTCGTCAGGCGACGCCGAGGACGCCGTGCAGGACACGATGGTTCGCGCGTGGCAGAGCATCCATCGATTCGAGGGCCGCGCGTCGCTGCGAACGTGGTTGTATCGGATCGCGACCAACGTCTGCCTCGATGCGCTCGGCGATCGCGCGCGGCGGGCGCGTCCAACTGAGGACGGGCCGGCGGGATCGGTCGGCGACGATCTGGAGGCGCGTCCGCGCGCGTACTGGGTGGAGCCGATTCCCGACGAGCTCGCCATTCCATCGGACGCGAATCCGTTCGAGATCGCGGCGCTTCGTCAGAGCATCCGGCTGGCGTTCGTCGCCGCGCTGCAGCAGCTGCCGCCTCGCCAGCGCGCGTCGCTGCTCTTCGCCGACGTGCTCGGATGGTCGGCGTCGGAGATCGCCGAGTCGCTCGGGATGTCGGTCGCGGCGGTCAACAGCGCGCTCCAGCGCGCGCGTGCCACGCTGTCGTCCCGCACCGTGGTGGATTCGACCGCGCCGCTGTCCGACAGCGACTCGACGCTCCTCGATCGGTACGTCGAAGCGTTTCACCGCTACGATGTGGACGCGCTGGTCGGCTTGCTCCGTGAGGACGGAACGCTCTCGATGCCGCCGTACACGCTGTGGCTGCGCGGTCCCGACACGATCCGCGCGTGGCTCCTGGGAAAAGGCGCCGGCTGCCGCGGCTCGCGTCTGATTCCGACTCGCGCGTGCGGATCGCCCGCGTTCGCTCATTACCGGCCGGGCGACACGCCCGGGACGTACAAGCCGTGGGCGATCATCGTGCTCGAGCTCGAGGGCGGACGCATCGCGTCGTGGACGTCGTTCCTCGACACGGAGACGCTCTTTCCGCGCTTCGGCCTGCCTTCCCAACCACCAGACAGCTAGCCTGCCGCGATTTCTGGAAGCTCGCTCTCGCTCCCGGATTCGATCGGCCGCACGACGTGGTCGCCGCGGCGGCGGCGCAGGTCGGCCTGACGCGACACGATGTAGAGAAGCTCGCGCGTTTCGGCGGCGGGCGCCGCGGGTCGACGACGCGGCAGGCGCGGGACGCGAAGCGGGAATCGACGAACGATGAGCGTTCGGCCGAGCGCCGCGCACGCGATCGCCGGATACGCGGCCATCAACACGAGGCCCGTTCGTCCCAGTGACGCGCCGGTCGCCGCCGTCACGAGGTAGGCGACGGCGACAACGACCGCCGCCTCGATCCCCGCCGCCCAGACCTTTCGAGCGACGCGCGGAACGATCCCTTCTGGCTCTTCGGCGAGGGTCAGCCGAAGACCTTCGGCAGCGTCTCCACGATCGGCAATCGACTGGACGGTCGCCTGCTCCGGAAACTGGCGTGCGAATTCCCGCACGATCGCATCGGCGGGCAGACGAACGGCGAGCGCGTACTCGCGGATGAACGCGCGGCGGAAAATTCCGTGCGGCCAGCGGCGAACGTCATCACGCTCCAGATCGGAGAGCAGGCTCCGGCTGATCTTCGTGGATGCCGCGATGTCGTCGAGCGAGATGCCGAGGCGTTCGCGATGATCTTTGAGGTAGCGGCCGAGCCCGCTCGCCGGCAGGTTCAAGGATTCCCCCCGCGGTGCGCCATCAGCCATTGCTGGCTGACTGATCCGAGAGGCGCATACCCCGCGGGAACGCGGTGGCGCCGCCACACGCGCATCGCGAGCCCCGCAGCCACAATGCCAATCGCGCAGATCGCGAGAATCATCAGCATCGTTGTCACCTGGAAGGCGTCAGACTATGTAAGAGGCGTTCGTCGCGCAAGAGAAAACGAGATGGCGCTGGTGCGGGCATCTCCCCCAAGCCGACGGACATGACCCGCGCATGGACTTGACAGATCCAGCTGAGGCGACGGACGCTACAGAGAACCAGGCATAAAGAACTCTCGTGCGATGGCAGAGGAGGTCTGCGATGGCTCTTCAAATTGGCGATACGGCGCCGGATTTCGAGGCGGAAACCACGGAAGGTCGCATTCGCTTCCACGACTGGCTCGGGAGCTCGTGGGGTGTGCTCTTCTCGCACCCGAAAGACTTCACTCCGGTCTGCACGACGGAGCTGGGGTACATGGCGAAGCTCAAGCCCGAGTTCGACAAGCGGAACGTCAAGATCATCGGGCTCAGCGTCGACCCGGTCGACAACCACAAACGCTGGTCGAACGACATCAGGGAGACGCAGGGCTACGCGCCGAACTACCCGATGATCGGCGACACGGACCTGAAGATCTCGAAGGCGTGGGGCATGCTCCCGTCGAATCTCGAGGGCAGCTGCGACGGCCGGACGGCGGCGGACAACCAGACGGTCCGCAACGTCTTCGTGATCGGGCCGGACAAGAAGATCAAGCTGATCATCGTGTATCCGATGACGACGGGCCGGAATTTCGACGAGGTCCTGCGCGTCATCGATTCGCTGCAGCTCACGGCGCAGCACAAGGTCGCCACGCCGGTCAACTGGAAGCCGGGCGACGACGTGATCATCGCGGGTTCGGTGTCGGACGACGAGGCGAGGACGAAATACCCGAGCGGATGGAAGGCACCGAAACCGTACATCCGCATCGTTCCGCAGCCGGGAGCGTAACCGCGCCAGCCGCGTCCATCGGGCCGGTTTCAGAACTGTCAGCGAACGACGATTCTGTTCGAAGGAGGCGAGTATTCACGCGGGTTGTTCCGGGCTAAGTGGCGGGAACACAAGCACATATACCAACCCGACGGGAGGTACGGGCCTTGCGACTCCAGGGCTATTTCGAGGTGGCCCAATGGACACGTTCTTCGATCGCAGGCAGCTTCTCATCGGCGCGGTGCTGCTCGGACTCTTCGAGTGGGGCGTCGTTCTCGTTCGCGCGTTCGCGCGGTAAACCGCTCGGCTAAAGCCTTCGCGCTCCAGAGCGAAGGCGGGCACCAGTCGCCACGGTCCGCCTGAAGGCGGACACTACGTACGTCATGCTCCGGGATGGGCGCGCAGGATCGCGCGGACGGCATCGAGCTCGTCCAGGCCGATCGTGTGGCCCATTCCCGCATAAATCCGTTCGTCGACCTCAGCTCCAAGCCGCCGGCAGACCTCCGCGGATTCGTGCACGCGTTCGAGCGGGATGTGCGGGTCGACATCGCTGCATCCAAGGAAGACCGGCGTCCGCTCGAACGACCCCCGATAATCCCTCGGCGTGCCGGGCGGTCCGATCAAGCCGCCGCTCAAGCCGAACACGCCCGCATAGCGCCGCGCGTGGCGCGCCGCGAACTCCAGCGACAGGCACGCGCCCTGCGAGAAGCCGAGAATCGCGACCCGATCGGCGCCGACACCATCCCGCTCCAGATCGGTGACGACGTCCTGGAGCGTCCGGAGCGCCGCGCTCAGATACGGCTCGTTCTTCTCGATCGGCGCGAGAAACGACAGCGGGTACCACGTGTAGCCGGGTGCTTCGGGCGCGACGTACGAGTAGTGGTGACCGATCGCCGCGGCGAGATCGAGCATGCCGGCCGCCGTCCCGCCGCGGCCGTGCACGAGCACGACCGTCAGCGGCGCCTCGCCCGGCGGCGGGCCCGCGCGCAGCCGCGTGCCTTGTCCGGTGGCTCGCAAAGGCTGGCTGGCCACTAATTGTCGCAGTGTCGTGCCGCGATGGCGTCGCGCTTCGATTTGAAGGCCGCGACCCACTCGTCAATCCGGCCAGGCTCCGGCGAGTCGGTGTCGGGCGCGTGGCGCCGCAGATGGAAGCGCGCGACCTCGAACATGTCGCGCAGCTGTCGATCGCTGAGCTGCTCCAGAAGGCCCGCGAGAAACGCGCGGCCGTCCTCGCCGATGCGCGGGTTGTCGAGCGTTCCGGTCGACGAGACGGAGATCGCGGCCACGCAGCGCGGTCCGGCCGCCCAGACCGGCGCGCGCGACCAGCGCACGAAGTTCGCGCTGCTCGCGGCGTTGACGTTCAGCTGCGACACACCGCCGAACGTGAGGCCCAGATCGTTGATCAGGGCGATCGGACGATCGCACGGGAAATCGTGTCCGTCGCTGGCCGCGTGCTTTTCCTTCCCGCCGCCGGCGGGGCCGTCAGGCGCGCACTGCAGCCGCTGCTGCTCCGACTTGCTGTCGGTGTGCTGCAACATTGCCGCGAGCAGCTTCAGCGCGTCCCGGTGCGCGCGCGGCGCGCCGCCGGCCTCCTCGTCGATGACGTCGAGCTCGGGCCACGTCCAGCCGGAGCGGTCGCGCAGGGTGACCTCGTGCCCGGGCAGCTTGCGCTCGACGGAGGCGATGTCGAACAAGTACGTATCGTCCTTCACCTCACGGCCGCCGTACGCCTTCGGACAATGACGGCAGATCACCTGGACGGGATACATGCGATCCGCCGCGAACCCGATCGCCCACAGCAGGCGCGTCGCCGCGACCTCCGCGTACACTTCGCCGTTCTCGCGCCCGTACTTCACCTTGATGTGATCGTCGGCGTTGATCGCGCACGTGAATTTCGGCGACCGTCCGCTCATCGACGCCGGAACGTGGTCGCAGGTGATCGTCGCATCGGGGGCGAACGCGTCGGGACCCTGCGGGCCCGCCCGCAGGTCCATCGATCGAATGTCGGTCGGCGCCCAGACCTGCGCGCGCCGGAGAATCGCCAGCCGCTGCTGCGTGGTGACCGTTTTCCCCGGCGAGTTGGCCGAACTGAGGATCGCACCCGCCGCGCCCGCATAGACGAGTGCCGCGGCAACGGCGTAATTGACTCGTTGGCCCGGCCACCGCGCGCGCACTACTCCCACGGTGAGCTCACGAGCAAAGATCGTGCACACGCGCGCGGCTGAGCCGGCGCGGGCGCGCGCCTTGCACTAGTGTCGTCCGGGCAGGGCGCCATCCCTGCACGTACGTTCGTGTATCGGCCGTTGTTGGCTGGGTTGAAATTGTTGCTGCCCGTTCCTAGACAGGGTAAAGGCGTGACTCACCGGGAATGCCTCTTCCGAGGGCACGTTCAATCGGAACACATCGTTCACTTCTTTGACGACGATCGGACGCGCGTGGAAGTGGTTACGGGCTACGTCCGGGACGCCCTCGCCAGGAACGCCAGCGTGCTGGTCGTCGCGCGCGACACGCACTGGCGAAACATCGCCGCGGCCCTGGCGCGGCGCGGCGTTGTCGTCGGGTCCGACTCGCGGCTCGTCGTGCTTGACGCACGCGCCACGCTCGATCAGCTGATGCGTCATGGCCGCATCGAGCCGGCCCTGTTCGACGGGACGATCAGGCCGCTCGTCCGCAATCTCGCGACGGCGACGACCGCAGGGTTGTACGCGTACGGCGAGATGGTCGATTTGCTGGCGGCGGAATGCGACTTCGAAGCCGCCCAGGCACTGGAGGCGTGCTGGAACGAGCTCGCCGCCTGCGAGTCCTTCACGCTGTTGTGCGGCTATGCGGCGGCACACTTTCAGGCCCACGCGCATCGCGAACCGTTCGCCGCGATCTGCGCCGCCCATACTTCGAGCCGCAGCGATTCGTCCGACGCGCTCGGCCACTGGCTGCTCGGGTCGTCAGCGGCGTCCTAGACGTCGTGTGACGCCTACGACGTCTTCTTCAGCTGCGCGATGAGCGTCGTGAGGATGCGCGCGTAGCGGTCGTCCGCGCTCTCGAACGCTTTCATGTATTCCTGCTCGGACAGTTTCTGCCGCTTCCAGTCGCCGTCGAACACCGTCGACTTCGAGCCCTGTTCGTACGTGTCGAACGGCTGGTTCTCCTCGCGCTTCGCCTTGAGGCCGTCGGCGCCGGCATCCTGGATGAAGATCTTCGAGTCGGGAACCGACGCGCTGTTCAGATCGATATAGGTGTCCCGATACTCCTTCTTCACGAGCCGCGCGTCGAGGAGCTGCGGCACGGAGTACTTGGCGGAGACGACGAGGAGCTGGCCGGGAAAGTAGAGCGCCGCGCAGAAGACGTCGGTGGCGCCGGGGTCCTTCGCCGCCACGCTATCGAGCTTGGCGGCATCGAGCGCCGTCGCGAGCTGCTTCGCGAGCGCGACGGACTTGCCTTCCTTGTCCTGGGCGGAGGCAGGCGACGCGAGCGAGAGACCGAACACAACGGCCAGCGAACAAGCAACGACTCGCGTCATACGGGGCCTCCCTGGGGTGTCGATTTGCCTGCTTTTTACACCGAAACCCTCAAATGAACAAGGCGTCCTCGTCGTCGCCGCGCCCCTGCCCCGAGCGGTTCTGCCGCAGCTCGCGGACCGCCTGAAAGGCCGCGCGAAACGCGCTGAGCAGCGCGCGGCCCTCTCGGGCCGGCGTTTCGATGGTCGTCTGGACCGTGTTGAGTGCCTGCTCCACGCGCACGGCCACGTCGCCGAACAATTTGTCCGCGCGCTCGACCTGCACGGCGGCGAGGGCGGCGGCGCGCGACGCCTCGCGTCCGATCGTGTCGAGATGGCCGAACACCGGGCGCAGCTCGCGCTCGACGTTCGCGATCAGCCGCGCGGCGCGCCGCGCCGCCAGGCCGGCGACGACGACAATGCCGATCTGCGCGACGGCGATCGCGAGCGACGCGACCGCGATGATGCCGAGGAAAATCTCCGTGCGGCCGTTCACGCGTTTTCCCGCGTCCTCGCCTGCTGGTACGCTTCGCGTCCGCGCTCGAGCGCGGTCGAGAGCGTCTCGCGTCCCTGGGCGATGGCCTCGCGGCCGCGCGCCGCGGCCTCGGCCGCGCGGGCGCGCGCTTCGTTCGCCTTCTCGCCGAGGTACTCGCGCGTCTGCTCTCCGGACTGCGGCGCGTACAGCAGCGCGACCGCCGCGCCGCTCACCGCCCCGAGCAGAAACGCGAGCAGAATGCTGCCCGCTCCGGCGCCGTCATCGTGTCTCGCCATCAGAAGATGCTCACTTTCACGTTGAGGTATTTCTTCGGATCGTTCTTGATCGCGGTGAGCAACGAGCGGAACTCGTTCACCGCGCTATTCATGTTCTCATATAACTGTTTATCTTTCAGCAACTGTCCGGCCGTCCCCTCGCCCGCGTTCAGTTTTGTCATCAGATCGTTGAGGCGCGCCGTCAGGTCGTTCATCCGGTTGAAGAGCGTCTCGTCGGTGATCAGCTTGCCGGCCGTCCCCTCGCCGCGGTTCAGACGTTCGGTCAGCGTGCGCAGGTTCGTAGTGGCGCCGGTCAGCGACTGCGAGAACGCCTCGTCCTTCAGCAACTTGCCGAGGCTGCCCTCGCCGGCGTTGATGCGCGCCGTCATCGTCTCGAGGTTCTTCATCGACGCCTCGAGCGCGTCGGCGGTCGCGCGATCGTTCACAAGTTTTCCAATCGTCCCGCGTCCTTGGCGGATGGCCTCGGTGACGCCGTTCGCGGTCGCGGTGAACCGTCGCAGCTCGACGTACAGCTGGTCGTCGGTGATCAGCTTGCCGGCCGTGCCTTTGCCGTCGCGCAGGTCTTTCACCAGCCCCGTGACCTGCTCGAGGCCCGAGGTCGCCAGCTCCGAGACGTCGGCCAGCGATCCCTTCGCGCGTCCGGCGGGCACGTATCCGTAATCCGGCACCGGCGTGCCGGTCGTCGCGGGGGTGATGTCCACGGCGCCTTCGCCGAGGAGCGACACGGATCCGAGCGACGCGACCGACTTGTCGGTGATGCGGCTGCGCAGGTCCTTTTTCACTTCGAAGATGACGTCGACCTGCTCGCCCGCGAACTCGACGCGGGTCACGGTGCCAACCTCGACGCCGGCGACGCGGACCGGCGATCCGGGCGCGAGTCCGGCGACGTTCGGAAAGCGCGTCTTGAGCGTATAGCGCTGCCACGAGAAGCCCTTGGAGCCGGTGAGGCTGAAGATGAGCACGGCGGCGATGACCACCGCCGCGATCGTCAGCACGCCAATCTTCAATTCGGACCAGGCCAGCGATCGAGTCCTCGGCATACGTCAGTCCTGCTAGGAGAGAAACTCGTGGATGTACGGATCGGGCGACGATCGCAGCGCGTCCGCGTCGCCCTCGAACACGATCACGCCGTCGCGCAGCATGATGAACTCCGCTTCGCGCTCCTTGCCCCGCGTGGCCGGCTGGATGTGGACCTGCCCGTTCGCGTCGCGGACCGCCATGTGCGTCGCCACGTAGAACGCGTCGCGGAGCTGATGGGTGACGAGAATCGAGCTGACCTTCTCCAGATCCCGCAGCTTGATGATCTCATCGTCCACCGTCGTCGCCGTGATGGGGTCGAGCCCGGTCGTGGCTTCGTCGTACAGCAGAATGTGCGGCTTGAACGCCATCGCCCTCGCGATCGCGACACGCCGCCGCTGCCCGCCCGACAGCTCGGACGGCATCTTGTCGATGTGCTCGCCGAGGCCGATGAAGCCGAGCACTTCCTCGACGCGCCGGTCGACCTCGTTGAGCGGCATGCTGGTTTCTTCGAACAGCTTGTAGCCGACGTTCTCGCGGACCGTCAGCGAATCGAACAGCGCCCCTTCCTGAAAGATCATCCCCAGATCGGCGCGGACCTCCATCATCTCCTGCTCGGAGAGCTGGTCGACGCGCTGGCCGTTCACCCACACGACGCCGGCGTCGGGCTTCAGCAACCCGACGATGATCTTCAGAGCCGTCGATTTCCCGGATCCGCTCGCGCCCAGGATGATCTTCGTGTGTCCCTTGATCAGCGTGAAGCTGACGTTCCTCAACACGACCTTGTCGTCGAAGGCCAGCCGCACCTGGTCGAACACGATCACCGGCGCGCCGGTTTCCGACAGGATCTGTTTCGCGTCGAGCACGCCTTCGTTCGTTTCCATCCTTCTCCGTGTGTCGGCCGGGTTCCTTTTTGACCCGGCATCGTCGGCGGGTCTAAAACACCCGCCCCACATCCGCTCAATACAACAACGTGATCAGGACCTGGCCGACGAAAAAATCCGCGGCAATCACCGCCACCGATCCCGCGACCACCGAGAGCGTCGTCGACTTGCCGACGCCGGCCGTGCCGCCGGTCGTCCGCAGACCGACGTGGCACGCGATGGTGACGATGATGAAGCCGAAGATGAACGGCTTGATCAGCCCCATCCACGCGTCCTGCATGTAGAGGCCCTTCGTCACCGACGACCAGTACAGCCCCGAGTTCACCTGCAGCGTGTAGCGCGCCACGATCCAGCCGCCGAAGATGCCGACGAAATCCGAAATGATGGTGAGAATCGGCGCCATCCAGAAGCCGGCGAGCACGCGCGGCACGACGAGCTTCCGCACCGGATCCGTGCCGAGCGCGCGCAGCGCGTTGATTTGATCCGTCACCACCATCGAGCCGAGCTCCGCGGCGATGCCCGAGCCGATGCGGCCGGTCAGCATCAGCGCGGTCAGCACGGGACCGAGCTCCTTGATCATCGACGCGCTGACGAGCCGGCCGACGACCGGCCGCGCGCCGAACTGATCCAGCGTCAGGCCGCTCTGCAGCGCCAGCGCGGCGCCCGTGAACAGTCCCGACAGCAGGACGACCGTCAGCGAACCGAAGCCGATCAGATCGAACTGCTCGACGATGTCGTGGCGGTAGATGGGACGCGTGACCAGGCCGTGAAACGTCGACGTGATCAGGCGGACGTACTCCTGAACCTCGAGCGCCGCGTGCTTCAGCCAGCGTTCGGCGAGCGAAAACACGCGGGGGTCAGGCCCTCCGAGCCGGCCATGCCACGCCCAGCTCCGGGTTGCGCAGCCGTTTGATTTCGTCGCGAATCGCGGCGGCCTTCTCGAAGTCCATGTTCGCGGCCGCCGCGCGCATGTCCTCCTGCCGCGACGCGAGGTAGGCGTCGAGCTGCTGCTGGTTGTGGAACCGCTCGGTCCCGTCGAGCGTCGCGGCCGGCGTGTAGTAGTCGCGGTCCGCGACGTTCGCCATGCCCTCGTCGATGGCCTTGATGATCGACTGCGGGGTGATGCCGTGCTCGGTGTTGTACTGCTCCTGAATCGCGCGGCGGCGATCCGTCTCTTCGATCGCGGCCCGCATGGAGTCGGTGGCGGCGTCGGCGTACATGATTACGCGGCCGTTCAGGTTGCGGGCGGCGCGTCCGGCCGTCTGAATCAGCGAGCCCGAGGA
>Ga0114129_10002129_pt1 | contig 27294 bp, 22 predicted proteins | sample RhiMetdeltSRZDD1_FD_80071 | JGI IMG/M metagenome (GOLD analysis project Ga0114129, IMG submission 80071) | Populus rhizosphere microbial communities from Tennessee, USA - Rhizosphere MetaG P. deltoides SRZDD1 (version 2) (version 2) | ecosystem: Host-associated > Plants > Roots > Rhizosphere >...
GTCGATTGGCGACACGCCGGCGCTCGGCTTCGTGTTCGAGGATCCCAACAGCGCCGACGTGCTCGTCGGCGACGTACCGGCGGGCGTGCACGATCTCGTGCTGTACGACGGAGTCCAGGAGATTGCGCGTCTCGCGAAGTCGGTCACGATCGAAACATCGCCGCCGCGAAAAGTCGCGGTGGTCGGCACCCTGCTCGCGGCGGATGCTGCGACGCTCGCCGCGCTCGAACGGCTGACAGGGGGCAACCCGGTATCCGGCCCCGGCGGTCCGGGGCTGATCAGACTCGGACCGACGAACGCGTCGACCGGACATCAGATCGCGGAGTTCCTCGTTCAGTGCGATCCCGATCCGAACCAGGAAGGTTGCGCGATCGGAGGAACCACGCTGAACGTGACGCCGCCTCCCGTCATCAAGCTGCCCGGACCGGACGGATCGATGCTGTCGCTCGCCGTCCGCGACGTGTTCCCGGGAGCGCCGGCGACGCCGGCGACGGCGCGCGTGCGGCTCGAGACCCTGCAGGAAGTCACCGGCCTGCTCAAACCCGGCGACCGCGACGACACGATCGACGACCGCGCGGCGGTCCTCGTCAGCAGCGCGGTGACGCGTCGAAATGCCGATCGCGCGACGGTCGACGCAGTCCTCCGGCTCGGTCTCGATTCTTCGGCTGATGGGTGGCGTTACCGCGGCGCGGCGGTGAAGGCGGGTGCGCCGTTCAGGCTGGCAACGGATCGGTACGTCGTGGACGGGACGATCGTGAGCGTCGAGATCGAGGCGGCCCCTCGACTTCGCTCGGGGCAGGCCAGGCCGTGAGGGAGCAGGACGTGCAGGACACGCTGGATCGCGCGTCGCGGATTATCCGCGACAGCCGCGTCGTGAGTGTCCTGTACGAGGGGCTCTCGCGGTTGTCGCTGTCTTATCGGGAATCCGCGGCCGTCGGCGCGGCGCGAGCGATTGCGCGGTCGCTTCGCGCCTGGCCGCTGCGACAACGTCTGATCTACGGCGCGCTGGCGCTCTCCGCCGCGATCGCGACGTACACCGTCATCGCGATGAAGATGCCACCGGACGATGTGCCGGTGATGCCGCTGCGGGCGAGTCTGCTGGCGTGCGCCACGCTGGGAGCAGCTGCAGCCATCGTTCGAAGCAGATGAGGCTCCACAGCTGGGGACCGAGGTTCGCTTCCCCGCGCTCGTGCCGCTGAACGAGCCGCGCCACGAAGCCATCTGACACCATCGTCCGATAGCGCGCGTGCGGGCTGAGGAGCAGATCCCGCACGTAGTCGCGCAGCTCGCCGCGAAACCACGCGCTCAGCGGGACGCCGAATCCCATTTTTCCCCGCCGGTTGATCGCAGGGGGCAGCAGGTCGGCGAACGCTTCACGCAGGATGTATTTCGACCGGCGGCCGCGCAGCTTCAGGTTGTCGTGGAGCGCCGCGACGTATTCCACGAGCGCGCGATCGAGAAACGGCGAACGCGCTTCGAGCGAGTTTGCCATCGTGCACCGGTCGGTCTTGACCAGGAGATCGTCCGGCAGATACGACGTGAAGTTGGCCTGAAGCATCCGGCTGAGTACCGATCGCCCTTCCAGTTCGCCGCGGATGCCCGCTATGTGCTGCAGCCGATCGATCGGCTTCAGTGTCCTCGCGAACTCCGGCCGCAGCAACAGAGGCAGATCGTCGAAGAAGTACGAGTTCCACGACGCGATCCGCTCGTCGAGCGGCAGCTTCAGCGAGCGGAAGAACCGCTGTCCACGGGTGAGCCAGTGCCGATCGCTGCGGGCGTTCGGCAGGCGACCGATCAGGGCGCCGGCGATCCGCGACGCGGGTCCGGGCAACCGCTCCGACAGGACGCCGGCGTAAAAACGATCGTAGCCGGCGAAGAGCTCGTCGCCGCCGTCGCCGGTGAGCACCACGGTGACGTGCTCTCGCGTAAGCCTGGAGAGAAGGTACGTCGGCACCGCCGATGAATCGCCGAACGGGCCGTCGTGGTGCCACAGCAGCGTGTCGATGAGGTCGACGGCCGACGGCTCGACGCGGAATTCGGTGTGGTCGGTGTGAAAGGCGCTCGCCGCCATCCTGGCATAGTGCGTCTCGTCGTACGCCGGATCGCCTTCGAAGCCGACGCTGAACGTCTTGATCGGCTCGCGCGTCAGCCGGCTCATGAGCCCGACGACGATCGTCGAATCGAGGCCGCCGCTCAGAAACGCGCCGAGCGGCACGTCGCTGATCAGCCGGCGCTCGACGGCGGCGGTCAGCAGACTCCGCACGCCGGCCGCCGCTTGACTTCGATCGACCGGTTTCACCTCCCGGGCGCGCGGAAACTGAATCCGCCAGTAGCGGCGAGCCGTCGAGCGGCCATCCTCGTCGACGGTCATCAGCGACCCGGGCTCGAGCTGGGCGATGTTTCGATAGAGCGTCGATGGTCCCGGTACGTAGCCGTAGATGAAGTAGTACGGAATCTGGTCGTGATCGATCTCGACCGGGATCTCCGGGTGCCGCAGGAACGCCTTGATCTCCGAGCCGAACGCAAAGAGGTGGTCGGAGCGGTAGTAGAACAACGGCTTCTTTCCGACGCGATCGCGGGCCAGCGTCAGGCGGCGGGCGCGCGCGTCCCAGATCGCGAGCGCGAACATGCCGTCGAGCGCCTCGATGCAGTCGAGACCGTGGTCTTCGTAGAGGTGAACGATGCACTCGGTATCGCTCGCCGACCGGAACTGGTGGCCGCGCGCCACGAGCTGCCGGCGCAGCTCCTGGAAGTTGTAGATCTCGCCGTTGAACACGACGCGTATCGAGCCGTCCTCGTTCGGCATCGGCTGGCTCGCGTTGGCCGTGAGGTCGATGATGCGCAGCCGGCGAAATCCGAGCGCGCCGCGCCGGTCCGGCGTCACGAACAGGCCATCGCTGTCCGGCCCGCGATGCACGAGGCGATCGCGCATTGCCGTGACGGCTTCGGCGTTCGTGTCGACGCCGTCGAATCTCAGTTCACCGCAGATGCCGCACATGGTGTCGAGCGCGCCCGAGCTGATTGTAATCGGACGTCAGACGAGGCTGCTCCACGTCAGCAGCAGGTGTTGAAGCCACAGCTGCCAACGGGCGCTCCAGCGCCGCGAGGCAACCGGTGTGAGCGGATCGATCGCGCGGCTGTTGTTGGTCCGCTGCAGATCGAGCGTCACGCGGCGCTCCGGATCGACGACGACCGAGACGGCGGCGGCGCTGCCGTCGTACTCGTAGGTCTTCCGCTCGTCGCGACCGTCCCAGTGTTCACGGACCTCCTGGCCGTTCGCGAACGTCACGGCGATCGCGACTCCCTCACCACTCTCGAAGGGGCCCGTCCTGGGCGCCGTTGTGCCGGAGAAGATGCCGTTGCCACGGCGTGCGATCGTCACGGTCGTGTGGAACCGGCCGGCAGCCGGTTCGCTCGCCAGCGTGACGACTCCGTAGTCGAACGCCACCGACGAATCGAAGCCGGGCGTGAACAGCCAGTCGAGATTTTCACCGCTCACCTCCGACGCCACGCGGGAGAAGTCGTTCAGCGTCGGCGCGCGGCCCCTAAATTGTCTTGCGACCTCGGTGAGCGCGGCGTCGTACGTCGGCCGGCCGAGCCACCGCTCCGCCGCCGTCAGCACCAGCAGTGCCCGGCCGGTCAGCGCGGCCAGCGCGTCGTCCTTGCCCGCGTCTCCGGCATCGACCACCGGCATTCGCCGAAACGCGGGTACCGGATCACCGTCGCTGTCGGGCATCAGCCGGATGCGGACGTGCCAGGGCACGAATCCGCCGAAGTGCCGGCCCTCGTACATCGCAAAGCCCGGCGGATTGTTGAGACCCATGAACCGGTTGCCCACGATGCGCCGCGCCGCGTACTCCGCAAATCCATCGACGAACCACGGCGGGAGCGCTCGGACGTCGAACGTGCTGCCGATCACGTGCCGCGTCAGCGAGCGCGCGACCGCCAGCTCCGGCGCCATCGCCTGCTCCGTCGTCCACCACGGCGTCCGATCGAGAACCGTGACGGCTTTCTCGTGTGGCCGTTGTTCCGGCGTTCGATGCCAGGCCGGGTCGACCAGCGTGAACGTCCGGCTCTTGTCGATCGGAAACCAGATCGAAAGCGTCTCGACGGTCTCGTCGGCTGCCGCGAGATAGCGCGGCGACAACGCGCGATGTTCGGGCTGGAGCAAGAGACGAATCGTTGCTGCCGGCGTGCGTGCGCGATCGATGCGATGGTCGATTTCGATCGGCGCATCCAACGTGGATCGACAGGCCGAAAGAGACGCCGCGGCCGCCGCGATGAGCGTCGCAGCCACAAGTACAATGTAGGGGCGTGTCGCGTCGCGATCGCGGAGCCATCTCACGACGGACGTTCCTTGCGGCGGCATCAGGCGCCGCACTGCCGCTCCTGCTCCGCCGATCCGTTCACGCGGCTCCGGATACGCCGGTCACGCTGTACAACGGCGTGCGTCTTTCCCGCCCGTGGCCGCCGAATCGGCCGGCGTTCGCCGCGGAGCCCGTCGCGCCGCCGTACCTGCGCGACCGGCCCGCCGTCGTTCCCATCGACGTCGGCCGCCAGCTGTTCGTCGACGATTTTCTGATCGAAGAAACGTCGCTGACGCGCGTCTTTCACGCGGCTCGCTACCACCCGGGGAGTCCGGTGCTCCGGCCGGAGACGCGGTGGGAGAAACACGACGAGTACGCCGAACGAACGCAGACCCGTTCGAACCCGGCGGCCATGCCGTTCAGCGACGGCGTCTTCTACGATCCCGACGATCGGCTGTTCAAGATGTGGTACATGGGCGGGTACTCGCAGAACACCTGCTACGCCACGTCGCCCGACGGTCTGACCTGGCAGCGGCCGTCGCTCGACGTCGTCGCCGGCACGAACATCGTCAGGTCCGGGCATCGCGATTCGGCCACGGTCTGGCTCGATCCGCTCGACACGGATCGGACGCGGCGATTCAAAATGGCGTCCTGGCACGATTACTACCTCGAGCTCGCCGCGTCCGCCGACGGCATTCACTGGCGGAACATGGGCCGCACCGGATACGCCGGCGACCGCACGACCTTCTTCTACAACCCGTTCCGGGACGTGTGGGTCTACAGTCTCCGCGACGAACACGAGGGCCGCCGCTTTCGCCGCTACTGGGAAACGCGCGATCTCTTCGCGAACGCCATGTGGGCGCGAGGCGAGCCCGTGCGGTGGGTCAGCGCCGATGCGACCGATCCCCGCCGGCCCGAATTCAACGTGGCGGTCGAAATCTACAACCTCGACTGCGTCGCCTACGAGAGCATTCTGCTCGGCCTGTTCACGATGTTCCGCGGCGAACGCACCGAGCGCGAAAAGCCCAACGACGTCTGCCTCGGATTCAGCCGCGACGGCTTCCACTGGGATCGGCCGGACCGCCGCGCGTTCCTCTCCGTCTCCGAGCACGTCGGCGACTGGAACTGGGCGAACGTCCAGTCCGCCGGCGGCGGCTGCCTCGTCGTCGGCGATCAGCTGTATTTCTACGTCAGCGGCCGGCAGGGAGTGCCCGGCACGAATCTTCCCGGCATCTGCAGCACCGGGCTGGCGACGCTGCGGCGCGACGGTTTCGCGTCGATGGATGCGGCGCCGTCGCAGGCCGCGATTCAAAGGATTCGTCCGTCGATTCCGTCCGGCACGCTCATCACGCGGCCGGTCACGTTCACCGGCCTCCATCTCTTCGTCAACGCGAACGTCCCGGGTTCGCAGCTTCGCGCCGAGCTGCTCGATCTGGAAGGCGCGCCGATCCCGCATTACACGCTGGCCGACTGTGTTCCGTTCGATGGCGACAGCACACGAGCTCGCGTCGTCTGGCGCGGTGCGCCCGATCTGTCGGCGTTCCGTGAACAGCCCGTGCGCTTCAGATTTCAGCTGACCGGCGGCAGTCTCTACGCGTTCTGGGTCAGCGAGTCGGAGGCGGGCATCAGCCGCGGCTACGTGGCGGCGGGCGGACCGGGGTTCAGCGGTCCGCGCGACGGTCGGTAGGAAACCGCAGCGTCGCCGCGTGCGCGTCGCGCGTCTCGACGTCCGAATCGACAATCGGCTCCAGACCTACGCGCAGTCGTGACAGATTGACGCGCGATTCGGCGCACAGCACCTCGAGGTTGTGGAGCCGCTCGGGCGGCACTTGCCGCGCGCTGATGACGACGGCGTCCACCGACGCGGAATGCATCAGCACGGTCAGCGCCGAATAGCCGCCGAGCACCGGATATCCCATCACCCGGATGCCGGCTTTCCGCGGGTCGTCGTCGATGAAGCCGACGATGCGGATGTCGCCGCCCTGCAGGAGAATCTCGCGGATCGCCAGGCCTCCGATGTCGCCGGCGCCGTAGATCACGACGCGGCGCCCCACGCGCCGCTGCCGCTGCATGAACTCGCCGACCAGGCGGAACGAGGCCCGCGACAGCGTCACGGCGATCAGCAGCAGCACGCCGTAGATCGCGAAGACCGTCCGGGAGTACGCGAAGAACCGGTAGACGTACAGGATGACCAGTTGTGCCGTGACGGCGCCGAAGAAGACGCCGCGCGCGACGACCAGCGTGTCCAGCATCCCGAAATGGCGCCAGACGCCGCGATACACGCCGACCGCGAAGAACGCGACCATCTGCGCCGCGAGGATGACGGGCAGCGACTTCGTGAAGGTCGGGAAGTTCTTCATGAAGTCTTCGGGATCCTCGAACCGCATGCGGTACGCCGCGTAGTAGCACATCGCCACGAGGCAGAAGTCGAGCAGCACCTCGGCGACGCGCCGCTTGTACATGAACTCCACGACGATCGGCGTCAGCGTCCCCTGCTTCACGCGATCGTCGGCATCGTCGTAGACGCGGATGCCGGCGAGATAGACGGCAAAGAGCGTCATGCCGATGAGGAAGCCGAGCGCGAGCACCGCGACCGACCATTTCTGCCCGAAGTAGCCGAGGCTGATGCCGAAGGCGCCGCCGACGGCGGCGAGCGTCCACAGCAGCGCGACAGCGCGCCGCTCGGAGAGGCCGATGGCGACGAGGCGATGCGACGAATGGTCGCGGCCGCCCTGTGACGCACGCCGCCCCGAGAACCATCGCGACAGCGTCACGAGCGTGGTGTCGAGAATCGGAATCAGCAGCACGAGCACCGGGCCCGCGACGATCGACAGGATGTCGGATCGGCCGGGGCTCTGGCGTCCGGCGCTCAGCGTGACGGCCGCGAAGCTGAAGCCGAGCAGCAGGCTGCCCGAGTCGCCCATGAAGATCGACGCCGGATGGAGGTTGTAGACGAGGAACCCGCCCGTCGCGCCGATGAGAATGGCGAGATACATCGTCTCGTAGTACGCGCGGGTGCCGGCCGCCCCCGGCAGGAGATCGATCAGCAGCGCCGTGCCGACGATCATCGCGACGCCGCCGCACAGGCCGTCCATGTTGTCGATCAGGTTGAACGCGTTGGTCAGCCCGACGATCCAGAACAATGTCAGGAAGAAGTCGAGGGTGATCGAATTGACCCAGTTCAGCCGGTAATCGAAGAACAGCAGAACCGACGCCAGGGCGATCTGCGCGATGAGCTTCGTCGCGGGCTTCAACGACACCACGTCGTCGAGGAAGCCGACGGCGAAGGTCAGGGCGGCGACGGCGATCAGAACGGGAAGGTGCCAGGCGACGCGGAACAGCAGACAGCAGATGAAGACGACCGCCGCGATGCCGAGTCCGCCGAAAAGCGCCACCGGCCGGCGGTTCCAGCGATCCTCACGCGGCCGCGCGACGAAGCCGAACCGGACGGCGAAATGCCGGCACAGGGGGATGAGCGCCAGCGAGAGCGCAAACGCGGTGGCGCCGCAAATGGCGAGCGTCAGCAATTCCTGAACCGGGCGATCGTACCGTGTCAGGCCCGCCAATTCAAACAAGTTCAACATGGTACTCATTCGCACCACCGTACGGCTGTTGTCGGTGACGGACCTATCGATCCGTCAAAACACGCCGTGCGCACGCGCGGCGTCAGCGTCGAAACCGGCACTTGATGAGCGCGTAGACGGCGTCGAAGCCGTCGACCCAGCGGATCTTCTTGCCCTCGTCGACGCGTCGCGGCGTGTAGCCGATCGGCACCTCGACGATCGCTCGTCCGGCGCGCAGGAAGTTCGCCGTCAGCTCGGGCTCGAAGTCGAAGCCGACACAGCGAAGCCGGATGCCGTCGAGCGCTTCGCGCCGGAAGACCTTGTACGCCGTTTCCATGTCGGTCAGGCGCGCCCCGTAAAGCACGTTCGTCAGCGCGGTCAGCGCACGGTTGCCGAACCGGGCGCGCAACGAAATCCGCGAGCTCGGCGCGAGGAAGCGCGAGCCGTACACGACGTCGCTTCTTCCATCCAGAATCGGGGCGAGCAGTCCGCCGTACTCTCTCGGATCGAGCTCGAGATCGGCGTCCTGAATCAGGATGATGTCGCCGGTCGCGTAGCTCAGACCGATGCGGACCGCCGCGCCTTTGCCGACGTTGATCGGATTGTCGTAAATCCGGATGCGCGGATCGTCGATCCAGGTGCTCGAGCGCATCGCGTGGCGCGTGTTGTCGCTCGATCCGTCGTTCGCGATGATGATTTCCTTCTCGATTGGACCGAGGTCGACCGCGCGCACGCGCTCGACGAGCTCGCTGATCGTCTGCTCCTCGTTATAGACGGGGATGATGATCGAGAGCTTCACCGGTATGATGCGGCGGAATGGGTGGGTTGACGGCGGAAGTTCCTGCCGCGCGTCCGCGCCTCGTCTACGCGGCGTGCGGCGCTTCCCTGGTCATCGGCGTGATCTTCGTGTTCGTCCGCGCGCCGCATCCGTGGGGCTGGGAAGGCTTCGATCACTACCACGAGCTCGCGCTCGGGCTCGCACAGGGCCGCGGGTTTCCAACCATGGACTACCCGTGGGGATACGCCTTCTTCCTCGCCGCGTTCTATCGCGCGTTCGGCGATCACCCGTGGATCCCGCTGACCGCGCAGGTCGTGCTCAACGCGCTGACGCCGATCCTCGTCTTCGACCTCGCGTCCACGTGGCTCGATCGCCGGACGGCGACGCTCGCAGCGCTGCTCACGGGACTGTTCTCGTTCAACACGGTCTACGCGTCGACGCAATCCTCCGACGCCATCTGCACGATCGTCTTCATGGCGGCGCTCGTCGCGTTCGCCGCGGCTCGACGACGAGATCGATTGGCCGGCTATGCGCTCGTCGGGCTGCTGACCGGCATCGCGCCGCAGTTTCGTCCGAATCTGATCCTCGTCCCCGGCCTGCTGGCGGCGATTACGGTGATCGAGCGTCCATCGGCGCCGCGTCTCGCGCGAGCGGTTCTGCTCGTGGCGTGCGCGGCGCTCGCGGTCGCGCCGTGGGTGATTCGCAACTATCGGCTGACCGGCTCCGTGCTGCCGACGAGCGTCCACGGTGGTGTCCAGCTGTGGTACGGGACGCTGCAGGCGGGCCCGTATTTGAACAGCCGCGCCTACAATCCGCGGTCCGCGTTCGAGACCCCGTCGTTCGAGTACAGCAGCCTGCTCGACGTCCCGCTCGTCGTGCGGGCCGACGTCAACCCGTGTCTGCCCGACCGGCCGTCGCGCACGTCGATGACCTTCTGGACCGATCGCGATCCGGCTCCGCGCACGGTCGACTGGCGCTCATCGACCGAACCGTTCCGGGCGGAGTGGCCGGCGCCGAAGCAGCCGGCGGTCATCTATTACTTCTTCGAATCCGAGTGCCCCGGCCAGCGTGAGGCGCGGCAGACGCCGGCGCCCGGCGCACAGGCGCCGTTCGTCTATTTCGTCAGCCGGGATCACCTCGGCGATCTCGACGTCCATGGCGATCTGCTCGACGTCTTCGATCTCGTGCGCCTGATCCGGCATGACGCGTGGGGCGAGCCGCTCGCATTCGCGCCGGCGCTCGCCGCGGCCGGCGTCGAGCGCGCGGCCGACGCCGTCGAGGCGCTGACGTCGATTCCGGCATCGGGGCCCACGACCGCTCCGCCGCCGCGGCTCGTGCACGGCGAGGATCGGGCGGCGCTTGCCCTGGCCGACGGCTCCGCGATCGACGTGCCGCGCCAGTGGACGGGACGCATCACCGATGTCGGGTTCGACGGCGGCGCCGCGCTCGCGCTGCTCCACGCCAAGGCGTCGCTCGCCGAGCTTCGCGAGGCTCGCGCCGCGGGAGGACGCCTCGCGGGACACGCCCGGGACGAGCAATCGGACGTGCAAATCAACCGGGTGTTCTACCGGCTCGAGCCGCACCTGATGCATCGATATACGGCGCTTGCTCTGGACAACATCCGCCGCGATCCCGTGGCGTTCGCCGTCGCGTCCCTCTACCGTGCCCTGCGCCTCTTCGTCATCGTCGGCACCGAGGATCCGCACACCGCGCACCAGTTCGATCGGAGCCGGGTCGTCTACACCGCCGCCACCGTGGTGTCGGTCGTCTATCTGCTGCTCTTTGTCGCGGGGGTTGTCGCGGCGTGGCGCCGCGGCGAGGCGTTCTGGCTGCCCCTGGTGCTGGTGCTCTACGTGCCGGCGACGCTCGCGCCGGTGCTGACGAACATGCGTTACACGATCACGGTGCAGCCGCTGATCTTCATGTTCATCGCGCTGGCGCTCCTGTCGATCACGTCGATGACCTCGACGGCAGCGGACCGGCCAGCACGCGATCGCGGAGAAACTCGAACAGCACGTCAGCTTTGACGACGTTCGAGTTGCCGATCGGGTGCGCGGTCGCATTCGGCATCTGCGACGGCCGGACACGGCGGAACGCGTCGTAGGAGCTGACCACCGGCGTGCCGCGCCCCAGCGTCCTCAGGAAAAAATCGTCGATGTCCCGCGAGCCGCCGTCGTAGAAAAAATCACCGTCGGGACAAATCGGCGGCACGTCGTTGACGAAGAACACGATGCGGTAGCGCCCCTCGGCGTTCAGCCGCTGAAATTCCCGGACCGCAGCCGTCCACTCCGCAAACGACGGCTCGAGCTTCATCGCCTGAACCGTCTCCGGGTTGGGCTTCATGCCGTCGGGGCATCGCGCGTCCCGGACCTCTTGATCGGTCAGTCGATCGAACGGGCTCAATCGCTGCTCCTTCAGCTTCGTCGCATCGGCGATAGTCAGGAGCGAGTCTTCCGTGTCGATGTGCTCGAGGCGGCGCCGGTACGCGTCCGACGCGGACAACCGCCATGCGAACGTCAGGTAAACCTTCTTGTACAGCTCGATCGAGTACACGTGACGCCGCGCGAACGAGAGCGCGTGCGCGAACGCCGTGCGCGCCGCGCCGGGCTGCGCCGCCGGTGCGTTGCCGACCAGGTCGTTTTCAAAAAAGCCGACGACGACCAGGTCGGGCTGATAGCGATCGCCGACGTCCAGCAGGTGGGCGAGCTCCTGGCTGGTGTTGTAGCCGGGAACGGCGGCGTTCCACACCTGCCAGTCGATGTCGGGCTTCCACGTCTTCAGCCGCTGCTCGAGGAGGTACGGGTAGGTGTTCTCGTAGACCGATCCGTGTCCGAACGTGATGGAGTCACCGAGCACGAGGATCCGAAACGTGTTCGGCTTCTTCTCCAGTGCATACTCGCGCGGATCGCGGAGCTCGAGGCTGTTGATGTGGACCGGCACGCCCGCGAACCAGCCGTCGTAGCCGGCCGCGAGCCGCTGACCGCGGCGCGCGTCGGTGAGGAAGAATCCCGGCCTGCCCTTGCGCGGCTCCCACGACGCGCGTACCCAGACCTCGACGAACGCCGCCATCACAATCGCCGCGACCATCGCGGCCGGCAGCGTCACCAGCAGCAGCCGGCGGGCGCGGGTGCTCACAGCCACCCGCGCCGCCAGTACGCGAAGATGGCGACGTACTCCTGCAGCACGCCGCGCACCTGTTCGAGCGACGCGCCGCGCGTGTGATCGTAGAACTGACTCTGCTCGACGGGCGTCGGGATGACCGTCAGCTGCGGCGCCTGGCGGTGCCACACGAGCAGCGCGCGCCGCATGTGATACGGCGAGCTGACCAGCAGAATCCGGGTCGCACCGCGTGAGCGCAGCAGCTCGTCGACGAATTTCACGTTCTCGTACGTGTTCGTCGCGCGCTCCTCCAGCACGATCGCCGACGCCGGCACGCCCGCGTCGATGGCGAGCGCCCGCATCGCCTGCGCCTCGTGGAACGTGTAGACGAACCCCGACGAGAACAGCAGCAGCGGCGCGTAGCCCTGACGATACAACGCGATCGCGCGGCCGAGCCGTTCCTGCGCGCCGCCCCCGGCGCGCCCGGACTCGCCGACGCCGCCCGCGAACACCACGATCGCGTCGGCCCGCTCGGGCGCGGCCGACACGGCGAGCGGCGCTGCGCTCCACCACACGAAATTCGTCTCGAAGACGAGCAGATACGCGGCCGCGACCGCAATGGCGATCGCCGCGACGCGGGTCCGCGTTCGCCGGTAGACGCGGCGCAGCGTCTCGTCCCATCGCGGCCGCTCGTGCTCGCGGCGCTCGAGCGCCGCGTCGATCAGGCCGGTCATCGCGGCGACGCGGCTCGCCCAGCTGTTCTCGTGCGCGACCTGCAGGCGCCGCGCGATCTCGCCGGGCGGGTGGTTGCCGAGTGCCGATCGAATCGCGGCGGCAAACCCGTCGGCGTCGGTGGCGATCTGGACGACGCCGCCGTGGCTGGCGTTGAAGCGCCGGATCTCGGGCAGATCGGTCGCGACCACCGGCAGTCCCATCGCGAGGTATTCGTTCAGCTTCGTCGGATAGACGTTCGCCGTGTACTCGGTGTCACGGTACGGCACGATCCCGACGTCGAAGCGTTTCACGTACTTGGGCAGCTCGGCATGAGGGCGCTGGCCGAACAGCCGCACGTTCGCGCAGCCCTCGAGCAACGACACGTCGGTCTGCGCCGGACCGACCATCGCGAAGGTCGCCTCGGGCATCCGCGCCGCGACCGACGCGACGAGGTCCTGATCGACCCACTGATGGAGCCCGCCGACGTAGCCGACGATCGGCCGCGCGATGGCCTGCATGTCGCCGGGAACGCCGCCCTCGTGCGTGCGCGCCTCCTCGAACCGCTCGAGGTTGACGCCGAACGGAAAGAGGTGCACGTGACGGCTGAAGCGCGCGGCGCGGACGCGCAGCCGCTCGGACGTGACGAAGACCAGATCCGCCGACTGGAACAGCCGCTCCTCGCTCGGCACGATGCGCTTCGCGCCCGGCGAGCTCGACGCGAGATCGTCGATGCAGTAGTAAATCGTCAGCTGCGGGTCGAGCTCCGCGATGAGATCGTGCGCGAGCGGCGTCGGCAGGAACGTCCAGACCACCGGCCGGTAGAAGCCGATCGCGCGCAGCCACCGGCGCAGCGCGCTGAAGAGAATCAACCGGTTGATGACGCGCGCGAGGCGCGAGTACGGCAGCGGCAGCACCAGCGGCGAGTAGACGAACAGGTTCGGCCGCTCCTCGCGGAAGCCCTTCGTTCCGCGCCACCAGTTTCGAATCCGCTGGCGCACGCGGCCGAAGTCGCGCACCTTCGGGGCGCGCACGCCCGTGTTCTCGACGAACAGCACGCGGTGGCCCGCCGCCGCCAGCCGCGACATGATTTCCTGGTGCCCCTGCCAGATGAAGTCCCAGTCGATCGACGAGATGCAGACGACGTCGGGAGGACGCGGTGGCATTCAGGACACGCGCTTCAGCCGGCACACGTCGACGTGCCGGAGGGTGAACGCGGCATCGGGACGCTCGGAATAGAACAGCAGCCGGACCTCGGGACGGCGCGCCACGAACGCGTGGCCGCCGGGAAACCAGTCGGGCCGCCGCGCCGGCTCGACGATCCCTCCCGACGATCCGCCGGACAGCGACGTGACTTCGGTCGGCGACCATCGGCCGACGTACACGAGATCTTCGTCCGATCGGCCCGCGACGTCGGCGACGAGCAGATACGGTTCGCCGGGCCGGAGCCGCAGCGTCCGCTCGACGCCGGGCCAGCGCGATCCTTTCACGTGGACGCCGCCGCTCGCCAGCGCGACGTCCGACGCCGCCGCGCCGGGCCGCGGATCGGCGTACGCCTGCCACCCGTGAAAGTCTCCTGGTCCGTCGGCCACAACGGTGTCCCCGGGGACGTACGCGCCGGCGTCGCCGGCAATGAAGATCGGCCGCTCGATCGGCGGTCCGTCCCTGGTGCATTCGTACGCGGCCAGCGTGCCGTACGCCGACCCCGGCGCGTAGCTGCGCAGCCGGCATTGACTGCGGACGAACGCGATCCACGTACGCTGCCACACGGGATCGCCTTGCGGATTGAGGAGCTCCGGCTTCCACTGCCGCTCGTCGATCAGCAGGAACACCGGCCGCTCGTCGCGGAGCCAGCGATGCCACATGCGGCCCGGCTCGCCGTCAGGGACCGGCGCCGCGTGCGAGAAGAACGTCACGCCGGGCTGGCCGGCGAAGGGAATCCAGAAGTGCGGCGAGGCGAAGACGTACTTGGGTCCGGCAGGCAGCAGATAGTTGATCGTTCGAACGGTGCTCTCGTACGGCAACAGCTCGGAGCGGCGCGTGACCGAGTACCACTTCTCGTAGTACGCAACGCCGGCGGTCGCATGCGCGAAGATCAGCAGCACGACAACCGCCGACACGCTCAGGCGCGTGAATCGCCGTTGCGCGATCGCGTGCACGAGGCCGGCCGCCCACGCCGTGAACGCGCCCGCGACCACCGCGAATCCGATCGCGAGATTCGGCATGTAGACGTGGGCCTTGTTGTTGATGAAGCCGGCGAAGATGAAAACAGCGCCGAGCGCCAGCGTCAGCGCGAACGCCGCGCGCCGTCGCGCGTCGCCCGAGCCCTTGACGAGGACCACGCCAAGATAGACGAGCCCGCCGATCGTCGCCGCCTGAAACGTGCGGAGCACCGGAACGCGCACCAGGTTCGTCACCAGTCCGAAATACCAGTTCCGGTACCGCTCCGGCTCGAGCTGCATCTGCTGCCAGATGAACGACGGTCGCCACCCGGGCACGCGATCGCTCGCGAAATTGCCGATCTGCAGCCGCACCTCGGCCCAGTTCAACGCGACGACGATCAGGTACGGAGCGACGGCCGACATCACACCGGCGGCGTAGGCATACCCGTGCGGCCGCGTCAACGCTTGGCGGCCCTGATCGATGGCATACCACGCGAGCAGGATGAAGCCGACCCAGTACGAGTTGCCGTGGCAGAGGACCGCCAGACCCGACGCGACGCCGCTCGCGAAATACCAGCGCGCACGGCTCGTGTCGCGGCCGACGAGGAACAGCCAGAGCGCCATCGCGATGAAGAACACGCCGGGGATATCGGTGCGCGCGTTGCGAACGCCGCCGAGAAAGTTGCTGTCGGTCAGGAGGTAGGCGGCGGCGAACAGCCCCGCGGCGCGCCCGGCGAGCCGGTTGCCGATTGCCGCCACCGCGAGCACGATGCCGAGTCCGAGCAGCACGCCGAACAGGCGCGCCTGGAACATGCCCAGACCGAACACCGCCAGCCACGGCGCGATCAGATAGCTGTAGCCCGGCTGCAGCAGGTACGCGTGGTCGAGTCCGAGCATCGGCTGCAGCGGACGCCCGGTCCTCAGCACTTCGTACGCGCGCTCCAGCACCCACGGCTCGTCGACGTTCACCCGCGGCATCATCGTCAGATACGGCAGCGTGTGATGGGCGTAGGCGGCGACGAGCAGGAGCAAGCCGGCGAGCCACGCCCGCCGCGACAGCTCAGGCTGAACGAGGCGCAATCAGTCCTCGTGATTCGAGACAGCCGAGGATGACGCCGGTCGACTGGTCCTCTGTCTCTCGATCGGAATGCACGTGGATGTCGGGAGCCGGCGGCGGCTCGTACGGATCGGAGATGCCCGTGAAGTTCTTGATCTCGCCGCGCAGCGCCTTGGCGTACAGCCCTTTTCGATCGCGGCGCGTGAGCTCGTCGATGCTGCACTCGACATACACCTCGACGAACGGCGCCTCGTGCAGGCGCCGCACCTCGTCGCGGACGTCGCGGTACGGCGAGATCGCCGCCCCGATGGCGACGACGCCGTTGCGTGAGAGCAGCCGCGCGACGAAGCCGATGCGGCGGATGTTGGTGTCGCGATCCTCTTTCGAGAAGCCGAGACCCTTGCTGAGATTCGTGCGAACTTCATCGCCGTCCAGAATCTCGACGCGGTGGCCGCGCGTGACGAGCGCGTCGCGGACGCGCTGCGCGAGCGTCGATTTGCCCGCCCCCGACAGCCCCGTGAACCAGATCGTGAGTCCGTCGTGCCGCGTCACTCGTGCGCCCCCGTCAGCGCCCGCGCGGCGCCGTCGCGCATGCCCTGAATGAGCACCTGCGCGACCTCGGCTCGCGTGAACTCGGACGGAGGCACGTCGCCGGCGAGGAGCATGCTGCGGACCTGCGTCCCGCTCAACGTCACGCGCGCCGACGCGTCGTGCGGGCAGGTCTTGCTCGAGGCCATTCCTCCGCAGCGGCGGCAGAAGAACGTGTGCTCGAAGAAGAGCGGCGTGATGCCAAGCTCGCCCGGGCTGAACTCGTCGAAGATGCGCTGCGCATCGTAGGTGCCGTAGTAGTTGCCGACGCCGGCGTGATCGCGGCCGACGATGAAGTGCGTGCAGCCGTAGTTCTTGCGGGCCATCGCGTGAAAGATTGCCTCGCGCGGGCCGGCGTAGCGCATCGCCGCGGGAAACACGCTCAGGAGCACGCGATCCTTCGGGTAGTAGTGCTGCAGCAGGACCTCGTAGCTCTCCATCCGCGTCCGCGCGGGAACGTCGTCGCTCTTCGTCTCGCCGACGAGTGGGTTCAGCAGCAGACCGTCGCAGATCTCGAGCGCCGCCTTCTGGATGTACTCGTGCGCCCGGTGAACCGGATTTCGCGTCTGAAAGCCGACGACGCGGCGCCAGCCGCGCTCGGCGAACGCCTGACGGGTCTGCTGCGGATCGCGGCGGTAATCGACGAACGGCTCGTTTCGAGGCCGCTGCAGCAGGCGGATCGGCCCGGCGAGCAGCACATCGCCCTGCGCATACAGCCGTGCGACGCCTGGATGCGCGGTGTCTTCCGTGCGGTACACCTGCGCGGCCTCGCGGCGTTTGTCGCAGCCGTAGCGCTCGACCACGTCCATCGTGCCGCACAGCTCGCCCTCGGGATCCAGCAGGGCGATCGTGCTGCCGTCGCCGATGCCGGCCGCTTCGTCGCCGCTCACCGCCAGCGTGACTGGAATGCTCCAGACGGTGCCGTCGGCGAGCCGCATGCGCTCTACAACCGACTCGTAGTCCGCCCGGCCGACGAATCCCGTCAGCGGGCTGAACACGCCGGTCGCGATGCACACCAGATCGGAATGCTGCACCGCATTCAGCCGGATCGATTTCAGACGCCGTGCGGCGGCAATCGCCTCGGGAGCCTCGCGACTGTCGACGACGCGATTGACGAGCGCGCCGCCGTGGGGCGCGATCAATGAAGGTTCGGTCATAAACGGGTCTCTGCCTCTCTTTGAAAAACGGTGACGCGGTGCTTCAGCTGCGCCGCGCTGGTCGACGGCATCGGATGCTGCGCGATCAGACGAAGGCCCGCGGCGGGCGCGATCCGCTCGGTGAGCGTCCGATCCTCCACTCGATAGGGCGGCATGTACAGGTAATGGACGCGCTCGCGAAGCGCATCGTCGCTCATCGAGCCGCCGTGGAGCATGCGGCCGACGGCGAACACGACGCGGTCGAGCGCCCGCGACCGGACCGCCCGCAGGCCGCGCCTGACGATCGCGAACCCTGAATTGTACGCGCAGGCGTACGGCATCGCACAGACGAGGACCCCTCGCGGCCGCAAGTCGCCGCCGAGCTTTTGAAAGATCGTCGTCGTCTCGCCGGGAATCAGGTGCAGGACGCCGTCGCAGACGATGAGATCGTACGGTTCGGCGCCGAACGCGAGATAGTCGGCCTGCTCGAAGCGGACGCGCGAGGTCACATCCGCCGCCTGCGCTCTCGCGGCGGCGATATTGGCCGGTGAGATGTCGATGCCCGTCACGCTCGCGGACGGCAGCGCTCGCGCCAGTTCCAGAGTCAGCGTGCCGGTTCCGCAGCCGAGATCGAGGATCCGGACCGGTCGATCGGACGGCACATACGCCAGCGCGAGGTCGCGCATGCGGCGCGATCGATCGCGCGGCGCGCTGCATGTGAGCGTCTCGAACCGCGGCGCGCCGTCAGCCGCCTCAGCGTGCGGCGGCATGATCGAGGTCCGCCGATCGGGCGCGAGCCGCGACCGCGGACGGGGTGCTGAACGCGAAGCGCGACGGGTGCGCGGCCAGATGCTCGATGGCGCGCCGGTAGGCCGAGAGCATGGCCGCATTGCCGCTGAAGCGGCGCTCGCAGTGCGTCAGGATGACGACTACGCCTCTCGAACGCGCGACCGTTTCGGCGCAATCGATCCACAGCTGCGCGATCTCGTCTCGCGAATAGCCGAGAAATCGCAGGCTGCCGTCGCGGGGCAGGCTCAACGGGATCTCCACGATCCCTTCGAGCAGGCACGGGCGCGCCGACGCGCATCCGTTGTTCGGCACCGGAAAGAGGCCGCCCGACGTCGGCACGCTGCTGTCGTACTCGTAGCGGCCGGCAAGGTCACGCAGCAACGAACGCGTCCGCAGAAGAGAGGGCGCACGGTAGCCGATCGCGTCGTATCGTTCCGCGAACGCGCGCGCGCCGTCCAGCCGCGCCCGTCGTTCGGCGGCGTCCGCAAACGGCGTGCGGTTGCTGTGATCGTATCCATGGACGCCGATCTCGTGTCCGCGCGAACGGACGTCGGTGAGCGCGACGTGGTCGAGCGGCCAGCCGCAGGGCACGACGTAGTTCGCCGAGCGGGCGCCGACGGATTCCTCGATCGGCAGGAAAAGCGAACGAAGATTCGCGAGCCCTTCGGCGGAATCGATGTCGTGCGTCAGCAGAACAGGAGCCGGCGCGCCGGCAAATGCATTGGACAGGCCGGCGAGATCCCCGAGGAAGTCCGCGCTGAGATCGAGCGGCCACGCGGGAAACGCCGCCCATCGATCCACGCGTCGACGCTCGCGGCGACCCTGGACGGAGGCGACCGACGCGCGCAGCCAGCCTGGCAGGCGCTGGTAGCTGAACGGCAATCGTGCGCTCGCAGGCGCACGGTCGGTGAACGCCGCCCGCTCGCGCAGCTCGCGGACTTCGGCGGGCTCTGGAGGCGCCACCGGCGGAAAAGGATCCCACGCATCAGCGGATCGCCTCACCGCGTCGTGCCAGCCCGCGCGCTGCAGCACGTCGGACGGCAGATTGAAGCGGAGCCCCTCGCTCCACGCGATGCCCGGCATCGCCGCCGCGGAGCGCACACGTACCGGCACGAGTGGGCTCACCACGGATCGAATCCCGGGCCGAGGAGCGCGGCGAGTTGCCGGTTCGGCGCTTCGTAGCGCTCTCGCAAGCGCGCGGCCACGCCGGCTGGGAGCGCGCCCGGATCCTTGTCCGACGCGTTGATGGCGCCAAGTCCGCCGATGTCGCCCGGCCGAACCTCGACGCCAAGAAACCGGTGGACCTTCGCGGCAATCGATTCGGGGGCGGCGACGATGTCTTCGAACCTGAGAATCAGGAGCTGCTCGCGAGCAAAGCGATCGAAGTAGGGCCGCAACAGATCCGCGTAGAGCCCGCGCGAGAAGTACGAGTACGGCCGGGCGAAGCGCAGGCGCTCGGGCAGCTCGCGCTCGCGCTGCTCCTCGAGCGCGAGCGCGCGGTCGAACTCCTCGGCCTCGAGGCCGTTCATCCGCGTCCAGAGGTAATTCGAATAGGCGCGCGCCACCGGCTCGCGCAGGATGAAGATCAGCTTCGCGCGCGGAAGATCGCGCGCAATGCGCACGGCGGCCGGGGCACTTTCGAGATAATCCGTGCTCTTCTCACCGGCGATCGCGTCCGCCGGCGCCGCCGCGAACCAGGTCGACGAGTAGAACTCGAGACCTTTCTCGTACAGACCGTCCACGAGGAAGAACTTCGGCTCGGGCTTGACCGGTTTCGCCATGTAGACGGCCGGATGCCGATCGAGCAGCGCGTAGAGCCACGTCGTGCCGGCGCGCGGGGCGCCGCCGATCAGGAAATCCGGGAGTCTCAAAGACCGAGGCGCCGCTCGACGATGTACAGCGGCCGGCCGCGCGTCTCGTCGAGGATGCGCCAGAGATACTCGCCGAGGACGCCGATCATCACCAGTTGAACGCCGCTCAGCACGAGCACCGCGAGCATGACCGACGTCCATCCTTCGACGTGCGTCCCCCACACCAGTCGATTGACGATCACGTAGAACCCGAAGAGGAAGCTGAGCGCCGAAACGACGAGCCCGAAGTACGAGATCGCGCGAATCGGCAGGAACGAGAACGAGATGAACGTGTCGATCGCCGACTTGATGAGACGGCCCGCGGTCCACGACGACGAGCCTGCGGCGCGCTCGGGCCGGTGATACGGGACCTCCGTCTGGCGAAAGCCGGACCACGCGATGAGGCCGAACGTCAGCCGGTTCCGCTCGGTGCACTGCTTGAACGCGTCGATAACCGGACGCGACACGAGGCAGAAGCTGCCGGTCCCTCCGGCCGGGTAGCCCGGGATCGCGAAGCGGCGGACGAGCCCATAGAACGCCGACGTCAGCCGCCCGCGCCACCCGGCGTCGTCGCGGCCGATGCGCGCGCCCCAGACGATGTCGTTGCCTTCGCGCCAGCGGGCGATGAACTGCGCCACGATGTCCGGCGGATCCTGCAGGTCCGCGGCCATGATGACGGCGGCGTCGCCGCGGCAGTTGTCCATGCCGGCGGCGATCGCGACGTGGCTGCCGAAGTTGCGCGGGAACCGCAGCGCGCGCACGCGATCGTCGCGCCCGCGCAGCTCCTCGATCAGGGCGTACGAGCGGTCGATGCTGCCGTCGTCGACGAAGATGAATTCCCAGTCGCAGTCGCCGACCGCGGCCATCACCCGCGACACCTCGTCGTGGAAGCGCCGGAGGTTCGGCTCCTCGTTGAACACCGGCACGACGATCGACACCAGCGGCTTCAAGGATTCAGGGCGCGAGCGCGGCGATGACGGCCTCGGCGACGCGATCCTGATCGTCGTCGGACAACGACGCGAAGATCGGAAGGAACAGCGAGCGCGCCGCCACCTCCTCGGTGACGGGCAGCGTCGGCCGGCCGAATCGCTCCGTGTAGAGCGGCTCGAGGTGAATCGGCGGGATGCCGCGCCGGCACGAGATGCCCTGCGCGACGAGCGTCCGCAGCACGTGGTCGCGATCGATCGGGCACTCGGGCAGCAGGCGGATCGCGTACGACTGGAACGCGTGCGTCGCGTAGCCCGGACGCGCCGGCCGCTGCACGCCCGGGAGCCCGGCGAACGCCTCGTCGTAGCGGCGAGCAATCACCGCGCGCCGCGCCAGCAGCCGATCGAGCTTGCGCAGCTGCTCGATGCCGATCGCCGCCTGCAAATCGGTCATGCGGTAGTTGAAGCCGAGCTCGCGGTACTCCTCGTACACGACCCCCCTGGCCTGATGGCGCACGTGATCGGACACGCTCGCCGCGAACGAGCGGAGCCCCCGCGCGCGTTCGGCCAGCGCCTCATCGCCGGTCGTGAGCATGCCGCCCTCGCCCATCGAGATCGTCTTGCGCGGGTGAAAGCTGAAGCACGCGAGATATCCACTCGAGCCGATCGGGCGGCCGTTGTACGTCGATCCGATCGCGCACGCCGCGTCCTCGACGATCGTGATGCCGCGCTCGGCGAGCGGCGCGAACCGATCGAGATCCGCCGCCAGACCGACTTGATGCACCGGCACGATCGCCTTCGTCCGAGGCGTGAGGCGCCGCCGCGCGTCCTCCGGATCGATGTTCCAGGTGTCGGCCTCGATATCGGCGAAGACCGGCGTCGCGCCGACATACAGGACGGCGTTGGCCGTCGCGATGAACGAGTACGACGGACAGATCACCTCGTCGCCGGGTCCGACGCCCGCGAGGATGAGCGCGAGGTGCAGGGCGGTCGTGCATGAGGTCGTGGCGACGCCATGCGCGGCTCCCACGCGGGCCGCGAACAGCCGCTCGAACTCGGCGACTCGCGGACCCTGACTGACCCAGCCGGTCGCCAGCACGGCCGCCAGCGCGCGCGCCTCCGCTTCGTCGAAGTCCGGACGCGAGAACGGGATTTCGCGGATGCCTGTTGTCGTCATACGCGTCCCGCCGGAAGCGGCTGCCAGTTGTAGGGCTGCTCCTGCTCGAGCAGTCGCGACGGATCGGGGAACGTCTCGCGGAACCAGGCGACGTAGCGGCGCAGTCCTTCGCCGATTCCCACGCGCGGCTCGAAGCCCAGCACGCGCCGCGCCTTCGAGATGTCCGCGAAATGGCGGCGCACGTCGGCCGGACGCGCCGGACCCGTCTGCGGCTGGAGATCGGGCCGGCCGCAGACGTCGAGCACGAGCCGCGCGATGGCGTTGACCGAGACTTCCTCGCCGCGCGCGATGTTCACGTCGCTCCCGCTCAGCTCGCGGGAGTCACCGGCGAGGAGCAGGCCGCGAACGGTGTCCTCGACGAACGTGAAGTCGCGCGTCTGCTCGCCATCGCCGAAGACGATGGGCGGCTTGCCGTTCAGGACGCGGACGACGAACTTCGGAATCAGCTCGCCGTAGGCGCCCTCGAAGTGCGCGCGCGGTCCGTAGGTGTTGAACGGCCTGACCGTCACCGTGTCGAGCCCGTGCGTGATGTGGAACGCGGCGGCGTAGTGCTCCCCCGCCAGTTTCGTCGCGCCGTAGATCGTCGTCGGGTGGCGCGGGTGATCCTCGGTCATCGGCGCGGTAACCGCGCTCCCGAACGCCTCGGACGAGGACACGTACACGAATCGCCGGACGCCCGCGGCCGCCGCCGCGCCGAGCATGCGCAGCGTGCCCTCGCTGTTGACGCGATGGACCAGCTCGGGCTCGAAGAGCGACAGGCGCACGCACTGGGTCGCCAGGTGATAGATGACGTCGACGCCTTTCGCCAGCGCGGTCATCGCGGCGCCATCCGTGACATCGGCGACGTGCAGCGTCACACGCGGATTCCCCGCATGCTGCGTCAGGTTCTCCCGCCGGCCGACCGACAGGTTGTCGACGACGGTCACGCGATCGCCGCGTGCCGCGAGCGCGTCGACGAGATGGCTGCCGATGAACCCGGCGCCGCCGGTGACGAGGGCGTGGCGCCCGTCAGACATCCTGCTGCTCCGGATCCAGCCGGCGCAGCACGCGCGCCGGGTTGCCCGCGACGATAGTCCGCGCGGGCACGTTGCGCGTGACGACGCTGCCGGCGCCGACGATCGCGTGCTCGCCGATCTCGACGCCGCACAGAATCGTCGACCCGGAGCCGATCGACGCGCCGCGGCGCACGACGGTCGGGACGACGATCCAGTCCGCGCCGGTCTGCAGCTCCCCCGTCGCGGTGACGGCGCGCGGGTAGGGATCGTTGATGAAGGTGACGCTGTGGCCCACGAACACGTGGTCCTCGATCTCGACGCCTTCGCAGATGAACGTGTGGCTCGACACCTTCACGCGACGCCCGATCTTCGCGCCTTTCTGTATCTCGACGAACGTCCCGATCTTCGTCTCGTCGCCAATCTCGCAGCCATACAGGTTGACGAAGTCGTGGATCCGCACGTCCCGCCCGAGCTTCACATCGTCGGCAATCGAGACGAACTTCACAGCCGGACGCGCCGCCCTTCCTCGCGCAGGGATCGCTCCGCCGCCTCGAGCATCGCCACGACGCGGACGGCGGACGGCGCGCCGGTCAGCGGCTCCCGGCCCGACGCAATGGCGTCGGCGAACTCGGCGACGACGAGCGCGAGCGCCTCACGCCGATCGAGCTTCGGCGCGTACATGTCGCCGATCCGGTACGAGACGAGGATCTGCCGCCGCGCCTCGTCGCCCGGCACGTCGAAGTCGACGCCCTTGTCGTAGACGCGCACCTTCTCGCTCGGCTCCATGTCGTCGTAGACGAGCATGCGCTGGCTCCCGCCGAGGAGCATGTGGCGGATCTTGACCGGCGCCAGCCAGTTCACGTGGAAGTGGCCGAGGAACCCGTTCCCGAAATGCACGGTGATGTACGCGATGTTCTCGTGCGCGTAGCCGGCGACGGTGGACCCGCTCGCCGACACCGCAATCGGCCGCTCGTCGACGAGGTAGTCCATGATCGCGAGGTCGTGCGCGGCGAGATCCCAGATGACGTTGGAGTCCTGCTGGAACAGACCCAGGTTGATGCGAACGGAATCGAGGTACAGGAGCTCGCCGAGCTCGCCGCTGTCCACGAGCGCGCGGATCCGCCGCACCGCGCCGGTGTAGACGAACGTATGATCGACCATGAGCCGGACGCCGCGCGCGGCGGCGAGGTCCGCGAGCGTCTCCGCCTCACGACGCGACGGCGCCAGCGGCTTCTCGACGAGCACGTGCTTGCCTCGCTCGATGGCGGCGGTCGCCAGCTCCACGTGCGTGGCGAGCGGCGTGGCAATCACGACGGCGTCGATGGCGGGGCTGTCGAGCACCTCGACCGCCGAGCACACGACCGCGGCGTCGGGATGCCGCTTCGCCGCAACCGCTCGCCGCTCGGCGCGGCCGTCGGCGATCGCGGCGAGACGCAGGCCGTCGGTGTCGGCCAGGTTGCGCGCGAGGTTCGGACCCCAGTATCCGTACCCGATGACGCCGACGCCGTTCATCACGGCCGCGCGGCTCCGACCCGCGTCGCAAGAAAATCGCGCGCGGCCGCGGCGACGTACTCGACCGACGGGCGATCGACGAACGGGTGCATCGGCAGCGACACGACCTCGTCGGCGGCGCGCTCGGCGACCGGGAACGCGCCGCGCGCGTACCCCAGGCCGCGACACGCCGGCTGCAGGTGGATCGGCACCGGATAGTGAACGGCCGATTCGATGCCACGGTCCTCGAGGAATCCACGGAAGACGTCCCGATCCGCGATGCGGACGACGAACAAGTGGTACACGGGCTCCACGCCAGGCTCCTCGGCGACGAGCCGCAGCTCCGATGGCAGCAGCTCGCGGTACCACGCCGCGACCTGCCGGCGGCGCTGGTTCCACTCCTCGAGCGCGTCGGCCTGCACGCGAAGGACTGCCGCCTGGATCGTGTCGAGCCGCGCCGTGTATCCGAGCAGCTGATGCTCGTACTTGCTCGAGCGGCCGTGATCGCGCAGCAGCCGGAGCTTGTCGGCCATCCGGGGATCCGAAGTCGTCACCAGGCCGGCGTCGCCGAACGCGCCGAGATTCTTCGTCGGATAGAAGCTGAAGCAGCCCGCCACGCCGATCGCCCCGACGCGCCGCCCGTGATATCGCGCGCCGTGCGCCTGCGCCGCATCCTCGACGACCGGAAGGCCGTGACGCGCGGCGATGGCGGCGATGGGATCCATCGCGGCCGGACGCCCGTACAAATGGACCGGCAGGATCGCTCGCGTCCGCGGCGTGATCGCATCGGCGACCGCCGCAGGCGCCAGACACAGCGTCTGCTCGTCGATGTCCGCAAAGACGGGACGCGCGCCGGCCGCAACGATGGCCGCGGCCGTCGCAACGAACGTGTTCGCCGCCGTGATCACTTCGTCGCCCGGACCGATCCCGAGCGCGCGCAGCGCGAGCTCGATGGCGCGCGTGCCCGACGACACGCCGATCGCCTCGGTCGTGCCGCAATATCGCGCGAACCAGCGCTCGAAATCGGCGATCTCGGCGCCGCCGACGAAGGCGGATCGCTCGAGGACGCCGCGAATCGCGGCGTCGATCCGCGAAGCGAGCGCGTCGTACTGCTGCCGCAGCGCGACCAGGCGGACGCGAGCCGGAACGACGCGGGTCATCGGGCAGTCATAGTACGTCGGAATAGACCTCGAGCCAGCGCGCCGCGCGCGCGGCGATGTCGAATCGCCGGACCGCGGTCTCGCGCGCGCGGTCGCCCAGCTGGCGGGCCAGGTTGCCGTCGCTCAGCACGCGCTCGAGCTGCGCCGTCAGGTCCGCGGCGTCGTCGAGGTGAAACAACAGCCCGTCGGATCCGTGCGCGATCACGACGTCGGTTGCTCCGGGCAGCCGCGTCGCGATCGCGGGCAGGCCGCAGGCCATCGCCTCGAGGAGTGCCATCGAGCACGCCTCGCGCGCCGACGGCAGCAGGAACACGTCCGATGCACGGTAGTAGTCGTCGATGGCGTTGGTCGGCCCGGCGAAATGCACGCGCGCGTCGAGGCCGCTCGCGCGAGCTTTCGATGTTATCCCGTCGGCGAGCGACGTGTCGATCTCGTAGTAGCCGGCGCCGGTGGCGCCGACATACAGCAGCGAGAGGCCGGGACGCGACGCCGCCGCGCGCGCGAACGCGTCGAACGCGAGACCCGGCCGCTTGTCGCGCGAAAAAAAGCCGACGACGAGCACGATCGGGCCGGCCTCCGGCAGTCCGAGGCGGCGGCGCAGCGCGCAGCGCTCCTCCGCGGTCGCCGGACGGAAGCGCGCCGTGTCGACGCCGTTCGGCGCTTCGACGACGCGCGAGGCGAGCACGCCTTCCTGCCGCGCGGTGGCGGTCAGCTGCGGGCTCACCGTCATGACGCGATCGGCCGTTCGCACCGCCCAGTGAAGCAGCCATCCGCGTCGACGAAGCGTCGCGGGCTCGTCGAGCCCTGCGGTGTGGAGCGTCACCACGAGCGGCTTCCGCAGCGCCTTGGCGGCCACCGTGACCAGCACGTTCTTTTTCGAGACGCTGTGCAGGTGCACGAGATCGATCGAGCGCGCGGATGCCAGGATCTGCGACAGCATGCGCAGCGACGCGGCGACATCCGACTGCGGCCGGCCGCGCTTCACGTGCACACGATGCACGGACACGCCGTCGACGTGATCGTGCGTGGGCAGCGTGGCGTCGACGGCCGTCGTCAAGACGCTGAATCTGGCGCGGTCCGACAACGCACGCGCCACCATCCGGCATTGGATCCCGCTCGCGCTGATCTCCGGGTAGTACGCGCCGGTGACGAGCAGCACCGACGGGACTCGCGCGCGCGCGGCATCCCGCGCCATCACGCGCACGGTGCCAGCGGCTCGCGTGGATGAAACGCGCGATCGAGGATGCCGTCGAGCGTCTCCGTCGTTCGGCGGATGTCGAAGCGCGATGCCTGGCGCGCGAATTCGCCCGAGACCTCGAGCCGCCGCGACTCGTGCAGCTGCAGCAGGCTCTCGATCGCCGACGCGACCGCGGCCGGATCGGCTGGATCCGCGATCGGACAATCGACCTCGCGCAACAGCTCGGCCGTCGCCCCGTTCGCACCCGTGAGGCCGAGGATCGGCTTGCGGAACATCAGGTATTCGATCGCCTTGCTCGGAAGGAACA